>Ga0310811_10014413_pt1 | contig 10310 bp, 11 predicted proteins | sample YCmetagenome_FD_207642 | JGI IMG/M metagenome (GOLD analysis project Ga0310811, IMG submission 207642) | Soil microbial communities from experimental microcosm in Duke University, North Carolina, United States - YC | ecosystem: Engineered > Artificial ecosystem > Soil microcosm > Unclassified ... | reverse complement strand
TCAGGCCGTCCTGCAGCAGTGTGGGCGTAAAGGCGAGCGAGATGCCGAACTGCTTGAATTCCACCGTGATGGTGGGCGCGATCGTGCCCGTCCCGACACTGGTCTGGGCGACCGGGATGGGAAATTCTCCGCCGGCCAGGAAGTTGGCAGTATCGCCGGACATCGTAACCAGCGTGGGTTCGGCCAGGGTCTTGACCAGCCCCTTCGTCTCCAGCGCATCAAACAAAAAGGACAAATCGCCGCCGCCGACATTCCAAAGCAGTGAGGCGGTGCCAAAACTCTGCAACATGGTCTGGGCGCTGTTGACCAGGGTATCGCCTGTCGTGACCGCGACTTGGGGGCTGGTGGTGGTGGGCGTCTGCTGAACGTTCAGCCGCAGGTCCTTGGCGGTCGTGCGCTGCATCTCCACGAAGCGAACCGACAGCATCACCTGCTGGGTGCCCTGCACCGACATCATGTTGACGACCTTGCCGGGATCATAGGTTTCGGCCAGGGTCAGGATCTGCTTCAGGGCCGCCGGGCTGCCGACCGTGCCGGACAGGACCAGTGACTGGTTGGCGGCGCTGACCGCAACCCTGGTCTCTGCTGGCAGAAGCTCGTGCAGCCGGCTCTTGAACCCGTCCATATCGGGCGAAACCAGCACGTCGGCGGAGTGGAGTATGTGGTGTTTCGCGCCATATACGGTGAGCACAGTGCTGCCCAGGCCCTTGCCAACCAGATAGATCGCCCGTGGACTGAGCGGCCTGACATCTGCGATCTTGGGATCGGCGATCATGACATCGGAATAGGTTCCCGGCAGTTCGATCACGCGGGACTTGCCCATGGCAACGGTGGTTTGGCCGTCCGAACCGGCCGGCACGTCGGCCGCCGACGCCGCGACGGAGGTGAGGCATACTGAAAGCAGGCACACCGGCACCATCGCCAATGTCATTCGCATCGCGCGCTGCGGGAATATCGTGCGAAAACCCCATCCGGCTTTCATTTCATCGCTCCCTTGTCGAAGGAGAAGAAACTCACATCGGTGCCGCGCACGATGCGGATCCGTGGGGCGCGGCGGTGCGCCGGCTGGCCACGCCCGGCAAGATCGCTTACCCGCAGATCCTGGCGCTTCACCATGGCCTCATCGTCAGGAGCGCGCAGCGACAGGGAGACGGTACCCACCGATTGGCCAAGGGATATGCCCTGTGCCTCGGCCGGTGTGACTTCCACGGTGATGGACTTGGCCACCACAGGTTTGTCTGTGCCCTGGTCGTCAACCTGATCCACGCCCAGCACCCGTACATTCTCGGCCAGCACCTGGGCGATGCCGCTGTTCTGGTCATTGCCGGTGGTGTGGGTGAGCAGGACATCGACGCGGTCGCCCGGCAAAACAAAACCGCCGACTCCGGCCACATCGTTGGAGCGCAGACTGACTGCGCGCATGCCCGGCGCGACGGAGACAGACAGGCTGGCGCGACCGCCAGGTCCGCTGATTGCCGCCGGCAGCACCGGCTCATTGGGCGCCAGCGCACGCAAGATCACCCGCGTCTTTTCGGAATCGCCTCCCAACTCGCGAATATTGTGGAAGGCGCCGGCCGGAACGGCGTCCGGGGGAAAATTGGCAAGCTTCAGCATGTCGGGGCGAAGCGGCGTGCCGCGCGACAGGGGTCGGGCCGCGACAACAACTGAAACCAGGCCCCTTGTCTGGGGCTGGGCGGCGGCCGGCTGACGCGTACCCTGGACATAGGAGTGCGCCAGAAGGACCGACAGCAGCCCCAGAAACACGGCGACCGCCGATATGGCAATGGTTCGAAGCGAAACCGACAAGCCTGCCCCCTTCCCGGGTACGGCGTACCCGGGTTCCAATGCTTCCTGAAAGAATGGCGTTAGACGGATGGACGATGCGACGACACGCACCGTCCATTCCGGTGATGATTAAGGCGTGGTGATACGGGTCGCGGCGGAGGTCAGCGCGCCGGCGATGGCAGTGCCGAGCGAGGTCGCTGCGGTCGCAATGGCCGCACCTACAATCGCCAGGATAAGCGCATATTCGGCGGCAGAGGCGCCGCACTCATCGGACAGGAACGAACGCACGAGAATACGCATGGAGGACACCCCTTGATTGACAACGCGCAATCCTCCCGCAGTGCGCGCATTTTCTTCGTCCCGATTTGAACAGGCTAAATGGACGCGAAGCCTGATTTTGGCATTAAGGATAACGAGCAAGCATAACGCGCGCGACGCAACACGTGGATATCAGGTGGTGTTGTCGGCAAGCAGCCTCGGCTTCTGCAGCGTCTGGGCGATCTTCTGAAAAATCGACACCAGGTCGGCAATGTCGTTGGCCGCCGCACTGCATGCGTTGCTGCCGCCCGTATTGTCCGAGAAGAACTTCGCGGGGTCCGAAGCGATTTGTTGCATGGTGCTGCAGGCGGAGATCGAAGGCTTGTCGGTGCTGCAGCTGTCGCCGGCGGACACGCTGGCGCCATAGGCGATGGAATAGACCCAGGTGTTCGCCGCTGCTGCTTCCTTTGCCGCCGCGATAGCCTGATGGCACTCGTTGGTCGCCCGACCGGGGGGCATGTTGTTCTTGGACGCGTTGGCGTCGCCGTCGCTGAGAAAGACGATCACGTTCTGCATGCCCGGCTTGGCTGTCGCCACCAGCGCAGACTGGGCCTGGCTGATGGCATCCGCATAAAATGTGCTTACACCGCCGACCGCGCTGATGCCGCCACGGCAGCTGCCGTCACCGCCCCCGGCCGCCAGCGCCAGATCGGAGCTGGTGTTCAGCCCCTTGGCATCGTCCGACGCGCGGAAATCGCTTGAGGCGGCCACCACCTGATAGACGGGATTTTTGTTATAGGCGACGACGCGCGGGCTGGTCCCGGAACTGCAGTCATAGTCGTATTTGGCCTGGTTCGCCTGCAGGCCCGGAAACACCATCAGGCCGACCTGATCCACCGACGGCGAAAGTTCGCCCAGCAGCGTGCGCACCCCCGCCAGCGCGCAGCCCAGGCGCGTCGCGTTATTGAGCGAACAGTTGTAATCGCGATTGTTCATGGACGCGGTGGTGTCCAGCACAAGCATGACGTTCAACGGCATCGGCTTGCCGCCCGCTGCGCCCGCCGTCGCCGTCGCGGCGATTGGAATGGAGGAAAGTCCGAACAGCCGGGTGAAATAGGTCTGAACGGCGGTTTGCTGGCGCACCACGATTCCGTTTGCGGGCGTCGGGCCCACACAGGGCGCACCGGTCGACTTGAAGCAGCGCAGCTGCGGATAACCGGCCGCCAGGGTCACAGTGAGATCGAGAACCTTGTTGTGGCCGCGCGCGCCATAGGCCGCAACGGTCGCGGCGGGATCGGTGCCCGTGGCGATATCCTGGGCGCCAGCCAGCGCCGCGGCATCGGTGGAAGCCTGCAGGGATTGGCGCGCCGCCAGCACATGACCGATGTCCACCGCCAGCCCCACGCTACCGACGACCGGCACCAGAAGCAGCGCGGTGACCGCCGCCGAAACGCCGGACCGCCCGCGCCAGAAGACGCGCAGCAGCGCCGCCGCCTTCTGCAGGGGCCGTATCATTCCACCCGCTCTGTAGTTTGCGAACTCAGCACGCAGTTCGGTGCGAAGTTGAACGCCACCACCTGAAGATCGCAGGGCGCCGAGGCGGTCACGCTTACGGTCTGGCCCGCGGCTGCGCCCAGTGCGGCCTGGCACGTCGCATCGTTGTTGCAAGGCGCTCCATTGACCGCAACCGCAATGGTCGGCGCCGGGGCCGGCAGGTTGGCCGTGACGCTGCGGAACGCCGCTACGCCATCAGTCCAGGGCGTGGCACTGCCCCGGCTGATTGCGAAAATGCGTGCGCCGGCCTGGACGCCGGCGGACAGCTCGACCTTGTTGTTCAGGACGAGGCCGAATTTCACGATGCCCATCAACACGACCGCGAACAGCGGCAGCACTAGCGCAAATTCCGCGGCGGCGTTGCCGGCGCGCCCCATGCTCAAGGCACGCAGCACCCCGACATGGCGGCGCCACGGTTGTGCGCTGACGAACACGATAGTACCCCCAAGAATGTTGCCATTGCAGACAACTGACCACGGCATGATCCTAAAAAGTCCGTGGGCTGAGCAATACCCAACGCTGGGGCATCAAGGCCTTGCGGCGCAAGCCGTGTATGGAATCATACATACCGACGACTCCTTGAGTGTTTAGAATCAAACAAGTGATTCGGGCGAGAGGGGCGAATGACCCTTGCAGGAAGCGTGCGCTTGGGCGCCGCGCTTATAGCGACTGTCGCGTGGCTCGGACTCCCGGGCCCGGCTCTAGCGCAGAGTCCGGCGCCATCGAAGAATGCCTCTCTGGCAGCGCGGGTCGACGCGCTGGCGGCACAGGTCAGGCAGCAGGAAGCGCGCCTCAAGGCCCAGGAGCTTGAACTGGCGGCGGCCCGCGCGGCCCTGTCCCAGGCCCAATACCAGGTCCAGGGCCAATACCAGGCCCGCGCCACCCGGACCGCGAGCGCCGCATCCGGCGGCAAGCCGCCGGTAACCACCCCAGTCGGCGAGGCACCTGCGCCAGAAACGCAACCGCCGCAAGTGATCCAGAGCCTGCCGGAGGGTCTGTCGGTTCTTACTACGGCCGGGCACTTCGTCCTCACCCCGTCGCTGGAATACACCCAGACGACCAGCGAGCGGCTGGTCTATCGCGGAATCGTGCTGGTGCCGGGCATCAATATCGGCGCGGTCGATGCCTCCACCGACGACCGCAACATCTTCAGCAGCGTGGCGGATCTGCGCTTCGGACTTACTGATCGGCTGGAAATGGAAGTGCGCGCGCCCTTCGTCTACTCCGACGATCGCGCCACCATCCTGTCCCAGGGGCCCAGCGGCAGCGCCACCCAGAGCATCTATCTACAGAACAGCGGGATCGGTGATGTCGAGTTGGCGGCCCGCTATCAACTGAATGGCGGCGCCGACGACTGGCCGATTTTCCTGGGCAATGTACGGGTCAAGTCGGACACCGGCGTCGGCCCCTATGACATCAAGCGCGATGCCGCGGGCATCGCCCAGGAAGTGGCGCTGGGCTCCGGCTTCTGGACCGTCGAAGGCGGCTTCAGCATGCTCAAGCTCACAGATCCCGCCGTAATTTTCAGCAGCGTCAACTATGTCCATGCCATTCCCATGACTGTCGACAAGACAATCGGCAACGTGCACGTGGGCGAGGTCGATCCCAGCGACGCCGTGGTGGCGACGCTTGGCTTCGGATTTGCGGTCAATCAGGAGCTGTCCTTCTCGCTCGGCTATGAGCACAGCTATGTGATGCCGCAGACCACGGAACTTGGAACCACGCGTCAGAAGACCACTTCGCTTCAGGTGGGTGCCATGACGCTGGGCATGGCCTACCGCCTCAGCCCCACCGTCTCGCTGAACAGCAACTTCGAATTCGGCGTCACCAAGGATGCGCCGGACCTGCGCGCGGTCTTCTCCATCCCGATCGCGCTCTAGGGCTTGTCGGCTTCAGCGATTGATCATGTTGGCCGCCGCCGCATCATTGGCCAGCCGGGCGGACAGCAATTGCTGGCTGACCTGCTGCTGCAGTTGCGGCAGATTGTAGATCGTCAGAAGCACGTCGGTATTCTGGGTCGCCGTCTGGTTATTGGCGGTGTTCATCAGCACGTTCTGGATCTGGCCTGAGGCCAGGTTCGTCAGCACCGCCGTCGAGCCGGACTGTCCCGGGATAGTCACGCCCATCTGCGCACCCGCATTCCCGCCAAATAGTTCGGCAAGCTGTGAGGGCGGTATCGGCGTGGTACCCGGCCCGGCCACGTGCTGCACCACCAGTCCACCCTGCGTCCACTGCACGGTGCTCTGCAGCGCGAGCTGGCCATTCACCATGGTGCGGACGCTGGCTCCGAAATCGAATTGCACGCCGCCGGCAAGGAAAAATCCGCCCCGCATGTCGGCAAGCGCCGTATCGGCCAGGGCCTGGATGCGGTCGGCCTTCGCGATCTGTACCGGCTGCGCGACGGGCGCCGGGCGCGCCGGCGGCGGGGTCGCCGCCAATGGGCTCGCTGGCGGTACCGGCGATGCGTCGGTGCCGGTGGGGGCCGCGGCCTCGGCAATCGGGGGTTGGGGGGCACTGGCGTCTGCCATGATCATGCAGGCCACACCACGTTTGCGCAGCTGCCCACACAGGGCATCCGCATCCAGCCGGCTGAAGGTCCCGAAACGGGCCCGAAACAACCGTTTGCCGCCGGGAAGGTCCACCGGCTCCACGATCGGCGTCGCCGACCCCAGAAGATCGGATTGCCGCTGCGCCAGGAGGGTCAGCTGCCCGCCGGCGGCGTCGGCCTGCCCATAGGCGCCAACCTGTATCGCCCAGCCGGGCTGGGCTTTCTCGGCCGGCGCCGAGAGCACGACCAGGTCATCTACGATGGGAGTGGCGTGAAGCCATGGGGCATCGGGGTTCTGCAGCCCATGGGCAAGCCAGGGTATGCAGATGGCGATCACTACCCCGCCCAAAGTGAGTTTCGCACCACGTCGCATGGTGCCGCCGCTCATGGGACCGAACTGCCCGTCACGATCTGGTTGGGCTGAATCTGATAAATCACCCGCAAATCCCGCAGGAACGGTTCAAGCGGCCGGTTCAGCATCGCCGCCTGCAGAGGATGGAAGTCCGCCCAGTGCCGCCATTCCAGGGCGCTGTTGAAAACCGCCCGCGCGCCGGGGGGCGTGTGCAGCATGAAGATGATGCCGTTCCACATCTTGGTGAACTCGGCGGCTGTATAGACGCGCAATCCCGTGGAGGGATCACCCACCAGCACCCGGCCATCCACCACGCCCTTGATCACCACGAAATGGCGATAGGAACCCACCTGGATCAGGGCGATTGCCGGCGTGGCGGCGGCGGCCAGCTCATCCAGTCCAAGCCGGTAGCCGTCCGCCTGAATACCGCGCGAGGCGAGATAGTTTTTCATGTCGAGCAGCGAAAAGCCAAGCTTCTGGATGCTTGCCTGGTCGCCTACCTCGTACATTGCCTTGAAAAGGTCAGCCTCGCTCACCGGCATGCCGTACTGATAGGTCAGCAGCGTCGCCATCGCCGCCGAGCCGCAGCTATAGTCGTACTGCTGCCGGATTACGGTCTTGAACGGTATCTCGGCGTAGCTGGTCACGTGCAACCCGACATTGCCGCCGCCTGGTACAACCAGCGTAAGGTCTGATGCGTGCACCGCGGGCGGCAGGACCAAGGCCAGAATAAGGGCGAGCGCCGCCAACCTGATGGGCATGTCAGTTCACCGCCGGAACCACGATTGTCACGCTGAGCGCACCTTGGAGATTATTGTTGTTGCCGGTGTTGAACACGAAGTTGCCCACACCGTTGAACCCGCCCAGGCTGCCCGCCTGAAGCATGACATTGCCTGTGACGACAGATTGCGCCTCGATGCTGTTTCCGCTGTTTGCGGCAGACAGGGCCTGATAGCTCAGGCCGATCGACTGGCCGGCGCCGCCACTGAGCGCGGCGAGATCCTGCGTCGACAAAGGAGCCTCCGATACGGGAGCTTGCTGGGGAGTACCCTCGTTCGCCGCGGCAAGAGTCGTGGAGAGCAGCAGACTTGTCAGCACTGAAAGGATTGCAACTTTCATGGACGCACCTTGAAGAAAGGCCGGCGGACACTCGCATGACGCGTGCCCGCCGGTGGGGCGGGGATCAGGGCGCCCCGAAGGTCACATTGGCATGAGCTGCGATGGAGGTTGCTGCCTGGTTCACGGAGGCAAGACCCGTGTTCAGGCTGGCGGTCTGTATGCCGGAGAAGCTGGTGTAGGTGCTGCCGGCGATGTCGCCGGTCCTCAGCCTGGCCGGATCGTCATCCGACGACACATTCACTGAAATGCCGGAAACAGTGGCGCGCAGATCCTGGTCCGAGACGGTGCGGATGGAGCTGTCACTCACGTTGGTCGTGATATTGGTGGTGGTGTTGATGGTGTGGTTGTCGTTGTGGCTGTCGGTACGATTGTCGTTGTGGCTGTCGGAATTGCCATTATCGATCGAGTTGTTGCTGGCAAATGTGTGCGTATTGTTGTTGTCGATCGACGCCGACTTGTTGATGTTGTCGGTGTGGGTGTTGCCGCTCCCGATCGCGGTGTTGGCGGTGCTGCCGGCCGTGGCGTTGCCCTGGCCTTCAGTGCTGGTGCTGGTGCTGCCACCGGTGGCATTGCCTTCCCCGATGGTGCTCGCGGCGCTGCTTCCGCCGCCGGTCGCGTTGCCCACGCCCAGGGCGTTACCATCCGCGTGGTCGGCATAAGCCGCCCCCGACAGGGCGACCCCGCCTGCCAGAACTGTTGCCGAAAGCAGAATTGTCATCCGATTCATGCTAGTCCTCCTGGAACCTGGAACCGGCCATGACCGCTTCCGAACGGTTCATTGCTTGGGTGAACTCAGATAGTCTGAGTGCCGGTTAATCCTGCATTCGGCGCCGGGGACCGGATATCCCCCACCTTTGGTACCGCAAGACCCGATCTGCCTGGTTGGCACAGGCAATGTCTTCGCATCGCCGGCGTTTAATGCCAGAATGTCGGCACTAAACGGGGATCGATTGTCAGAAGATATTCATAATCTCCTGCTGCGCGCGCTGCCGGTCGAAAGCCTGGCGCGCCTCAAGGCTTCCCTGCAGCTCGTGCCGCTATCGCAGGGACAGGCAATCGATCACGTTAATGGGCCGGTTCACCATATTTATATGGTTAATCGGGGTTATATCTCGATCATCAAGAGGATGCAGGACGGCCGCTCGGTGGAAGTGGGCGGCGTGGGCATCGAAGGCATAACCGCACCCACTACTGCCCTCGGCCAGCACGAGTTGGCAGTTCTGGACACTGTGGTGCAGATTCCGGGGACTGCCTTCCGAATCGAGCGCCGCGCCCTTCACCGGGAGCTCGAAAGGGACCCGGTCCTGCGACAGGCCGTAACTGGATATGTGCGCTATCTATTAAGTCAGATCGCCCAGACCGCCGCCTGCAACCGCCTGCATTCGACTAGGCGCAGATGCAGCCGCTGGCTTCTGGTCGCTCATGACAACGCGCTCGCCGATACCTTTCCCCTTACCCATGAATTCCTGGCAATGATGTTGGGTGGGCAACGGGCGGGTGTTTCCATGGCCGCGCACTGGCTTAAGCAGGCGGGCCTGATCGCGTATGTGCGCAGCGACATCACGATCCTGGATCGCAATGGCCTGGAACAGTCCGCCTGCGAATGCTACGGCGCCAGTCACGAAGAACTGCGCCACCTCTATCCGCTCAGGCAAGGCGAAAATCCCGGAAAGCCGGGATGAATATGGTTAATGGCCACCCAATGTGGACTGTCGCGGTCGGCCGTAAGGAACAGGAGCATGCCCAAATGGGCAAGCGAGTAAAAAGACCAGTAATTTCAGTGGTATAATATTTCAGGCGGCCCAGGGGGTCGCGACGGGGCGAATAGATAAGGCCAGAGCGCCGGAGTGCTCACGGCCGCCAGCCAGAAACCATTGTTGGTGGTTTTATTTTCGCGATACACCGTGTTGTGGAGCTGGCACCGGCAAGGCACGGGCTTGCCCGATTTTCGCCGCCCTTTCCGTTTTGTCGTTACTATTCAATATGATAGGTGCGGCATGCGGTACCAAGAGAGTGCTTTGGAAATTAAGGTCTATATATAACAGTATGTCAGGTGCCGAATGATCCTGCTGATAGACAATTACGACAGCTTCACCTGGAATCTGTTCCATTTCCTGGGGGAACTGGGCGCAGAGGCGCAGGTGGTCCGCAATGATGAGATCAGCGCCGACCAGGCTCTGGCCCTGAAGCCGGAAGGCATTGTCCTGTCGCCTGGCCCCTGCACACCCAACGAGGCGGGCATCTGCATCGATGTAATCCGCAAGGCGAACGGGACAATGCCCATCCTGGGCGTATGCCTGGGCCACCAGGCCATCGGGCAGGTCTATGGCGGCCAGGTGGTGCGCGCGCCCTCGCCTATGCACGGCAAGCTGAGCAGGATCCATCACACCGGCAAGAGCGTCTTTCGCGGCCTGAACAACGATTTCCTGGCGACGCGCTACCACTCCCTGACCATCGACCCGGCATCAATCCCGGCGACGCTGGAAGTCACTGCCACCAGCGATGATGGCGTTATCCAAGGGGTAATGCACAAGACCCATCCCGTGCACGGCGTGCAGTTCCATCCCGAAAGCATCGCCTCCGAGAATGGCCATGCCCTGCTGTCGAACTTCCTGGCGATCGCACGGGATTTCGCCAAAGAGCGTGACAAAGAGCTGGCATGAGCGCACCGGCCAACCCGGCCCTCCCGGCACC
>Ga0310811_10014412_pt1 | contig 10310 bp, 12 predicted proteins | sample YCmetagenome_FD_207642 | JGI IMG/M metagenome (GOLD analysis project Ga0310811, IMG submission 207642) | Soil microbial communities from experimental microcosm in Duke University, North Carolina, United States - YC | ecosystem: Engineered > Artificial ecosystem > Soil microcosm > Unclassified ... | reverse complement strand
TCAGAATGTCGACGTCCTTTCGCTATCGATCATGCAGTCCGATCTTTACACATGCTCTGCCAATGGTCACATCCACGTAGGCATGAAAGATTGCTCTTTTATCGCTACCTGAATCATCTTTGTACCTATCAGAGATGGTCGTCTTTGTTTGATTGCACAGCATCGTGGCGGGCTCACGACGGTATTGTGCTCTCCTCTGTTGTCTCCTGTTCTTCCGATCGCAAGTCGTTCTGTCTCATTACCGGGGCGAACGATGGTTTCGTTAAGGTGTGGTGTCGTAGTGTTTGCCAATAGCTTGTGAATACTTACATGAAAACCTATAGGTTTGGGCAATGGTTCCAAAAGTCGAGAACAATCTTTCCCAGTTGCGCGAGGTTAGCACGTTGATGTCTGATTCGGATGCTACCCAAGGCATGTTAGATTGCGATTTACGCCCATCAGTCACTCAATTTTGTAGAAGATACAATGACTTATGCCCTCTCCAAGTTCGTGTCAATACCGAGTGTAAGCAGCGACCCGAGCCACAGAGAAGACTGTCGTCAAGCTGCAATTTGGCTCAAGAAGGGCTTGAATCAGCTAGGTGCACAATCGGCTCTGGTGAATTTACTCGGTTTTTCCGTCTCTCTTGCTCACGTACAGCATCTTAGTTACCTACACATGAAGCCGGAAGTCCCCTCGTCCTGGGGACTTTCCATGGAACTCAAGGAAAACATCCAAAGCCAAGAATCCTATTTTATGGGTACTACAACTGTTTCACAAGACTTATCTCCCCTCATGATTTAAACAACAGGCACTACGATGTTATTTCTGCTCCTCTGGAAGGGTGGGATACTGATCCCTTCATTGTGTCGGGCCGTAACGGTTATCTGTATGGACGAGGGGTGACGGATGATAAGGGCCCTATTATGGCAGTAGCTTGTGCTGCTGCAGAACTTCTCCAAGACCGCGCTCTTGGCGTTGATCTTGTTTTCCTTATCGAGGGTGAGGAAGAGACTGGGAGTACTGGATTTGTCGATGCAATAAAAGAACACAAAGTTGGATCGCGTCATTTTACGCTAATATGACCACGCTCATTTCCGTGATTTTCCAGCACCTGATCGGGAACATAGATGCCATCTTACTCAGGTAAGTTGGTGTCCATCATCTCCTTTCCTTTTGTTCATCTGCGGTAGTAACTCGACCTGGATTTCTGAACATCACCCTTGTATCACGTATGGTCTCCGCGGTGTCGTACACTCGACGGTGGAGGTACTGATTTTGCTATTACGGTGACCCAGACTGACCTGCAGTGCAGATAGCGAGTGGTGTACCGGATTTGCACTCTGGTGTTGAAGGAGGTGCTGCCCCGGAGCCAATGTTTGATATGTACGTCAACGACCCCAATGATCAGATCCGGACTCACCGTTATCTCAGGATTCGCCTTCTTGCAACTCTAATGGGTGGTGAAGGAAAGGTGGCTATACCAGATTTTTGTTCGTTCACACTGGACGTCGATTTTGCTTGGCCAGGCTGATGTGACGTTGACAGACAACTGTGTTCGGCATCAGACCGAGGCCGAAAAGCAACTGTACGATGTTTTGTCCAATGTAACCCAAAAGCCCGGCTCTGTGCTGTCTTCGCGATGGAGTGAACCGTCTTTGACCGTACATAATATAGACGTGTCTGGACCCAGGAGTAAGTTGCGCATACCACTCATATTTGAATATTGCTCATTATGTCAAGACTCGACTGTAATTCCGGGAAAGGTGACCGCGAAGGTGTCCCTCCGCATTGTTCCAGATCAGGATTTGCAAACCATTGCTCAGTCTTTGATTAATCACCTAAGAGGGTCCTTCAACAAGTTTCAATCACCTAACCAGCTTTCAGTGCGTTATTTATGTTGACCATGATTCTACAGCTCACGATATCTCGTAGGTGAGCATTGACCGCACAGCTGATTGGTGGCTCGGCAATCTGGATGGCCCCTGGTTTAAAGCACTCAAGGCTGCTGTGCACGATGAGTGGAATGTAGAGCCATTGCTCATACGAGAGGGTGGCGTGAGTGATCTGTCTGGATCAGGCTTACTCTTGCTCACTGTTTATGAAGTCCGTCCCATCGATTCCTTATCTAGAGAAGGAATTCGGTTGCCCAGCACTTCACCTCCCACTAGGACAAAGCACCGTGCGTTCGGTCTTGACTGTTTTATTCCTTGAAGCTGATGATCAAGCATCAAGGACCAAGCTCATTTGCCTAATGAGCGCATTTCCCTGAATAATTTATGTAAGGGAAAGTCGGTCATAAAGCGTTTCCTATCAATAGCTACAAATCTTCATGCCCCGACTGAATAAAAAATGCTTGGTCTTGAATGCACGTACATCTTACGCTTCCTATTATAATTTCTTTTTGAAATGCTACACGAGGATCTCGTAGACAGTTTATTATCGCTCAATCGCATACCGAAATAAGAGTTGGTGTACAACTTGTTGAACCTTGTAAGAACAACTGACATACATTCGTTCTGAACTTACCAATCATTCACTTGACCACTGGTTGTCAAACTGAGTTGTGCATGCATGTATGACGTTCATCCTGACATTCATAGGTCCCTAGTTTAGTTCCAGCCCTCGAGTTTAGCCTGGCTGACTATGATCGAGTGACTCGTTTCCCTGTTGGCCCATATATGTCGACCCACCTGATTCAATAGTTTTCGGTGAAATTAGACTACAAATATCGCTCTTATGTCACTATTGGTCACCATCATCACACTGTGGATAGTGATTCCAATCAAAATCTTTGGAAAAAGTACTGATGCTGAAATTTTCATTGGAATTTCGACTGAAATGGCAGGTAGTTAATTTCATTGGAGTGCTGAATCCAGTTCAGCACCAACTTTCAGCACTATTTTCCAATGAATTCAGTTCAGCACCACTTTCAGTGTTTTTTTCCAATGAATCCAATTCAGCGCCGACTTTCAGTACATTTTGTTGAATCATCTTGCACTTCATATGGGCACTCAAAGAATGAGTTTAGGGCAAGCAGGGTCCCCCAGCTCAATGCTTGGCAGATCTGCAATCAATTTTTCAAGTTTAAAGAATTGGTTTACACAAGGGTAATTGGATGAGACTGTCCGAATCAGCAGATCTCTCTGTCCCTTGGGTCTTCCTGTTTCTCTGTCATGGGCCTTGCCCTTCGCCCCTGCAGCTTTTGCCCTGTGCAATTCTGGCATGTTGATCATGCTGCTGGTGTTTCTTTGTTGTCACCTCCTTTAGTGGAGTTGGCAGTCTATTTCTAGTGAGATGTTCTTGAGTTGGCTCCTTGCCTTTTCTCACTTGAGTTTCTCATCTCGCTAGGTACACTGTCTTCTCTCACTGTCTTAGTGTCAATTTCTCACTTGAGTTTCTCATCTCAATAGTATAGTCATCAATTTGTGCACCCACCCTTTGTACCTCCCTTTCCTGTTGTATGAGGCATTGTACGATATGTACTTGGATGTGTCCTGTCTCTGAATCCATGGGGTCTTGGTGTTTGCACATTGGGGTCTCTTATTTGCTGGCTATATCCTTGTAGTCTGTGTCCCAGCAAGACTAAGCGAGGACAATTAGAGCACAGACAACACTAACATTGTCACTAATAAATTTTTGGTAGGAGAAGGGTAGTCTATATTGGAATTGTTTTCAAATCCAGGAAAGATGCCATGGCTTAGTGGTATTGATGCTAGGGCTAACAACCAATGTCGTCAGTTCAATTCTGATGACTGGTAAATTGTAAATGTATGACATCATAAAACAGTGTCATGTGATGTGTAACATGTCACAGTGGTGTTTCTTTTTCTGATTTTCAAGCAGAATTTCAGCACATTGATTCAGAGCAAAAATTCAGTGAAAATATCACTGAAATTTCAGAGTAAAAATCGGAACTTTCAGCACCTTGATTTCAGCACCTTCTACTGTGAATTTCATTACATTATCACCTGATTTTACCTAATGAATTTCATTGGATCTACTATCCACAGTGATCAACATTCAATTAGCATCCATGTATTTGAAGGTGAATTCTTTTTCATGGACAGACTATCATGAATGACACACAACATCAACAGTCAACAGTTAACACATCAGTAAACTGCTTTGTTCTGTACAGAGCTGTGCAGTTCACAAGAGTTATGGCTTGGTCCTCACTGGACAGACAGGCCCATCCCTGTAAATCTCTGTGCAGCTCTGTACAGAGCTTCCCAGAGCTCCACAGTAGCCCTCTAGTTACACAGAATACATTAGAAATCATTTTTTGCAGCTCAAGTTACACACAAAGTAAATGAAAACAAATGCATTGCAAAATGAACATCTATGTGCTGCTATGCTTGATGTCAATCTGGAAACAGTTAGATTTTGAGGTAGCAAAATTGTTTGCAGTTACAGGAAAGGTGATCAAACTACAACACAAGTGTTAGGTATATGTGGGACTGGAGTGGTGGTGAGAAAAGGTTTTTGGTGTTTGGGCGAAAGCCCTGCGGACTTTTCCAGCCTGAAACAAGGGTCCAAACCTGAGTGTCAAGATGAGTTGTGATCCCATGAATTAGGAGTGTCATGATGTGTATAGCAAAGCTTGAAAACCCCAGAAATAGGAGTGAAAAACTCACTTGGCTATTAGCATACTGGCGGCAACATATAGTGCATGAAAGGCTCCAGGGCTGGGGATGCTTGAATGTAGGGTGCCAGGATCAAAGCATGGTCTCTGCAATAGAGTGCAAAAGCATCACTGGACCATCTGCCCATGCTTTTTACCACATTAAAAGGGATCTCTTGCAACAGGTACTCTAATGTTCCACCAATTCATAGGCCATGTCCTTTTAAATCTGGGAGCCTGGCTATCAAAGCTACTGCTGCTATGTGTTTGATCAGTTCTTTCTTTGATAGTGGTCTAATGCCTTTGGGATGCTTCCAAGTGAAGAGGTGGGAATTGTCACTTGTGCTGTTGACCCGAAAATGATTTAAAAGCACAGCTTTGGGATTGGTTGGCCCATCTTGTTCTGCCCAAAAAGTGTCTCCCCCAGCTATGTGGGGGCAGTTTTGGTGCTTGGAATATGGAATTTCATAATGGGATGTCCATGACGGTCTGTCACTTCAGATACTCCTCTTCTTAAAATGTGCTTGTTTGGACCGAAATTTTTAACAGTTTTTACAGTAAATTCACCCAATCTAGCAATGCAGTAGAACATTGTCATCAGGCAAGCGTATACTGCAGCATCTAGTGGTTTGTTCAGATTCAAATTGTTAAGGTCATACTCAAGGGGTAATGGATCCGAAGGGCTTCGGCCTCAGCTCATACGCTGTGCCCCTTTCCCGAGTATAGCCCCGTATTTCAGAATGCTATATGTATTGTATCCGAAGATCCGGATGGCTATTGTAGCGTATCCGAAGGTCCGGATGACTATCGTAGGGTATCCGGTTAGAGAGGAAGGTAACATATTCTTATCTGAAGACAAGGAATAGTATCGTATGATATCCAAAGGTAAGGATTAGTATCATATTCCTATCCGAAGATAAGGAATAGTATCGTATACTTATCCGGATGGCGTCCGGATATCGGACGGGAGTATAAGGACTAGTCTAGACAAGTCTAGGACTAGAAACTAGCAGAATATGGACTATCCGTAGATAGAGGCAGATGCGTATAGACTATCGGATACAATCCTTAAGTCTCGGAGGGTGACAAGAGTTGTTAAGACTCGAGTCCGGATAACAGAATGAGGACAATCTAAGATGATATTCAAACTGGGGTGCTAAGAACATATACAAGAGTTTATATACGATCGAACTACGCGAGAGGCTATGCACAACGTATCGCAAAGTATAAGCAACGCTTATTAGAAGTCAATCATAAGCCAGAAGGTAATCACAAGTGAAGCGGATCAGTAAACATAGCCGGGAATTAATCACAAGTGAAACGGATCAGTAGAACATAGCCGGAAGAAAGCATAACCGATAAACCGGAAAGGAGGATATACTAAATGGAGGAAATAAGCAGTGTTTAACGTTATATGAACAGGATATGAATGAAGAAGCTTATCGCGACGGATCCAGTACGGATCTGTGGATTGGATCTGACATCCGGAACTTCAGATGAGAAGCGCGAATGTATGGGATATGACAAAGCGGTTCAATCTGTTATGCAACATTATGGCTGCGCGCATTTGATTAGGTTCCTGGCTCCCACCGGTTCCGCTGCAGCGCTTATTGATGGTATGACAGTCCATAAGGGACTTGGTTTGAAGATTAAATCACTGAACAAAGGTAAAGGTAACCGTCAGCCAAGAACCACCAGAGAAGATTATTCAGTCCTGATTAGCATGCAGAGCCGCACGCATCTTCAAGAGGAATGGAAAATGTCGAGTACTTACTTATAGATGAGGTTTCTCTGTTAAGCTTGCAGCTATTGGCGCAGATCGACCACGCTCTTTGGTATGCTAAGGAAAGACCAGATCAGTGGTTCGGTGGTGTTCACATTATCTTTGCCGGAGATTTTTACCAGTTCCCTCCTGTAGGTGGGAGTCCCTTGTATTCTCCAATAGCATCGTATGCTGGACAGAATGATGCTGAAGTCCAGAAAAGACTGGGACGGCTTGCTTGGAAAATGGTCAATGTTGTTATCAATCTGACCGACCAACAGAGAATGAAGGATGATGTCGAATATGGTGATGCTGTGAAACGACTGAGAGTCAGGAAATGCACTGAGGATGATGTTGATTTATTCAACTCCAGAGTAATGAAGATGTCCAGCAAACTCGATGGCGTGGATCTGTCATCTGTGAGTACAGAGGATACCACGGCCATCATCACAACCAACAAACTTTGTGAGGTCCTTAATGCAAGAAAAGCACAGGCAGTCTCAGGGGACGCACTGGTTGTGTGTGCTGCTTTAGACAAAACAAGTGAGGAAATGTCTCCAGAAATGAGAACGAAACTGTTGCAATTGAATGTGACTGGCCTGAAGGCTTCCAGGTGTTTGCCGGGTTTCACTACTTTGTCGGTAGGTATGCCTGTAATTTTGCGTCTTCGCAATGTCTCCACAGATCTTGGCATAACCAATGGCTCACAAGGTACAGTGCACCGTATCTACACAGTTCGAGGTGCTGATGACATCACCCATGCAGTGTGTGTACTGGTCGAATTCCCACATAGCAAGGTGCATTTATCTGGTTTGCCAAAGGGAGTGTTCCCCATTCTCCCAGACACATGGAGGTTTACTATTTTGTTAGACTGCGATGGTTTGCAACAGAAAGTTTGCGTGACTCGGGATCAAATCCCAATTCAGCCGGTGTTCGCCATCACAGGTCACTCTTCGCAGGGTAAAACTCTTCCCAATGTTATTGTCAATCTGCATGAAGGCGGTTTTGCTGCTTATGTAGCAGCTTCGCGTGCACGAACTTGAGAGGGGCTGTGTCTCACTCAATCTGTGAACTTGAAACAGCTCAACAGACGTATACCGACAGATCTGCTATTTGAAGTCAGCTGATTTGATGCTCTCGATGTAAGGAATCATAATTCTGTGGGCGTGAAAAGGCCATATTTACACGAGCTGTCATTTGATCATTTGCACTATGGAGTTGCATGACACTTCCCTGTATAGCGCGCCAAAGGCGCACGCTTTCCCGTGCCTATGCCTTCTCGCACCTACGCCTTCTCGCGCCTGCGCTTAGCACGCGTTCCCGCGCTCTATCGCCTATCATCCAGGAGGACCGATCCATGTCCGAGCACCCCTCTAGTATGTCATACTACATGCTGCACAAGTGTAACAAGGACTGCAGCACTATTACATGTCATTACATACTATCACGCATGTTCTCCCTATCCCTTCTGCGTCTGATGAGATCTTACTTAGTATAAAGCCTGATGGTAGCGCTACTATTCATTACTTCCCTTTACTGTATTTCCCTAGCGTTTGGGTTTTACTTTAGAGTAGTAGTCACCATTAGGGCGCGCGCCCTGTGGTTATCGTGTTTTGGCTTAGATTAGATTGCCTAATCAAGCCTTGCTTTTTGTCTGCTTCACCTTTGCTCTCGCTTTACATTGCACTCGCTTTCACTCACGTCATTTCACGCTCATTACGAATCCCTACACCGCTCCTTGCCTTTCACATCACTTGCGCGCCTTCACGCGCCCACACGCACCATAGGCACGCGCCTTCCTGCGCTTCGCTTACCTTAGCACGTGCTTCCCGCGCTCCGCTTACCTTAGCGCGCGCTTCCCGCGCTCCGCTTACTGCGCATTTCTCATCGCGTGCTTCACGCCTTTCTATATCCTTGTGCGCATCCCCTGTCTACTTGAGTTCTCTTTATTCCTGATTCTGTGTGTGGTAGCAGTCCCCTTTAGGGTTGAACGCGTCTGTCTCAGACATAGCAGCCTAGGCGCAGCAAGACCCGACATACTGCCTCACCAGCAGTGTTGTTGATCTCACATCTAGAGATTGATTGCGCACGCCGCAGTCAGACTTAGTTCCTTCATCGAACACAACACATTGGTGAGTTATGGATATCATGAAGGCATGCCCATTGTTGTACCTGATGCAGAGAGTGAGGAAGGTCGTGGACATTGTGTTTTGTCGGCTCGATTCATTGAGGAGACCTCTCGGACTAGTCCAAGTAAGAAACGTGGTGCTGAATCTGCATCAGAGGGTGATGACATCCCCGACCAACCTATGCAAAAACAATGAGATACTTTACCCAAGCATGCAAGGCCTCCTGCAATCATTCCTTTAACAACAAATTGGGCTGTGACACAATCGACAGTGTTGGAACCTGTCCAGGGCCTGGATATACCCTCCGACAAAAAACAGCCAGAAGTGCCATGCACTAGCGCAGCGCTCCCTTCCTTCAAACACCCATGATCTGCTTCAGACCAATCAAATTCACTGCCCACTCCATTTTCGGCTGGATGCAAGTGGTCTTCACAGAACTGGTCTTGCGCATATGACAGCACGTTCATGATCCTATTTTACATTTATCGCCATGCACCTTGCTCATGGCATTCTTTGTGGGGTGCAGGATCTACCGTGCAAGAGATCCTCAGTGCTGCATTCGAGGAACTACTCGCGTCAGATGCCAACCTCTTTTCCCAACAGCTTTTTGACAACCCCCCTGATTCGTTTCAAGACCATCTTAATGCTCACGACGCGATCGTATTCCCCCGTTTTGGACCACACATGACTTCCGCATCAGCAATCTTGGAGTACGTGTGCCCCGAGCCTGAAGTCTTCCTGAAAATAGTCAGTCAATCTATGGAAAGTGGTGGTGAGCCCAGCATGCGTCTACCTGTGTACTGTACACCCTTTGATTGGCTGGACGACACTGATGCCCTGCTCTCTTTACAGGTTTGGATCGATTTTTGCTTCACACAACAAACTGAGAAAGTAATTGGAAGGCACGAGGAGTTCCTTCGTAACATGGACAATGCTGTATCCATTTCTACAGTAGAGTTAGCTCTCGTCAATGCTCCTCCCATCCTCTTCTTTGAACTTTGCCCTGTTGGGCGACCCTCAATAGTTCCTTCTGACACTTTAGATCTTCCAAGTCAAAGTGGTAAAGCACAATACCGATTAAAGGGCATTATATACAGTGGAGGCGGACATTTCACTGCCTGTCTCATTGTGGATAACGTAAGTTGGTTGTATGATGGTCAAGTTTACGATGGCAAACCTCGCTATGAGAGTACGTCATTGAACGTGATGCAACTCAGAGAGCTCGATGGACGACATGCACATATCTGTGTATATGCCTTGGCGTCGTCGATCACTATGTCTAGTGCGATGCAATTCACAAGAGGGATCAGTGATTAAGCCTGCATGATGATGATGTCAGGCTCTGCGTCATGTAGTGAGCTTCATGGTTGACTGACGTGAAAATGTTTGTTGAGCTTGCTTTCTCACACGTGTTATTGTATGATTCAGCTTCGTTCGGGATGCCACAACACATAGCATGCGAGTGGATGGATGGTTTAGGCTTTTGTGCCATGCTAATTGTCCTGAGCCCGGCCGACTGCACTCGTTGTTCCCAGTTGGTGAGTGTTTCCTTGTGATCAGAGTCAGACCTGTCAACAACTCAATTTTTTTTCACCACTGCATTTTGTTTCATGCTGACAGCCCGATGATCTGCAGGTACCTGGGACCAAATAGCAACTGTGTTGATTCGAGAGTCTAGATTGGTCTTTCGGTTCAGTCACTGGTGAGACGATCACCTCTCATCAATAGATTTGAACATATTAAATACATAGATGTTGATCTTAGGACCTATCACTCCCCCTTCAGCTCACTGAATTTTCATGGCGAACTCCAAACG
>Ga0310811_10014410_pt1 | contig 10311 bp, 13 predicted proteins | sample YCmetagenome_FD_207642 | JGI IMG/M metagenome (GOLD analysis project Ga0310811, IMG submission 207642) | Soil microbial communities from experimental microcosm in Duke University, North Carolina, United States - YC | ecosystem: Engineered > Artificial ecosystem > Soil microcosm > Unclassified ... | reverse complement strand
CGGCCCCGGCGGGCGCTTGGCCGCGGCGCAATAGGGTGTGCCCTGCGGCTTCACAGGGTGCCGAGACTATGCTATTAACACAATTAGGAACGGCGCGGGACATGTTTCGCGCCGTCTCTGTTTTTGCCTGAAACTGGCCTCGATTTGCCCCGTGGGCAAGCCTGGCCCCCAAACCAGAGGAGTACGAGCCATCGTCCAGGTCATCGTCCGCGACAACAATGTCGACCAGGCCCTGAAGGCGCTGAAGAAGAAGATGCAGCGCGAAGGCCTGTTCCGCGAAATGAAGCTCCGCCGCAGCTACGAGAAGCCCTCCGAGCGCAAGGCGCGGGAGAAGGCAGAGGCGGTCCGCCGGGCACGCAAGCTGGCGCGCAAGCGGATGGAACGCGAAGGCTTCTGACGCCCGGTTCGCCCGGGCTCCGTTGACGAGATAAGCGCGCTCCCCGTCCCCGCCGCTTGCGTCGCGGCCGCGGACGGCGATGCTGCGCGCCCTCGGTTCGCCCCATGCACTCGCGCGCTGCCGCACCCGCCGAATCCGTTCCGATCCTGCCCGGCTTCGCCGCGCTGGCGGACCGCTATGACGGATACATTCTCGATCTTTGGGGCACGATCCATGACGGCATCCGCGCCTGGCCCGGCGCGGTCGAGTGCCTCGCGGAACTGAAGCGGCGTAACAAGCGCATCCTCGTTCTCTCCAACGCCCCGCGCCGCTCCTATCTCGCGATCGCGCGCATGGACGAGATGGGCATACCCCACACCGGCTACGACGATGTGCTGACCTCGGGCGAGGCGGCGCACGACGCGCTGGTGAAGCGCGACGACGCCTGGCACCGCCGCCTCGGCCGCCGCTGCCATCTGCTCGGGCCCGCCAAGGACGACAGCGTGCTCGAAGACGTGGCGCACGAGCGCGTCGACGATCTCGCGGACGCCGACTACATCGTCAATGTCGGCGTGCGCCGGCGCATGGACGGGCTGGCCGCGTACGAATCCTTCCTCGCCGAAGCCGCGCGGCGCAAGCTGCCGATGATCTGCTGCAATCCCGATTTCGAAGTCTTGCGCGGCGACGACCGCGAGCTCTGCGCCGGCGCCCTGGCGCGGCGCTATGGCGAGCTTGGCGGCGACGTCCACTACCACGGCAAGCCGCACGCGCCGATCTATGCCCAGAGCTTGAAGCGCCTCGGCCTCGCCGATCCCCGCCGCGTGCTCGCCGTCGGCGATGCGCTGCGCACCGACGTTGCCGGCGCGGCGGCGGTCGGCATGGACGCCGTGCTGATCACGAGCACCGGCATCCTCGCCAAGGATCTCGGCATCGCGCCCTACGAGGACCCGGATCCGGCCGCGCTCGCGCGCCTCTGCGCCGCCGAAGGCCAGCACCCCGTCGCGGCGATCGCGGCGTTTCGCTGGTAGGCGGCGTCAGTCGCCGAAGCGCGTGTGGCCGTGGATCAGCTCGGCCAAGTGGTCGAGATCGCGCGTGACGACCGCCAGCAGCAGATTGTGCTCGTCGTTGATGCCGCCGCTGGCGGCGTGCCGCAAATTGCCGATGGTGTGGAACGTCTCCGCTTCGGCGCGCGAGATGCCGCGCTCGAGCTTCTTGTGGATCTCGCTGCGAAGCTCCAGCAGTTCCGCCTTCCACTGCGCATAGGCCGCGGGATCGCGCACGACGCGATTGCGAAGCTGGGTTTCGCGCGTCCGCAGCACGGCGATCTCGTCGAGGACCGCGTCGACGGCACGGGCGCTCAGGCATTCCTCGCGCTGTTCCCGCACCGAATTGAAGGCCTGGAATTGGACCAGGAACAGCGTCGACACGATGACGGCGGCGACGGCCCATCCCGGCACCGTCACGCCCGGCAGCACGTTGAGCCACGCGGCGCCGATGCCGAGCGCCGTGCCGAACAGCAAGGTGCGCTGCGCCTGCACGATGAGCCCGCAATATTCGCCGGCGGCACGCCGGAAGGATTTCAGGCGCGTCCACGCGATTTTGGTGCGGGTCCGGAATCCCGTTACTGCAATTGCCGACATAGCTGCCCCCCGAGCGCCGGCAAATTGAACGCGCCTTCGGGACAAAAACCGTAAAGGCGTATCGTTACCCGAGCGTTTCCGTCGGCGCCGGCTTAATGATCGCCGCCGTGCAGGATCTCGTGGCGGATGCCGGTTTCGTAGGAGAGGCCGTCGGGCGTGAGAGCGATCACCTGGGGAAAGGCCGCGCGCGCCAGGCCTTTCCGCTCCAGGGCCTTCCAGACCGCCTCGTTGTAAAGCCCGCTCGCGTCGCGGCTCGCGACCACGAAGTGGCCGACATGGAAATGATCGCCGTGCGGTTGCGGGAGGTTGGTGATGGCGACGGCACCCGAGGGCTCGGGCGGCAGCGCGTGCGAGGGATCGTGCGCCAGCACCTGGAGGATCGTGAGCGTGCGCAATTGCAGCGGATTGAGCTTCAGCGGATTGGCTTTGGGCGGCACGGGGCAACGGCCTCCTCGGGTCCGGTGCGGCAAAGAAAAGGGCGGGGCCCGGCCGGACCCCGCCCCCGGATTAAAGCGCGTAGCGGCTTACTGGCCGACGATATCGCCCTTCATCGGGGCGAGCGCCGCGAGCAACTCACGCTGCTCCCTGCGCGGAACCCTCTCGAAGCGCATCGCGCCTACCAAGTGGGCGACGATGATGTTCCATTCGCGATTGGTAATCTTCATGCCGGCGTGGGCGGTCTTCATGTCCTTGCCGGTATACTTGCAGGGGCCGCCGCTCATCTCGCAGATCTGGTCGGTGACCTTCGCGATGAGCGCCTGGGCGTTGGTATTGGCAAATCGCCTGTTGACGCGGCGGTCCTTGGACACCCGGTCCACCCATACGGCGATGACGGCCTCGATGGCGGGGCGCTGGCCGATGCGCGCATAGAGCGAGCCGGGATCGACGGGCCGCGATGGCCCCGGCCCGGCCGCGACGGCCGGCGGGTGACCTCTGGTATCGATCGTCCTGGCGGGCTCGCCCGGGAAGCTCGGCTTTTCCTGGCCGGCGCAGGCCGCGAGCGAGACGATCAGGCCGGCGCCGAGCGCCAAGGAAACGAGACGTTTCATGGGAGTTTTCCCTTGCAGATGCAGCAATGAACGGAGAATAGGCCCCGCGCTGCGGCGAGGCAATCGCCTAGGGCGAGCTAGGTACGCGCGATAATGATTTCACGCGCTTACGCCTTGGCGCTGGGGCGGGACGCGACGCTTTCGTACCAGCGGCGCGCATTGGCGGCACCCTGCGGCAGCTCGAGCTTGATCCACTTGGCGAAGTCGACGCAGATCATCGCGTCGATGTCGGCGACGCTGTAGCGGTCGCCGCACAAGAACGGCTTCGGCCCCACCATGTAGTCGAGCAGCTCGAGGAAGACGGCGGCGCGCTTCTTGCCGCGCTCGGCGAGCTCGGGGATCTGCGCGTGATTGACGGGCCCGGTGACGGCGCGGTCCTTCATGCCGGGCGCCGAATTGCGCAGCGCCTCGCCGACGGCCATCAAGCCCTCGGCTTCGATGCGCCACTGCGTATCGGCGATGATCGCCTTCTCCTTGGCCGAGGTGCCCATCAGCGGCGGCTCGGGGTGCGTCTCCTCGAGATAGCGCCAGATGGCCGCGGTCGAGACGAGCCGCGTGCCGTCGTCGAGCACGAGCACCGGCACCGTGCAGTGCGGATTGATCATGCGGAACTCGGGTTTCAGATGCTCGCCGGCGCGGAGATCGACCTGGACGGTCGGGATCTCGATCCCCTTCTCCGCCATGAACACGCGCACGCGGCGCGGGCTCGGGGCCGGCTTGCAGTCGTAGAATTTCATTGAGTCGTCTCCACGGTTTCGCATTCGAGCTTGGCGGCGAGCGGCCAGTCGCGGTCGGGCTTCCACTCGCCGCTGAACAGGCGCAGCGAGGGCTGCGCGGTGGTGATGGAGCCGGTGAGCTTGCAGTTCAAGCGCACTTTCGGCGCCGGCGGCGGATGCGCGAAGCTGACCTCGCCCGCGATCCTCAACGGCGCGCCGTCGGCGTTCACGACCGCGATCTTGGCCGGAATCGGCGCGCTCGCCGGTTGCGCCCGCATTTTGAACAGGCCGCCCTCGTGGAAGAACATCACGTAGAGCATGGCCGCGATGAGCCAGAGCCCCGTGACCGACAAGAAGCGGAACAGACGATCCACATAGGCCATGGCGTCCTCCTCGCGAACCCGTTTTTCGGTGCGGTCAGTATGGCGCGGCGGGCGCCGCAAGGCGAGCGGAGCGCGTTTCGTTGCGCGGCGTCAATGCATTGAGGAATTCAGCGGCGCACCTTGATTGGGGTCGAGAACTCTTTGAACCACGCGGCAATCCCGACCTCGTCTAATTCGCCTGACGCCACCGCCACCATATTCTCGACCTCATCCACCTCGCGCGGCTCGAAGGCAAGGCCGTTCAGGAACAGGAAAGCGCGCGCGGCGAGCAGCGCCGTCCGCTTGTTTCCGTCGAGAAACGGATAGTTCTTGCAGACGCCATGGCAAAGCGACGCGGCAAGGTCGAACAACGTCGCCTCGGTTTCATATGCAAACCGGTTCTGCGGGCGGCTCAGCGCGCTCTCGAGCAATCCCTCGTCGCGGATGCCGGCCGTTCCGCCGAACATTTCGACCGCTTCATCGTGGATCGCCTGCACCATGCGCTTGGCGAGCCATTTCGGCTCCTTCATCGCTTCGAAAGCTCATGCAGCGCGTTGCGGTGCCGCTTCATGTACTCACGATTGGAGTCGAGCACGGCCTCGAAGTCGGGATCGTGGGGGACGAGCTTAATGCCTTCCGCCGTATCGATCACGTAGAGCATGTCGCCCTCGGCGATGCCGTGGCGGTCGAGCATCTCCTTCGGGAGGACGACGCCCTGCGAATTGCCGATCTTGCGGACTTTGATTTTCTCGGACATGGACGGCTCGATGAAAGTTATTCCTTAAGTTATAACATCGGTAAGTCCATTTCAAGACCCTTCTTTGCCCATGTCCGCCCCTTCGCACCCGCAATATACTGCCTACATCATGCGTAGAGGCGGACGGCGATGAGCGGGTTCGGCAAGAAGAGCGTCACGGACTGGGAAGCGGCGGCGCGCAAGGATTTGGGCGGCGCGCCGCTCGAGAAGCTCGTCTGGCAGACGCCCGAGGGCATCGCGGTCAAGCCGCTCTATACCGCCGCCGATCTCGAAAATCTGGAATTCGCCGGTTCGCTGCCGGGACTGGCGCCGTTCGTCCGCGGGCCACGGGCGACGATGTACGCGGTCCGGCCGTGGACGATCCGCCAATACGCAGGGTTCTCGACCGCCGAGGACTCGAACGCATTCTATCGCCAGGCCTTGAAGGCCGGGCAGATGGGCCTCTCGGTGGCATTCGATCTCGCGACGCACCGCGGCTACGATTCCGATCATCCGCGCGTCGTCGGCGATGTCGGCAAGGCCGGCGTCGCGATCGATTCGGTCGAGGATATGAAGATCCTGTTCGACGGGATTCCGCTCGACCGCATGTCCGTGTCGATGACCATGAACGGCGCGGTGCTGCCGGTGCTGGCGATGTTCATCGTCGCCGGCGAAGAGCAAGGCGTGAAGCAGAGCCAGCTCAGCGGGACCATCCAGAACGACATCTTGAAGGAGTTCATGGTCCGCAACACCTACATCTACCCGCCCGAGCCTTCGATGCGCATCGTGGCCGACATCATCGAGTACACGGCGCGCTACATGCCGAAATTCAACTCGATCTCGATCAGCGGCTATCACATGCAGGAGGCCGGGGCGACCTGCGTGCAGGAGCTCGCGTACACGCTGGCCGACGGCTGGGACTATGTCCGTGCCGCGATGTCGAAGGGCTTGAAGATCGACGAGTTCGCCGGGCGACTGTCTTTCTTCTGGTGCCTCGGCATGAACTTCTTCATGGAGATCGCGAAGCTGCGCGCGGCGCGCCTCCTTTGGTCGCGCATCGTCAAGACCTTCGATCCCAAGGACGAGCGCTCGCTGGCCCTGCGCACGCATTGCCAGACCTCGGGCGTCTCGCTCACCGAACAGGATCCCTACAACAACATCATCCGCACCACGATCGAGGCCATGGCCGGCGTGCTCGGCGGCACGCAGTCGCTGCACACCAACAGCTTCGACGAGGCGCTGGCGCTGCCGACGCCGTTCTCGGCCCGCATCGCGCGCAACACGCAGCTCATCATCGCCGAGGAAAGTGGCATCCCGCACGTCGTCGATCCGCTCGGCGGCTCGTATTACGTCGAGGCCCTCACCGCGAGCGTCGCCGCCGAGGCGTGGAAGCTGATCGAAGAAGTCGAGGCGATGGGCGGCATGACCAAGGCCGTGGCCGCGGGCCTGCCCAAGATGCGCATCGAGGAATCGGCGGCGCGCAAACAGGCGCGCGTCGACCGTGGCGAGGAAGTCATCGTCGGCGTCAACAAGTATCGCCCCGACACCGAGGAGCGGGTCGAAATCCTCGACATCGACAACACCAAGGTGCGCCAGCAGCAGGTCGATCGCCTGAAGACCGTGCGCGCCAAGCGCGACGCGGCCAAGCTCAAGGCCGCACTCGAGGCTGTCACGCGCACGGCCGGCGGCGGCAACGAGAACCTCCTCGCCGCCTGCGTCGAGGCCGCGCGCGCCCGCGCCACGGTCGGCGAGATCTCCGATGCGATGGAGAAGGCGTTCGGCCGCCACCGCGCCGAAATCCGCGCGATCTCCGGCGTCTACGCGGCCGGGCACGAGGGCGATGCCGCGTTCGAGAAGGTCCAGCGCGAGGTCGAGGAGTTCGCGCGGCTCGAAGGCCGCCGCCCGCGGCTTCTCGTGGCCAAGCTCGGCCAGGACGGCCATGATCGCGGCTCCAAGGTGATCGCCACGGCCTTCGCCGATCTCGGCTTCGACGTCGACATCGGCCCGCTCTTCTCGACGCCCGAAGAAGCCGCGCGCCAGGCGGTCGAAAACGACGTGCACGTGATCGGCGTGTCCTCGCAGGCCGCCGGCCACAAGACTCTGGTCCCTCAGCTGATCGAATCGCTCCGGAAGCAGGGCGCGGGCGACATCCTCGTCATCTGCGGCGGCGTCATCCCGCCCCAGGACTACGAGATGATGAAGAAAGCCGGCGTCGCCGCCATCTACGGCCCCGGCACCAACATCCTCGAAGCCGCGCGCGAGGTGCTCGGCCTGATACGGAGATTGCGCAAAGCGGCATAGCGGGTCTATGCCGTCAGGATCATCGGAGCGGGTTCACGCCGCTCCGAGCCGATTCACAATCTGCTTGCGCCAATGTCCCTCGAACATCTCCGCACGATCGCGCTCAATCTCCCCTGGTTCGACTATGTCGGCTATCTCGGCATGCTGCTGGGGCTCGTCTCGATGGCGATGCGGACGATCATTCCGCTGCGGCTGTTCGCGATCGGCGCCTGTTTCTGCCTCGGCACCTTCGCGCTGCTGCGCGAGGCGTGGCCGACGCTGGTCGTAAACGCCGTCACCATCCCGGTGCTCGGCTGGCGCACGCGCGAGATGTGGCTTCTGACGCGGCGCGCGGGCCGGGCCGCGAGCGGCCAGACGCTGTCGATCGACTGGCTGTTGCCGTTCATGCACCCACGCACGATTCGCGCGGGCGAGACGCTGTTCAAGCGCGGCGACGACGCCGGCGAGATGTTCTACATCGCCGAGGGGCAGCTGCGCCTCGTCGCCTATAACGTGCTGCTCGGACCGGGCGAGGTGGTGGGCGAGATCGCGATGTTCTCGCCGACGCGGCGGCGTACGCGCACGGTCGTCGCCGAGACCGACGCGCGGCTGCTTTCGATCGGCGAATCGGAGCTGAAGCAGCTTTACTACCAGAACCCGCATTTCGGCTTCTACCTGATCCAGCTCGTCACGCGCCGGCTGGTCACCAACATGGAGCGGCTCGAGGAGAAGGTGCAGGCCGCCGACCTCGCGCGCGGGTCGGGCGTGAAAACCGAGCTGCGCCGGAACTAGAGTGGGGCCGGCGGGCAAAGCGGAGGATACATGTCGCTTCAGATCGAACCCGACGGCCCCGTTCTGATCGTCACTATGGATCGGCCGAAGGCGCGCAACGCCGTCGATCCCGAGCAGGCGGAACGCCTGCGCGCGGCGTTCGACGCGTTCGAGCGCAACGCCGAGGCCAAGGTGGCGGTGCTCACCGGCGCCAACGGCGTCTTCTGCGCGGGCTACGATTTGAAGAGCTTCGCCGACCGCAAGAACGACGATGCGCGGAAGCTCGACTACGACCCTGAGGGCGAAGGCCCGATGGGGCCGTCGCGGCGGCTCTTGTCGAAGCCGGTGATCGCCGCGGTCGAGGGCCACGCGGTCGCGGGCGGGCTCGAGCTCTCGCTCTGGTGCGACATGCGCGTGGCATCGGAGACGGCGGTGTTCGGCGTCTTCTGCCGGCGCTGGGGCGTGCCGCTGATCGACGGCGGCACCGTGCGTTTGCCGCGCGTCGTCGGCATGGGCCGCGCGCTCGACATGATCCTGACCGGCCGCCCGGTGGACGCGCGCGAGGCATACGATTGGGGCCTCGCCAACCGGCTCGTGCCCGCCGGCCAGGCGCGCGCCGAGGCGGTGAAGCTCGCCAAGGAAATCGCGCGCTTCCCCGAGCTCTGCATGAAGACCGACCGCATGAGCGCGTTCCGCCAATGGGACATGGACCTGCCGTCCGCGCTCAAGATGGAAGGCCGCGAGGGCCTCGCCCCGCTGCTCGAAGGCGCGCGCGAGGGCGCCGCCCGCTTCGCCTCCGGCAAGGGCCGCGGCGGCAATTTCGGCGAGATTTGACCGCGCCTCCCTGTTAGCTTCGGCCGATGTCGAATTCGCGCAGCTATCCGCAGCGGCGGCCGTTGGGGCACGGGCGCGTGGCCGCGGGCACGGCGCCGGTGAAGCCGCGCGATGCCGCTTCGCTGATCGTCTGGCGCGCGGGGCCCGAGGGCGCCGAGGTGCTGATGGGGCGGCGCTCGCGGCGCGCGGCGTTCGTGCCCGATTTCTTCGTGTTTCCCGGCGGGCGGCTCGATCCCGCCGACAGCGCCGTGCGCCCGGCGACGCCGCTCGATGCGGACTTCGTCCCGCGCATGGGCGTGCGCGGCGACGCGGCGCTGGCGGAGGCGCTGGCGCTCGCCGCCGTCCGCGAGACGTTCGAGGAGACCGGCCTCCTCTTGGCCGAGATCGGCGACATCGGCGACGTGCCGCACGCGGAGTGGGCGCATTGGAAGGCGCGCGATCTGGCGCCCGGCCTGCATCGCATGCGCTATTTCGGCCGCGCCATCACGTCGCCTTCGAGCCCCATCCGGTTCCACGCGCGCTTCTTCGTCGCGCGCGCCGAGGAATTGCAGGGCGAGATCGCGGGCTCGGGCGAGCTTTCGGAGCTCGGCTTCTATCCGGCGACCGAGGTGCTCGCGAACATGCCGGTCGTCGACGTGACCGAGTTCATGCTGAACCGCGTGATTGCCTACGCCGCCGACCCGCTCCGCTTCGATCCGCGCATGCCGATCTTCTCCTACCGCGACGACGGGCCGTTCGTACGGTACGAGTGAGCGTCGCTTGACCTTCGGTCAAGCTTCTGGCGAAGCGAAGCTTCGCCCGTAAGCTCGCGAAGCGAGCGTCAGCGCCGGTCGGTGCGCGGGGTGAGGCGGGTCACGTGGCCCATCTTGCGGCCCTTCCTTGCTTCGGTCTTGCCGTAGAGGTGCAGGCGCGCGCTCGGGTCCTTGAGGAATTCGGGCCAGCGGTTCACGTCGTCGCCCAAGAGATTGGTCATCACGGCGTCGGCGTGGCGCTCGGGCGAGCCGAGCGGCAGGCCGCAGACCGCGCGCACGAGCTGCTCGAACTGGCTCACGAGGCAGGCGTCGATCGTCCAATGCCCGGAATTGTGCGGCCGCGGCGCCAGCTCGTTGACGAGGATGCGGCCATCGTCGGTGACGAACATCTCGACCGCGAGCAGGCCCACCAGCTCGAGCGCGTTGGCAAGCCGCGCCGCCAGAGACTCCGCTTGCTCGGCGAGGAAGCGCGAGATCGGCGCCGGCGCGATCGTTTCGGCGAGAATGTGCTCGCGGTGGCGGTTTTCGACCGGCACATAGGCGCGCGTCGTGCCGTCGAGGCCGCGCGCCACGATCACCGAGATCTCGCGGTTGAATTTCACGAAGCCTTCGAGGATCGCGGGCTTGCCGCCGATGCCGTCCCAGGCTTCGACCGGATTGTCGCGATGCGCGATGATGCGCTGGCCCTTGCCGTCATAGCCCATGCGCCGCGTCTTCAAAACGGCGGGGCGGCCGATGCGCTCCAGCGCCGGGATGAGCGCCTTCAAGCTGTCGACTTGCTCGTAGGGCGCGGTG
>Ga0310811_10014409_pt1 | contig 10311 bp, 9 predicted proteins | sample YCmetagenome_FD_207642 | JGI IMG/M metagenome (GOLD analysis project Ga0310811, IMG submission 207642) | Soil microbial communities from experimental microcosm in Duke University, North Carolina, United States - YC | ecosystem: Engineered > Artificial ecosystem > Soil microcosm > Unclassified ... | reverse complement strand
AAGGTGGAGAACGGCAACACCAAGCCGTCCCGCGAGGAGCAGCTGCGGATCCTCAACCGGCTCAACGCGGCCGAGGCGTTCGAGACCTTCCTGCAGGTCAAGTACGTCGGCCAGAAGCGGTTCTCGCTCGAGGGCGGCGAGTCGGCGATCGCGGTGCTCGACCAGATCATCTCCTCGGCCGCCGAGGCCGGCCTGGACGAGGCCAGCATCGGCATGCCGCACCGCGGCCGTCTCAATGTGCTGACGAACATCGTGGGCAAGCCGTACGCCAAGGTGTTCAGCGAGTTCGAGGGCAACCTCGACCCGAAGTCGATGCACGGCTCCGGCGACGTGAAGTACCACCTGGGCACCGACGGCGTGTTCAGCGCGCTGTCCGGCTCGCAGATCAAGGTCTCGCTCACCGCGAACCCCTCGCACCTCGAGGCGGTCGACCCGGTGCTCGAGGGCTTCGTGCGGGCCAAGCAGGACATCGTGAACAAGGCCGGTTCGGCGTTCACGGTGCTGCCGATCCTGATGCACGGCGACGCCGCGTTCGCCGGCCAGGGCGTGGTGGCCGAGACGCTGAACATGTCGCAGCTGCGCGGCTTCCGCACCGGCGGCACCATCCACGTGGTGGTCAACAACCAGGTCGGCTTCACCACCTCGCCGGCCTCCGCGCGCTCCTCGGTGTACGCCACCGACGTGGCGCGGATGGTCGAGGCGCCGATCTTCCACGTGAACGGCGACGACCCCGAGGCCTGCGTCCGGGTGGCGCAGCTGGCGTTCGAGTTCCGGCAGGAGTTCAACAAGGACGTCGTCATCGACATGGTCTGCTACCGGCGCCGCGGCCACAACGAGGGCGACGACCCGTCGATGACCCAGCCGCTGATGTACAAGCTGATCGAGGCCAAGCGCTCGGTGCGCAAGCTCTACACCGAGGCGCTGATCGGCCGCGGCGACATCACCATCGAGGAGGCCGAGGCCGCCCTCAAGGACTACCAGGCCAAGCTGGAGCAGGCGTTCGCCGAGACCAAGGACACCGGCAAGGTCTCCTCGCCGGCCGTGGACACCACCGAGGAGCCGTTCCCGGTCCCGGTGCCCACCGCGATCTCCGACGACGTGGTCAAGCGCATCGTCGAGGTGCACGTCAACCTGCCCGAGGGCTTCGAGCCGCACCAGCGGGTGCTGCCGCAGCTGCAGAAGCGGGCGCAGATGGTCGGCGACGGCACCATCGACTGGGCGATGGGCGAGACGCTCGCGTTCGGCTCGCTGCTGATGGAGGGCGTGCCGGTCCGGCTCACCGGGCAGGACTCGCGCCGCGGCACGTTCGTGCAGCGCCACCACGTGATCGTGGACCGGTCCAGCGCGCGCGAGTACACGCCGCTGTCCTACCTGACCGAGAACCAGGCCACGTACACGGTCTACGACTCGATGCTCTCCGAGTTCGCGGCCATGGGCTTCGAGTACGGCTACTCGGTGGCCCGGCCGAACGCGCTGGTGCTGTGGGAGGCGCAGTTCGGCGACTTCGGCAACGGCGCGCAGACGATCGTCGACGAGTTCATCTCCTCCGGCGAGCAGAAGTGGGGCCAGCGCTCCGGCGTGGCGCTGCTGCTGCCGCACGGGCACGAGGGCCAGGGCCCGGACCACTCGTCCGCGCGGATCGAGCGCTACCTGCAGATGTGCGCGCAGAACAACATGACGGTCGCGGCGCCCTCGCTGCCCTCGTCGTACTTCCACCTGCTGCGCTGGCAGGCGCTGAACCCGGCGCACAAGCCGCTGGTGGTCTTCACGCCGAAGTCGATGCTGCGCCTGAAGGCCGCGGCCTCGCACATCGAGGAGTTCACCACCGGCGAGTTCCGCCCGGTGATCGGCGACTCGACGGTGGCGGCCGGCGGGGTGCGCAAGGTGCTGGTCTGCTCCGGCAAGATCTACTGGGACCTGGCCGCCTACCGCGAGAAGCACGGCGTCACCGACACCGCGGTGCTGCGCGCCGAGCGGCTCTACCCGCTGCCCGCGGCCGAACTGCTCGCCGAGCTGGCGCACTACGCGCCGGACGCCGAGATCCGCTGGGTGCAGGAGGAGCCGGCCAACCAGGGCGCCTGGCCGTTCATGGCGCTGCACCTGCCGGGCGAGCTCGGCGGCCGTACGCTCACCTGCGTCTCCCGGCCTGCCTCGTCGTCCCCGGCGGTGGGCTCGGCGAAGCGGCACGAGGTCGAGCAGCAGCGGGTGGTCGAGGAGGCCTTCAGCGACTGAGCGACGGCGAGCCCGACCGCTGAAGCGTTGAACTGCTGAACCGCCGCGTCCCCCGGTGCTCCATGAGGAGCGCCGGGGGACGCGGCTTTTCCACGCCGTACCGCTCGCCCCTCCCTGGATAGTTAGACAAGCTACATAGATTGAGCTATGCTTTTTCCATGAGCGAGGACGAGGACGGACTGCAGGCGGCCAGCGAGGCGCTCTACTGGCTGTCCGCCGCGGTGATCCGGTCGGTGACCCATCCCCGCAAGATCAGCCTGACCTCGGTCTCGACGCTCTCGGCGCTCGACCGGCTCGGGCCGCAGCGGATCACCGAGCTCGCCGCCCTGCAGGGCGTGGCGCAGCCGTCGATGACCGCCGTGGTCACCGCGCTCGAGCAGGCGGGCTACGTCTCGCGCACGCCCGATCCGACGGACCGGCGGGCCTCGCTGATCTGGCTGACCGTGACGGGCCTGGAGTTCCTCGCCGAGCGGCGCCGCGCCGGCGCCGCGCAGATCACCGCCCTCGCCCGGCGGTTGCCGCCGGAGGACGCCGCGGCGCTCGCCGCGGCCGTCCCCGCGCTCGTGCGGCTGCGCGTCCTCCAGGAGGAGCCGCCGCCGTCCGTCGCGGACCGCCGGGACGACCCCTCACCCGCCACCACCACTCGTGCGGCAGCCGGCGAAGGCGCCGCGGCCGTCGCCGGGTAGCGCCCCGCCCACCGGCGGACGGCCACACCCGGGACCACTCGCCCATGCACCACCCCCGCATGGAGAAAGCGAAGCGATGAGCTCATGAGCAACCCGCACTCCCCGGACCATGCGACGGCCGGGAGCCCCTTCCGTCAACCCAAGGCCGTGTGGGCGGTCGCCTTCGCCTGCGTCGTGTCCTTCATGGGCATCGGCCTCGTCGACCCGATCCTGCCCGCCCTGTCCGTGCAGCTGCACGCGACGCCCAGCAGCGTCGAGCTGCTGTTCACCAGCTACCTGGTGGTCACCGCCGTGGCCATGCTGGTCACCGGCTGGGTCTCGAGCCGGATCGGCGGCAAGAAGACGCTGGTCGCCGGCCTGATCCTGATCGTGGTGTTCAGCGCACTGGCCGGCTCCTCGCACTCGATCGCCCAGATCATCGACTTCCGGGCCGGCTGGGGCCTGGGCAATGCCCTGTTCATCGCCACCTCGCTCGCGGTGATCGTCGGCGCGGCCTCCGGCGGCTTCGCCGGCGCGATCATCCTCTACGAGACCGCTCTGGGCGTCGGCATCGCGCTCGGACCGCTGGTCGGCGGGCTGCTCGGCGGCATCTCCTGGCGCGGCCCCTTCTTCGGCGTCACGCTGCTGATGGCGATCTCGCTCACCGCGACCCTCGTCTTCCTCGACAAGACACCCCGGCCGCCGCGCAAGACCGGGCTCACCGAGCCGCTGCGCGCCCTCAAGCACCGCGGCCTGGCCACCGTCAGCCTCGTCGCCCTCTTCTACAACTGGGCCTTCTTCACCGTGCTGGCCTACAGCCCGTTCCCGATGAACCTGGGCATCCACGAACTCGGCCTGGTGTTCACCGGCTGGGGCGTGCTCGTCGCGATCTTCGCGGTGCAGGTCGCGCCGCGACTGCAGGGCAGGTTCGGCACGGCGCGCACGCAGTACGCGAACTTCTCCCTGATGGCCCTCGACCTGCTGGTCATCGCACTGTGGACCGACCACAAGGCAGTGCTGATCACCGCGGTGATCATCTCAGGTGCCTTCATCGGTCTCAGCAATACGCTGATGACGCAGACGGTCATGCAGGTCTCCCCGGTGGACCGGTCGGTCGCGTCGGCCGCGTACGGCTTCGTCCGCTTCATCGGCGGCGGCCTCGCTCCGTACGCCGCCAGCAAGCTGGCCGCGCACTTCGGCGACCACCTGCCGTTCTACCTCGGCGCCGCCGCCCTCCTCGTGGGCATCGGCGTGCTGGCCACCGGCCACCGCCTGGTCTCCGCCGCGGACGTCGGGGAGCCGGCGCACGGGGGCGGCGCCGGGTCGTCCTTGTCGGCGACGAGCGGGGAAGCGAGCACGGAGCTGAGCGTGGATTCCAGCGGGGAGTCGAGCGGGGAGAAGGACGAGGAGACCGGCGAGATGATCTCGGTCAGCCTGTCCGACTAGCCGTTCGACCTGCCCGACTGGTCGGTCCGGTCCGCTTGTCCGACGAGGCCGTGTGACCGGATCCGGCCGCATCCCGGCCCGGGCCCTGCGCCGGCCGGGGGCCGGCGAGTAAAATGCCTGAGGTGATCCGACGAGGCATCGAATACGCCGGCGGCCCCGGCCGCCCGCCGACGCTGCTGGACCTCTATCTGCCGGACGGCGTCGCCCGCCCGCCGCTGGTCGTCTGGATCCACGGCGGCGCCTTCGTCAGCGGCGACCGGGTGGCGCTGCCGCCCACCCTCGAGCCGGGCTCCGTCTTCGGCGCGCTCACCGCCGCCGGGCTGGGCTGCGCGTCGATCGACTACCGGCTCGCCCCGGGGGCCCGCTACCCGGCCCCGATCGACGACGTGCGGGACGCGCTCGCCTTCCTGCGCGAGCGCGCGCAGCGCTACGGCTACGACGCGGACCGGCTCGGGCTGTGGGGCGAGTCGGCGGGCGGGCTGCTCGCGCTGCTGGCCGGGCTCACCGTGCCCGGGGTGGGCGCGGTCGCGGCCTGGTATCCGATCACCGACATCCTGGCGATGCCGGGCTTCGCGGACGCGGAGTCGCTCGCCGACGTGCCGGAGTTCGCGGTTTTCGGCGCCTCGCCCACCGCGGTGGCCGGCCTGGCGGTGGAGGCGAGCCCGATCACGCACGTCACCGCGCAGGCGCCGGCCACGCTGTTCGTGCACGGCGAGACGGACGCGGAGGTGCCGGCGGCGCAGAGCGTGCGGATGCACGAGCGGTTGCGGAAGGCCGGCGCCGCCTCGACCCTTCGGGTCGTGACGGACGCCGGCCACTGCTTCGTCGGCCACCGGGACATCCCGGGGCTGATCAACGAGACGGTCGGCTTCCTGGGCCGGAACCTGCGCGCGGCCGAGGCGAGCTAGACAAGCGAGGAAGGCTAGCGCGGCGCCGGGATCCTCGCCGTCGGCCGGCCGCTCCGGTCAGCGCTGCGGGACCGCGCAGCCGTCCGGGCCGCACACTTCGCCGCTCTGCCCGATCTCGTCCGGGCCGAGCCCCGGCACGCTGGCCAGCTTGGGCTGCGGGCGGGTGCGCCAGGCCTCCTCGAGCGCCTGCCGGAAGACGTCGGCCGGCTGCCCGCCGGACACGCCGTAGCGCCGGTCCAGCACGAAGAACGGCACGCCGCTCACGCCGAGTTCCTGCGCCTCGCGCTCGTCCGCGCGCACCTCGGCGGCGAACGCCTCGGGGTCGTCGATCACCGCGGCCGCCTCGTCCAGGTCGAGGCCCGCCTCGACCGCCAGCTCGAGCTGCCGCTCCCGGTCGAAGACCGTGCGCTTCTCGGCGAAGTTGGCCTTGTACGCCAGGTCGAGGAGCTCGTCCTGCACGCCCTTGGTCTTGGCCAGGTGCAGCAGCCGGTGCAGGGTGAACGTGTTGCCGTGGTCGCGGCCCTCGGTGAGGAACTCGAGGCCTTCGGAGCGGGCGTTGTCCGCGACCCGCTCCTCCATCTCGCGGGCCTGCGCCGCGGTCAGGCCGTACTTCTTCGCGACCATGCCGATCACCGGCTCGACCTCGCGTTCGGGGCGGCCGGGGTCGAGCTCGAAGGAACGGAAGACGACCTCGACCTGATCCTTGTGCGGGAACCCGTCCAGGGCCTTGTGGAACCGGGCCTTGCCGATGTAGCACCACGGACAGGCGACGTCGCTCCAGATCTCGACTTTCATGCTGCTCCCGTTCCTGCTTCCTGGGGTCCGTGCGGCGCGGGCCCTTGAACCTTCGTCCCGTTGAGCAACATGCGCGAATCGGATATTCCGCGGCCAGGCCCGTTGCGGGCAGGCACGATGTGCTCGGCCCCGATGCAGCCAGGTCCGATGCGGCCGGGGTCCAGCGCGGCCGCCCCGCGCGGCTGCGCTCAGCCGGCGCGGCGCGAGCCGGCGATCAGCTCCAGCGCCTCGACCATCGACGCGGCGACGTGCTCGGGCTGCGGGCCGTCCGCGGGCAGCGGACTGTCGCCGTACGGGAGCCAGACGGTGTGCAGGCCGGCCGCGAGACCGCCCTCGATGTCCTTGTCCAGCCTGTCGCCGACCATCCAGCCGTCCGGTCCGAGCTCGACGCCGAGCTTGCCCGCCGCGGTCTCGAAGATCCGCACGTCCGGCTTGGCGTGCCCGGCGGCCTCCGAGTCGAGCGCCATGTCGACGTACGCGCGCAGCCCCACGCGGTCGATCTTCGCCTGCTGCACCCGCGTGGCGCCGTTGGTGACGATGCCGAGGAGCCAGCCGCCCTCGCGCAGCCGAACCAGGCCCTCGGCGACGGCCGGGGCGAGGGTGAACTTCGCCGGGTACTCGGTGGCGATCCGCTCGTACAGTTCGCCGGGGTCGGTCTCGATGCCGTACCACGCGCGCGCCTTCGCGGCGAACTCGCGCCAGCTGGCGACCTCGTGCTCGCGGCGCCGGACGGCCTCGGTGACCGCCTCCTCGCCGCCGAGCCCGAACTCCCGTACGAAGTCGGCGGACCAGGCGCGCAGCGCGCCGGCCGTGTCCACCAGCGTGTCGTCCAGATCGAAGAAGGCGAAGCTCATACGGCGATCTTACGGATGTGCGCCGTTGCGCGGCGCACCACCCGGAAGCCCGCGCGCTCGTAGACGCGCACCGCGCCGGAGGGGTTGTCCGCGTCGACGTCGAGCGACGCCGTGCCGTAGCCCCGCTGCACGGCCTCGGCGAGCGCCGCGCCGATCAGCGCGCTCGCGACGCCGCGGCCGCGGTGGCTGCGCAGCGTGGCGATCGTGGTCAGGTGCGCGTCCCGGACATCCGTATCAGGGTCCTTGTGATGCTCGTTCGCCAGCAGATAGCCGACGATCGCCTTGGACGTGCGGTCGCGCAGGAAGAAGGTGAGCTCGGGACGGAAGCTGTGCACGGTGAATCGGCTCGCCCACATCTCCCGAGTCGGCGCGGTGGAGCCGGGGTGGTCGAGAACGAACGCCTCGTTGTGCACCGCGTGCAACTGCTCGACGTATTCGGGTGCGAAGCCGACCAGTTCGAGGCCCGCGGGCGGCGGCACGCGCAGCGTCTCAGGGTCCTTCGGCAGTTCCCGGCCCATGTCGATGGCGCGCCGCCACGGCGCGAATCCGGCGGCCGCAGCGGCTTCGGACTGGCCGGGCACGTCGTCGATCATGGAGATGATCAGCTCGAGCGGAGCATGCGGGAAGGCGCGGGCATGCAGCGCAGGAGCCGCGGCCACCGCGCGCAGCAGCAGTTCCGTGCCGATGCCCCGGCGCCGGAAATCGGGGTGCACCATGCCGTCGAACGGCATGAGGTGGACCGGATCCGCGGACGTGCGCGGGGTGAGCATGCCATACGCGCCGAGCTGTCCGTCGGCGGCGAACGTGCCGATCGCGGCGGGCGGCGCCGGACGGCCCGCATCGTCGAAGGACTTTGCGATCTCGGCCTCGGTCTCCTGCCGGCCGAGCATCCCGTCGGCGGCTGCGACGGCGGCGCCGAGGGCAGCCATCTCGGGGGCGTCCGCGGGGGACAGTGCGCGCCAACTGAGATCGTCCATGCGCGCGATGCTACGTCTCGAGTGCGGACGTAGCATACTCCTTATTCTGCCTATTCTGCGCGGCGCCGCCGAGCCGCCCTACTCGTCCTCGACGTCGTCGTCATCGAGGCGGGCGAGCCACGTCGCGAAACGCTCGACGGGCGTCTCGAACTCGGGATTGAGGTCGACGAAGGTGCGCAGCTGCTCGGCGAGCCATTCGAGGGTGACCTGCTCCTCGCCGCGGCGCTGCGCGAGCTCCTCGATGCCCCGGTCGGTGAAGTACATGGCGGGATCCTACCTGGGAGCTGCGGAACGGCCGCGGCGCGGACGCCGGCCCGCCCGCGCTCGGCGTTCAGCGCAGCTTCGGGACCGTCACGACGATCAGCTCGCCGCCGTCCTCCGACACCTCGAGCTTCGCCTGCAGACCGGCCAGCTCGCCGAGGCGCGCCAGGTGGGTGCCGCCGCAGAAGATGGACGCGGTGCCCTCCGGCAGCTCGCACACCCACTCCCGGCGGGCGGTCAGCTGCGCGGTCTTCTCACCGCCGAACACCTCCACGCGCACCGGCGCGTCCGCCGCGATCCACTCGGCGAGACGGGCGTTGATCCGGGCGGTGAGTTCGGGCAGCTCCTCGGCCAGACCGTCGGGGTCGAAGCCCTTCTTCCGCAGCGACTTGCCGATCCGGTACCGGTCCGTGCTCCCCTGCTCGTCCATCCGCGAGCTTTCCATCGCGATCGCGTCGAAGTCCGGGCGGCCGAAGGAGTCCTCCTTGCCCGGCGCCTTGCGCCACCGGCCGGCCAGCGCCTCGTTCAACGCCAGCGCCATCAGGTGGCAGCCGGTGTGCGCGGCCGACAGGGCGCGGCGGCGTTCCGCGTCCACTCGCAGGTGCGCGTTCGCCTCGAGCAACCGCGCCGGGTCGGGACCGGCCTCCAGCACGTGCACCACGTGCCAGGTCCACGCCTCGTCGCCGCGCCGGACCGGGATGTCGGCGCCGAGCGCGAACTCGCCCTGCGGGCCGATCGCGCCGGTGATGGAGTCGACCACCGGGTAGACCACGCCGTCGACCAGCACGGTGCCGCTGTCGCCCGGCTGGTCCGGCCACGTGTGGTCCACCGGGTGGAACGGGGTGGTGTCCACGATCAGGCCGAGCGCGCCTACCGGCAGTCCGTCGGCCTCCTTCGGCACGGGGACGAGCTCGCGCACGGCCGACCCGCCCTCGGTCGCGCCGGAGGGGAACGTCACGAGCGTCGTGGCGTACTGCAACATGCACTCAGTCTCCCACGCCCGGGCCCCCCTCGCGCCCGACTCCGGACACGCGCCGGACGTGCGGTCACGCACTGTCGCCCACTGTGCGTGACCACGGTGCGTGCCCACTGTCGCGCATCGTCGCGGCCGGTCGCGTACCGTCGCGCCGGCCGGACGATGCGCCGCGGCTCCGAACGCCTGTCGGCCCTTATTCGACCTCGAAGGTCGGCACCAGGTAGGCGCGCGCCAGGGTGTGGAAGAACAGGTTGAAGCCCAGGACGGTCGGGGTGGTCGACGCGTCGATGCCGAGGGTGTCCACGTCCACCGCGTGCACCACGAAGAAGTAGCGGTGCGCGCCGTGCCCGGCCGGCGGGGCGGCGCCGACGAAACCGGGGAACCCGGCGCTGTTGTTGAGCACGACGGCCGGCTCCCCCAGCTCCTTCGAGCCCGCGGTGCCCGCGCCGGACGGCAGCTCGGTCACGCCGGCCGGGACGTCGGCGACCGCCCAGTGCCAGAAGCCGGCCGCGGTCGGGGCGTCCGGGTCGTAGCAGGTGATCGCGAACGACCGGGTGCCGGCCGGGAAGTCGGACCAGGACAGCTGCGGGGAGAGGTCCTCGCCGCCCGGCATCCCGAACGCCTTCGAGGTGTGCCGCTCCGTGAGTGTCGCGCCGTCCGAGACGTCCGTGCTGGTCAGCGTGAACGTCGGCACCTCGGGCAGATTGTCGTACGGGTTGAACGGGAAGGGAGCTCTGCGCGATTGAGTCATGGCACCAGTTAACCAGCCGCCGTCGGACAAGGCCGACGCCCGCGCCGGGCGGCGGCGGCGTACGGCCGGTCAGGCCACCTGGTAGGCGCCGCGGTCGGCGTGCACGGTGAACAGTTCCGCGGCCGGCAGCGCCTCGGCGACGGTCTCGGCCGCCCGGTCGAGCCGGTCGTCGGACACCAGCGCGATCGCGCAGCCGCCGAAGCCGCCGCCGGTCATCCGGGCGCCGTGCGCCCCGCCGCGCAGCGCCGCGTCCACCACGACGTCCAGTTCCGCGCAGGAGACCTCGAAGTCGTCGCGCAGCGACGCGTGCGAGGCGGTCAGCAGCTCGCCGGCCGAGTTGAGCCGCGGGCCCTCCAGCGGCCCGAGCTGCAGCAGGCTGACGAAGCGGTTGACCCGGTCGTTCTCGGTCACCACGTGCCGCACCCGGCGCAGGTCCACCTCGTCCA
>Ga0310811_10014407_pt1 | contig 10312 bp, 5 predicted proteins | sample YCmetagenome_FD_207642 | JGI IMG/M metagenome (GOLD analysis project Ga0310811, IMG submission 207642) | Soil microbial communities from experimental microcosm in Duke University, North Carolina, United States - YC | ecosystem: Engineered > Artificial ecosystem > Soil microcosm > Unclassified ... | reverse complement strand
AACAGCCACTCGTACTGGGTCGACCGGATGAAGGCCGTCATCATCCGCTGCTGGACAGCCTGCGTGGTCCCGGCCGCGGCATCGTCGGTGATGGCGATGACGGCCCGGACAGCTTCCCCGAAAGCCTCATCGGCATACGTGTCTATCCAGGCACGGTAGGGATTCGCCGCGGCGGCAGTCTTGGCAACGCGGGAGCCGACATCCCAGTAGATCCAGAAACAAGGGAGCAACGCCGCGACCAGCACTTCCCAGGGCTCGTGGTACGCGGTGGCGAGCAGGAAGCTCGTGTAGCCGAGGCAATCCGGTGACGGCTCGGCAGTGGCAAGGCGCGCCGGGTCGATGCCGAACTCTGCAAGGTAGCGCTCGTGCAAGGCCTGCTCGACTGCAACAGCCTCCAGCGCGCAGGCGCCAAATGTGCGCAATGTGGCAGGGTCCGGACCGCGCGCACCGGCCATCGCCAGGATACGGGAATACTGCGACAGATATAGTGCATCCTGTACGATGTAACCCTGGAAGCGCTCACGGCTGAGCGTGCCGGCGGCAAGTTCGGTGTTGAATGGCAGCCTGTCGATCATCTGCCGGAGATGGGCAGTGCGCTGCCAGGCATCGGAGGAGAATTCGGTCATTTCGCAATTCCTTGCATCGCGCGCCAGACCCGTTCGGGCGTCGCAGGCATCTCGATATGGATGACGCCATAGTCCGACAGGGCGTCAACGATGGCATTGGTGACGGCGGCAAGCGCTGGGGTGGTGCCACCCTCGCCGGCGGGGCGGATCCCAAGCGGATGAGTCGGCGACGGCACCTCGCTGAGTTCCGTCTGATAGAACGGCACGTTGTCGGCGTGCGCAATCGCGTAATCCATTAGCGAGCCTGACAGCAATTGGCCTGACTGCGGATCGTACCACACCTGCTCCAGCAGCGCCTGGCCGATCCCATGCGCAATACCGCCATGCACCTGGCCATGCACGATCATCGGGTTCACCGCACGGCCGACATCATCGACTGCGGAGTAGTTCACCACGGCGACGACGCCGGTTTCAGGATCGATCTCCACCTCGCAGACATGGCAGCCATAGGGAAAGGCGGCGCGGTTGATCGTCTCATCGCCAATTCCATCGAGCTTGCGCAGATCCTCTGGCAGGTCGTCACGCTGCGCGGCAGCGGCGGCAAGCTCGAAGATGCCGATGGAACGATCGGTGCCTTTCACCGTGAAGTGCCCGCTGGAAAATTCCATGTCGGCGACAGCGGCTTCCAGGATGTGGCCGGCGATGCGCAGCCCTTTGGCGATGATCTCGTTCGATGCGCCGAGCATCACGATGCTGCCGATACGCAGTGCGCGCCCGGAATGCGAACCGCCCCCGACAGAGACGCGCGCGGTATCGCCCTGTACCAGCACGATGCTTTCCATCGGCACGCCGAGCCATTCGCCAACGAGCTGTGCGAAGCTGGTCTCGTGGCCCTGGCCGCTGGAGACCGTGCCAATCACGACTTCCACGGCGCCGGACGGCAATACGGTGATCTCGGCGCGTTCCCGTGGCACGCCGGTGGCGGTATCGACGTAGTTGGCAATGCCGATGCCACGCAGCTTGCCTTGTTCGCGTGCTTTGTGACGGCGCGCAGGAAATCCTTGCCAATCGCCCAGCGCGAGCACGGTCTCCATCACCTTGTGGTAGGCGCCGCTGTCGTATTCCAGGCCGAACGGATTCCGGTAGGGCATCGCTGTTTCGGGTACCAGATTGCGCCGGCGCAGTTCGACGCGATCGAAACCGCATTGGCGCGCAGCAATGTCGATCAGGCGCTCGACGACGAACATCGCCTCGGGGCGGCCGGAGCTGCGATAGGGGCGCGTCGGCGCTGTGTTGGTCAACGTGGCGCAGGCGCGGAAATGCACGGCGGGGACGTGGTAGATGCTGCTCATGATCTCCACGCCCTTGTGCAGGGGGCCGAAGGAGACGGGATAGGCGCCGCTGTCCACCATGTTGGTGCCGCGCATGGCGAGGAATTTGCCTTCGGCATCGAGCGCCAGTTCGGCATCAGCAGTCAGGTCGCGGGCCTGGTAGTCGCACAGGAACGCCTCGCTGCGCTCGCAGGTCCATTTCACCGCGCGACCGACGCGCTTTGCGGCCCAGGCGACCAGGGCGAACTCGGGATTGGACGCGCCCCGTGTGCCGAAATTGCCGCCAACATCGTGCATCACCATGCGGACGTTGTCGTCCGGAACGCCTAGCACCACGGCCATGTCATGGCGAGGACGAACGGCGCCGCCGGCACCCGCATGCAGCGTATAGCTGTTTGTAGCGGCGTCATATTCACCCATGGCGGCGCGCGGCTCCATGGTGACACCGGCGATCCGCTGCACGCGGGTGGAGAGGCGAACCACGTGTGCCGCTGACGCAAACGCGGCGTGGGCGCCTGCCGGATCGCCGACCTGGGCGTCGAGGCAGAAATTGGATTTTGCGTCGGACCAGGTGAGGGGAGCGTTCGGAGCGGTGGCGGTGCGGGAGAACACGACGGCGGCAAGATCGGCGTAGTTGACGATCACCTTCTCGGCGGCGTCCTTGGCAGCGGCCCGTGAGGTGGCGATCACCATGGCGACGATGTCGCCGACGTGACGCGCCTCATCCGTGGCCATCGGATAGTGGGGCGGAATGAAGGGCTGGGAGCCGTCCGAATTGTCGAGCGAAATGTCGGCGGGATGACCAGTGCGCACAGCGTGAGGGATCGCCTTCAGTCCGTCGCGCAGCATGTCCTGCCCGGTGAGAACAGCAAGGACATCCGGCGGGGCAGTCGCCGCGTCGGTCTTTATCGAACGGATGAGCGCGTGGGCATGGGGAGACCGCACCATGACCGCATAGGCCTGGCCAGCGACGTTGACGTCGTCGCTGTAGCGGCCGCGTCCGGTCAGCAGGCGCAGGTCCTCTCGGCGGCGCACTGGCTGGCCGATCCCCGTGCCGGTGGCATTGTGCAGCATCGGACCTCCCTGCGGCACCTGATTGGGCCGCGCCGCGGAGCGTGGCGGATGGCTGGGGTGCGGGCAAGGTTGAGGGAAACCGTCCTCAGCTCTGCGCTTGTTCCTGTTCCGCCGCGACCGGCGCCCCACAGAGCCGGGTCATGATGTCGTTGTGCAACGCACCCAGCTCGCGTTGCATCCAGTCCAGGAACTGCGACAACCCTCGGCGCAGGATCTCCTCCACTGTCTGCGCCGCCAGCATGGATTGCAGTTCGTCCAGCCGCGCAAGCGCCGGCGTGCAGCCGCGCAGGTGGTAGCGGCTGCGCAGTGTGGTCAGGTGCCAGTCGAGTTGCGCCAGGCTCAGGCCGGCGGAGCGGGGGAAGGCAGTGTTCAGCAGCAGGAAGCCGGCAACTTCAGGCGGCCGATATCCGTGTGGATACTCGCGTCGATACGCATGGTAGCCGGCGGCGGCACGCAGCAGTTCGTTCCATTCGCCGGCATCGATCGCGGCGTCCGCCGCCTTCGGCATCAGCGCGTTGAACTTCGTGTCGATCAGCCGCGTGATCTGATCGGCTCGCTCGATGTGGCGGCCCATCATGTAGAAGTGCCAGCACTGGTCGCGATAGAATGTACCCTCGGTTATGCCGGTATGGGATTGCACGCCTTCCTTCAGCATCGCGCAGACGCCGGACACTCCCTCGGGCGATATGTCCGCCTCGGTCAGCGCGCGGATGCGGCCATGGAACACGTTGATCTGTAGCCACATCTCGGTGGAGATCAGGGCGCGCAGCGTCCTGGCGCTCTCGCGGGCGTAGCGGATGGCGGACTGCACGGATGTCGGATTGTCGCCATCGAGCAGATAGAAGCGGGCCACGTTGGTGGCATCGGCGATCGCGTTGCTGGCGAAGAAGGCGTCGGCGTCGCCGTTGATGCGCAGCAGCGACAGCCAGTTGCGATGGCTTTCATCGTCGCGGGCGAACGTCTTGGAGACATCCAGCAACCGCGCCAGGTTTTCGATACGCTCCATGTATCGCGCCAGCCACAGCGCACTGCCGGCATGGCGGGCGATCAGGTGCTTGCTGACAAAGTCCGTCTCGCTCATTCCAGCACCCAGGTGTCTTTCGAGCCGCCGCCTTGTGACGAATTCACCACCAGCGAGCCCGCGCGCAATGCGACGCGCGTCAGCCCGCCGGGCAACACCCAGGTATCCCGGCCGGTGATCGCGAAGGGACGCAGGTCGATATGGCGCGGTTTCACGCCGTCATCGCACAATGTCGGACTGACAGAGAGCTTGATCATCGGCTGGCTGATGTAGTTTGCGGGATTGGCCTTGAGTTTCTCACGGAATTCGTCCAGCTCCGCATGACTTGCGTGCGGGCCGATCAGCAGTCCATAGCCACCCGACTCGGCCACCGGCTTCACCACCAGCTCGTGAAGATGCGCGAGTGTATACGCCAGCCCCTCCGGCTCGGCGCAGCTTCGCGTATCGACGTTCTGCAGGATGGCGTCTTCACCCAGGTAGTATCGGATGATGCGAGGCATATAGGCGTAGACAGCCTTGTCGTCGGCAACGCCGGTGCCGACGGCGTTGGCAATCGATACGGCGCCGCGGCGCCAGGCGTCGATCAGGCCGCGCACGCCCAACTGGCTGTCGGGGCGGAATGCGTCCGGGTCGAGGAAATCGTCGTTCAGGCGGCGATAGATCGTGTGGACCGGTGCTAGGCCCGCCGTCGTGCGCATCCAGACCGCGCCGCCCTCGACGATCAGGTCCTGGCCTTCGACCAGGGGCACGCCCATCTCGCGCGCCAGGAAGACGTGTTCGAAATACGCGGAGTTGAAGATGCCGGGCGACAGCAGGACCACCTGCGGATCACTGATCCCGCCGGGCGCAATCTCGGCCATCGCCTGGTGCAGGCGCAGTCCGTACTCGTCCACGCTGCGCACCCGGAGCTTCGCCATCAGGTCGGACAACACGCGCAACGTCATGTGGCGGTTCTCCACCACATAGGCGACGCCGGAGGGTGTGCGCGCGTTGTCCTCCAACACCAGGTAGCGGCCAGAGTCATCGCGGATGATGTCGATGCCGCAGACATGCACATACGTCTTTTGCGGCGGGGTGAAGTCCACCATCGCCTGGCAATAGGCGGCGTTGCCCAGCACCAACTCGCGCGGAACCACGCCATCCTTCAGGATCTTTCCGTCGTGGTAGATGTCGTGCAGGAACAGGTTCAGCGCGCGCACACGCTGGGTGACGCCGGATTCCAGGGTGTGCCATTCCTCGGCAGTGATGACGCGGGGGATCAGGTCGAACGGCAGGATGCGGTCGATCGCGGTCGCATCGGAATAGACTGTGAAAGTGATGCCGCGTTCCAGCAGATCGCGCTCAGCATCGGCCGAGCGGCGACGGAGTGAGTCGATCGGGAGATCGCCAAGGCGTTGATGCAGCAGTGTCAGCGCGGCATCCGGCGGCTGGCCGGGGCGGAGCATTTCGCAGAACAGCGCGCCTGGATCGTAGCCTGCCAGCACGCCGTCCTGTCCCATCCACTGCCCCCGGCCGCAGTTATCCTGCCACACATCTTGCACATTCCGTGCCGGGATTGCCACGACGCCGTGTCACCGGGCGGCGGCGGCGCTGCTCGTTCGAAGGACGGAAAATGCCCGTTCGCTGGGCAGGCGTCAGTGGCGACGGATCAGGGCAAGGGCGGCGCCGATCACGGCAATCACCGCCGTGAGTGGGCCGAAGCCGGCGAAGCCAAAGCTGCCGATCATCCAGCCGCCGAGTGCCGCGGCGCCGAGCCAGCCGACGCTGTTGGCGGCGACGTTCAGGCCCATGACGGTGCCTCGTACATGTTCGGGAACGGCGCTGAGTGCTGCCATGAGCGACGGGCGCGCGATCGCATTGAAGAACACGTAGGCGAAACCCAGGGCGACCGAGGTTTGCGCATCGATGGGCCAGCCGAACAGGGCGATGGCGATGATCCCGGACACCAGCAGTGCAGTGCCGAAGATGGCGAACCGATCGCTCATGCGGTCGGCCAGCTGACCTCCCAGCACCGTGCCGACGATGTTGCCGAACGCGAACACCGCAAGGGGCAGCGCCACCATGTCGAGCGACAGCGCATACGTCGATTGCAGGAAGGTCGCATAATAGACCGCGATCAGGCCGTAGCAGATGCGCTCGCAGATCCCCATGCCGAGCAGCCGGATCACCTGCGGCGACATGGCGGTGCGCAGCGACGGAACGCGGCTGCTGGCGCCCGATGCATCATCCGCTCGTCGGCTTGTGACGGCGAACAGGCTGGCGGCGGTGAGCAGGGCCGCGCCCGAAATGCAGAGATTCACCCCGCGCCAACCGATCCAGGAGCCGACCCACGCGGCGAGCGGAACGCCAACGAGAAGCGTCAGGGATTGGCCGCTCATCACCCAGCCAAGGGCGCGGCCCTGCTGGGTGGCGGAGACGCGGGCGGAAACCTCGGCGAAGATCACACCGCTGAACAAGCCGCACGAGCCGCCCGCCAGCGTTACCCAGGTGGCAACGGATGCGAAGGTGTCGGCTTGGGCAGCGCCGGCAGAGGCCACCGTCAGCGCCAAAGGACCGCCGAGCAGGAAGGGGCGGCGCCCCCAGCGGTCGGAGCCGGCGCCGGCCAGCATCGATGTGATGCCCCAGGCGATCGAGCTGATGGCGACGAGGTTCGCGATCAGGGCGACGGTGACCGACAGGTCGCGCGACATGTCGAGCAGGAAGGGGGCGCGCGTGGTGCCGCTGGAGGAGACGGTGAACATGGTGAGACAGGCTACGGCCAGCAGCGGCCAGGGCATGCGGCCTGACGCGGACCAACGCGCCGTCAGGTGACGAGGGATCAGACGGAGGGCGTCGGCCATGGGGGCTGATGTTAGGCGGGCAGCGCAACGTTGGCGATGGTGAGGCTGGCCTGTCTCCGGTCCGTAACGTCTTCCGAAATGGTTGCCGCACAACGACGGCGGCTCGTACAACGCGCAGTTGCACGGGTTGCTCGAGTGCAAAAAGCAATCTGTCGGGGGAAGCAGAATGATGGCCTGGCTTTCTGGCATCGTCGCCACCGATGACTATCTGCCGCACGGCCTCTGCCTGTCGTGGGACCCGGGACTGATCGGGCTGCACGTCCTGTCCGATGCCTTGATCGCAATTTCGTATTATTCGATTCCCGCTGCACTCGCCTATTTTGCACTCAAGCGCCGGGACCTGCCGTTTCAGGGTGTCCTGATGCTGTTCGTGGTGTTCATTCTGGCGTGCGGTACGACGCACGCCCTTGGCGCCATCACGCTTTGGGATCCGATCTATCGGCTTGACGGGGTGGTAAAGGCGCTGACCGCCATTGTGTCGGTGCCAACCGCCTTCGCCTTGTGGGTGCTGATGCCAACGGCTCTGGCACTGCCGAGCCATGAGCAACTGGCGGCGGTCAATCGCAGCCTGTCGCATGAAATCGAGGAGCGGCGACGAGTCGAGCAGGAACTCCGCGAACTGAATGCTCTGCTGGACGAACGCGTCCAGTCGCGGACCGCGCAATTGCAGTCGATCCTGGATACCGTACCGGACGCGATGATCGTCATCGATGCCGAGGCGGCCATAGACTCATTCAGCAATGCCGCGGAACGGATGTTCGGCTACAAGGCGGCAGAAGTGCGCGGCTGCAACGTTGCAATGCTGATGTCCGCGATCCAGCATGACGAGCATGACAGCCAGCTTGAACGCAATCGGGCGGCTGAGGAATGGCAGACCGTCGGCATAGGCCGGATCGTGGCCGGGAAACGATGCGACGGCACCGTGTTTCCAATGGAACTGTCGGTTGGGGAAGTACGGCGGACCGGTCAGCACGTGTTCATCGGGTTCGTCCGCGACATCACGGAACGTGAGGAAAATGAGCGGCGCATGCGGGAACTGCGCGCGGAGGTCGCGCACAGCTCGCGTCTCACCGAGATGGGACAGATGGCGTCCGCGCTGGCGCACGAACTGAACCAGCCGCTCGCGGCAAGCGGCAATTACCTGAGCGGCTTGCGGCGATTGCTGGAGCGTGGCGATGCCGCATCGCTGGAGCGAGCCGCGTCAGCCGCGGAAAGCGCCATCACCCAGATACAACGGGCCGGTCAGATCATCCGCCGGCTGCGAGAGTTCGTGAAGAAGTCCGAGCCCCAGCAAAAGGCTGAGGACATCGGTCCCATGCTCGAGGAAGCGGCCGACCTGACGCTATTCAGTGCCAGAGAGCACGGCGTTGCCATCGGCCTGCGGGTCCCCGCGGAGTCGCCCCCCGTTCTCGTCGACAAGGTGCAGATACAGCAGGTCATGGTGAACCTCTTGCGCAATGCCATTGAGGCGATGGAAGCGAGCCCGCGTCGTGAGATCGGCATCGAAGTGCTGCCGCCCGAGGATGGCCTCGTCACCATCGCCGTGACCGATACCGGACCCGGCATCGATAAGCATGTCGCCGAGCGGTTGTTTCAGCCGTTCACCACAACCAAGACGCAGGGAATGGGAGTGGGGCTTGCGCTGTGTCGCTCAATCATCGAGGGGCATGGCGGACGGCTCTGGGCCGAGCCTCTTCCGGACGGCGGCACCGCTTTTCGTTTCAGCCTGCCGATGGTGCCGGTGCCTGCGGCGGTCGTGTAGATACGCCCCGTGTTGGGAGAATGGCGCTCGCCCACTAATCCTCCTCGTCGATCACCCGCCGGATCAGCACCTCCCGCTTGCCCACGTGGTTGGCCGGGCCAACCACACCCTCCTTCTCCATCTGCTCGATCAGCTTCGCCGCGCGGTTGTAGCCGATGTTCAGGTGACGCTGGATGAAACTGGTGCTCGCCTTGCCCTCACGCGCCACCACCCCCACCGCCTGCGCGTACAAGTCCTTGTCGCCGCCGCCATCCGCGCTCAGCCCGGGCAGCATCGCGCCGGCCTCGTCATCGTCGGGCGGTTCGGTCACGTCCTCCACGTAGGCGGGCTCGCCCTGTTCACGTAGGAACTCGACGACCTTCTCGACTTCCTCGTCCGACACGAACGGTCCGTGCACACGGGTGATGCGGCCGCCGCCCTGCATATACAGCATGTCGCCCATGCCCAGGAGCTGTTCGGCGCCCTGCTCGCCCAGGATCGTCCGCGAATCGAATTTGGAGATCACCTGGAACGAAATGCGCGTCGGGAAGTTCGCCTTGATCGTGCCGGTGATCACGTCCACCGAGGGCCGCTGCGTCGCCATGATCACATGGATCCCGGCGGCGCGCGCCATCTGCGCCAGGCGCTGCACCGCGGCCTCGATCTCCTTGCCGGCGACCATCATCAAGTCGGCCATCTCGTCCACCACCACCACGATCAGCGGCAGCGGCTCCAGCACCAGCGGCTGTTCCTCGAATGTCGGCCGCCCCGTGTCCGGATCGAACCCGGTCTGCACGCGACGCGTCACCACTTCGCCCTTGATGCGCGCCTCGGCCACACGATCATTGTACCCCGTGAGGTTCCGCACGCCGAGCTGGCTCATCGCGCGATAGCGGCGCTCCATCTCGCGCACCGTCCATTTCAGGGCGGTCACCGCCTTGGCCGGCTCGGTGACAACGGGCGCCATCAGGTGCGGGATGCCCTCGTACATCGAGAGCTCGAGCATCTTCGGATCGATCAGGATCAGCCGGCACTGGTCGGGCGACAGCCGGTACAACAGCGACAGAATCATCGCATTGACGCCAACTGATTTGCCCGAGCCAGTGGTGCCCGCGATCATCAGGTGCGGCATGCGCGCCAGGTCGGCGAACTGCGGCGCGCCGTTGATCTCCTTGCCGAGCGCCAGCGTCAGACGTCCGCCGTGCTTCTGCAGTTCCTCCGACGACAGAATCTCCGACAGGAACACGGTCTCGCGCTTGGCGTTCGGTACCTCGATGCCGATCACGTTGCGGCCCGCCACGGTGGCGATGCGCACCGCGATCACCGACAGGCTGCGGGCGATATCGTCGGCCAGGCCGATGACACGCGCGCTGCGAATGCCGGGAGCGGGTTCCAACTCGTAAAGTGTGACGACAGGGCCGGGGCGAATCTCCACGATGCTGCCCTGGACGCCATAGTCGGACAGTACCGTCTCCAGCAGGCGGGCATTGGCTTGCAGCGCTTCCTCGCTGGGACCGGAGGACGCGCGCGCCGGCGCCGGCTTCAGCAGCGACAGCGGCGGGAAGCGCCAGCCTGCTTCCGGCAGCGGCAGGCTCTCCTGATGCGGTTTGCGCGGCGGCGTCGGCCGCCCGGCACGGGCGACAACTGGCGGCGGTTCATCGCGGGCCGGCGCCTGGCGAGACACAGTGGTGACCGGCTCGCGCCGGACGATGCTGCCGGCGTCCGGTGGGCGGTCGCTG
>Ga0310811_10014406_pt1 | contig 10312 bp, 10 predicted proteins | sample YCmetagenome_FD_207642 | JGI IMG/M metagenome (GOLD analysis project Ga0310811, IMG submission 207642) | Soil microbial communities from experimental microcosm in Duke University, North Carolina, United States - YC | ecosystem: Engineered > Artificial ecosystem > Soil microcosm > Unclassified ... | reverse complement strand
CACGATCGCACCGGTGCCGGGCGTGGCCTCGACCATCGCCGAGGCCACCGGGTCGGTGGACTTCACGCGGGCCTTGATCGCCGCGTCCGCCGACTGTTCGTCCTTCGGCGACATCGTCGTGGTGATCTTCAGGCCGCCTTCGTTCCACATCTGCTGGCGTGCCGCGGCGCTCGCGCCGTAGGAGGCGTCGCCGATGAACGTCTCGTAGACGTAGTTGCAGAAGAACGCCGCCGAGCCGTTCGCGGTGATGCAGCCGTTCTGCGGCACCGTCGGCTTCAGGTCGAGCGGTGTCTTCTCGGCCGCCGCGGCCTGGGCCGGAGTCAGGTAGTGCAGCGAGGGCAGCGCCATGTCGGCGAGCACGATGTTGCGCCGGGCCAGCGCCTCCTTCGGGTGCTGGAACGGGTCGTACATCGTCGGACTGTTGATGATCGCGGCCAGGAGCGCGGCCTGCGGCGCCGTGAGCTTCGCGGAGCTGGTGGAGAAGTAGCGCTCGGCGGCGGCCTCCACGCCGTAGGCGTCGTTGCCGAAGTACACGAGGTTGGTGAAGCGGTCGAGCAGTTCCTGCTTGGACATCTGCTGCTCGACGGCGATCGCGTACTTCAGCTCGGTTATCTTGCGCGAGACGGTGTCCGCGACCGCGGCCTGCTGCGCCGCCTGGTTCTCGCCCGCCTCGACCTCGAGGACGTTCTTGACGTACTGCTGCGCTATCGACGAGCCGCCCTGCAGCGAGCCGCCGGAGGAGTCGTTGACCAGGGCGCGCAGGGTGCCCTTGAGGTCGATTCCGCCGTGCAGGAAGAAGCGCTGGTCCTCGATCGAGACGATGGCGTCCGGCACGTACTTGCTGATCTGGTCCCACGGGACCACGACGCGGTTGCCGTGCAGGTCCTCGTCCCAGGTGGTGGCGATCAGCGAGCCGTCGGCGGCGTATATCTGGGTGCGCTGCGGCAGCGTCGGCGACTGGAAGTCGTCCGGCAGCTCCTCGAAGTGGTCGGAGGCCGCCTTCGCGGTCAATCCGGCGCTGGCCGCGCCCGGCAGCAGCAGACCGGCCAGCAGCAGGCCGGCCACGCCGCTGATCGCGACGAAGGTACCGAGATGTGCGGCAAGACGGGCTAAACCGCCCAAACCGGAGTAACCACCCTCTGACTTGGCCATGCCTCACAGGGTAACTTTCCCGGCGCGGCCCCGGACCGGCGCGGGGGGTCGCAGGTCCCAACTGTGGCCCACTTGCGACAGGGGGCATAGTCCGGACGGGCCATCAGAGATTGACCAGTTCGGGGACTTTCGCCCATTGTCGTCGTTCCGTACTGTCGTGCTCACTGAGGGAAACCGGCGAACCCGGACCCGCGGTACCGGGCAGCGGGCAGCACGACTCACAGGAGTCGGCGCTGCACCGAGGGTGACGCCGGGTTCCGGCGTCGGCAAGGAGCACGAGTGTGCGGCAAGTGCGGATGCCGCGTCCTCACCCCGCGGGGGCGGTCACGCGGGTGGGAGGCGCCGCTTTGGGGAGCCTCGAGTGCGGAGAGGACTGCACCGGAAATGGCGTGGGTTGAAGATTGGACCATAGCTGCGGGTTGCCGGGGGATGGACCCGGACGAGCTGTTCGTCCAGGGGGCGGCGCAGAATCGGGCCAAGGTGGTGTGCGCGACCTGTCCGGTGCGCACGGAGTGCCTGGCCGACGCCCTGGACAACCGTGTCGAGTACGGCGTCTGGGGCGGTATGACCGAGCGTGAGCGGCGCGCGCTGCTGCGCAAGCGTCCCGAGGTCCGCTCCTGGCGGCAGGTGCTGGAGGAGAAGCGCGACGCGTATCTGGAGCGCACGGGCGCGCCGCTGCTGCTGCCGGCGCCCGCGCCGCTGCTCTCGCCCTCGCGCGAGGCGGCGGTGGCCGAGGCGCTGATCGAGCCGCTGATCGAGCCGGAGCCGGTGGCGGCCGCCTGAACGGCACGGGTCGGAGCCGGGGCGGGCCCGCGAGCCCGCCACGCCGGTGCCCACCGTGCCCGCCGAGGCACCATGCCCGCAGTGTCACCGCGCCCGTCGAGTCACAGGGTGAGCGGACGGCAGACGACGCCGTTCTCGCAGCACCCTGAGTGGGTCGCGCCCTCGGCAGGCTGCGCTGAGCTGTTCATCCGCCGAGCCGTTCAGCCGCTCAATCGCTGAGCTGTTCAGCCGCTCAGCTGTTCAACCGCCCGGCTGTTCACCTACTGAGCCGACCCGCCGCGGGAGTCGACGCTGTTCCGCCCTCCGCTGCTCTGCTCTCCGCTGTCCCGCTGTCCGCTCCCCCCGGCCGCGCACCCGCTCAGGCCGCCGTCTGCGCGGCCGTCACCGCCCGCAGCCCCTCGAGGTCGTGCACGTCCTCGGCCTGCGCCGGCAGCCTCAGCAGCCTGATCCCGGGGTGGCTCGCCGCGAAACGCTCGGCGAGCCGGGACTCGCGCCGGTTGACCTCGACCCGCTCGGCGTGCAGCCGCAGCAGCCCGCCGGCCAGCGCCTGCGCGGAGGTCGGCTGCGCCACGTCCAGTTGCTCGGCCGCGGCCAGCGAACGCTCCGCGGTCAGATCGGCCAGCCGCGGATGCACCCGGTTGAGCACCAGGCCGGCCAGCGGCATCCGCTCCTCGGCCAGCCGCCGAGCGAAGAACGAGGCCTCGCGCAGGGCGTCGGCCTCGGGCACCGCCACCACCACGAAGGACGTGCCCTTCGCCTGCAGCAGTCGGTAGGTGGCCTCGGCCCGCTCCCGGAAACCGCCGAACATGGTGTCGAGCGCGTTGACGAAGGACTGCACGTCCGCGAGCAGCCCGGAGCCGAGCAGCTTGCCGAGCGCCCCGGTCACCAGGCCGACGCCGCTGGTCAGCAGCTTGAACGCGCCGCCGAGACCGCCGACCTTCGCCGGCGCGGTCAGGATCTTGATGAACCGGCCGTCCAGGAAGGAGCCGAGCCGGTTGGGCGCGTCCAGGAAGTCCAGCGCGGACCGGCTCGGCGGGGTGTCGACCACGATCAGGTCCCACTCGCCGCGCGCGTGCAGCTGGCCGAGCTTCTCCATCGCCATGTACTCCTGGGTGCCGGCGAAGCTCGCGGACAGCGACTGGTAGAAGGGGTTCGCCAGGATCTGCTCGGCCCGGCCGGCGTCGGCGTGTTCGACCACGATGTCGTCGAAGGTCCGCTTCATGTCGAGCATCATCGCGTGCAGCCGGCCGCCCGCCGAGGTGTCGATGCCCTGCACCGGACGCGGGGTGTTGTCCAGCTCCGTCAGGCCGAGCGACTGGGCGAGCCGGCGCGCCGGGTCGATGGTGAGCACGACCACGTCCCGGCCGCGCTCGGCGGCGCGCAGCGCGAACGCGGCGGCCGTGGTGGTCTTGCCGACGCCGCCGGAGCCGCAGCACACGACGATGCGGGTGCCGCGGTCGTCGAGCAGCGCGTCGAGGTCGAAGGCGGGGGAGACGTTCTCGGTGTTCACGCGGCCCCCTGGCTGCGCAGCGCGGCGGCCAGCCGGTCCAGGCCCACCCGGTCCACGCCGTCGCCGAGCAGCGGAAGCTCGTAGAGCGGGGCCTCGCAGTCGGACAGCGCCGCGCGCTGCTCCTGCTCGAGCAGCACCCGCCGGGCGTGCTCGGTGGCCAGCCCGGCGAGCGCCTCCACCAGCTCCGGCCGGTCCAGGCCCGCGTCCGCGAGCCCGGCCGCGAGCTCGGCCCGGTCCACCCCCTCGCCGGCGGCGCGCTTGAGCTGAGCGTCCGTCAGCACCACGTCCCTGGCCTGGTTGACCATGATCCCGCCGACCGGGAGCCCCGAGCCGCGCAGCTCCCCGATCCCGTCCAGCGTCTCCTGCACCGGCATCTCCTCCAGCAGGGTCACGAAGTGCACGGCCGTCTGCGCGCTGGTGAGCACCCGCATCACCGCGTCCGCCTGGTTGTGGATGGGACCCATCCTGGCCAGCCCGGAGACCTCGGAGTTGACGTTGAGGAACCGGGCGATCCGGCCGGTCGGCGGCGCGTCCATGACCACCGCGTCGTAGTGGAAGGTGCGCCCCTCCTCCGTCGCGCGGCGGCGCACCGCCTCGCAGGTCTTGCCGGTCAGCAGCACGTCCCGGATGCCGGGGGCGACGGTGGTGGCGAAGTCGATCGCGCCGAACCGCTTGAGCGCCTTGGCCGCCGGACCCAGCTTGTAGAACATGTCCAGATACTCCAGCAGCGCCTGCTCCGGGTCTATGACCAGCGCCCAGACCTCGCCGCCGCCGGGCACGGTGGCGATCCGCCGCTCCTGGTAGGGCAGCGGCGGCGCGTCGAAGAGCTGCGCGAGACCCTGCCGTCCTTCGACCTCTACCAGCAGCACCCGCGGGGTGAGGCTGGGTCCGCCGCCGCCGCCGCGACGCGCCGGTGCGCGGCCCGCGAGGGCGAGCGCGAGGGCGCCGGCGACCGTGGTCTTCCCGGTGCCGCCCTTGCCCGTCACCACGTGCAGGCGGACGCCCGGCCAGTCCTTGGCGGCTGCGGAGTCGGCGTTAGTCACCGTCCGAGCCTAACCCTTGGGTCGCGCTCAGTGCCGCGAAGGCATCATTGAGCTCGGCGAAGCCGAACCCACGGTCCTGAGGGCGAGGTGCCCGCCGAAGGCGTTACCGTAGGCGCCATGGCGAAGAAGTTCGAATACGCGACGGTCCCGCTGCTGGTGCATGCCACGAAGCAGATCCTGGACAACTGGGGGCAGGACGGCTGGGAGCTGGTGCAGGTCGTGCCCGGCCCGAATCCGGAGAACCTGGTGGCCTACATGAAGCGCGAGGTCTCCTGATGACCGCGGCGACCCACCCCGAGGAGAAGCTGGCGCAGCTCGGCCTCAAGCTGCCCGACGTGCCCAAGCCGGCCGGCGTCTACGTGCCGGCGCTGCGCAACGGGAACCTCGTGTACACCTCCGGGCAGCTGCCGATGGTGGACGGCGCGCTTCCGGCGACCGGCAAGGTCGGCGCGGCGGTCTCGGCGGAGCAGGCGAAGGAGCTCGCGCAGCGCTGCGCGCTCAACGCCCTGGCCGCGGTCAAGTCGGTCGTCGGCGATCTGGCGAAGGTGCGCCGTGTGGTCAAGGTCGTCGGCTTCGTCGCCTCCGACCCGGGTTTCACCGCCCAGCCTGGCGTGATCAACGGCGCGAGCGAGCTGCTCGGCGAGGTCTTCGGCGACGCGGGCGTGCACGCGCGTTCCGCGGTCGGCGTCGCGGTGCTGCCGCTGGACGCGCCGGTCGAGGTCGAGATCGTCGTGGAAGTCGAGGCGTGACCGAGCGCGCGACGCTGGTCCTGGCGCCCAATCCGTCGCCCTACACGTTGGAGGGCACGAACACCTGGGTGCTGTGCGAGCCGGGATCCGCCGCCGCGGTGGTGGTGGATCCCGGCCCGTTGCACGAGGGGCATCTGGCGGCCGTGCTCGCCGAAGTGGAGCGGCGGGGGGCGCGGGTCGCGCAGATCCTGCTGACGCACGGGCACGCGGACCACGCCGAGTCGGCCGCCCGGTTCGCCGAGCTGGCCGGCGCACCGGTGCGCGCGCTCGATCCGGCGCAGCGGCTGGGCGCGGAGGGTCTCGCGGACGGCGACGTGGTCGAGGCCGGCGGCCTGGAGCTGCGGGTGATAGGCACGCCCGGGCACAGCGGCGACAGCCTCTCGTTCCTGCTGCCCGCCGACCGCGCGATGCTCACCGGGGACACCGTGCTCGGCCGCGGCACGACGCTCGTGTCCTATCCGGACGGCACGCTGGGGGACTATCTGGATTCACTGCGCCGGCTGCGCGAGTCGGCGTCCCGGCACGAGTTCGACACCGTGCTTCCCGGACACGGCCCGGTGCTCTCGGACGCGCTCGGTGTGCTCGACTACTACCTCGCGCACCGGAAGGAGAGGCTGGCTCAGGTCGAGGCCGCGGTGGCGGCCGGCGACACGACGGCGGCCGAGGTGGTGCGCCGGGTGTACGCGGACGTGGACCCTGCGGTGTGGCCCGCGGCCGAGCTCTCGGTCCGGGCTCAACTGCATTACCTGGACCCGATCAGGTTCGGTTAAGAATTCGCAAGGATGCCTGCCGGAGCGCAAAAACTCCGATTATCGGACGCCGTGGCGGGCGTGAGCGGAATGGTTAGTCCACTGGAGTGCCGCGTCAGCGCGCGGGTCCCTGTCGTCAGCGCGCGCGTCGGGCGAGCCGGACGGTGTCCAGCAGGACGACCGCCCTCGCTTCGAGCTTGATCCAGCCTCGCTGCGCGAAGTCCGCGAGGGCCTTGTTGACCGTCTCCCGGGACGCGCCGACCAGCTGCGCGAGCTCCTCCTGGGTCAGGTCGTGCGAGACCTTGATGCCCTCCTGGTCGTCCCCGGCCGGCTGGCCGAAGCGGGTGGACAGGTCGAGCAGCGCCTTGGCGACGCGGCCGGGCACGTCGGAGAAGACCAGGTCGGCCAGCGTCTCGTTGGTCCGGCGCAGCCGCCGCGCCATCGCCTTGAGCAGCGCGCGGGCGACCTCGGGCCGGGCCGAGAGCCAGGGCTGGAGCTCCACGTGGCCGAGCGCGAGCAGCTTCGTGGCGGTCAGCGCGGTCGCGGTGGACGTGCGCGGACCCGGGTCGAACAGGGACAGCTCGCCGAACATCTCGCCCGGCCCCATCACGGCGGTCAGGTTCTCCCGTCCGTCGCCCGAGCTGCGGCCGAGCTTGATCTTGCCCTCGACCACCACGTACAGCTGGTCCCCGGGGTCGCCCTCGTGGAACAGTGCGTCCCCGCGCGAGAGCGCGATCTCGGTCATCGACTTGAGCAGGGAGGCGGATGCCTCCTCGTCGAGCGCGGCGAACAGCGGGCTCCGGCGAAGCACGTCGTCCACGGGCGAACCCTCCAACAGTCCCTCAGGGACACTCAAGGTCTCCGATAGCCGGTGAAAAGCCACTCGACGTCGGATTCCAATCTGTTATGGCCTTGCTCCCTCCAGTGTGGCCTACGACACCGCCTAACACCTAGTCGGGTGATCTGCCCGGCGAACCGCGCTCGACGGGGCTGCGGCTGCGTCGCTCCGGGTGACGCGGGCGACGTCGCGAGCTGGGCCGCAGCGCGTCCGGCGGGTCTCCCGGAGCATCGACCATACGCAGGCGGACGGTGAGAAGTACCGATCCGCACCCGATTCCCGGACACGCCCGGCTTCGCGGCCCCCGCCGAGGTTCGCAGGCGCTCACGGGAACGGTACGGGCCCCACGACGCGTTTCCTCTTACAGCCGGTGTTCGCGCAGACGGGACGGGCGCCCGTAGGCTTGGCCGGTGGGTCCGGACGGAACCGGGCCGTAGCGGGTCGGTTCTGGAAGGGTCGGCGAGGCGAGCGTGGCGGTGCGGAACAAGGGCGGGAAGCCGGAGTCCCGCGCGGCCCTGGTGCGCCGCGCCCGGAAGATCAACAGGCTGCTCGCCGAGCTCTACCCGGACGCTCACTGCGAGCTGGACTTCGAGACGCCGCTGCAGCTGATCGTCGCCACCATCCTCTCCGCGCAGTGCACCGACGTACGCGTCAACCAGGTCACCCCCGCTCTGTTCGCGCGGTACAAGACGGCCGAGGACTACGCGTCGGCCGAGCGGATCGAGCTCGAGGAGCTGATCCGGCCCACCGGCTTCTACCGCAACAAAGCGACCTCCATCGCGGGCCTCGGCCGCGAACTGTGCGACCGCTTCGGCGGCGAGGTGCCGGGACGGCTCGAGGACCTCGTCACGCTCCCCGGCGTCGGCCGCAAGACCGCGAACGTGGTGCTCGGCAACGCCTTCGGGGTGCCGGGACTGACCGTGGACACGCACTTCGGCCGGCTGGTGCGCCGCTTCGGCTGGACCGAGGAGGAGGACCCGGTCAAGGTCGAGCACGCGATCGGCGAGCTGTTCCCGCGCTCCGAGTGGACGCTGCTCTCGCACCGGCTGATCTTCCACGGCCGCCGCGTGTGCCACTCGCGCCGCCCGGCCTGCGGCGCCTGCCCGCTCGCCGCGCTCTGCCCCTCCCACGGCATCGGCGAGCTCGACCCGGTCAAGGCCGAGGCGCTGCTCCGGCCCGCTTCCGCCCGGGAGGCCGCCGCCCTCGCCGAGGTGCGCCGGCAGCAGGCCGCGGAGGCGGCGGCCAGGACGAAGGCGCGCACCTCGCCGCCCGCCCAGCGCACCGCCGGCCTCGAGGCGGTCAGCCCGTGACCCGAGCCCCCGCGGACACCCTCGCAGACCTGCCCGAGTGGCTGCACCCGCTCGCCGAGGCCGTCTCTTCCGTGACGCCCGGCGAGCAGTACCTGGGCCGCCCGCACCTGCGCCGCTCGTCCCGGATGCCCGGGGACCCGCGCCGCTCCGCCGTGCTGATCCTGTTCTCCGACTCGCTCCCGCACGGCCCCGACGTGCTGATCACCGAGCGGACCGCGACGCTGCGCGCACACGCCGGGCAGGCGGCGTTCCCCGGCGGCCGGATCGACCCGCGCGACGGTGTGCCGTACGGCGAAGGGGCGGTGGCCGCGGCGCTGCGCGAGGCGCGCGAGGAGGCCGCGGTGGATCCGGCCGGCGTGCGGGTGTTCGGCGAGCTGCCCGAGCTCTACCTCACGCCCAGCGACTTCATGGTCATCCCGGTGCTCGGCTGGTGGCAGACCCCCGGCGAGGCCGCGATCGCCAGTCCCGCCGAGGTGGCCTCGGTGCACCGGGTCCCGGTGCGCGACCTGGTCGACCCGGTCAACCGGATCACGGTGCGCCATCCCTCCGGGTTCCAGGGCCCGGCGTTCGTCGTGGACGAGCTGCTCGTCTGGGGGTTCACCGCGGGCGTGCTCGACGCGGTGCTCAGGCTGGCCGGCTGGGAGCGGCCGTGGGAGCCGGCCGAGGTGCTGGAGTTGCCGCTGGACCTGCGCGAGTACCGGAGGGCCCATGGACCTGCTTGACCTGATCATCATCCTGATCTGCATCGGTTTCGCCGTCTCCGGCTACCGGCAGGGCTTCGTCGTCGGCGTGATGTCGTTCTTCGGCTTCGTCGGCGGACTGCTGGTCGGGGTGTGGCTGGTGCCGGAGATCATGAGCCGTTTCCAGTCCTCGTTGGTGGTCTCCACGATCTCGCTGTGCGCGGTGCTCGCGCTCGCCGTGCTCGGGCAGGTGCTGGCGACCACGATCGGCAGCCGGGTGCGGCGCGAGCTGACGTGGCGTCCGGTGCAGGCCATGGTCTCGGTGCTGCTCGTGACCTGGTTCCTCGGCCTCGCGCTGGCCACCTCGGCGATGCCGGTGGTCGTCGCGCAGGTGCACGAGTCGCGCATCCTGGCCGGTATCCAGAGGATACTGCCGGCGGACTCGGCCTCCTGGTTCCGCTCCTTCTCCTCCGTGCTCGGGCGCAGCGGCTTCCCCCAGGTCTTCGGGCCCTTCACCCAGGAGACGATCGCGAACGTGCCGGCGCCGGATCCGGCCGTGCTGAGCGAGCGCGGCGTCGTCTCGGCCGAGTCGTCCATCGTGAAGATCGTCGGCGACGCGCCGAGCTGCGGCAAGCAGATCGAGGGCTCCGGCTTCGTGTTCGCGCCGCACCACGTGATGACCAACGCGCACGTGGTCGGCGGAGTCTCCGACCCGACCGTGCAGATCGGCGGAGTCGGCCAGTACTACCGCGCGAAGGTGGTGCTCTACGACCCGGAGACGGACATCTCCGTGCTCGACGTCCCCGACCTCAACGCCCCCGCGCTGCACTTCGACACCAGCGGCAAGGCGGAGGACGACGGAGTGGTGGCCGGCTTCCCGGAGGACGGCCCGTTCCGCGCGGTGGCCGCGCGCATCCGGCAGGAGATGGACGCGCAGGGCCAGGACATCTACGACCAGAACACCGTCACCCGCGACATCTACTCGCTCTATTCGACCGTGCTGCAGGGCAATTCGGGCGGCCCGCTGCTCAGTCCGGACGGCGAGGTGTACGGCGTCGTGTTCGCGAAGTCGTTACAGGACGCGTCGACCGGGTATGCGCTGACTGCCGATCAGGTCGAGCAGGACGCCCAGCGCGGGGCGAACCTGACCGCCGCGGTCGACACCGAGGGCTGTGCCGTGTAGCTTCCTGTCGATCGGCCCTGTTGATCAACTGAAGATTCGAACCCGGAGGGGGATGGGTCAGTGCTCGGTCATTCGCACTCGACCAGCGGGGCTCTGGCGTGGGGGGCGGCGGCCGCCGCCGCGCCCGTCGCCTGGTGGGCCGATCTGCTCTCGCACCAGCAGTTGACCGTCGCGGACATCGTGCTCGGCGCGTTCGCCACCGCCGGCGCCGCGCTGCTGCCCGACTTCGACCACCCCGACGGCACGATCGCGCACTTCCTCGGCCCGGTCTCGCACGCCTTCTGCCGGATGGTGGAGAAGATATCCGGCGGGCAC
>Ga0310811_10014405_pt1 | contig 10312 bp, 10 predicted proteins | sample YCmetagenome_FD_207642 | JGI IMG/M metagenome (GOLD analysis project Ga0310811, IMG submission 207642) | Soil microbial communities from experimental microcosm in Duke University, North Carolina, United States - YC | ecosystem: Engineered > Artificial ecosystem > Soil microcosm > Unclassified ... | reverse complement strand
CAGCAAGTTCTGTCCGCACTGCGGAGCGCCGCAAGCCTGACGCCTCCGGCGTCGGTGCGCCGCGCCATCGCCCTGCGTCCCGGACGCCGCGGGACGCCTCACCCTCCGTCGCGGCGCGAGCCGTAGCCGGATCGCGATGTCCCGGGCCATCACCTGTCCCTCGTGCGGCGCGCCCGTGACCTTCGCCTCCGCGCAATCGCTGCTCGCCGTCTGCAGCTACTGCCGCGCCACGCTCATCCGCCGCGATCTGGACGTCGAGCAGATCGGCACGATGGCCGCCCTGCTGGAGGACGCCACGCCGCTGCAGCTCGGCGCCGAGGGCGTCTGGCAGCACGTGCACTTCGCCGTCGTCGGCCGCGTGCAGGTGCGCTGGGACGAGGGGCAGTGGAACGAGTGGTACTGCCTCTTCGACGACGGGCGCGGCGGCTGGCTCGGTGACGCGGCCGGCGAGTTCACGATCTCGTTCGAGACCAGCGTCGCCGAGCCACTGCCGTCGTGGGAGCGCCTGACCGTCGGCACGCGCCTGACCCTGGGCGGCGTGACGTACGAGGTCACCGATCGCCGCGAGGCCGAGGTCGTGGCCGGCGAGGGCGAGCTGCCGTTCCGCCTCGAGGGCGGCTACGAGATCGCCGCGGCCGACCTGCGCACGACGACGGCGCGCTTCGCCACGCTCGACTACAGCCAGGACCCGCCGCGTCTCTACACCGGTGAGGTCGTCGAGCTCGCCGCGCTCACGATGCGCAACCTGCGCGAGGTGGAGGGCTGGCGCTGACGCCACCGGCCCCGCCGGCCGTCGCGACGCTGACCTGTCCCGGCTGTGGCGCGGCGCTGTCGATCCGCGCGCCCGGACGCTCGGTCTCCGTGGGCTGTGGCGGGTGCGGGGCGGTTCTCGACGCGCAGCATCCCGATCACCAGATCATCGCGCGCTACGAGGCGCGACAGACCGCCACGCCGCGCATCCCGCTGGGGGCCCGCGGCGCGCTCAAGGGCGAGACGTGGGAGGTCATCGGCTATCTCGTGCGGCGCACGGAGATCTCCGGCGAGAGCTACACGTGGTTCGAGCACCTGCTGTACAACCCGACCGCCGGCTTTCGCTGGCTCGTCGAGTCGGCCGGACACTGGACGCTCAGCAAGTCGGCCGCAGCGGTGCCATCGGCGCCGGCCGGGCTCGAGATCGACTACCTCGGCGAGCACTACAAGCATTTCCAGACGGCCCAGGCCGAGATCGCCTACGTCGTCGGCGAGCTGCCGTGGCGGGCGCGGGCCGGCGAGAAGGTGACCGTCGAGGACTACGTCCGGCCGCCGCTCGTCCTCACCTGCGAGCAGAACGAGAACGAGCGCACCTGGTCGATCGGCGAATACGTCGAGGGCGACACGGTGTGGGACGCCTTCCGGCTGACCGGCGCGCCGCCCGAGCGCACCAGCGTCGGGCCGGCCCAGCCCTCCCCCTATCGCCCGCACTCGCGCCGCATGCTGATGCTGCTGGCGACGTTCGTCGGCCTCGCCGTGCTGATCCACCTGCTGTTCTCGGTGGCGGCCCAGCGGCGCCTCGTGCTCGACCAGGTCTGGGAGTACCACCCGCGCGTGGCGAGCACGACCAGCGTCGAGACGGACCCGTTCACGCTCACCGGGCGCACCAGCAACCTGATGGTCGAGATCTCGACCACGCTCGCCCAGAACTGGGCGTACTTCACGGTGACCTTGGTGAACGAGGACACCGGTGCCTCCCGCACGTTCGGGCGCGAGGTGCAGTACTACTTCGGCCGCGACAGCGACGGGGCGTGGACGGAGGGCGCGCCGTGGGACCGCGCGTACCTGCCCGCGGTGCCCTCCGGCCGCTACACGTTGCTGGTCGAGCCCGAGAGCCCGACCCCCGTCAACTACCGCGTCCGGCTCACGCGGGACGTGCCGCGCGCGCTGTGGGTCTGGCTGGCGATCGTGTTCCTGCTGCTGCCTCCGCTCTGGTTCTGGTGGCGGCAGTGGCGCTTCGAGCAGCGCCGCTGGGAGGAGAGCGATCATGCGATGACGCGCAGCAGCTCGAGCTCCGACGATGACTAGGGCCTACAGCGTCTTCGCCGCCGTCGTGCTGGCGCTGCTGACCTGGATCCACTTCACCGGCTGGAGTCCGGCCAACGTGACCGAGGAGAAGGGTGTGCCCAAATCCGTCCGCGACAACCCGGGGTCGTACCGCTCGGCCTACGGGGCGCGGTCTTACACGGGAGCGAAATGATGAACGAGATCCACGGGGCGCCGATGATTGCCGCGCTGGTGTACGCCGCCATCGGCCTGATCGTCTTCGCGGTGGCCTTCCTCATCGTCGACCGGCTCACGCCCTACCACCTGTGGCGGGAGATCATCGACGAGAAGAACGTCGCCCTGGCCGTGGTGGTCGGCGCTGTCGCCATCGGCATCTCGATCATCGTCGCCTCCGCCATTCGCTGAGCCGGCGGACGCGGCCGTGTCGTACGCGATCTACCTGACCGTCGTGGTCGTGGCCACCGCCGGGCTCGTCTACGAGCTGCTGGCAGCGGCCGCCGCCTCCTACCTGCTGGGCGACTCCATTACCCAGTTCTCCACTGTCATCGGCAGCTACCTCTTCGCGATGGGCGTGGGCTCGTTTCTCTCGCGCTACGTCCGGCGCGGCCTGGCCGCGCGCTTCGTGCAGGTGGAGATCCTGGTCGGCCTCGTCGGCGGCTCCGCGACGGCGCTGCTCTTCGTGGCCTTCGCGCAGACACCGCACTTCCGCGTCGTGCTGTACGGGCTGGTGGGCGTCACCGGCGTGCTGGTGGGGCTCGAGATCCCGTTGCTGCTGCGCCTGCTCCGTCATCGCCTGGCGTTCCGCGAGCTGATCGCCCAGGTGCTCTCGCTCGACTACGCGGGCGCGCTGGCCGCCTCGCTGCTCTTCCCGCTGCTGCTCGTCCCCCGCCTGGGCCTGATCCGTACCTCGCTGCTCGTCGGTCTCGCCAACGCCGTGGTGGGGCTCTGGTCCACGTGGATCTTCCGGCGCGAGCTGGCCGCGCCGGTCTTCCTGCGCGCCTTCGCCGTCGTCGCCGTCATCGCGCTGGGCGGCGGAGCGGTCCTGGCCGAGCACATCACCGCGTGGTCGGAGGACCGGCTCTACGCCGACGAGATCATCCTGGCCCGGACCTCGCCCTACCAGCGCATCGTGGTCACGCGGGCCGGCGAGGACCTGCGCCTGTTCCTCAACGGGCACCTGCAGTTCTCCTCGCGCGACGAGTATCGCTACCACGAGGCGCTGGTGCATCCCGCCCTTGCCGCACATCCCGCGCCGAGGCGGGTGCTGGTGCTGGGCGGCGGCGACGGCCTGGCCGTGCGTGAGATCCTGCGCTACCCGGGCGTGGAGCGTGTGACGCTCGTCGACCTCGATCCCGAGATGATCCGGCTCTTCTCCGACAACCCGCTGCTGGCCGCGGTCAATGCCGGGGCCCTGCGCGATCCGCGGGTGCGCGTGCTCAATGCCGACGCCTTCGTGTGGCTGGCCGAGTCGCGGGAGGCCTTCGACGTCGTGGTCGTCGACTTTCCCGACCCGCACAACTTCTCGCTCGGCAAGCTCTACTCGCGGACGTTCTATCGCGTGCTGCGCGCGCACCTCGCCCCGGGTGGTCGGGCGGTGGTGCAGGCCACCTCGCCGATGTTCGCGCGCCGCTCGTTCTGGTGCATCGTCGAGACGATGCGCAGCGCGGGCCTGACCGCGCAGCCCTACCACGCCTACGTGCCCTCCTTCGGCGAGTGGGGCTTCGTGCTGGCCGGCGGCGAGCCGTGGGCGCCACCGCCCGCGTATCCGGGCGGGTTGCGCTTCCTCACGATCGCGTCCACGCCGGGACTCTTCGACTTCCCACCCGACATGGCCACCGTCCCCGTCGAGGTCAACCGGCTCGACAACCAGATCCTCGTCCACTACTACGGCGCCGAGTGGCAGCGGATGTGACCGGCGTCAGCCGCCGCGAGCTGCTCGCCGGCGGCGTCCTCCTCGCGGCGACGGGCTGTCGCGCCAGCACCGCGGCGCCGATCGAGGGCGCGATCGTCGGCGCGAGCCATCGCCTGGGCCACCTGCTGCGCGAGCCGGATCGCGTGCCGCCGCCGTCGGCGAGCGAGCGCACCGGTGTCGTCGTGGTCGGGGCCGGCGTGGCGGGGCTGGCGGCGGCGTGGCATCTCGAGCGGCGCGGCGTGCGCGATCTCGTCGTGCTGGAGCTGGAGGACGCGCCCGGAGGCAATGCGCGCGCGGGCGCCTCGGCGGTCACCGCGTATCCCTGGGGCGCGCATTACCTGCCGCTGCCCGGGCCCGAGGCGACGGCGGTGCGCGCGCTGCTGCGCGAGCTCGGCATCATCGAGGGCTTCGACGGCGCCGGCCGGCCACGGTACGACGAGCGCCATCTCTGCCATGCGCCGCAGGAGCGACTCTTCCACCACGGGCGCTGGCACGAGGGGCTGTTCCCGTGGGCGGGTGCCAGCGTCGACGATCGCGCGCAGCACGAGGCGTTCCGCGCCGAGATGGATCGTCACCGCCGCTGGCGCGACGGGGCCGGTCGCCGTGCCTTCGCGACGCCCCGCGGGGCCGGCGCGCCCGGTGCGTTCGTCGAGCTCGATCGGCTCTCGATGGCCGAGTTCCTCGCCGGGCGCGGCTACACCTCTCCGCGCCTGCGCTGGTGGGTGGAGTACGCCTGTCGCGATGACTACGGGACCGATCTCGCCGGCACCTCGGCCTGGGCGGGCGTGCACTACTACGCCGGCCGCGATCCCGATGCCGAGTACGGCGACGTCGTGCTCACGTGGCCCGAGGGCAATCACTGGCTCACGCGGCGGCTGGCCGAGCCGAACGCTGCGCGGATCCGGCCCGGCCAGGTCGTCGTCAACGTGGAGCCGACGAGCGGTGGCGTCGCCGTCGATACCTACGACGCGGCGGCGCAGCGCACGCGCCGTCTCCTGGCGCGAGAGGTGGTGCTGGCGTGCCCGGTGTTCGTGGCCGCGCGTCTCTACCGGCCGTGGCGCGAGCGGCCGCCGGCGTTCCTGAGCGCCTTCCGCTACTCGCCGTGGCTCGTCGCGAACGTCCACGTCGATCGGCATCCGAGTGGTGCCGGGGGCGCACCGCCCTCGTGGGACAACGTGCTGTACGACAGCGACGCCCTCGGCTATGTCGTGGCCACCCACCAGTCGCTGCGCACCCACGACGGCCCCACCGTGCTCACGTACTATCGCTCGCTTGCCGGGCCCGACGAGCGCGCGGCCCGCCGCACCTTGCTGGAGGCGTCGTGGGCGTCGCTGAGGGACGGGATCCTCGCCGACCTGGCCCGACCCCATCCCGCACTGGCCCAGGAGGTGCGCCGGCTGGACGTCATGCGCTACGGCCACGCGATGGTGAGGCCCTCGGTGGGGTTCGTATGCGGTGAGGCGCTGGCCTCGGCGGGGACGGCGCTGGCCGGGCCGGTGCACCTGGCCCACGCCGATCTGTCGGGATTCTCGCTGTTCGAGGAGGCTTTCGAGTGGGGCACGCGCATCGCCGCGCGGATTCTCGCCCGGATGGCACGATCTACTTGACGCTCGGCAGCCGCCCCCCGTACGGTCGATGAATGCCGGGCAACTCTGACGACGACGTCCCGCGCTGGGAACTGCCGGTCTACGACGAATCCGAGGAGGTCCCGCGCTGGACGCCCGGGCGTGAAGTTCCCCGCTGGCAACCGCGTCGTGGTCCCGCGCCGAGCGCCGCCACACGTCCGGGCTCCAGCATTCCGATCTCCGGTCGCGAGCGGGCCAGGCGCGTGTCGCCGGTGGCCTGGCCGTTCGTCTGGTGGGCGGCGCATCCATGGGTTGTGCTGTGGGCGTTCGTCTTCCTCGCCCCGGCCTCCGTCCTGCTGCTGCGGGTCATCGACGAATCGAGCTTCGACATCACCGTGCAGCCGCTGGCCTGGCTGCTGGTCGTCGTCTTCGTCATCGCGCTGGCCCTGGCGGTGGTGGCGAGCGCACGGCGCTCGGTGGCGAGGCGGGCGCTGGGCGGGGTGGCGGCCCTCCTGGCCGTGGGCATGCTGCTGTGGCCCGTCACCCGCGTCACCCTCGGACGCGTGCCCTGTCCGGCCCGCGCGGGGAACGACCTCGGAACGCAGGTCGCCGGGCGCGCCCTGCAGGCCTGGCGGTCCCGCGCCGGCGGCGGGGATGATCTCTGGCGGCGGGGTGTGGTCGACGAGGGCTGGCGCGAGCGCACCAGGGGCATCAGGCTGACGGAGTTTCAGCTCGCCGAGTCGGGCTGTTGGGAGCGGGCAGCGCCCGTGGACGGGACCCACACCTGGCACGAGTTTCGTGTGACCGTGCAGGGGGCCGAGCGGGCATCGCTGTCCAAGATCGTTTTGGTCCACACCGAGCTGGGCCGGGAGGGCTGGAAGATCACGGCCATCGAGGGCCCCCTCCCTTAAGATACCTGCAGCATCCGATGAACAATTTCGCCGATGTCGAGGAGTTCGCTCGCGAGCACGCTCGCTGCGGCGGCCTGACCCCGAAGGCGTCCTCGTGGCCCGGGCGGGAGGGCTACCACCTCGAGATCACCTGCGCCTGCGGCGCCACCCACAACCGCTGGATCACCGCCGAGGAAGCGCGCCAGCCATTGGGGCCATCCGCCAAGGCGCCGGTCGCGCCGCCGCCCGCTCCGGCGTCCGTGATGCTCGCACCTGCGACGCGAATCGCCGCGGTCGCCGCACCCGCGGCCCCCGCTCCCATCGCTCCGGCGGCGCGCAGCGCCACGGCGTCGCCGCCTGCGTCCTCCATTCCCGTCGAGTCAGCAGCGCGCGTCTCCACGGTCCCGGCGTCCGCTCCCATCGCGCCCCCGTCCGGCATGCCCGTGCCCGTCGCTCCCGAGCATCTGATGACCGCGATATCGCACTCGCCGACCCCTGGCGCTCCAGTGCCGGTGATGAGCCAGTCGGTGCCATGGCCGGTGCGGCCACCGGCGCCCGCGGCGACGCGTGCCGAGGTGGTCGTGGCGCCGGTGAGATCCGGTTCGCGTGGTCGGGTCGTCTGGCTGGTGCTGCTCCTGCTCGTCGCCGGAGCCGCGGGTGCCGGGACCTACGTGTTCGGGGTCCCCGACCTCCCCGAGATCCCGGACGTCGGGCGGCTGCTCGGTCAGCCGGCCAAGGCCGCGAATCCCCCGCAGCCGCAGCCAACGGCTTCCACCAAGGCAGCGCCGGCCCCCGTCGTCGCGACACCTCCGCCGGCCGCCGACTCGATCGCGCACGCGCTGCGAGATCTCCAGACCTCGATCACGCCCAGCGTGGCGCTGAACGACTACGCGAGCCGGGTCGCCGCCACGCGGATGGACGTCGAGCACCAGCTGGCCTCGGCACCCGAGCCCGCGCGGACGCACGCACGCGAGGTGCTCGACATCCATCGCCTGGCGGTCAGTGCGTGGCGCGCGCGCACCCTCGACGAGCGCGACGAGTGGGAGCGGATGGGGCGGGACTCGACGATCGAGCTGTGTCCGGCCGTCAAGCGCGCCGTCGAGGCCGCGGCGCCGGCGCGCGGCGCTTCGCGCGGGCAGGCGCGCGGCGTCGCGGTGGCCGCGTCGCTGCAGCAGCTCTGGGACTGCGCCGCCGAGAAGGCCGCGCTGGTGTCTTCCCGGCCAGCCGGGCCAGCGGCCGACCCGTCAGGCGCGTGAGGATCCACTGCCGCATCAGCGTCGCGCCGAGCTGCTTGTAGAAGCGGATCGACGGCCGGTTCCAGTCCAGCACCGACCATTCCATCCGTCCGCAGCCGCGCTGCACCGCGATCTGCGCCAGCGCCCGTAGCAGCGCCAGCCCGGCGCCGCGCCCGCGCGCTTCGGGGACCACGAAGAGATCCTCCAGCCAGAGCGTCGGCCTCGCGAGGAACGTCGAGTAGGTGAACACGTACAGCGCGAGCCCGACCGGACGTCCGTCCAGGCGGCAGATGAGCGTCTCGAAGTGTCGCCGCCGCCCGAAGCCGTGACGGCGGATCTGCGCGGGTGTCGCGGACAGCGGCAGCCGCTCGTAGTCCGCGAGGCCGCGGATGAGCGCGGTGATGGTGGCCGCGTCACGGGCCGTGCCCGGCCGGATGCTGAGGGCGGCGCGGGCCACGCTCAGGCCGCGGCGACCGCCAGCAGCATCTCGGTGTAGGCGCGCACCCCCTCGCGGACGTTCTCCAGCGAGATCCGCTCGTCGTTGCCGTGGATGCGCCGGAACCCGTCCTCGTCGAGGACGAACGGGCTCCAGCCGTACCCGTGGATGCCGAGCGTGCGGAAGACCCAGTTGTCGGTGAACGCGACCATGACGCCCGGCGCGACCACGGCGTCGGGCGCGCGGCGCCGCAGCGCATCGGCCAGTGCCTTGTAGAGCTCGGTGTCGGGCGGGGAGAGGTTGGGCAGCTTGGGCTCGCGCACCGTCGTGACCTCGATGAGATCGTCGGCTATCACGTCACGCACCCAGGTGAGGATCTCCTGCGGATCGTCGCCGGCCAGCATGCGGCAGTCGATCTCGGCCACGGCCTCGGGTGGGATGACGTTGAGCTTCTCGCTGGCCTTCAAGATATTCACCGCGAAGGTCGTCCGCACCATCGCCGCCCGGTAGCGATCGGCGAGGAAGCGGGCGCGGAAGGCAGGATCGCGTAGCGAGCCCTCGAGGTCGTCGTAGCCGGCGGCCTCGCCGGCCGGCATCACCTCGGCGACGCGCCGGAAATACTCCTGCGTCGGGGGCAGCACGCGGGGCGCGCGCTCGGCGGACAGCAGGCGACCGAGGGCGCGCACGAGCCGGTGGGGCGCGGTGTCGGGCCAGGGCATCGAGCCGTGGCCGGGCTCGCCGCGCGCGACGAGCTTGAGCGGCAGCCCCGTCTTCTCCGAGATCACGATCACGCCGATCGGCGCGCGGTGGCCACGCTCCTGCTCGATGCCGGCCAGCTCGGAGAGCGCGTACTCGGCGCCGTCGAGCCAGTGCCGGTGCTGCCGGGCGACGAAGCGCGCGCCGTACGCGCTGCCCGCCTCCTCGTCGGCGGTGGCCAGGAAGATCAGATCGCGCTTGAGCGGGATGCGCGCGCGCTTGAGGGCCAGCAGCGCGCCGAGCTGCAGGATGCCGGTCGATTTCATGTCGAGCGCGCCGCGCCCGTAGAGATAGCCGTCGCGGATGACGCCGCCGAAGGGATCGACCGACCAGTAGCGCCGATCGGCATAGACGACGTCGACGTGGTGGTGCAGCACGATGCCGCCCAGCGAGCCGTCGCCCGACAGCCGCGCCACGAGGTTGGCGCGGCCCGGCGCCGACTCGGCGGTCTCGCTGCGCACGCCGTGGGCGTCGAGGACGTCGGCCAGGAAGCGCACGCCATCCGCCTCGTTGCCGGGGGGATTGGTCGTATCGATCATGAGGTAGCGCCGGAGCAGCTCCAGCGTCTCGTCGCCCAGCGCGCTCCAGTCGATCCCGCTCATCCTGGGCCCGGCCTCCGGTACGCCCGCCGGCGTGGCGCGGGTGCTCGACGATTCTAGCAACCGGCGGAGGCCGGCGCAGGAAAGCGCTCAGCGAGCGTTGAGGCTCCGATCGCCGCCGCCGGCGCCGCCGCGGCCGGGGCCCGCGCCGGCCGCCGCGAGGCGCTCCGACGGCTCACCCACGTGGAAGTGGGCACCGCTGGCCACGCCGGCCCGGGCGGCGCGGAAGGCCAGGAAGGGGATGCCGTGAGCGCGCAGGTAGTTCATCAACGTGCGCCCCTCGGCGCTGTCCGGATGCAGGGCCACGTCGATCGCGTTGCGGTGATCGAAGCCCAGCCGGTCGTGCGCGGTGGTCTGGCCGAGCGCGCTGATCGGCAGCGCGCGTCCGAAGCGGCCGGCAAAGAACCGCTCCAGCGCGGGCAGCGTGGCCAGCGACCAGCGGCCCACGCCGGCGAAGCGCACGAGGCCCGGCGCCTCCTGCGTCTCACCCGGCCTGGGCGGCGGCAGGGCTGCCAGCTCCCGCGCGGCCTCGGCATCGGACACCAGCGCGTCGGCCTCGACGATCGACGTGCGCGTGCGCTCGGCCACGCGGCGCGCCTCGTCCCAGGCGCGCTCGGCCGCCTCGACGTCGGCGCGCGCGATCAGCCCCTGGGCCAGCAGCGCGCGCCGGCGCTCGAGCTCGGCGGCCGCGCGCTGCTCGAAGGCCTCGTGTAGCGGCCGCAGCGCGACGAGACTCTCGCGATAGCGCCGCGCAGTGTCGGCCTGGACCGCCCGCGCGGCCTCCAGCTCGCTGCCGGACTGGGCGAGCAGGCGCGTGGGCGGCGCGGCCAGCAGCAGCGCGGCGAGCGCGACGATCAGGGCGGGCCGACGCGGGATCAGACG
>Ga0310811_10014404_pt1 | contig 10313 bp, 11 predicted proteins | sample YCmetagenome_FD_207642 | JGI IMG/M metagenome (GOLD analysis project Ga0310811, IMG submission 207642) | Soil microbial communities from experimental microcosm in Duke University, North Carolina, United States - YC | ecosystem: Engineered > Artificial ecosystem > Soil microcosm > Unclassified ... | reverse complement strand
GTTGATGCCCATCACCAGCACCGTCTCGCCGGACTTTGGCACCCCCGCCCGGCGAAGGCCCTCCATCGCGGTGACGAAGGGCACGCCGATGCCGGCGGCCTCCTCCCACGAGATATTCCTGGGTTTCTCAACCACCGCTTCGATCTCGACGGCGAGATAGCTGGCATGGGTGCCGTCGCGCCGGATGCCGAGATCGCCGGACGAGCCGAATACCTCGCGCCCGACCGATCCCTCGGGGCCGTCGATGACGATTCCGGCATAGTCGCGGCCGGGGGTGCGGGGGAAGACTGCATAGGGCATCAGGCCGGTGGCCGCCTTGACATCGGATGGATTGACCGCCGCCGCCTTGACCTCGATCAGCACCTCGTTGGCATTGCGCGACAGCCCGCGGCGCTCGATCGATGGCGCGATCGAGGCTGGATCATCCGCTTTCGCCAAAAGACGCACGCAGGGTCCTTCGGCGGTGACCGGCTGACCTTGCGATGTCTGGGAATGAGACGCCATGGCGGCTCCTGACCTTATCTGATGCGATTTGGCGCCACGGGATTCGTTGACACCATGGCCGCTTCGCATCATGACTAGCTAACTCATCGCTTAGTTCAAGAGGCTTGTTCCAACAAGCCCGGCAGCGCGTGGTTCGAGGAGGACGTCTTGGATCGGTCCCGACGCATGGGAAAAGCGCTGTGAGCGTCAAGCCCGCACCATCGCCGGACGATATCGCACGTGCCTGCGCGCAGGCGATGTGGAAGGAGGACGATGCCAGCAAGGGCCTCGGCATGGAGATCCTCGAGGTCAAGCCCGGCCGCGCAACGCTGGCGATGACCATCCAGCCGCATATGGTCAACGGCCAGCGGATCGCCCATGGCGGCTTCATCTTCACGCTGGCGGATTCGGCTTTCGCCTTTGCCTGCAACACCCATAATGAACGTGTCGTTGCGGCCCAGGGCAACATCACTTTCATTCGCCCGGGCAAGCTCGGTGATCGGCTGATCGCGAGGGGGCGCGAAATCTCGCGCAGCGGGCGTTCCGGCATCTATGACGTGACGGTTACCAGCGGCGAGAGCGTGATCGCGGAATTCCGCGGCCATTCTCGCAGCATCGGCGGGACATGGCTGCCGGTGGATAGTGAAAGCAAATAAGAACATCGTTTTTTTAGAAAACGCGCATTGAGGGGAAACCGCCATGGCTTTTCTTAAACTCAAGGGAAGCAGCTACAGCGCCGAGATGGATGACAACGAGGGCGCCTCCCGCGACGAGATCATGGCGCTGCAGACCAAGCGCCTCGCCTGGTCGCTTGCCCACGCCTATGACAACGTCGCGCATTACAAGCAGGCCTTCAACAAGGCCGGCGTTCACCCTACCGATTTCAAGCGGCTCGAGGATCTCGCCAAGTTTCCGTTCACGGTGAAAAACGACCTGCGCGACAATTATCCCTTCAACATGTTCGCGGTCCCGCGCGAAAAGCTGGTGCGGGTACATGCCTCTTCCGGCACCACCGGCAAGCCGATCGTGGTCGGCTATACCAAGGCCGATATCGACATGTGGGCCGAGGTGATGGCGCGCTCGATCCGCGCCGCCGGCGGCCGCCGCGGCATGATCCTGCACAACGCCTATGGCTATGGGCTGTTCACCGGCGGGCTTGGCGCGCATTACGGCGCCGAGCGGCTCGGTTGCACCGTGGTGCCGGTTTCCGGCGGCATGACCGAGAGGCAGGTGCAGCTCATCAACGATTTCAAGCCCGACATCATCACGGTGACACCGAGCTACATGCTGGCGATCCTGGATGAGTTCCGAAAACAAGGGCTCGACCCACGCCAAACCTCCGTGAAGTTCGGTATCTTCGGCGCCGAGCCGTGGACCAATGCGATGCGCGCCGAGATCGAGGCGGCGTTCGGAATGGACGCAACCGATATATACGGCCTATCCGAGGTGATCGGTCCCGGCGTTGCGCAGGAATGCGTGGAAGCCAAGGATGGCCTGCACATCTGGGAGGATCATTTCTATCCTGAGGTGATTGATCCCGAAACCGGCAAGGTGCTGCCTGCCGGCGAAAAAGGCGAACTTGTCTTCACCTCGCTGACCAAGGAAGCCTTCCCGATCATCCGCTACCGCACCCGCGACCTGACCCGGCTGCTGCCAGGCACCGCGCGTCCGGGCATGCGGCGGATGGAAAAGGTCACTGGCCGCTCCGACGACATGATCATCCTGCGTGGCGTCAACGTATTCCCGACCCAGATCGAGGAAGTGCTGCTCGCCACCGACTGGTGCGGCGGCCATTTCATCATCGAGCTGACGCGCGAAGGCCGCTTGGACGAGATGACGGTGCTCGCGGAAGCGCGCCCCGAAAACTGGGACGGCAGCGGCTTGATCGCCCACGCCGAGAAGGTCTCGAACTTCATCAAGAACACGATCGGCATCAGCACCCAGATCAAGGTCGTCGCGCCGGCAACGCTGGAACGCTCGCTCGGCAAGGCCAAACGCGTGTTCGATAAGCGGCCTAAGGGATAAGCCCCATCATTGCGAGGAGCGCAAGCGACGAAGCAATCCAGATCTTTCGTCATCCTGAATTGCTTCGCTTCGCTCGCAATGACGGCAACTACACATGGTCATAATCGACCACGACCTTCTCTGACACGGGCTGCGCCTGGCAGGTCAGGATAAAGCCCGCCTTCAGCTCCCACGGCTCCAGCGAATAATTGACCTCCATCTCGGCCTTGCCCTCCACGAGCTTGGCACGGCAGGTCGAGCACATGCCGCCCTTGCAGGCGAATGGCAGGTCCATGCCGGCGCGCAGTGCCGCATCGAGGATGGCTTCGCCTTCGGCGACCGGCACGTCGCGGCGCTTGCCGTCGACGACCAGGGACGCAATGGCTTTGGGCGGCGCGCCAGCGGGGATGACGGTCTTCGGTCGCGGCTTGCCGCCGAATTCTGAGACGAAGCGCTCGACGTGAATGCGATCCTCAGCGATGCCGATTTCCCGGCAGGCAATTTCCACCTGCTCGCTCATACCGGCAGGACCACAGATGAAGACGTGATCGACGCTCGCCGCCGGGACCAGCGAGCGCAACAGCACCCTCACCTTTTCGCCATCGAGCCTGCCGTGCAAAATCGGGATATCCTGCTCCTCGCCCGAAATGACGTGAAAGACCGAAAGCCGCTGCATGAAACGGTCTTTCAATTCTTCCAGCGCCTCGCGGAACAGCATGCCGCCAGTGGTGCGGTTGCCGTAGAACAGAAAGAACCGGCTATGCGGTTCGCGCGCCAGCACGCCCTTGACGATCGACAGGATCGGCGTGATGCCGGAGCCGGCGGCAAAGCCGACATAGATGCGCGGCTCGTCCGGCGCGGGTGCAGCGCCAAAGCGACCGGTCGGCGTCATCACGTCGAGTTCGTCGCCGGCCTTCAGTTCGTCGGCGGCCCAGCTCGAAAACGCGCCGCCATCGACCTTCTTCACGGCGATGCGCAATTCGCCGTCATCGGGTCCGGAGCAGATCGAATAGGAACGGCGGACTTCCTCACCGTCCATCATCGTGCGTAACGTCAGATATTGCCCGGGGTTGAAGCTGTAATCGCCGGCGAGTTCCTGCGGGATCACAAAGGTCAACGACACAGCATCTTCCGTCTCGCGGCGCAGATCGTTGATGGTAAGTCGGTGGAAACGAGGCGTTGGGGACGGCATCTTTAATGACACTTGAAATAGTCGAACGGCTCACGGCAGCTCTTGCAGCGCCACAGCGCCTTGCAGGAGGTTGAGCCGAATTCGGACAACAGCTCGGTATCGCTTGAACCGCATTGCGGACAGGCCACGTGCTGCTCGCCGAACAGCGCGCGCCGGCCGCCCGGAGCCTCGGGCGGAGCAATGCCGTATTCCTTGAGCTTGCGGCGGCCTTCGTCGCTCATCCAGTCGGTCGTCCATGCCGGCGACAGGACGGTGCGGATATTTGGCCGGTGAATGCCCTCGCGTTCCAGTGCCAAGCCGATTTCCAGCGCGATCATGTTCATTGCCGGACAGCCCGAATAGGTCGGCGTAATCGAGACCTCGACATGGCCGTCGCTGACGACGACGTCGCGAAGCACGCCGAGATCGGCGATGGTGAGCACGGGTATCTCGGGGTCGACAACCCGCGCCGCCACGTTCCACGCGCGCTGTCGCAATTCGCCGTCGCTGAGCACGGATGTCACCATGCCGCACCTGGAAATGTCCGCTGCATCGATTGCAATTCGCTGAGCAGATGGCCGAGATGCTCGCTGTGGCGGCCGCCGCGGCCGCCCTGCTGCATCCAGTCGCTTGTCGGTAGAACCAGCGTCGCCTCGCTCACGATCCCGGTGACCATCTTGAGCCATTGCGGGCGCAAGGCGGCGGCATCGATTGCAATGCCGGCCTCGATCAGGCCGCGTTCACCGTCGTCAGCTTCGAACATCTCGCCAGTATATGACCAGAGATGGTCGATCGCCGATTGCGCGCGGGCATGGCTTTCCTCGGTGCCGTCGCCGAGCCGGATGATCCATTCCGAAGAATGCCGTAGATGATAGGCGCTTTCCTTCTCGGACTTGGCGGCGATTGCTGCCAGCGTGCTGTCTGTCGATTTCATCATGGCCCGCCAATAGAGATCGGCGAAGGCGGCATAAAGGAACTGCCGCACCATGGTCTGAGCGAAATCGCCGTTCGGGTGCTCGACCAGCAGAAGATTGCGGTACTGCCTGACGTCGCGCAGGTAGGCTAGCTTGTCTTCGTCGTTGTCTTTGCCCTCGACCTTGGCAGCGCAACTATAGAGCTCGCGCGCCTGGCCGAGCAGATCGAGACCCATATTGGCGAGCGCCATGTCCTCCTCGAGCATCGGTGCGTGGCCACACCATTCCGACAGCCGATGCCCCAGGATCAGCGCATCATCGGCCCGGCGCAGCGTGTACAGCACCAGCGGCGTCTCGGTGACCTCGATATTGGCGACGGTCATTTGCTCATCCATTAGTGCCGCCGTCATTGCGAGGAGCAATCCAGACTTTACGAACGGCACCACTGAATTGCTTCGCTCCGCTCGCAATGACGAAACGATGTCACATATGCCCGACTTCATCAGGCACTTCATAGAACGTCGGATGCCGGTAGATCTTCGATTCCGCGGGTTCGAACATCATGCCTTTCTCCGAAGGATCGGACGCGATGATCGCGCTCGACGGCACGACCCAGATCGATAGGCCTTCGCCGCGGCGGGTGTAGATATCGCGCGCCGCCTGCAACGCCAATGTCGAATCTGCGGCGTGCAGCGAGCCGACATGCTTGTGTGCAAGCCCGTTGCGGCTGCGGATGAAGACCTCCCAAAGTGGAACGTTCGGCGTTGCCATCAGAGCCTCCTTTATTCCGCGGCCTGTGCGAATTGCCGCTGGCGCCGCTTCTCGGCATAGGCGGCAGCCGCCTCGCGCACCCAGGCGCCTTCGGCATGCGCCCTGCGCCGTGCAGCGAGCCGATCGCGGTTGCACGGGCCGTTGCCGGCAAGCACCTGCTTGAATTCGGTCCAATCGATCTCGCTGTGAATCCAGTGCCCGGCTTCATCCTGCGTCATGCCGGGATCAGGAATAGTGAGGCCGAGATATTGCGCCTGCGGCACCGTGGCATCGACGAATTTCTGCCGAAGCTCATCGTTGGAGAAGCGCTTGATCTTCCATTTGGTCGAGGTATCGCTGTGCTGGCTCGCCTTGTCGGGCGGACCGAACATCATCAGCACCGGCCACCACCACCGGTTCAACGCGTCCTGCGCCATCGCCTTCTGCTCGTCAGTGCCGCGGCACAGCGTCAGCATGATCTCGAAGCCCTGGCGCTGATGGAAGGACTCTTCCTTGCAGACGCGGATCATCGCGCGCGCATAGGGACCATAGGAGCAGCGGCACAGCGGAATCTGGTTCATGATCGCCGCGCCATCGACGAGCCAGCCAATCGTGCCGATGTCGGCCCAGGTCAACGTCGGATAATTGAAGATCGAGGAATATTTGGCCTTGCCGGCCAGCATCAGGTCGACCAGTTCCTCGCGCGAAGAACCAAGCGTCTCGGCGGCAGCGTAGAGATAGAGGCCGTGGCCGCATTCATCCTGCACCTTGGCGAGCAACGCAGCCTTGCGGCGCAAGGTCGGCGCGCGCGTGATCCAATTGCCCTCCGGCAACATGCCGACGATTTCGGAATGGGCATGCTGGGAAATCTGCCGCGTCAGCGTCTTGCGGTAAGCGGCCGGCATCCAGTCGTTCGGTTCGATGCGATCATCGGCATCGATGCGCGCCTGAAATTGCGCAGCGCGGGCGGCGTCCTCGACGTTCCGGTCCTCGGTATCGGACGCATTGAGGGCCTGGGTGTACATGGCCGCTCCTCCCTAGACTTGGTTAGGAGCAATATATAACAAAAAATTTTAATAACAAGTTATTTATGTAACACATTTATATCTCGCCAAATCGCCGGGCCAACTCGGCGCCAGCCTTCGGCAACGGTCCGTCTTCGTTGACGGCATGCTGGTCAAGCCATTGTTCGGATAGGGAAAGCAGGCCGCGATATATGTCGCCACAGAGTTCGCGCGCCGCCCTGCCCGGCCAGTCCCCGGGCAGCAAACTTATCGGCAACAGTGGATCGCGCAGCACCACGCGGCGATAATGGTGGATCAGCAGAACGCGGGCGGTGAACGCATCTGCGTCCGAAAGCGCCTCGCGACGGGAGATCAAGGCGCGCAACGGCTCGAAGGTCTTGATGAATTTCAGATAGGCATCGGCGGTACGCTGCAGCGGCCAGCTCTCGCTCAGCAATCGCCTACCGCTCTCGTCCTCGGCGGATACTTCAAGACGGATCGCGCCACCTGCTTCGTCCGGAATCGGAACGCCCGATGGCGCGACCCAGACGCCGGGGATCGGACTGCCGAAGCCTGCATTCTTAAGCGCCTCGCGGGAGACCTCGCGGTCTTCGCCATTTCCGATCAGCAGCAATTCGAAACGACCGGTCCAGTCCGACGGAGGCGGATCGTAGATGTGACGGGTCGCGGCCTCGAAAGTCTGCCGGCCCTTCTTGACCAGCCGGTAGAAACTGTTGCGGCCGACCTTGTTGCGTTCGAGCCAGCCATCGGCGGCCAGCCGCGACATCGCGGTACGCACCACGCCGCCCTCGATATCGAGCGTCTCGAAAAATTCCAGCAAGGTCCCGAGCCAGACCGAACCACCGCGCGGTACAATGGCATCACCGAACACGGTGATGACGATGGAGCCGGTGCGCGAGGGTTCGCGCTTGAGCTGGTCGACGATTCGAGCAAGCGGTTGCGGCATCGCCAACGCATAGCGCGTTTTGCGGATTTGCGACAACGCCCGCGATCGGAGCCCTTAGCTCGCCTCATCCCAAGGAGCCGCGCAAAAAGAAGGCCCGCAAAGCGGGCCCCAATTTCCGGGTCGTTCAAGACGATCGCAATCAGGCGGTCTTGGTGTAGACCTTTGACAGGTTGTCCTGCGCGGTCTTGGCGCCTTCCGTCACCAGCTTGCCGAAATATTCGGTAGCTGCCTTTGCCCGAGACGCAAAGGTCTCGCCGCCCGCGCGAACCAGATCAGACTGGATCTGGACCGCCTCGCTGAGTGAGGAGGCGGAAGCGAGCCTGTCGATGCCGGCGAAAAAGGCTTCAGCATCCTCGTACACAGCCTGCTGAATGTTGCGGCTGATCTTGGCCGCTTCGCTCACCGAGCCGGACGCGGCATTCTCGATCATGGAAGTCACCCGCTCCGAGCCGGCGTGAAAGTCAGCCGCGCGCTCCTTGGCCGTGCTGGCGCTCTTCTTGACGAACTCCCTGGCGGACTCGGGAACGGTGATGTTCTTGAGCGCGTCGGTAGCAGGCGAGAAGACGTTCTTGAAGCTGTCCAGAAACACATTGGTAGTCGCAGTCATCAGTCTCTCCATCCTTAAAATATCTAAGCCATGAAGTTCCTCCCCGTCCTGATCTGGCCCGGGGCGACATCTTTATGACATGATTCATGATGCGACGCAACATAAATGTTGCATTGCAATATACCAAATTGGGCTCCAAACTAGCAAAAATCTTCCGAAGTTCCCTTGGAACCGGCCATTTTATGGAACTCTCGTGACCGCGCCCCAGCACCAGCCGCCGCAAATTGCCCACGCAAACGGCCTCGACCTCTGCTACGAGATTTTCGGCGCTCCTGATGCCGAGCCCATGGTGCTCATCATGGGCCTCGGCGCCCAGATGATCCAGTGGGACGATGATTTTTGCCGGCGGCTTGCCGCACGCGGCTTTCGCGTGATCCGCTTCGACAATCGCGACATCGGCAAGTCCAGCAAGCTCTCCGGCGGCAAGCGACTGACGGTGTTCGAGCTGTTGCGGCAGCGCCTTCTGCATATCCCGGTCGCGGCGACCTACAAATTGTCCGACATGGCCAGGGACACGATCGGGCTGATGGATGTGCTCGGCATTGGCTCGGCGCATATCGTCGGCGCTTCGATGGGCGGCATGATCGCGCAGGAAATCGCGATCTCCTATCCGCAGCGAGCGCGCTCGCTGACATCGATCATGTCGACGACGGGAAATCCGCACCTGCCCCCACCGACCCGCGCGGCTATTGCGATCCTGATGGCGCCGCCGCCGAGAACGAGGGAGGAGTTCGTGGCTCGCTTTGCCCGGACCTGGAAAGTGCTCCGCGTCGGTCATTTTCCGGAAGACGAAACGCTCGATCGCGAACGCGCCGAACGCACCTATGAACGCGGGCTCAATCCGGCCGGCGCTGCGCGCCAGCTGCGCGCTATCCTCGCATCCGGCAGCCGCAAGGCGCGGCTCGCCTCGGTCAGGGCGCCGACGCTCGTCATTCACGGCACGGTCGATCCGCTGGTGCACCCCTATGGCGGCAAGGACACCGCCGCCTCCATCCCCGGCTCCAGGCTTTTGATGATCGAAGGCATGGGTCATGCGTTGCCGCTGCCGCTGTGGCCGCAAATCATCGATGCGATCGACAAGCACGCCCATGCCGCGGTTGCGCAGACCGTGAGCTAGGGTCTCTTCAAGCCTATTTCTTCGTTCCTGAGCCGAGCCCGGACATCGCCACGAACATGTCCTGGAATCGCTCGGCGAGTTTGGGATCAAAGGTGAACCAGGTCTGCATCAGCGATTCCGGCGAGATCTTCTCGATATTTGCGACCATCTGCTGCTGCATCTTGTCCATGACCGCCGTCTGCATCGGCGACACATCGGGCAAGCCAAAGAACTGCCTGGCTTCGAGCGGCGTGCAATCAATTTCGATGTTTACTTTCATGTCCGCTCCTGTCGCACTGTTGGCCTCGTGAGTATCGCCGCGACGGGCCTCGTCGCGCAAGCGAGCTGTCGGAATGAAACGATGGGCCGGAGCGAGATTCGTCCAGCATGGTCAATCGAAGCGTTCGATTGCGTAGGGCTTCGGATCGGTAAACGGCGTCTCGCCGGTCATCATTTCCGCCAGCAGCCGGCCGGTGACCGGGCCGAGCGTCAGGCCATGATGCTGATGCCCAAAATCGAACCAGAGGCCGGGATGCCGCGGCGCCCTCCCGATCACCGGGATCATGTCGGGCAGGCACGGCCGCGCGCCCATCCACGGCTTTGCATCGATCGCATCGCCAAGCGGAAACAGTTTCCGCGCATGCGGCAGCGCCTGCTCGAGCTGCACGGGTGTCGGCGGCGCATCCCGGCGGGCAAACTCGACGCCGGTGGTGAGACGGATGCCGCGATTCATCGGCGCCAGCAGATAGCCATTGTCCGAATCCAGGACCGGATGGTGAAGCACGGCGTTGCCCGCGGACGCCAGATGCAGATGATAGCCGCGCTTGACGCCGAGCGGGATGTTGTAGCCGAGCGAGCGAAACACTAGGTCGGACCAAGGCCCCAACGCGACCACGGCTTCGCGCGCAGCGACGGTGCCGGCCGCTCCATTCACCCGCCATCCGCTCGCGGTCTGTTCGAGGGTGCGCGCATCGCCGACCACGAAGCGTCCGCCCTTGCGCTCGAACAGTGCAGCATAGGCCTTCGCCAATCCGCCGGGATCGGGAATGAAGCCCGGTTGCGGGAAATATACGGCGCCCGTGAATTCACCGTTGAGATTGGGCTCTTTCAGGGCGATCGCCTTGCTGTCGAGAATATCGCCCTCGACGCCATATGGCTTGGCACGCTGGAGTTCATCGATCGCGCTTTTCAGGGTCGCCTCATTGCGAAACAGCTTGATCCACCCGATCCGGCGCAGCAGTTCCGGCACGCCGGCTTCCGAGACCAGCGCCTCATGCTCGATCAGGCTGCGCCTGATCAGCGGCAATTCCGCCATTG
>Ga0310811_10014402_pt1 | contig 10313 bp, 10 predicted proteins | sample YCmetagenome_FD_207642 | JGI IMG/M metagenome (GOLD analysis project Ga0310811, IMG submission 207642) | Soil microbial communities from experimental microcosm in Duke University, North Carolina, United States - YC | ecosystem: Engineered > Artificial ecosystem > Soil microcosm > Unclassified ... | reverse complement strand
AGAGAAACTCTTACGAGCAACACCGTTTAGACAAACACTCAATCACCAGCGATCAAACTCGTAGAATGTCTGGTTGAGAGTTGAAAAAGCTGGATACTCGTTTGTTCAAGCGTCTCTTATGGTGCGTCCCATGTGTCATCCTCGTGTTCGCTTCACAGCTTATTGCTGTGTAGATCAAGCGCTAATGTCTACAACCGGGCTATGTGCATCTTCCTATACGTAAAGACTATGTTGATGGTTGTTTGCTAACAATCGATGGGGTGCTGCACTCCATTCCCACTCTGCACGTTTCATCCAGTCTACTGATGATCTTAATGTCGCCAGCTCTTCCACCATGTTTGCAGGATATGGAGCTGTGTGTATTTCTAGGATGGACTGTTGTTTTCCAAGGAGGTACACGCTCACATCAAACAGCCGACAGGATGCATCATGGGTGTCACCACCATCCTCCCCTCTCAAATAGACGTCTACATTGTATCGCACGACCCGAGTATGGACATGGTCTTTAAGGGACGTCAATGCGTTCCATCAGATATACCATCATATCAACTAGATCTTGTCTTGCGGAAATGGTATCCTATGGACAGGACCCGCGAGTTTGGTATTTCATTTGCAAAGGTCATTTCATAGGTAAGTATCAATTATCTAATCCTTGCTCAAATAAGACAATGACGATGACGCTTATGCTATGCAGGCATCAACATGGATTTCTGCAACTTCATGAACGAGCCCAGAACACAACAATTTCGTAGAGACGCTCCAGCGTTTTTGGAAGGAAAAGGTCAAGTACAGATGGCATGGACAACAAGACTTCATGCGTTGAAATGTCTTCGTCGTGATTCCTACGCTCATCCCACGTATGAAGATGTCTTTTGATGGTTGATGACGTGTGATATGTCTCAGGGATACGTTCTTAACCTCGACCCATATTCATTCTGAATGGACTCCCTCCTGTTTGTGTAAGAAGAGCTCTAAGCAGCCTTCTCGTGGAGATTTTGCTTAAGGAGTTTGTTAACGATGACATTGAGAGGTATGTCTCATCATATTGATTTGGCCAAGATATTTTTGAATAAGGATTTGTAGCACCTGTTTAGGAAACGAGTATTCTTGGTTGCTGCTCGTGGATGGCACCCATTCCTGCTTGGCTTACACTGGTGTTTCTGGGCGGGGACGCGCGTATACTTTGGCATGGAGTACGTTAGTAGTGGTGAATTGCATACCCGACTCGAACAGTTCTCGCTTCGCCAAACCAAATTTTACGCGTCAGAGGTTCTTCTGGCTTTGTGGTATTTCCACACGAATGACATCATTTGAAGCGTGATATCCTCCTTACCCTTGACAGACACGTCAAGATTCCTGATGATGATATGTTATGAGGATATATGGTATGGCTTGACCGCGAGCACGTTCCACGGTACTCCCGAGTTTATGGCTCCCAAAGTGCTTGTTGTATCTCCTTGGTGTGAGGACCGAACTGACGTTGAGGCAGATTGTGCTGGAGCAACGGTACGGCCATGCCGTATATTGGTGTCCATTTGGTTTCTTGACGTATGAGATGATACTCGTACAATTGCCTTTCCGTAGCGATGACGAAGATGAAATCTTTGATGCCATCTTGGAGGATGAACCTCTATATCCCATCACCATGCCTAGAAATGCTGTTTCCATCTTGCAAAAGGTTGTATGTCCCTGTGCTCTGTTTTCTATTCTTGCTGATTTTGATCTTGCAGCTGTTGACCCGCGATCCTACCCGACGTTTGGGATCCGGGAAAGCTGACGCTGAGGAGATCAAGAGATATCCCTTCAAATATGTCGGCTTTGACGATGTCTTGAACACACGCATCCCACTGCCGTACTTCCCCACTATAGTAAGCCTGATGTTTCAAGTACAAAGGAACGATGTTGATTTCATTTGCAGAACGGGAGTGCGGATACCAGTAAATTCGACGAGGAGTTCACAATGGAGCAGCCAACATTAACTACTGTCCATCACGCAGTTTGTATCATCACATCTAATCTAGGACAGACGAGGGGTTGTTATATCTTGCCATATCCACCTCGTCATCGAATACGAGATGTTCGTATCACATCTTGGTCAGTGGAATGACCGACCTATAGCTGCTATATCAGCATGCCCTTGCACATCATTTATACGAATCGGCATACCAATAGCACTGGTTCTCATTCAATGTTGTTGGTTTGCTGATACGGTGTGGTGACTCGGAAGTTTTGATCACTTTTTTCCTGGCAGGTGAAAATTGCGCCGACACCACGATGGGTGGTTTCTAGACACAATGCTAATATCTCTCTTCCATTTGGCTTTCGACTATGTCTCTGTTTTCCATTCGTAATTTATGCTCTACCAAAGCTTGTGTTTATATTGTATTGGTTCATTTCAGTGCAATTTAGAAGATTCAGGCATTCACTATTTTATGTTTGTAGTCTTACCGCGCATATGTGGAATTGGTCTGATTGCTATACATTCTGTTTGCTCAGTTGGACTTCTGTAAGCAGAAAGAAAAAGACTTGAAATAATTTCGGGTGGTCCAGCTTGTGTTGGAAGACCAGCTCATGACAGTGTGTCTTGCATATCAAGATGAGTTTGTGGAATTCTTCCAGCACTGCGTTATACGTAGCTCATGCATTTTCACAGACAGCAGATCAAATTATCTGGGTGGTGCGCCGCGCAAGGTCCCGCGGCCACCCTCACACCACCGCCCATGTACTCTGGGCAGATCGTATGGCAGGACGCTGCGGAGCCAACATCGCCTTACTTTTCGATGGTCATCACTTAGCATCCAGTGAATTCTGTGGTTTCACCACTTTTGTACAGTTGGACACGGTTGGACGCTGATGGATCCTTATATATTTCACTGAGTGCAGGTTGAAGAGCATTTTTGTCTTCCCTGCCGAATTTCAGGTGAAAATTTGTCATATCACTGCACAAGTCCACGACCGCCTCAACCGCGATGATCTACGTGTTTCGCCTGTCTTGCGAAGTTTAAGGACCACCACATTAACGACCTCCTAGCCAGAGATCGATTCTCACCAAATCCTGAACTCAATTATTTTGTTTAGCAAGAGCAAGTAGGCCACACACGCTCAGGCACTCATCCGTCAGTGAACTGAAATCTTCATCTTTCATTAATCTGTTTTGTGGATTAAAGGTTCATTGTCGGGGTGTATTGAGTCGGTGGTGAGCACTCTGAGCAGGCAGAATTTGCACTGACGCGATCACTTCCCTTTCACAGTGGATCAACCATTTCGATCAAAATAGTACAATGTGATGATAACGTCTTTAACGAGATTGTCTTGTCAGATCTCCATTGTATTGAATATTCTCTGAGTAGGTGACAATATTAATTTATAGAATGAAGATCTGGACAGAGAAAGGGCTGTGTAGGGAAAAGAACCATGATTGCGATGAAGACAGAGATAAGAGTACAGAAGAACTAGAAGTCAAGGCGAGATGACCATCGGCGTGTGGGGAGATAAACAACAGCACGAAGCGAACTCGTGGGGGAAGAGGTCATGAATATATGGTGGCCGCACCTGATGCGGCAGTACTAGGAACAGGAGCAGAATGTGTTGTGGATGTCGAAGGGGCGATAGGCTGAGTCTGCGATGATAACGGCTGGCCCTGGGTCTGACCTTGTGGTTGGCCTTGCTGCTGCGGTGGTTGTGCGCCTCGATTGGGATTTCGAGGAGATGCACAGCAGATAAAAAGCACGAGATGAGCCAACAAACGGACGGGTAGTGAATGCGCATGTCTTGGACGTGGTGTGGTAGGATCAGTACCTGGAGCAAGCTGTATCGTGGACGACCCCTGGACGTGTGATTGGCTTTGCTGTTGTGTTTTTTGTGGCGGCAGCGGAGCAGTAAATATAACCTGGACAAAAATCATTAAACCATGGCAATTGGAAATGCATACAAATAAACTTATACCTCTCTGTCCTTTACTGCGGCAACTTCGATGCTACGAGGGCCACGAGACACGAAGGACCGCCTTGGGCGTTGCTGGAATTCAGTTGCACCATCGATATTGCGATGAGAGCGACGGAAAGGCATTGAAAGGCGACGAAAGAACGCACTCGCACTCCCCAAAGGGGGTGCGGGACGGCGGGGACGGTGGGCAGAGGAACGGCGATAGTTACCGTACGTTCTGGATGACTGAGATTGATTAAGAGATCAGCACAGGAATCGATTGAAACGCTGATGACGCACATAAACACCATTTGTCACGTCATTGAAAAAGTCTGGCGAAAGTTCATAATCGTCGGCCTGCGTAGCATCCGCCTATATAGAGCATCAAGGTTATAAACATTGGGAAGGTTGAGAAACAAATCACGTACGTCCATCAACGACTTCCATGCTGGAACCTGCAAGTGAAGGATTAACGTATATTTTACCGAAGAACCATGTAATTTACATTGGATACAGGTTGGAGGAGGTATTCAAATCCAGCTTTTTTGAGAATGGCGTGAACGTCCCATGTGTACAATTTGTGATTTCGGCAACCAGTGACTAGCACCTTTCCATCAGGAGAAAGGGCTGCGCACCACAAACCATCTTCATGCTGGAGAGGTGGTCCAATTGGGAGATTGGTATCGAGATTCCATAGATGCGCTATTTTGTCATTTGATGCACTTGCAAGGAAGCGTTCGTTCCCAGATAAGGAAATGGCTTTGACAAAATCTGTGTGACCCCTTAGGACGGCGATCTGCTGCCAAGTGACTGTGTCAAATATATTAATCAGAACTGAACCAGAGATGAGTTTCTTTCCGTCCGACGTCCAGGCCAAGCTCCGAACTGGCCAATGGTGTTTGAGTGTCTTGAACAGTTTGCCTGTCTTTGCATCCCAGATCTTGACTGCGTCCTCGTCGCGTCCACCTGTTACGATTTTTGTTGCATCGGGTGAGTATATCACCGCGTTCACCCAACGGTGCCCGGTTTTGACTGTCGTGACAATTTTACTGCTCTTGACATCCCAGACTCTTGCCCTCCCATCCCAGGATCCGCTCAGTACTTGATTTCCATCTGCGCTCCAGCATAATGCTCCCACAATATCGGTGTGCCCTTTCCATTTGGCAATAACCTTCTTCGTCTCGACATCCCATAACCTCACTTTCCCGTAAGTGTGTCCACTTGCAATTGTCTGGCCATTTGGAGATAATGACATGGACCACATTCCTGCGTTACCCTCTTCAGCTCGCCAGTCCTCTCCTATTTGTATGCCGCTCTCTAGGTCCCAGAGTTGCAGTGAGCCGTCTGCTGAACATGTGAGGATATGTTGTCCACCAGGCAAGTGCACGACACCGTTTACCCAACCGGTATAACCTTGCATCGTCTTGTGTAGCGTGGTCGCTGGCATCTCACTGGTGGAAGAAGACATAATCGGCGCTCGGTAGCTCAACTGCGGCAGATTGGGGACGATGTATGCGAGGCAGGCGGGATCTTGGAATCAGATCAGGTTATCCGGTAACAGCAATAATTGCTGGTGAATCCAGGAACCTGTTTTTTTCACCTTCATGCTTGTCAGAACACAGGTGGCCAAGCCATTGCTAACAAGGCACCCTTACAGGAGCCGAGTGTGCAAGAGATCTTGTGGTATCCGAAGTTGCTGGTAAGCTTGTCGTCAGTTGTATCCCGCAGAAAAGCCTAGAATATCACTTACGAGCAATACCGTTTAGACGAACACAATCACCAGTGATCAAATTCGGAGGATGTTTGGTTGAGAGTCGAGGAAGCTGGATGCTCGTTCGTTCAAGTGTCTTTTATTGTGCGTCCCATCTAACATCCTCGGGTTATCTTCACAGCTTATTGCTGTGTAGATCAAGCGCTAATGTCTACAACCGGGCTATGTGCAGCTTCCTATACGTAAGGACTACGTTGATGGTCATTGCTAACATCCGACGGGTGCTGCACTCCATTCCCACTCTGCATGTTTCATCCAGTCCACCCATGAACTCAATGTCGCCAACTCTTCCACCACGTTTGCAGGTTATGGAGCTGTGTGTATTTCTAGGATGGACTTGTGCTTTCCAAGGAGGTACCCATTCACATCAAACAGCCAAAAGGATGCATCATGGGTGTTACCACCATCCTCCCTTCTCAAATGCACATCTGTATCAAACGTCTATATTCTAACGCACGACCTGCGGACGTATACTTTGTCGTGGAATACCTTGTTGGCAGTGACCTCATGTTGTACATCCAACTCAAACAGTTATCGCTTCGCCAAGCCAATTTTTGCGAGTCCGAGGTTATCCTTGCTTTGTAGTATTTCCACACGAATAGCATCATCTACCGTGATTTGGAGCGTGATGATATCCTGCTTACTCTTGACAGACACGTCAAGATTCCTGATTATGATATGTGCAATGAGGATATGTGGTATGGCTCGACCACAAGTACGTTCTGCGGTACTCCCGAGTTTGTGGCTCCCGAAGTACCTGTTGTATCTCCTTGTTGTGAGGACCGAACTGATGTTGAGGCAGATTCTGCCGGAGCAACAGTACGGTCGCACTGTAGATTGGTGGGCATTAGGTTTCTTTCCGTATGAGATGTTGCTCGGACAATCGCCTTTCCGTGGTGATGACGAAGATGAAATCTTTCATGTCATCTTGGAGGACAAATCTACATCCTATTACCATGCCGAGAGATGCTGTTGTGCTCTGCTTTCTATGCTTGCTAATGGTAACTTTGCAGCTGTTGACCCGCGATCCCACCCGACGTTTGTGATCTGGGAAAGCCGACGCTGATGAGATCTCTTCTTCAAGGATGTGAGCTTTGACGACATCTTGAACAAATGCATCCCATCACCGTATTTCCCCACTATAGTAAGCCCGATGTTTGAAGTACAAAGAAGCAATATTGATTTCATTGCAAAACGGGAGTGCGAACACTAGTAATTTCGATGAGGAGTTCACAAATGAGCAGCCAACATTAACTCCCGTTCACAGAAAGTTATCTTCAAAGGACCAACAGGAATTTAGCGGATTCCCATGAGTTAGTGCGGTGCCTGTTTCTCCCAACTAAACAACTCGCGTATGTCGCTTCTTGGGCAGATGTATGATTCGGATTCTATGCAGCATTGTTGTCATGATCTGTCTTCGTCTTCTCGCAATAGTACATACCTTGTGTCTCCTTACGTCACACGTGTACTTGGATAGTCATCGCAAAGTTCATGGAAGTGATCATGTAGCGTACCTGTCGAACAATTTCACTTTCCCTCTTGAGCTGCTCGGCGCTAGCGTTTGGAGTTTGTAGATACAACGTGGGCGCCTGTTCCGGGAACGGTCTTTCTATCTTCGAGGACTTCATCTCATTGTCTACGCATCAACTCGTGGAATCTTTTCATAGGGAGGCGATGGTTCGTATTCACGAGTCATGCCTATCACTTCTTTGAGCTTCCGTTGCTGGATGAGAGAAGGTCTTCAAAGCCCTGTGGATGGCGCGTCAGTTTCAAGATAGGTTGGGTTGGGTGGTGCTTACTGCTGTGATGTCTAAGGATAGTCTGTCGCGCTCGCGTTCAAAGAAAGAGGGTTCTGATTGCGACATCGAGCAGCACTGGAGTAGTGGCTGTCACTGGCTGACGAGAAGATGGTGTCGCGTCGCGTTCTGAATCTTATGTCATCACCCTTCAATTTGAACTCGGCCCTAACGTCCGACCAGCAGAGTCCATTTTTGACTGAGAAGCTGATAGGTGTGTTGATAGAAGATTGATCATGATGAAGGTGCGTCAGCTTAATCAAGGATGGTACCCTCGAACGTTTATTGAAATTCATAGATCATTAAACTCTGCGCTGGCTGGGTGCTTATCAACGTGCGGCATCGCTCCCGGTGTTCTTCTGAGGCAGGCTGCATAATCGATGGTGGTCGATTGTCTAGAATAGTCGTAATGTGCCATGATGTTGGCTAAATAGTTGACCCTCCTACTGCCGCTCACCCAGAAAGGAACTTCACTTCTAGGTACATCCTCCAATCAGCCATGTGCAGATCGGTCGACTGGTTGGTGCTGATCAGCTGCCAGCTTTTCCCTAACGCGAATTGAAGCCTTAAAAGCAAGCACGGACAAACCGCTTTGGCATTATTGATTTCCTCACCGTGCTCTTTCATCCTTCATATCAGACCTCCCTTACCTATTGTTCCACAGCCTACATCCGTGACTCGTGGTATCACACAATATGGTATCGTTACATCCCATCTAGGAAAGGCGAGGGGTTGTTATATATCGCCGTATTCACCTTGTCAGATCGAATACGAGATGTTTGTAGCACCTCTTGATCAGTGGAACGATTGATCTTCTCCCAAGCCGTAGGGTCTGCGGACCGTGCGGTTCCTACTTATGGTGCACCTGCATAATTTCCGTAAGATACTGTTCTCTGAGAATACTCCAGACGCCAAAGGTCAGTCGTGCGATGCTGTTCCAGTAACTTTTCTCCATCTTCAGATCCTTCGGCGCTTGAGGTCCCGGCTGCCATATCACCATGCCTCTGCACGTTATTTATACGGATCTGCAAACCAATAGCATTGGTTTTCAACCACTGTTGTTGGTTCGCTGATCCAGTGCAGGCACTTTGAACCTTTTCCCTGGCAGATGAAGAATCACCCCGACACCATGATGGGTGGTTTTTAGACAAGATGCTAATATCACCCTTCCATTTGACTTTTGGTTGCGCATCTGTTTTTCATTTGCAAGGTGTGTCCCACCAAAGCTCGTCCTTATATTATACAAGAGATTGTTGCTCACATAATGATTAGACATCCAGGAACTCGAGCCAGACGAGTACTGGCCTACTAATGCATCTTCCCTTTCAATACATGGTATGAAGTTCAGGTTCGGCATTCAACTGTGGCAGGTAGCGGGTTCAGTTGGCCCTACGGCTCATCAAGTTTGACGCAAAACTCTTGAGTTTCGTCCAATATGGGCCCTGAATCATACATGAGGCCTACCTCATTATAAACGCATTGCACAAATCACTGCTTTCTGAGCATCGTGTTTAAACCGTTTTTAACTTGCGATGCTCTCAAAGTACGGTTTCAGTTTCGCGAACTCCTTGCTGCAGCCTGCTATCTTCTCGTTCCATGGAATTTCCTACCGATGTCCCAGGTCTGTTTACCTTGGGCGAGACTCGGCTCGACGTTGCAGTATGGAAGAGGGTGCTCCTGGAGAGCAATTTTCCCCCGTGGTGTGCCCTCGAGCAGCTCAGTTTTTGCAAAGCTACCAAAAACAAACAGCATGAATTTATCGTGCTCCATTTTCGTCATTGGGATCCCTCAGTGACTGCGACTGCACGCCTGATTGTAGACCGTGCTCCAAACACATCCCAAAGGAACAGCGGCTACTCCAAACCAATTATGCATTCGTCGAGCATCACTTCCTCTTCAGCTTTACACACTTCCGCCCTTGATTCCGTTTTAATCACCTCGAACACCGTTCACTTGGAAACGCACCTACGTGCAATATATGGCTCGTATAAAGAACTTTGTACCCTCACATTCCCCGCCACATCCAAGTCTGCATTCCCCTCGGCCACCCAGATATCTGTTCTCCTATCTATTATAAGCAAGCATGCTCCCAACTACCACCTGCGCAAGTTTCAATGCTACTGGTTTGCCAGCACTATCTGGGAGACCATTAAACAGCTCTTCCCAGGCTATATCGAGGCAACCTGGAAACGTGGGCGCTCTCACTACCTTGGGGTCGAAGTGGATACGGCAGACAGCGTGGATGTCGTGTGCAATACGTTCGCTGATGAGTGGACACGCTTCGAAAACGAAGTAGAACAGAAGAGGCAAGCAGAGCGTGCCAAAGCACAGCAGGTGAGCCCTCTGTCGACTAGGGCCATGATATTAACATTAAGTGATTCTCACAGTTATGGGCTGTGGGTGTGGCTCAAGGTATGATTCATGGTCTGGGTCTCAAGGGTCTAGATCTGGCTCAGAGTTTAGCTCTAGCTCAAGATCTGGCTCAGGGTCTGGCTCCGCATCTTAGCACCTTTGACAGTCAGCAGCGTGATCCTTTCCTGTACTACAAGTGACAGCCGCTGCACAGCTCGTCTTATATGAGAAGGTTGTGCACTAAGTTATGTATTTAGAGTCTTACTGCGCATATATGTAAATGGTTTATGGTTATCATACATTCTTGTTCGTCTAGCTAGGCTTTTGTTGCCGTATTGAAGCAAAAGAAAGACACCGGATGTCTTTCCCGGCGATCCAGGTGTTGGAAAACCATCTCATGACAATGAGCCTGACGAGTCTATGGGATCCCTATGGAAGAAGTTGTGGTTGCGCGGTTGCTGTTCTTGGCA
>Ga0310811_10014401_pt1 | contig 10313 bp, 9 predicted proteins | sample YCmetagenome_FD_207642 | JGI IMG/M metagenome (GOLD analysis project Ga0310811, IMG submission 207642) | Soil microbial communities from experimental microcosm in Duke University, North Carolina, United States - YC | ecosystem: Engineered > Artificial ecosystem > Soil microcosm > Unclassified ... | reverse complement strand
GGGGTTTTCCAACGGGGTCGAACAAGGGCTGCTGCCAGCAGGAGGGGGAAGATCCATTGTACGGTATAGTACTGGTGTCGATAAATGGGAGAGAAAAGGTCCGAGATCATATACAGGCTATAAGCCAGGATAGCAATGGCCGCAGGATCATCATCCCCTTTCCTTATCCGGTAAAACCAGAACAGGACTGCCAGTGCAGCGATAAGAAAGAGGGACCCGATGAATAGTAGAGGGGGTGCTATTTTCCAGTGGAAGAAGTTTTTGAAAATAACGAATACATTACCATTCTCCGAATGCCCCTTCATCGGGTTATCGATCTCAGCGCTGTCCAGAGCCGGGATGTTGACCCCTTCCCACCGGGGATAGTTCGGGCTGGGATCATTTTGAATAAGGGCGGGATGAAGCTCCTGATGCTCTTTAATATGTTGCCCCATTGCTGACCGGTAGTCCTGCCACAACGATAGTTCTTTTTTGTCTATCAGGGTCCAGGCAGCCAGGAGTAACAGGGGGATCAGGAATATCATCCAGTACCGGCGGCCATAGCTGTTGAAAAGAAAGAAAAAAGGAAGAAGAAAGATGAGGGCATTGGGTCTTATTCCTACCAGCAAGGCTGCCATGATACCAGCCATCAGCGCCCGGAAGGCGGTGGGCCGTTGCCGGATAAAAAAATAGCAGGCCATGGAAAGAAGGGGAATACAAAGGTAATTCTGCCCCCGATAGACATGATGTTGCCAGGCATCTGTCAGTAAGAACAGCGATGCCACGAAAAGGACGGCGCCCCGCTGCTGATAAACCGGCGGAAGCCGTTTGGGAACTAAGTCGACGGGCCTAACCGGGTTTCGCTCCAATGGAGTGAGATGAAGGTCAAGGGTGTCGCCCTCGCCGACTGTGCCTGCCAGGGAAAGGGCCATAGCGACCATGAGGGTCAGCATCCCGTATTCCAGGAAAAGCCACCACCCCTTGATCTTCTCCTGGTCTCCTTCTGCCAAAGGGATCATCAGCTGATGAAAGAAAGGTGAAGCGGTGATGTTGGAAACGGCCAGGCTGTCGAAGTTCTGCGGGTCATAATAGCGAAAGCCGTCCCCCTTCCGCCACTTATAGAAATAGGGGAGTCGTCCGTCTTTTTCCAGCCTGGCGCCCACGATGCGGTTCCTGAGGTCATAAGAGAACGGCCGGCCATACCGGATATCCCTATATATCGCCCAGACGAGACCGATCGCGGCTAAAATCAGCAATACAGAACGGGCCCATTTCGGAATCATTGACGGATCGTTGATGAAGGAAAAGTGCGGAAGATCAACTGAGGATAACCTCGCTGATCTTACCGGTATGCTTGTTCTTCAGAATTAGCTTTTTCGCGCCGTAATGGGTCATCTCTTCTTTTATCAGGTAATGGTCGGCGTCATGAGAGGTGAGGTGACTGTCTTTGCCGACGCCGGTCCTGCCTCTCCAGATATCCAGTTGTACAGGCTCCCAAAGTTTGGTTTTGGCGGAGCGATAAGCTGCATCCAGCACTGCATTGACGACATACCCATCATAAAAAGTCTCTTTCGGGGCCACGCCTTTTTCAAGGGAGTTGAATACATCGGCAAACATGTGGTTATAACCCAGGTCGTTGAGCTCATCGCCTACCGGGAAGAGCCAGCCGGTGTTGCTCTCCGCCTTCTCCGCCACATAGTCGGCGCCTTTGCCGGTGGTGAACATTTCCAGACCGGTGCGTAGAAAATTATTGATCCAGATGGTGCCTTCCGTGCCCATGACCTCATCGCGGAGGTCCAGACCGCCCCGGAAGGTCCAGCTCACTTCGAATTGACCGATCGCGCCGTTCTCATATTTTACCAGGGCGATGGCATGGTCTTCTGCGTCGATGGGTTTTACCTGGGTGTCGGCCCAGCACATGACCTCGATGGGTTTGATGTCCTTCCCGATAAAGGAGCGGGCGATCTCCACACAATGGCAGCCCAGGTCGAGGATACAGCCGCCCCCGGCCTGTTCGATATCCCAGAACCAATCACTGTGCGGGCCAGGATGGGTCTCCCGGGATTTGGCCCAGAGGATCCTGCCCAAGGCGCCGTTCTTTACACTCTCATACGCCTTGAGGAATTTGGGGGTATAAACCAGGTCTTCCAAATAACTGTTGAAGATCCCCGCCTCTTCGACGGCTTCCAGCATACGCCGGGCTTCCGTAGCGTTGCGCCCAAGGGGTTTGGTAGTCATGACGGCCTTCTTGTGTTTGCAGCAGAGCAGGACGGCTATCTCGTGCAGGTTGTTGGGCAGGGAGATGCAGACGATGTCTACGTCCGGGTGGGCGATGGACTCCTCCATTTCGGTGGTCCAATGGGTGCAGCCGTAGTCTGCTGCGAATTTTTTGGCGCTAACCTCCCTGCGGGAATAAACGCTGATGATCTTATCACTGCTTCTTTGTCCCTGGATGGATTCGGCATAGAACCGGCCGATGAATCCTGATCCCAGCATGGCTATTCTTTGCATGTAAGTCTGTTTTTTAATGGAAAAATATATTTGTTAAGTTGTTATGCTGCTTCTGTCCGCAGACCGGTCCTTTTATTATCGGTGAAGAATAAGACGAACAGGATGAGGACGCCCGCGGCTATGCCGGCGGGCACCATCCAGACGCTTTTCCATTGAACCATCTGGTCCACGGTATAATGGTCCTTGACATACCCGGAGAGCAGGGTGCCTATCCACATACCGATGCCATAGGTCGCCATGGTGATCATACCCTGGGCGGAGCTTTGGATCTTTACGCCGGCTTTGCTGTCCGTATAGATCTGGCCGGTGACGAAGAAGAAGTCAAAACAAACGCCGTGCAGGATGATGCCGGCGAATAGCATCCACTCTCCGGGCCCGGCATTGCCGTAGCCAAAACAGAGAAACCGCAGGGTCCAGGCGATCATGCCCAGGGCGATCATCCATTTGACCCCCAGCCTTCTGAAGAAGAAGGGGATCAACAGGATAAAAAACGCTTCGGAAAACTGGCCGAAGGTCATATTGCTGGTAACATTTTTCATGCCGGCCTCTGTCAAAAAGAGATTGGTAAGGCTATAGTAAAAAGACAGGGGGATACAGATGAGGACGGAGGCGATGAAAAAGATGGTGAAGGACCGGTCTTTAAATAATACGAAGGCGTCCGCTCCCAGGATCTGGGCAAAGGTGGATTTTGTTCCCTTGGCTTTGGGCGGCGTATCCGGCAGGAAGAAGCTGAGTACCCCCAGGGCTGCGGAAGCGACGGCGGCCATTTTGAAGGTGAACCCCAGCTGGTCGGTGCCGATCTTAAACACTTTATCCAGCAGCCAGCCGGTGGCGATCCATCCGATGGTGCCCAGGACCCGGATAGAGGCGAATTCCTTACCGGGGTCTTTCATCTGGCGAAAGGCAACGGAGTTGGCCAACGCCAGCGTGGGGGCGTAGAGCAGGGAATAGATCAGGACTATCCAATAAAAGCTGTCGGGGTTGCTGGTGGTGGTTATTTCATAAAGAAGGGCGGCCCCGGCCAGGTGAAGGACGCCCAGCACTTTCTGTGCGGCGAAAAAACGGTCGGCGATCATGCCCACAAAAAAGGGGGAGATGATGGTGGCAATGGCCATGGCGCTGTAAGCGGCGCCAACCTGGAGACCGGTGGCGTGCAGCACTTTGTCGAGATAAGTGCCCATGGTGACATACCAGGCTCCCCAGATAAAGAATTCGAGGAACATAAGGGCCGATAGCTGGATACGTGTAGTTTGATTCATAATAGACCGGGATTGTGACCAAAAATAATAAAGGCGAAATTGTGGGCGAAAAGTTACAACTGAAAAATGGTTCGGGTAAATAATTATTAAAGCGATTATCTTGCGCTTAGATTTATGAGAACATTTGACGACACTTACCGGCACAAAGGCCTGCGCAAACAATTGGTGGATACCATAAAACAGAAGGGCATCACCGATGAGCGGGTGCTGAATGCCATCTTACATATCCCCCGGCATTTTTTCATGGACTCCGCCTTTGACAAGATCGCCTATGAGGACCGGGCCTTTCCTATAGGAGAGGGACAGACGATCTCCCAGCCTTATACGGTCGCTTACCAGACTCAGCTGCTGGAGGTGAAACCTTATGAAAAAGTCCTGGAGATCGGTACGGGCAGCGCCTACCAGGCATCTGTGCTGGCGGAGATGGGGGCGCAGGTCTATACGATCGAACGGCAGAAGAAGCTTTTCGAATCCAATAAGACCTTTCCTTTCCTGAAAAAATACCTGAGCCTGAAGTTTTTTTATGGGGATGGCTATGAAGGGCTGCCCACCTATGGCCCTTTTGATAAGGTCATTGTCACCGCCGCTGCCCCGTTTATCCCTCCGAAGCTGGTGGAACAGCTGAAGCCGGGAGGCAAAATGGTGATCCCTGTGGGAGAGGGACATGTGCAGCGCATGTTGCGTCTTACCCGGCAAGGGGATGGGACGGCCACGGAAGAGATCTTTGCGGATTTTTCTTTTGTGCCGATGCTGGGTGGCCGTACGGGGGATCATACTACAAAAAGTCCACTATCCGGCGTATGACGGCCGGGTCGCGGTAGATGCGGCGATGTCCCAATCCTTTGGTGATGACAAATTCGATATTAGGATGGCGGTCTTCCTTAACCCGGAGTGCATCCTTTAAAGGGGTGATCTTATCTTCCTCGTCCTGCAACCATAGGATGTCCGCATGGACCTGGTGCAGGGCCCTTCGGATGGAGTACCAGGAGAAGGGCCTGTCGAAAAGTTCATAAGAGAGATCGTCAAACTCCTTCCTGATGTCCTTGCCGGCCTGCAGCAATTGGAAGAAAGCGTCCACGGCGCTGACCATTTCGCAGGGTGGGGCGATGAGGACCAGTTTGGTATCGCTGTCATGGGGAAGGCTCTCCAGGACCAGCGAGAGGGCGAGTCCTCCCAGCGAATGTCCCATAAAAGAGTGGACAGGTCCATATAATTCGTTAATGGTCTGAAGGGTTTTAACGTAGAGGGGAAGGGTGATGCGTTTACCCCCGGACTGTCCATGGGCCGGTCCGTCGAAAGCCAGTACTTCGTATCCTTTTTTCAGCAGGGGCTGGATATACATATCGAAGTTGCGGGAAGTGGATTCGAAGCCGTGGGCGATGAGGACTTTTTTGAGGGTAGGGGTCGAAGCCTGGTGGGGTAACCAGCGGTGACCGCGAACGGTGTGGCCTTCCAGCTTAAAAGAGAGCCGTTCGCCTTTTTGCGTAAAGGGAGGGGGTTTCCTGCCCGCACGTTTGCCGGGGGTGCAGAATAGTTGAAAAGCCTTCTGGGCTGCTGCCTTCGGAGATACCAGGGCCAGGATATTCAGCTGGGCGCGTATATAGTTGATTGCTAGTTTTTGCTTTAACTTCATTCCTGCAAAGATAAGTTATGAAAGTTGTCATTATCGGTTCGGGGAATACGGCTACTGTTCTGGGCCATAAAATGTTGGAGGCGGGGCATCGTATTGTGCAGGTGGTCAGCCGGCAAAAAGAGCATGCTGCCCGTCTGGCGGCGATGTTAAATAGTACGTATACTACCGGCCGGGAAGCTATCGATCCGTCGGCAGAGCTTTATCTGCTGGCCGTTCCGGACGATGTGTTGTATGAGCTGGGGGAGGTGTTGTCTTTGCCCGGAAAGCTGGTAGCCCATACGGCGGGAACGGTTTCCAAAGAGGTGTTACAAAAGGTGAGTAAACGTAGCGGGGTGCTGTATCCCTTGCAAAGTCTCCGAAAAGAGATCCGTCCTTTTCCCGAGATCCCTTTCCTGGTAGATGCCCATGAGCCCGGGGACCGGGTGCTGCTGATGGAGTTTGCCCGGACGATGAGCGGGCAGGTGGTGGAGGCGGATGATGGGCTGCGGTTGAAGCTGCATCTGGCTGCCGTGCTGGTGAATAATTTTACCAATTTTCTTTATACGCTGGCGGCGGATTTCTGCCGGCGGGAAGGGACGGATTTCGCGCTGCTGCTGCCCATTATAAAAGAAACGGCCGACCGGCTCGGGTGGTATGCTCCCCGGGAGGTGCAGACGGGACCCGCGATAAGGGGGGATAAGACCAGTGTTGAAAGGCATTTAAGTTTGTTAGCTAATTATGAAGATATTAAGGAGTTGTATAGTTTATTTACAAATAAAATAGAGGCTTATTATCAACGGAAGGAATTTCCTCCTTCCTGAAAGGGAATTACCTATTTTTACACCCCTCGAGAGATGGGGAAGGCTTGCCGGAAGGAACTATAAACAGAAGAAAGACGTAAAATTATCAGTGATGAGCATTCTCGAAAAGTTCAAGTCGATCAGGACCTTTGTCTTTGATGTCGATGGCGTAATGACGGATGGCAGCGTACAGGTGTTTGACACCGGCGAGCAGTTGCGCACCATGAATACCAAAGATGGTTATTGTCTGCAGCTGGCGGTAAAAAAAGGGTACCGGATCCTGGTGATCTCCGGCGGATCGTCGGAGGGAGTAAGTCTCCGGTTGAAGAAGTTAGGCATTCATGATGTATTTCTCAGTGTGGAGAATAAGCTGGAGAAATTGCAGGAATATGCCCGCGAACACGGGCTGGAAGAAAAGGATATGTTGTATATGGGAGATGATATCCCGGATTACCCGGTGATGAAGCAGGTAGGACTGGCCTGCGCACCGGCGGATGCGGCCCCCGAGATCAGGCATATCGCCGCCTATATCTCTTCTTTCCCGGGCGGGCATGGTTGCGTGAGGGATGTAATAGAAAAAGTTCTGAAACTGAATGGTCATTGGGACCTGGACCCCTCGCTTGCCTCAAAATGAGTCGCTCCAAAAAAAAAATTCTATGATTCGGTTGCTCGGCGCCTTTTTCAGACTTGTCCGCTGGCCAAACCTGGTCTTTATTGCCCTCACCCAATTCCTGTTCTATTACTGTGTATTGATCCCGGTTTATCGCGCCGGATTAGGGGTCTTCGAATATGTGCCTTTCGAGAACAACCTGCGACCTCTTCAATTTTATTTGTTGTCTTTGTCTTCCGTGCTGATAGCTGCTGCCGGTTATATCATCAATGACTATTTCGATCTGAATATCGACCGGGTGAACAAGCCGGACAAACTGGTAGTGGACAAGATCATCAAGCGACGGTGGACCATCCTCTGGCATTGGATCCTGTCGGGGCTGGGGGTGTTGCTGGGGTTTTATGTCAGCTGGAAATTACGCAACCCCATCGTGGGGTTGGCAAACCTGGGATGTGTGGTGCTGTTGTGGTTTTACAGCACTACCTTCAAGCGAAAGCTGTTGATCGGGAATGTGATCATTTCCCTGCTGACGGCCTGGGTGATCCTGGTTTTGTATACCTGTGAGTTCAGTTTCCAGGAGTTGAGAGACCCGGCCAGGCATTATATCCTGTCAAGGCTCTTTAAGTTTGCCATCCTTTACGGGGGCTTTGCCTTTATTATTTCCCTGATCCGGGAGGTTATAAAAGACATCGAGGATATGGAGGGGGATGCCCGGTATGGCTGTCGCACCATGCCGATTGTCTGGGGTGTGAACACTGCAAAGGTATTTGCCGCTACCTGGCTGGTCGTGCTGATCGGGGCCCTGGTCGTTATCCAGTTCTATGTCCTGCAGTACCGCCGGATACTCCTGGTCCTGTATTGTATTGTGCTGCTGATCGTGCCTCTGCTGGCCATCCTCCGCAAATTATATGACGGGCGGACCGTGGCGGATTATCATTTGCTGAGCAGCCTGATCAAGGGAGTGATGCTGGCGGGCATCCTATCGATGATCTTTATTGAATTCTTATAATATATGGAACGTATTGTACTCGCATCCGGTTCACCCCGGCGCCGGCAATTGCTGGAGTGGGCGGAAATCGACTTTGACGTACTGGTGAAAGAAACCCCGGAATCCTATCCCCCCGGTATGGCTGCCGCTCAGGTGCCGGTCCACATAGCCCGTAACAAAGCACTGGCGGTAAAAGCAATGGTAGACCCCGGGCGGATCCTATTGGCCGCGGACACTGTGGTCGTGCTGAAGGATGAGATCATCGGCAAACCCAGGGACCGGGAAGATGCGATCGGGATCCTCTCGAGGCTGGCGGGCAACAAACATGAGGTGATCACCGGGGTGGTGCTGGTAAAGGGGGAGCAGGAGATCGCTTTTGCCGACGTGACGGCCGTTTGGTTCCATGAGCTGGACCAGCAGCAGCTGGCTGCTTATGTGGACAAATACAAGCCTTATGATAAGGCCGGCGCATATGCTATCCAGGAGTGGATCGGGGTGGTGGGGATCAAGGGCATCCAGGGCGATTTTTATAATGTCATGGGCCTGCCCGTTAGCCGGGTGGTGCGAGAGCTGGCGCGATTGCAAGCGGCGGTGCGGTAAAGCCGGGGCAAGACGGATGAGAAGGGACTCAACCCGGCGGCCGGAATTCCGGGGTGAATAAAAAGAAAATTTTAAAATAAGATTTATCGTGAACTTTGGGGAAACCTACCCCCATGAAAGAACAATTGCTGCAATTCATCTGGCGATACCAGTACTTCAATCGTCCGAAGTTGTATACAGAGACGGGCGAAGCTTTACAGATCCTCTCTCCCGGTGATCTCAATACGCACCAGGGCCCTGATTTCCTCAACGCTGCCATCCGGATCGGGAATACTTATTGGGCGGGAAATATCGAGCTACATATAAAAACCTCGGACTGGGACAGACATGCGCACCAGCACGATAGAAATTACCGGAATGTCATTTTACATGTCGTATGGGAGAATGATATGGCCGCCTGTGGCGGCGTGGACCCGTCTGGAGAGGAGGCCGGGCCGGTGGCGGGATATCTTCCCCTGCTGGTGCTGCAGCACCGGGTGCCGAAATGGTTATTGGGGAAATATTCAGCGTGGATGAACCACCAACGTTTTATTGCCTGTGAGGGACAAGTGCCGCAGGTGAGCGAGAATACCTGGGAAGTCTGGAAACAACGACTCGTAGAGGAGCGGCTCTATCGGAAATCGCTGTTTATCCGGGATGCCCTGGCAGAGACTCATCAGCACTGGGAAGAGGTCACCTGGTGGTTGCTGGCCCGGAATTTCGGGCTTCCCGTGAATACGGGCTCTTTTGAGGCGATGGCGCGGAATCTACCGATCTCCGTACTGGCCCGTCACCGGGGAAATGTGGGGCAGCTGGAAGCCCTGTTGCTGGGACAGGCCGGATTATTGGAGGAGGCCTTCGGGGAGGAGTATCCTTTATTCCTGCAAAAGGAATTCAGGTATCTCCGGAAAAAATATCGCCTGCCTGCCCCTTCTTCGCCGATCTTTTTTTTACGGATGCGGCCAGGGAATGCCCCCCTTATCCGGCTGGCGCAGCTGGCGGGGCTGTTATCCCGTTGTGCTGCCTGGTTTGTTACCATCAAAGAGGCGGATTCTCCGGAGGACCTGAAGCCTTTGCTGCGTGTGACTGCCAGTGCATACTGGGATAGGCATTATGGTTGGGGGACGGCGGGCCCGGGCAGGGAAGCAGGCGCCCAGACCGGGATGGCGGGCAATGCTGACAATGGAATGGGAAATGCATTGGCAGGGGCCGGTGATGACGGGGCCGTCCGGCCCAAACGGATAGGAAGGCAAATGATGGATAGTATCCTGATCAATACGGCGGCTCCGTTACTTTTTGCCTATGGCTGGCTGCGGGGAGAAAAGACGATGAGGGATAAAGCGCTGCGGTGGCTGGCGGCGATACCCCCTGAAAAAAATGCCCTGATAGCCGGTTGGGGCCACCAGGGCGTGTATGGTAAACATGCTGCAGATACGCAGGCATTGCTGGAATTGAAGACCCGGTACTGTGACCCGAAGAAATGCCTCCAGTGCGCCATCGGGCATTTTATACTGGGGGAAGCCACGCCGGGATAAAGCCGTGCCGACGCCCAGACTTTGTTAACGACGCAGCCTGGATGAATGACCGGAAGATTAGGCGGAAGGCACGGCCGCCGGATTCCAGTTGAATTCAATTTTTACTTCCAGGTCCGGGTGGATGCTGTACATGACGGGGCAGGTATGGGCAGTCCTTTCCAGGATGGTCTTTTGCTTTTCATCCACCTGCAGGGTGGATGGGAATTCGAATAGCACGTTGACACCGGCAATCCGGCGGGGATCGGGTTTCATGATCTTAAGCACGGAAATCTTCATTCCCCTAAGGTCTACCTGCAGATCCCGGGACTTTATACCCATGGTTGTAGCCATACAGGCGGCCAGGGCGGTAGCTACCAGGTCCGTAGGTGAAAATCTTTCCCCTTTGCCCTGATTGTCAACGGGTGCGTCGGTCTCTATTTCTGTCCCGGATTGCAGGTGAG
>Ga0310811_10014399_pt1 | contig 10314 bp, 5 predicted proteins | sample YCmetagenome_FD_207642 | JGI IMG/M metagenome (GOLD analysis project Ga0310811, IMG submission 207642) | Soil microbial communities from experimental microcosm in Duke University, North Carolina, United States - YC | ecosystem: Engineered > Artificial ecosystem > Soil microcosm > Unclassified ... | reverse complement strand
AGAGCGAGACGTCTTGTGGGACCAATCCGGGGTGCGGCCCCTGTCTTGCACGGACCTCTGCCCAGAACGACGCAAGCGCTGCCGTCGCGGTGTGTTAGCGCAGCCCCCTCCATGCAACCGGCAGGATTACTGGGCAATTCGCGGCAAGGCTTTCATGAAACGTCTCGCCACGCTGGGTCTCGTTGCAGTCATCTCCTTCCTCACGGGCGGGTGGTTTCTTCACCGCGAGCCCACTGAAGAAGAGCGGTTGTACGAGCAAGCCCGCGTGCTCGGAACGGTCCTCTCAGTCATCCACGATCACTCGCTCGAATCCGCTGACCAGAACGAGCTGTTTCAGAATACCGCACGGAACCTCGTCGCCCAGCTCAAGGACCCCTACGCCGAGCTGCTGGTTGGCGACGGGTATCGGCAGTTCAGCCGTCAGATGTCCGGGACAGGTGAGCTGGATGCCCCGGGTGCCCCGGCAGCCTCGGCCGCGCACCTCCACATCCCGGCTACCTCGCCCGGAGTCATGCTCAACTCCACCGTCGGATATGTTGCCCTCCATTCACTGAGCGACGGCTCGTCCGATGAGCTTCAGAGTGCTGTTTGGGGACTTCGGAAGCGCGGCATGCGGTCGCTGGTGCTCGACCTCCGCAATGATCCGGGCGGCCTGATCAAGCAGGGCGTCCAGGTGGCTGAGCTGTTCCTGCCAAAGGGCGACACGATCGTGATCACCCGCGGCCGTACCGCTGAGCATTCGAAGGTGTATGTGGCCGCGGCCGGGGAAAAGTGGCCCGATCTGGGCCTTGTTGTCTTGGTCAACGACGGCACCGCCAGCTCGGCCGAACTGGTTGCCGGAGCCCTTCAGGACCACGACCGGGCCGCGATCGTCGGTCTCCCGACCTACGGGAAAGGCGTGCTTCAGACCACCTACCCGCTGGGCGCCGACATGGCCATCAAGCTCACCACCGCCCGTTGGTTTACGCCGAGCGGGCGGAGCATCAACCGGCCGCGGACTAGAGCCGACAGCGTGCTGGCCGACGCCCGTCAGGCTGCCCTGACCCACGGCGCACGGTTCCGGACCGACAGCGGTCGGCTGCTGGCGGACGGAAAGGGGATCCAACCCGACCGAATCATCCGGCGCGACGCTTACACTGCTGACGAACGGGCCTTCCTGGATTCGCTGGGAAGCAGCTACGCTGCTTTCCGGGGAGTCTTGGCGGATTGCGCCACCGCTATCAAGCAGCAGGCCGAGGTTTCCTCCGAAGACTTCGTGGTGACCCCGGCGATGCGCGAGCGGGTGCGGGTGGAGCTTGAGGATCGGCAGCTGCACCTCGGCGACAAGGTGTTCGCCGCCGCGTCGAGCTACGTGGACCGTCAGCTGGGCTACGATGTTGCCCGCGAGGTGTTCGGCGATGCGGCCGCGAGCCGGCGCCGTCTGCTCGACGATCGCCAGATGCAGGCCGCGCTGGAGCTGATCCAGCACTCAGCATCCGAGGGCGACCTGATCCGTCTGGCCGAAGCGACCGCCGACTAATCGACTCCAGCCGCGGCCGTCGGCGCGACCCCGGTCGCGAACCGAATCGTCGCAGTGGTCCCCCGCCCCACCACGCTGTTCACCTCCACCGACCCACCCCAGCTTTCGACCAGCCGCCGGACAATCGCGAGACCCAGCCCCGATCCGCTTGTCGTCGTAGAGAACCTCGGCTCGAAGATCCGAGGGAGCAGGTGGCGAGGGATCCCCGATCCATCGTCTTGGACTTCGATGCAGGCGGCGCCGACGGTAACGACGATCCACCGTGCCCCTGCATTGCGGGCGTTTTCCAGAAGATTGACCAGGACCTCCTTCAGCTCGTCCCGTCGTGACTCGCCCCACGCAGGCCGAATGACGTCCAGGCGAACCGTGGCTCCGGCTCCTTCTCCCGCCAGCTGGTAGAGGTGCACGACCTCGGCGGCCACAGCGGCCAGATCGACCGGCTCGACCGGATCCTGCGCCAGGGCCGGCGCTGCAAAACGGCTGAACGCGCGCGCAATCGTATCCAGCCGATCGATCTCGGCCAGGATACGGGCGGCCGTGTCTTCCAGGGCCTCGCCGAACTCGTCCCGGCGGTCCTGCCAAACCCGACGGAGGTGTTGCACCCCGAGCCGCATCGGGGTGAGCGGATTCTTGATCTCGTGCGCCACCTGCCGAGCCATCTCGCCCCAGGCAAGAACCCGCTCGGCCCGGGAGAGATCGGTCACATCGTTGAGCGCCAGCACGGCACCCCGGAGGTCGGCACCCAAAGAGGCGAGTTGAAGGGTAAGGCGGCGTCCACCCACCGTCAGTTCGGCTCCGGAATCGGCCTGCCCCGGCGCCAGCAGGAACCGGCGTACAGCGTCCTTGAGACCGCTCCACTCCTCGCCGAGGTAGTCGAGCAGCGGATCGCCCTCGGCGAGCGGAAGCCCCAGCAGATCGACCGCCTGACGGTTGGCGATGATGACATGACCGCCCTGATCGAGACCCACCACGCCGGTCGCAACGGTTGCAAGCACAGCGGCGGTCCGGCGGCGAGCCTCTTCCAAGGCGCTCTGGCTCGAGCGGATATCGGCCGCCATTCGCTCGAATGCCCCGAATACCGGCTCGAACTCGAGCGGTGGGTTGGCCGAATGCGACGGGAGCGCCTGTCCTTTGCCCAGTGCGATGGCGGAGCGGCGAAGCTCGGATACCGGCCGGGACAGCGCCAGCGCGGCCCGGCGGGCGCCCGCCAGTGCTGCAACCACGCCGATGATGGTCGCGAGCAGCAGCACCAATGCCAAATCGAGCTGACGGGCAGCGAGACTCGAGTCATCGGCCACCTGCGGCGTGGCGAGCACACCCAGAGTGGAGGGAGTTCCCGGCTGAAGTACCCGGAAGCCGATCCGTTCACCCAGCTCCGGCATCGGTCCGTCGCGAGTGAGCTCCAGTTGTCCCCGAAGGGCAAGCCCCCGGAACGCGACCGGATCCATCAGCTGGCCCACTACTCCGAGATCCTGGAGAACCGGCGCGCTGCTCGCGACGATGGCTCCCCCGCGATAGAGCGCCAAATCAGCATCGATCCGCCGGCTCAGCTCGCGTAACTGGTCTTCCACCTGCGGACCGCGCACCCGCTCGAGCCCGGGGGCGCCCAGTTGAGCGTCCCGAAGCGTCTGTGTGATCAGCAGGTCGCGGCTGCGATCCGCTTCGGCGGCGAGTCGGACGAACCCCCAGATCGAGAACCCGACCGCCGGGAGGATGAAAAACACCGCCATCGTGACCGCGAGCCGGAAGCGAAACGATTGCGCCAGACTACGCCATCGGGGTGGCGGCGGCGGGACGCCCGCGACGTACTCGGCGAGCAACCAGACCAGAGCAAGCAGGCCGGCATCGAACAACACCACGAGCACACCACGCACGAACACCGGCAACGGGCCGCGGAGGTCTATCTCAGCCCGGACTTCCCGCGGGGCTGCCGGCAGCACCAGTTGCCGCTCGGCCCGGAGTGCCCAGCCTTCACGTCGCCAGTGGAGCGAGTCGTCGCCGGCAAATGTAGGACCCGGAGGCAAGAGGGTCAGCCGATAGGGCGTCGCAGCCCGACGCTCGGGATCCAGCAAGCGCCCAAGTCGTCCCGCGGGCACCAGGCGGGAGCGCGGCCCCACAGCGACAGTCATGACCGACGCCGCAGACGTTCTCACCAGTAGCACGTAATGAACGCCGGGGATACGGCGGAGTGGGGTCACCCGCTGGAACTGACTGGTGGGAAGGCCCCGTACCATCGACGAGAGAAGCGGTAGCGGCAAGTCGAGGGAGTCGAGCGGCAGCTCCTCCTTGAGGTTGCCGTCCCGGGTCCAGAGACCGAGGTGTGCCGGGTACGACTGATCCCCGAGTTGCGACTCCCCCCACAGCGCGTACATCTCGGACGCGGTGGTGGGCGGCGGTCCCTTGCGAATGGCATCGCCGAATCCCTCGAGTAGCGGAACCGCCAGTGGATCGGGCTCCTCGCCGAGCCGCGCGACGTCCCGTTGCGCCACCTGCATCCGGCCGGCGAGCTCGGCTCCCCACGTTGCGAGCGCGGCCGAGCTTCCCGCGACCAGCCCGATGCCGAGTATCGTGGCCGAGCGAGGCGCGGGGAGCGCGACGAGCAGGAGGGCGGGAACCCAGAGAAATGGGTACCAGTCCGGCCACCCATCCGGACTCCACCCGAACACCCCCACGATCGACACGAGCACCGCGAAGGCCACCGCAGCCCGGATTCGCCAGCGCTCGGTGGATTGGGTGGGGCCGCGGAAGAGTGCGCTCGCGAGCACGATCGGTGCCGACGCGGCGAACAACAAAGTCAGCTCCCAGCTGAGCCAGAGCCATGGAGGGGCGCCACGCGCGGGTGGAGTGATTCCGCGAGCAAGTGCAATGACCAGCGACGGCGACGCAACCAACAGTGCCGCGCCGGCAGCAAGCCCGGGCCACCTGCGCTCGGTCCGGCGACGCCATAACCAGACGCCCGCTAAGGTGACCAGGACTCCGCTCAGCGCGAGCACGCCCGCCGAGCTGGAGAGCGGACCGAGCAGCGGGCGGAAGAAGGTGGCGGGTGAGAAGAGGGCTCGGGCGCCGAGCGCGGCGCCGATCGGCGCTCGGGCCGCCAGCCAGATGCCGAAACCGAGGATGAGGTACCGCTCGAGGGGTCGCGAAGCCAGTGAGAAGGCGAGAACCAGAGTGAGCAGCACCAGCCACACCACCACCCGGCTTCCGCGCTCGAACACGAGCTCCCGGGCCACACCCTGCTCGGGTGGCACCGGGAGCACACTGAAAAGGAGCCGCGACCCTCGGGTCGTCGGCTCCGCGTAGTCGAACAGATCGCGGTGGTTGGGCGCTGCTCCAGGTGGATAGAACACGAGCGACACGTCGGTTCGCCGCCGGAGGATCTCCGCGAGGCTCCGATCGCGCTCGGGGACGGACTCGTGCGCCCAAATCAATTCGGACGCGACGGCAACCCGACCCCCGCGCGAGTGGCGCCGGGCCTCGAGAACCACGTAATATCCGGTCGTCCGCACCGCGATCGAATCGCCCATTGCCGTCGGGGGCAATCGGTGATGTCCGGCCCAGGCCCAGGGCACGTCTGTCGCGGGATCGAGCACCGCGAGCCCTACTTCCGGACCCCAGAACGGTATCGCCCGCTCGAGCCGGCGAAACGCGGTTTCGCGATCGGCGTCAGCCGCCTCGGCGCCGGCCTCCGCGATTTGCTGAACGGCCCGATAGGCGCGGCGAAGGCTTCTGCGCAGATCGGTTGACGCCGACTCGACCGTGGCAGCCCGCTTGGCTTCCCACGCAGTCTCGACGGTTCGCAGCTGCCAGTGGGCGACCCCGAGGCCGAGAGCCAAGCCGGTCAGGGCGATTACGAGGCACACCCGACGCCAGTTGGACCAGGGACTCAACGCGGCGGCAGCCAGCGCGGCCATGAGAGACGCTGCGGCCACCCACCCCAATGACGGGCGGCGCAGCCACTCGGCAGCCATGGCCCCGACGAGCAAGACCAGCACTGCCCACGAGCGAGCCAGATGCCTCACGAACTCCGCCCCTGGCGCCTGAAGGAGATGACCCCGGTAGCGGTACGGGATCGGCTGCGCGTCCGGTCCACGTTGCTCGTGCCGGTGGGCACCACCGAGCAGCACGGTCCACATTTGCCGCTCGGCTGCGACACGATGATCGTGGAGCGCCTCGCCGATGATCTATCGATGGCCTCGGGCATTCCGCGGGCGCCGGCTATCGAGTACGGGGTCCAGCCGCCGACCCATCCGCTGCCGGGCGGCGCCGCTCTGCGACGCAAGACGCTGCATCGGGTCATGAACGAACTTATAGAGGCTTGGGAGGAGGGGGCAGGCGTGCGCGAGTTCGTCATTCTGACAGCCCAGGCCAATGACGCACATTTGGAAGCGCTGAGCACCATTCGAACCGGTGTTGCGTCCGTAGTGCTGCTGGACGTCTTTGGTCTGGATTTCGGCTCGCTGCTCACCTCACCCGAGCCCCTGGCACATGGAGGAGAGCTCGATACCTCCCTTCTATTGTATCTGGCCCCAGAGCTGGTGACCGGCGAGTTGTTGACGACGGCGTCGTTCGCGTCGGCCACGAAGGGAGAGGGCCTGTATAAATTCATCCTGGATCGTCTCACCCAACGGCTTCTCAACCCCTGACCGGAGCGTCGCCTTTCATGCGTGCGCTGGTCGCTCCCTGGCTGCTGACCTGGGCATCCGCCCTGTCGGCCCAGCAGACGTACGACAACGCCCTGAGCATCCAGCAAGGCGGCAAGGAGACCGGCCGGGAGGAGTATTCGATCCAGCGGGCGGCCGGTCCGAGTGCCACTGTGATCAAGGCTTGGGCTCGCTATCCAGCCACGTCGCCCACGCTCCAGATCCAGGTCACCGAGGAACGATCTCCCACGGCCGGCATTGCCAAGTTCGAGCTAGACGTGCAGGCCCCCGAAGGGAATATCGTCATTCTGGCGGCGGGGTCCGGCGCCAGACTCATCGTGCGCTCGGTTTCAAAGGGCTCCGAAGCCGGACGCGAGCTGCCGGGTGGCAAAGACCTGATCCTGCTGGACGAGAACATGTACTCGCTGTACCTGCAGCTGCTTGACGCCGCGACGCCTTCCGGCGCCCGGCTCACCGCGATCTTCCCGCGAACTGGCAAGCGGGCCACTCTGGTGGCGCGTCGGGACGCCGGCCCCGACGGCGCTATTCAGGTTCAGATGACCGGCGATATCACGGGCAACCTGACGGCGGACCCGCAGGGCCGGTTGCAGCGGTTGGAGTTAGCGGGTGTTGGGGTGGTCGTAACGCCGGCGCCGTTGCCGGCCAAGAAGTGATCGGGTCGAACCCCGCCAGTTCAGCCTTTGTCGCAACCTGAAACTTATAACTCCCGCTCGCCGTAAGTGGGCCGTTCTCGCTTACCACGTAAAGGACACCGACATGCGCCGTTGGCTTGTTGTGCCCTTCCTCATCACCACCGCTCCCCTGGTCGCGGCCGCCCAAGAGGCTGCGGACACCTTCGCCGTCCGCCCCCGACCTACTGCAGGGCTGAGCCTCGCCGACGCACTCAGCCAGGGGCGGACAAGAAGTCCGGCATACCTGCAAGTCCTTAACAATGCGGAACCTGCAAAGTGGGGAGTGCGCAATGCCTACGGCAGCTTCCTGCCCACCCTAAGCGTATCTGGCGGGGTCGGATATACCGGCAGCGGGCAGTCTCAGTTCGGCGCATTTTTCCGGGAGACCAGCCCGTTCTGGGGCTCCAACTACCAGATCGGGCTGGCGTGGCGTTTCGACGGTCGAGTGTTGGCGGGACCCGACCAACAGAAAGCCCTGCAGCGGGCGACCGACGAGGACATTGAAGATGCGGGCGTAGGTCTCCGCGCCGATATCACCACCCAGTACCTCAATGCGTTGGCCGCCGTGGCGCAAACCGAGGTCGCGCGAGAGCAGGTCAGACGGAACAACGAGTTTCTGCGGCTCGCCAGGGCGCGGCACCAAGTCGGCCAGGCCACCCTGCTCGACGTGCGTCAGGCAGAGGCGACGCAGGTCAGCTCGGAAGTCGCCCTGCTGCAGGCCTTTCAGGTGGAGAACGACGCCAAGCTCGAGCTTTTCCGCCGAATGGGCGTCGCGCCGCCAGTCCCGATTCAGCAGGTCGCGCTCACCGACTCCTTCCCAGTCGTTGCGCCTGCCTACAACCGGGACGAGCTGTTGAAGCTGGCAGAGGAGCAGAACCCCTCACTCAAAGCGCTCAGAGAGCGCGAGACGGCTGCCCGGGCCAACGTTCGCGCGGTGAGGTCGGATTTCTTTCCGCGTCTCACCGCTCAGGCCGGCTGGTCGGGCTTCACCCAGCAGTTCACCAACGAGAATCTACTCGCCCAAGAGCAGCTTGCCACCGGACAGCAAGCCGCCGCCCAGTGCACTTTCGATAATCAGGTTCGCGCCGGCCTCAACCTGGGTGGCATCGTGCCCGACTGCTTCGGGCCGAACGGGCTGGATGCCACAGGTACGATGCTAAACCCAACCACAGCGCAGCAGGTCCACAACGGCAACAACGTGTTTCCCTTCAGCTTTACGGGTCAACCGTTCCAAGCCGCGCTTACCGTCTCCCTCCCGCTCTTTACCGGCTTCAGCCGGCACCTTCAGCTGGCCGAGGCGCGGGCCCAGCAGCAGGATGCGGACGAAAATGTGCGAGCCCAGGCACTATTGGTCCGGGCGAGCGTCGAGAGCCGCTACCTCGCCCTTAATGCAGCCTATCAGGCGATCGGCGCACAGGCCACCGGGCGGGACGCCGCGCGGGAGCAGCTGCGGCTGGCCCAGGACCGTTACCGGGTAGGCTTGGGGTCGGCGCTGGAGATATCCGACGCGCAAAACGCGGTGCAGAAAGCCGAGGGTGACTACGTCGCTGCCGTATATGCCTACCACCGCGCCGTAACCGCGCTCGAAGCCGCGGTCGGCCGGCCCCTTCGTTAGCGAGGAACGAGCATGTCTCGTGGAGTGAAGATTGGTCTGATCGTCGGCACGATCCTCCTGGTCGCGGGCGGCGGGATCGGAGCGGCGGTCGCCAAGAATAGGCACAAGGCGGTCGAGGTCCGTATGGATACCGTTGCGCATCGAGATCTGGTCGCCGCCGTCACGGCCAGCGGCAAGATCGACGCGGAGAAAACGGTCGACATTTCGGCCGATATCACCGGCCGCATCCTCCAGATAGCGGTGAAGGAAGGCGACACCGTCAGGAAGGGACAGTTCCTGGTGCAGATCGATCCGGTCCAGTTTCAGGGCGCCGTGAACCGGGGTGAGGCCCTTCTTGCCGCCAACGAGGCAGCGGTGGTGCAGGCCCGGACCAACCGGGATCAGAGCAAGCGGCAGCTCGATCGGGCGGTCGAGATTCGCCGGACGGCCCCGGAGCTGATCGCAGAGGAGGCCGTGGAGCAGGCCCAGCAGGCCTACGACGTCGCGGTGTCCACCTACACCGCCAACCTCGCGCAGGTTGAGCAGGCCCGGGCCAGCCTCAAGGAAGCGCGGGACAATCTGACCCGCACCCGGCTGTTCTCGCCGATCTCGGGACGCGTGGTTCGCCTCCCGGTCCACGAAGGCGAGGTCGCCGTCCCCAACACCTTCTCGAAAGAGACGGCGCTGCTCATGACCGTCGCCGACCTCTCGACCATCCTGGCCAAGGTACAAGTAGATGAAACTGACGTAGTTCGGTTGCACATGGGCGATTCGGTAGACGTCAGCATCGATGCGTACCCCGACACGACCTTCCTCGGCCGCGTCAGCAAGATCAGCAATGCGGCCAAGCTGACGCAGACGACGGCGGGTGCTGCGACCGGGACCAACGACCGCGCGGTGGATTTCGACGTCGAGATCACCCTCACCAACCCGCCCCGCGATATTCGGCCGGACTTGAGCTGCACCGCCCGCATCGTGACCGACACCCGGAAGAACGTGCTGTCGGTGCCGATCATCGCGCTGACGGTGCGGGAGCATGAGAAACTGCCCAACGAGGTGACTTCACCACAGGATACCATCCGCGCGGCAAAGAAGTTCAGGAAGAAGGAGACCGAGGGCGTGTTCGTCGTGCGGGATGGGATCGCCACGTTCAGGCCGGTCAAGATCGGCATCGCCGGGGATGAGTACTTCGAGGTCGTGAGCGGCGTCCGCGAAGGCGAGACGATCGTGGGCGGTACCTACCAGGCCATTCGGGACCTCAAGGACGGCGACCGGGTAAAGAAGGCGCCGGAGCCCAAGAAGGGAGAGACCAAGGCCTCATGAGTGATGCTGTCATTCGGATTCGGAATCTCACCCGGGTCTACGATATGGGAGGAGAGCTGATCCACGCGCTTCGCGATGTGAGCCTCGATGTGGGCCGCAACGAGTACGTCGCGATCATGGGACCGTCGGGGTCCGGCAAGTCCACGATGATGAATCTGGTCGGCTGCCTCGATACCCCGACGTCCGGTGAGTACTGGCTCAACGGGCAGGAGGTCTCGCAGCTCGGCGACGACGCTCTGGCCCGGGTCCGAAACCACGAGATCGGGTTCGTGTTTCAGACGTTCAACCTCCTGCCCCGCGCTACCGCACTCCATAACGTCGAGTTACCGCTGGTTTATGCGGGACTGTCTGCCTCGGAGCGACGGGAGCGGGCCAGCCTTGCGCTCGACCAGGTCGGCCTCTCCGATCGGAAGGATCACCGTCCGAACGAGCTGTCCGGCGGACAGCGGCAGCGGGTCGCGATTGCCCGCGCCCTGGTGAATCAGCCTTCCATTCTGCTGGCCGACGAGCCCACCGGGAACCTCGACAGCGCCACCAGTGAAGAGA
>Ga0310811_10014398_pt1 | contig 10314 bp, 5 predicted proteins | sample YCmetagenome_FD_207642 | JGI IMG/M metagenome (GOLD analysis project Ga0310811, IMG submission 207642) | Soil microbial communities from experimental microcosm in Duke University, North Carolina, United States - YC | ecosystem: Engineered > Artificial ecosystem > Soil microcosm > Unclassified ... | reverse complement strand
GCATCGAGCGAGTAGACAAACCCGGCATCTGAGGTTACGAAGACTCGACCATCTACGATGGTTGGCTGACCATAAACTGAATCTGCAGCGGGCAATCCAAATGCCCACTTCAACCGAAGCCGTGTGACTTTCGCAGGTGACAGGTCCGCGGATTTCGCACTTTGATAGCGTGCGTTATAGAGTCCCGGGCTCCAGCCATTCCACGATGGCGTAGAGCTGATCTCTTTCATTGGAGGATTGCTGGAGCATACATTGGGCATCTTGCTAGCATCTCCAATGTCTGTCGCCCCTAGCTTTCTTCCTCCCACCCATTCAGCGATATCTCGCTTCTGTTTATCGGAGAGGTCTTTCGCCATCGCCACCATGTCGCCTTGAGAAAGTGCGAAATAGATGTGCTCCGGCGTCATCTTCTTGAGAGTAGCCGGAGTAGGAGCGGCCTCTACCTTGCCATGACAATTCTCGCAGTAGTTTCCGAAAATAGTAGAACCCGCGCCCTCCGTATCCCCACGTGGAGCATTGCCTGAAGGTGCAGTTTGCTGAGCTTGTTGCTGCTGTGATTGAACGGATACCATAGCTCCCCCTAACAGGAGGAACGACGACACGGTCAGAAACCGGTAAGAAACCCTCATCTCTCGCTATTCCCTTCAGAAGCTGAGCCGTGCGCTCAGCTGGATACGACGAGCTTGGTTTTGCGTGCTCGCTACCTGGCCGAAGTTCGCGGAATCAATGTTGGTCGCAGGAGCCGCAAAAACCACGTTATTCACGAGATTGAAGATGTCGGCAGCAAACTCGAACTTCCCGCGTTCACGAATTGGTATGGTTTTCCTGAGTGTGGTATCGATCTCCCAATTTGTGGGAGCCGTTAGACCAAACGGAGCCGAACGTGGCACGTTTCCAAATGTGTAAGGAGCAGGATTGGAAAACGCAGCTTTTTTGATGTAGGAGAAAGACCGAATCAAACTTGATCCAACTGGAGCCGTATAGATGCTTCCGGTGAAGTTCGGATTGATGTTCACCATGCAAGTAGAGACGATGCCGGGGGTTTGGCAACCATTGCCAGTTACGCCGAGAGGCATTCCCGTGACAAAGTTGTAGATTCCTGTGACGGACCAACCGCCGATCACGCTCCGCAGAACCGGATTCGATCCACCTAAACGGCCCGTGCCAAACGGAAGTTGATAGAGACCTGTCCAGTGAAGGTTGTGCCGGTGATCGATTAATCCAAGGCCGCGGTCTGCTCGCTGATCATATGGATTGCGGGTTCCACCGGTCACAGCTCCAAGTTGACTGGCGGTTCCGTTGATGTTGTCAATCTCTTTGGCCCATGTATATGCGAATTGCGTGGTGAGGCCGTTCGTAAAGCGACGCTGTACTGTGACCTGCAGCGAGTTGTAATTTGAGCTGGCATAGTTACAGGAATAGCAGGTAATACCACCTGCGCTTGGGCCCGCATACTGTGGGAAAGGCGCTAGCATGGTGGCAATGGTTCCTTGGAAGTTGCTAAATGGCAGCTTGATCTCTGGAAATTTCACTTGCGCTGCTGCAACGTTTGCGGGAGTAGCCTGTGCGTTCAATAAGCTTCCAAGAGCAAGATACTGAAGAGGCATCGAATTGTTAAACTTGCCGACCGCTGTAAAGCGCGGCAGATAATGCGCTACGCTCGCCGAATAGGTCATACCGAAAGTAAGGCCACCTGGAAACTGTCGCTGAATGCCAGCGCTCCAATTGATATGCTCGGGCGACTTACCCGCGATATCAGGAATAAGTACGAAAGGTGCAACGGCCCCGGTTGGGTTCACCGTGCTGTTTCCCGCACCAAACCCGGGAGTCAGCACCGGGACAGGAGTCTGAGGCAACCGAACACCTTGTTGCCAATAAAAGACTGGCTGTCCGGTAACAGAGGTAGCAATCGAGCTCGGTGGGTTGAATCCTGTCTGTCCTGGCCCATTCGGCCCATTTCCGCCGAGTCCCAGAGTGCCCATTGTGTTCGCAATGATGAAACCCGCACGGAATACGGTTTTATCATCGAGAGAGTAAGCCAGGCCTATCCGAGGCTGGAAATTCTTCCAATGCGTGGGAACAAGTTGCTGGCCATAAACTAAGGCTCCTGGAATGTTCTGTGCAGCTGGATTTGGCAGATCCGGCACCATAAAGGAGTAGCGACCATACTGCTCATTGAATGGTTTATAAACATCCCATCGTAAGCCGAGATTAAGAGTGAGCTTTGGGGTCACCTTCCAATCATCCTGACCGAATAAGGAGAAGTTAGAAAAGCGCGATCCAGTTTCTACTACATTGTTATTAACAATGTTGGCGGAGTCAGGAGCACCTAGAAGATAGCTTGCATATGCATTCCCGGTTGTCGTCAACAAGGTGCCTGTCGGTGAGAAGCCAGCAGTTACATTATTCGTAAAGTTGAAGGTTGCACTTGAGCCTGACGCTGGATTGGCACGGTTGTCTTGCAAATTCTGATAAGTACCGCCAAAGCGGAAGATGTGATTTCCGTGCACCCAATCCATGGTGTCCTGACCGGTGTAGGAGTTTTCCCATTCATTGAATGGTCCTGTTCCAGACCAGTTATTCGGCACATTGGGGCCTGAAAAGTTGATCGCGGGAAAGCCCAACGCGGCTTGTCCGTTGCCTGGGAGACCGGTCAAGCCAGCTTTCTGCGGGTATTGGCCGTCTGTAGTTACAGGAAGAATCGGAATCGAGAGTCTTGTAACGCCAACTCCAAATGTATTCAGCAGACTCGAAGTAATCGAATAGGTGTCGTGAAGTTGTACGATCAGAGGTCTTTCAATAACGATGCCAGGGGTTTGTGTATACGGGAGCGGCAATGCAGTCCCTGTCGGGGTAAGGTTGCCCGTGTAATCGGTACGCCAGGTTCCATAGGCAAATACACCATACAAACGATGGTTGTCGCTGAAATTGATGTCAACCCGGTCGGTCGTATTTTTGTTCGTAATAGATCGCGGAAGAGGATTGACGTAGTTATTCACAAATCCTGGACCTGTAGGATCGGGCAGGTAAGAAGCAAACGATCGCGAAACGCTTGATAGACGGCTTGCCGGAATAATGTTCCCGGGAAATTGTGACTTGGTGCAGACTGATCCATTGCAGACCTGGGTCAATGGATCATAGATCGGTGTCGGCAGTGCGCTGAAATCTCCGTTGCGCATTGCAAGACTTGGAATCGAGAGAAGAGTCGGAGCAGTCGCCGTGTTGAAGATGTATGCGTCGATATTTCCGAAAAAGAAGATCTTGCCCCTCTTGATCGGACCACTAATGTTGCCTCCAAATTCATTCTGATGATCTGGCGGCACGAACGAGGCGAAGTAATTACGCGAATCCAGCGCCGTATTTCGGAAGAATTCGAAGATGTTTCCGTGAAACTGATCCGCACCAGACTTGATCACGTAGTTATGAAAGCCTTGTCCCTGCCATTCGGCCTTTTCACCATTGATCTCAACTTGAAACTGATTTACAGCATCCACAGAAACTGCCAACGCAATGGGACGAGTATCTCCCTGTTGATTGGGGAAAGATATGGGAAGACCCTCAAAGTAAAGCCCATTCACTTCCTGCTGCCCGCCATTGAACGAGGTGTACGAAGGTCCCGCGGACTGAAGAACGACGGCCGCTACACCTGGTGCCAGGCCAATGAAGGATGTCGGGTCTCTTGGAACTCCCTGGCTCATCGCCAATGGCAAGGCAGCATAGACCTCGTTCCTCATGGTTGTTCCGAGTGTCGCGTTTTCTGTTTGAATTCCCTCACTCGCAGCGCTGACCGTAACCTCGGTGTTGGCGCTTCCAACGGTCAGGTTGAAATCCAGCGGCACCGTAGCAAGCGCGTCAACGGTGATGCGCTCATGTGCGACTGATTGGAACCCTTGCGCACTGCCCGTTACACGATAGTCGCCGGGAGGTAGTACAAGCACATACAAACCTGAATCATTTGTCGAGCGGGTCGTCTCTACACCAGTAGCCGCATTTCGGGCCGATACCGTAGCGTTAGCCACGGTGGCTCCACTCGCATCCATGACCGTCCCGGTAATGGTCCCACTACTTTGTGCGCTGGCAAAACTAGCTCCAAGAAGCATTACTAACAAAAGTGAACCAACTCTTTTCAGGTTCCTCATCTTCCCTTCCTTCTTTCCTTTCGGAATCTCTGGTATCGATGCGGGATACGATTCGGGAGCCTGAATTTCATCATTATATGATTACTATATATATATCTGACAGGCTTCGAAATTGTGAGAGAAACGTATGCCTGACCTAAGACCTCTGTCAAGAACCTTTTTGATTAAAGCTAAAAAAATTGCAACCTCACTTCGACTGTGTGGTTGGCGAGAGCCGATTGGAGACATTTTGGGGCTCTATTAAGACCAGGCTGTTCAAATTTCGAATCTGGCTGGAGTCACCTAATCGCTCTCTTGAGAGAAGCAGAATCCGTAAGGACATGGAATGAATCCAGTCATCATCGCCATTCACTCTCGGACACCCAATTGACTAACCAGTCGACGCGGGAGCGTGAAAGGAAATCAGGAAAGGTTATTTGGAGCAGGATCGCTACCTCGACTCTTCTTTCTTGGTCGTGGAAAGAGCAAATGCAATGAGGGAATCGCCTGTTACCTTGTCGTAGTAGCTGCCACCGGTAGCAATCAGAGCGACATACTGCTTTCCAGTCTTCCCGCGGTAGGTCATCGGCACATTGTAAGAACCTGTCTCCAGCTGCGTTTCCCATAGGATCTTGCCTGTATGCGCGTCGAAAGCACGAAACCGACGATCATTCGTCGCTGCAATAAAGACGAGGCCAGAGGCAGTAGCGATGCTACCGCCAAAGTTAGGTGCTCCTGTATTGAAGACGCCTTTGGCCTCCAACTCCGGAATCGTGCCGAATGGAACTCTCCAGGCAACGTCGCCAGTGTTCACATTGATCGCCCAGAGTTGGCCCCATGGTGGTTTCTGACAAGGCCAGAACGTCTCCTCCTGCCAGAAGCGCGCAAAGGTTCCCCATGGGCTGGTGCGCTGGTATGGGGTTCCTCGACGTGAGTCTGCAGGAGCGGGTGAGACTTTGCCCACGTCTCCGATGTTCATCGTATTTACGAAGGCATACCCCAAGCTGGGATCGTAAGAAAATCCCTGCCAATTCAGTACTCCCAGTGTGCCGGGAAAGACAACGGTCATCTTGGATTCAAAAGGCGTGAACGGTCCGTGATTCTCCATCGTTCCTTCTGTCCTGAAGAGATCCTCACAGGCCTTTCGATGTTCCGGGGTAATGTCGGCCATGTCTTCATACTTGAAGTTCTCAATACCCAGCGGAGCCGGTTTCAACGGATAGGGTTGCGTCGCGGAGGAGTGTTCTCCCTGAACATCGCTTTGCGGGATGGGACGCTCTTCTATGCCAAAGATCGCTTTACCGTTGCGCCGGTCCAGAATGTACATCAATCCCCGCTTCCCGATAACGGCTACGGCAGGGGTCACTTTGCCGTTTCGTCGCACATCCATCAATACGGGAGCACTTTCAAGGTCATAGTCGTTGATGTCGTGATGAACCGTCTGAAAATACCAGACCAGCTTTCCGGTCTTCGCGCTGAGGGCGACGATGCTGTCGCCGAAGAGATCGTTTCCTTTGCGGTCTCCCCCATAGAAGTCGTAGGCAGGCGCAGCGATCGGAAGAAAAACCAGGCCGCGTTTTACGTCAACACTCGTGAATCCCCAAACATTAGCGCCTGTTCGATAAGGAGAACGATCCGCTGGCCACGTCTCCCGTCCTGCTTCGCCATCGTGTGGAATGGTATGGAATTGCCAGAGAAGTGCTCCTGTGTGAGCATCCCATCCACGAATGTCTCCCGCCAATCCGGTGGGCGATTCCTGAACTTGCGAGCCTGTGATCAATATTCCTTTATAGATAGAGACAGGTGAGTTGAGTATCAGACGGGCTTCCGGAAACTTCTCTTCCCCAAGGTTGCGTTTCATGTCGACGGCACCGTCAGTGCCAAAGCCCGGCGTTGGCTTGCCGGTGCGTGCGTTCAATGAAACCAGATGACCGTCGTTTGTACCGAAGATAATGCTTGCCGATGTTTGCTTGTCGCCTGCCCAGTAAGCTACACCGCGAGACGATGGTTGTCCCTTTGTAAGCTTATAGGTCCACAGCTCTTTTCCAGTATCCGCATCAAGTGCGATGACTGTACCGTAAGGTGTTGGGAGATACATCACGCCATCCACCACAATGGGCGTGGCTTCTGATATCCGTGAAAAACGCGGGGAGCCCGTTGCAGTTGTTGAAGAACTTACAGATGCGACCGATTTGAGGTGGACGGTCCATGCTCGCGTGAGACTGCCGACGTTGGCAGGATTGATCTGCTTTAACTCGGAATAACGCGTGCTTCCGGAATCGTGACCAAACATGGGCCAATCGTCATTCGATTGTGCAATGAGTGGGGTACACGTCAATAGAGCAAGAGATAGGAGCCGTTTCATCGCTAGCCGAGTATCCCTGAATGAAAAATTAATTCGCGACGAGTTATGCGTACAGATATCTCGCCACAACAATAACCACTGCCTTCACAGGAAGGCTGTGAAGCAGGCCTTGCACTCGGAGCCATAACACGTCCTTCGTAAGGAGGATTTGTGATGTGAAGTGTAGCAAAGCTCCTGCTGCAATGAGCAGGTGGGTTTAACCAAGGATTTTCTAGGGCAAATGTCCCATCCAATTTTGGGTATTTTCCGCTCACTCAGCTTTCGTTGGCGATACATCACGGAGCTTGATCCGATCAAGCTAGCGACCAGACCATAGCAGTATAGGCCGGAACTCCAACGGTTCTGCGGCTTGACTGGTGAAGGGTCGAGAGCAGAACTCCATCCTTGGCGTCGACGGTGGGTGCGTGAAGAGAGAGCACGGGGGTTGCAGACTTTCCTTTGGGAAGTGTGCAGTGGAAGGCGTCGGGGGATTTGTTAATGACGGCAAGCTCTCGCTTGCCTGATCGCTCGAAGACGAAGGGCTGAATGCGCGGATCGGCGTTCTGAAGGGATGAGTGAACGAAGGTAGCTCCAACGAAATGCTGAGCGAAACGGATGCCGTAGAACTCCGGTCGACGAGTGAGGCCGGTCGAGGGAGCACCGGCGATGGGAGTGTAGCACCCATCGCCACCGCCGTGCAGATTGACCCCAACCCATCCTCGGGACATGCAGGTAAGCATGTAACCTACGCACCACAAGGCTGAAGCGAAGGTATCGGAGACCCCGGCCTGTCCTCCATTCCAACAGGAGTTAACTTCGGACATGCGGAACGGAAGATGAGCCGCGCTCTGTGCCTCGGCAATCACATGCAGGTCACGCGACTTCAGCGTCGTGAGCTTCGGTTCCGGTGAGAGCAGATTTTCGAGAGTGGCCTGGGGATTTCCCGCGGGTCCCATAGCATAGTAGTGGCCGGTAAGAAGGATGATGTCGGAATGCTGCGGGGCTTCCGTGGCAAAGGTAGTGAGATAGGGCAGCTTGTTGGAGATATCGGGGCCTGCAAAGCGAGCCTGCGGCGTGCTGTGAAGGACGGCTTCCCGGAAGCGGTTCCATTCCGACATGTAGTCGGCAGGCGTATAGGTAGCGGGGCGATAACGATTGCGGAAGCTATCGGGCTCGTTGCCGATCTGAAAGGCGACGAGGCGTGGCCCGAGGATGGAATGCACTGCCGCGGCCTCGCGCGCGGCATTTTCGACGCTTCCCTGCCCGAAGTTAAGACCGTAGAGACAGTTCCAGTTCGTGGCCTCGAGAAAGGCTCTGAGGTTACGCAGTGCTAGGGCCGACGTAGTCGTGCCATGCTTGACCGTCTTGGAGGTGTCGGGGCCAAAGACCTCAAAGGGAGGAGGACCGACGGGTGCCTGATCGGAGTAAGTGGCGAATTCGCTGGATCCTCCGCCAAGACGGAGATTGCCATGCGGAGCCAGCTCGTGGAAGAGTTGGATGAGTTGATGGTTCTTTACGGAGAAGAACTCAGGATTGGCGAGCTGCGCACTCTCGTAGGAGAGACCAACGAAGTCCTGAGGAACGCGAATGCTGCTAGCTTCTTGAATGTCGAGCGATGCAGAAAGTGTTTGCGATGACTGTGCCACGGAGGAGCGTGAGGCCAACAGTGTGGCTGCGAAGGCAGTCACGAAATGGCGGCGATTCATCGATTGTTGTGAGGAGCTACTATCGATCTTCGAGGCTTCTGCAGGGCTGTCAGCGCGCATGAAATGAGTTTATTCTGTAAATGAAAATAAATGTTCGCTTTTGATAATAAAAGAGGACACGACCGACACTGGACGCACAGGGAGACAAGATGAAGGCTGTATTGCTGATGGCACCAGGAGAGGCTTGCGTGATTGAGACGGCGGAGCCGCAGAAACGCGAGGGCGAGCTGCTGTTAAAGGTGGAGATGGTGGGGTTGTGCGGGACCGACCTGAACAGCTATCGCGGAAGAAACCCTCTGATCCACTACCCGCGAATTATCGGCCACGAGATTTCGGCAACCGTAGCAGAGGGTTCGGCGGCGATACCCGCAGGAACGCGAGTGACGGTTTCGCCTTATACAAGCTGCGGCGTATGTGCCTCGTGCAAGCGAAAGCGATTCAACGCATGCCATGGCAACCAGACCTTCGGGGTGCAACGCGATGGTGCCTTGGCCGAATGGATCACGGTTCCAGAGGAGAAAGTTTACCCCTCGCAGAAGCTTTCATTGAAGGAACTGTGCCTGGTGGAGCCGCTAACAGTTGGAACGCATGCTGTGGCTCGTGGACGCGTGACGGCCAATGACGTCGTAGTGGTATTCGGCTGCGGAGGCGTCGGCTTGGGAGCGATTGCGGCCTCGGCGTTCCGCGGGGCGCGAACGATTGCGGTAGATGTAGACGATGCGAAGCTGGAGACAGCAGCGGCTGCAGGAGCGACAAACCTGATTCACTCATCGCGAGAGGATTTCAGGGCGCGGTTACGCGAGATGACGGATGGTCATGGGCCGGACGTGATAATCGAGGCGGTCGGACTGCCGGAGACGTTTCGGGTTGCGGTCGAAGAGGTCGCCTTTACCGGGCGCGTGGTGTACATCGGTTACGCCAAAGAGCCTGTAGCTTACGAGACGAAACTATTTGTTCAAAAAGAGCTGGATATTCTGGGCTCGCGCAATGCGTTACCCGAGGATTTTCGTGAAGTGATGGCGATGCTGGAGCGGGGAAGATTTCCAGTGGACCGCACAGTATCGGCGATGATCGCGATGGAAGAGACGCCAGCGATACTTGCGCAGTGGTCTGCCACACCTGCAGCGTTCACGAAGATTATGGTGGAGGTGGGAAGATAGAGGCACTCGATCTTCCCACGAAAGACTAGAGCTTACGCGCGATAATGTCTGCGGATTCCAGCAGCGCAGCCTGAATCTCGGCCTCGTGCTTGCTGTCCATGCGGATGGTGGGAGTGGAGAGGCTGATGGCTGCTACGACTCGGTCCCCTTCCATCTTGATGGGCGCGCTGAAGCAGATGCCACCACGAATAGACTCCTCACGGTCACCGGCGATTCCGGTCTTGCGAATCTCAGCGAACTCTGCAAAGAGCTTCTTGCGATCGGTGATGGTGTGCTCGGTGCGCGCGGTGAGACCGTAGACCTCGAGCATCCGATCCGCAAGGCCGCGGTCCTGAAAGGCAGTGATGGCCTTGCCCATAGCCGAACAATGAGGCGGCAGTACGCGACCGATCTTGTTGGTCATGCGGATCTCATGAAAGGTCTCGAGACAGTCGAGGACGTGAATGCGATCGTCGAAGAGATAGGCAAGGCTTGCAGTCTCGTTGAAGGCGTTGACGAGACGCTCCATCTCGGGCCGCGCAACCTCTCGAACATGCTCAGCGGCGCGGACGAGCCAGCCGAAGATGAGACGAGGTGCAAGCTGATAGGTTCCGTCACGATGCTGCTGCAGATATTCGTGATGCTCAAGCGTGCGTAAAACGCGGAAGAGAGAGGATTCGGGAAGTCCCATCTGTCCACTGATCTCTTTGAGAGATAAGGGCGTCTGTCCGTCGAAACAGTTGAGAACCTCAAGAGCGCGGCCAATGGAGCGAAGATAGTAGGCTTCGTCGTTGGGAGACTCCGCGTTTTCCAAAGCCCACTTGGGAAGACGACGACGAACCGTCGTCTTTGTTGCTGGTGTTGCGACCGCGTTGGATTTTTTCATGCGCACTCTCGATAGTCTTTCCCCGCCCAAACAGAACGGGAGCTTAAAAATCGTTTTTAAGTCTTCAGCGTCATTGTAGAGCCATCTCCTATAATTTTTCTTTATTAGCCTTAATTTTCAT
>Ga0310811_10014397_pt1 | contig 10315 bp, 7 predicted proteins | sample YCmetagenome_FD_207642 | JGI IMG/M metagenome (GOLD analysis project Ga0310811, IMG submission 207642) | Soil microbial communities from experimental microcosm in Duke University, North Carolina, United States - YC | ecosystem: Engineered > Artificial ecosystem > Soil microcosm > Unclassified ... | reverse complement strand
GAACGATTTCCTGGGTGCCGACGAAAATCTCCATCTGGTTGAACGCCTCACGCGCACGGACGATAACACGATTCTCTACAGATTCACGGTCGACGATCCCACGGCGTTTACCAAGCCCTGGAGCGCGGAGATTCCCATGCGGAAGACTCAGGAAGGACTCTTCGCTTACGAATGCCACGAGGGAAACTACACCATGTTGAACGCCCTGGCGGGTGCGCGCGCCGCCGAAAAGAGAGCCGCCGAACAGGCCGCGAAACAGGGTGTGAAATAAGCCCCCGGCTTGACACGCTCGCCCAATCTTGCTTCACTGACGAGTGGACTTCTGCCTACATTAGGAGCGCCTGATCACCATGAGAATGACTCAATTGTCCCCCCGGTTTCTTGGACTTTTACTCGCTTTGCCCCTGGCTGCGAGTTCGGTTCGCATCATCCAGACGAATAGCGCCGGGGACAATGTCTCCATCATCGATCCCGCGACGAATAAGGTGGTGGGAGAGATCCGCGGCATCGAGGTGAACCACGGCGCGGCAGCGGCCCCCGACGGAAGCCGGTACTACGTCAGCAATGAAGGCAACAGCACCCTGGATATCGCGGATGCAAAAACCTTGAAGGTGACCAAGAGCATCCCACTCACCGGTCACCCGAACAACATCGCGATCAGTAAAGACGGCAAGAGGGTCTATGTCTCCATCGCAGTGGCGCCGGGCGCCGTGGATGTCATCGACACCGCCTCCCAGGAGAGGGTCAAGAGCATTCCGGTAAAGGGCGCGGTGCATAACACCTACGTCACCCCGGATGGCAAATACGTAGTCAGCGGCTCCATCCAGTCGAAAACGATAACCGTCATCGATCAGAAGACCGAGCAGCCGGTCTGGTCTCTCACCATGGACCTGGGCATTCGTCCGTTGGCGTTCGCCACCAATCCGGATGGAAGCACCAAATGGATCTTCGTGCAGCTTTCCGCCTTGAACGGATTTGCCGTCGTCGATTTCGCTACGCAGAAGGAGATCAATCGGATCAAGCTCCCTGCTCTTCCCGCGGGCAAAGCTCCCTTCCTGGTGGGCGGGAACGAGTCTCACGGCATGGCGGTCACCTCCGATGGGAAGACCCTGGTGGTCAATAGCAGGTTGAACAGCTCGATCTACTTCTACTCGATTCCGGACTTGAAGCTCGTGGGCAGCACTGAAGTCGGGCATTCCCCCGATTGGGTGACGCTCACGCCGGACGGCAAGACGGCCTATGTGGCAAACGCCGCCTCGAACTCGGTCTCCGTGGTCGATATCAAGTCCATGAAAGAGATCACCCGCATTCCCGTGGGAGAGGTTCCGAAGAGGAATATAACCGCGGTTCTGCCCTAAATCGCGACTCTTTTGCTTGGAGTGGGGCAGGTTTCCAACCTGCGCGCCGATTTCTAATCGGCGCCAGCCTCTTGGCGTCACCACAAAGTTTCGACGCCTTTCCGCCGATCTGGGATCATTAGGATACAGCCATGCCTCCACGCCGACACTGGTTCGTCCGCGGCCTCGCCTTGTGCCTGCTCGTAACCGCGTGCGGCTGCGGGCAGTCGACGCCGGTTGTAGCAAAACGCGAAAATGTGCCGCCGCCGGATGCGGTGCCCCATCGCCGGGATGCTGATGACATGGCGCGTTTCATCGCCGGCCTGCCTGGGAACCCCGGCAGTCCGTTCACCACGCTGGAAGCGAGCGAGGCCTGGACCCAGCATCGCCGCTGGCTGGATGAGGCTTGGAGCAAGGCCGAGGCTTCCTTAGTTAGCGGGCTTCAGGAGTTTCAGAAAGAGGAGCTTGACCAGGCTCCCTTGCGCTCGTCCCCTACCTTTTATCCCTTCGGCGGACCGGACGCTCTTACCCTCCTGCTCTGCTTCCCGCACAGTCCGACCTATGTGATGGTCGGCCTGGAGCCGGCCGGCACGCTGCCCAGTTTATCGAAGATCGAAAAGAAGGACCTGCCGAACTATCTGGCCGAAATGCGAGACACAGTCGCATCGGAGCTCAGCCGCAGTTTCTTCGTAACCCGCCAGATGGATCGCCAGTTTCGGGGCCAGGTCACGGACGGCCTGTTGCTGCCGATTCTGCATTTGGTGGTTCGCCGGCACAACACGATTCTCGGTTTTCGCTACGTGCGGCTCGACGAACAGGGCCAGATTATCGACCGGGCGGCCGATTACAAGGCGCCTACCCGATACGGCAACAAGGGAGTCGAGATCGAGTTTGCCGATTCGGATGGCTCGACGCACCAGCTCTATTACTTCTCGGTGAATCTTTCCGATGAGCGCTTGAAAGAGAACCAACCGTTCCTGGCGTACCTCTCCCGCCTGAAGGGGACCACCACTCTGCTAAAAGCGACGTCTTACATGACGCACAAGCCGGACTTCTCCATGATTCGCGATCGTATCCTGGCCAACAGTTCCGCGATTCTGCAGGACGATTCCGGCATTCCGTATCGATACTTCCGGCCGGATGCCTGGAAAGTCCAGTTGTATGGCGATTACCAGCGTCCTTACGGCAGCTTCCGCTGGCTCGAACAACCAGACTTGCGAAAAGCTTACGAAGCCTCGGGCGCGAGACCGCTGTCCGTGCGCGTTGGATATGGGTACTCAAAGATTCCTTCGAATCTGCTCTTGGCGCGGCAGGCAAATCTGGTCGCCGCCACGTTGCCCATCGAAACAGCGCACTGAGTTCGGGCGCGGTGCACGGTTGCTGTATACTGTTCGCAACCGGGAATGAAAATTCATGTAAGCCGCAGACACGTACTCTACACCGCCTCCGCCGGCTTCTTAACCGTCATGACGACTCGGACTGCGCGAGCCCAGGTGCGCGGCGTGAAGGCGCTGGTGTTCGACACCTTCGGCACGGTCGTCGACTGGCGCGGTTCGATCATCGCCGAAGGCGCAGTGTGGGGGAAATCCAAGGGCCTCACGATCGATTGGGCTCGCTTTGCCGACCGTTGGCGCGGCGGCTATGCGCCCGCCATGGACAGGGTCCGCAAAGGGGAGTTGCCCTGGACCAAGCTCGACGTGCTCCACCGGATGACGCTGGAGGATGTGCTCAAGGAATTCGGAATCACCGGACTTACCGAAGAGGAGAAGGATCATTGGAATCGAGTCTGGCACCGGCTGAAGCCGTGGCCCGATTCCGTGGCCGGCCTCACGCGGTTGAAGAAGAAGTTCACCATCGCGCCGCTCTCAAATGGGAACGTGTCGCTTCTGGCGGACATGGGCAAGAACGCGGGCCTGCCCTGGGATCTGATCCTTGGCGCTGAAGTCGCCCGGCACTATAAGCCCGATCGCGAGGCGTATCTGACTGCCTGCGAGTTGCTCAGCCTGAAGCCGGAAGAAGTGATGATGACCGCCGCGCATCGTTCCGACCTGCAGGCTGCCCGCGGCAACGGCCTGCGTACGGGCTTCATTCACCGGCCGAATGAGTACGGACCCACACGGCAAGCCGACTCCGCGAAACCAGGTGATTTCGACGTGGTCTGCAGCGACATGCTCGATCTGGCGTCGAAAATGGGCGCTTAGAATCTAGTCGTAGAATTCCGGCGCTTTTTTGAGCTGGGCGTTGGCCTTGAAGTCGTGCTGAATCCAAAGTTGAGCACCGGTTTTCTTCAGGAATGCCTCGATCGTCGCCCTGGACGCGATGGTTTGTTGAGCGTTGAATTCAGTGGTTGGTACCCGGTTTAGCTTCCGTTCTTCCGGATAGTGATAAAGATCCCCACTGAGAACCACGGGGCCGGTCTTCGCCAGTTTCAGGAACAATACCTGATGGTCCGGCGAATGCCCCGGCGCGGACTTCAGAACAACGGTTCCGTCGCCGAAGACATCGTATTCATTTTTCGTGACGATCTTGGTCTTGCTGTCTTTCAGGGCGCTGTAGTTGGCCGGTTCCGTCCGAGGCGACGGGGGATCGCCGAACATGATGTCGCGCTCAAGCTTTCGCACCAGCCAGGTTGCGCCTGCGAAGACATTGGAGTTGCCGACATGATCCCAATGAAAGTGCGATAGCGAGAGATACGTGATATCGGCGGGCGCATAGCCGATCTCGGCCATCTGCGCCGTCAGCGGCTTGGCGGAGGTCGCGTATCGCAGCGTCGCCGGCCCGCCTTCAGGTTTGAAGGCGCTATCGGGAACCGCGCCTGCGTCCCAAATCATGGTTCCCTTGGGGTGCGCCACCAGGAAGCACGCAACCGACATATAGGTCGTGCTCAATTCTTCCGGCTTGAGCTGGTAGGGCGACGTGTCGGGGATGTTCAAGCTTCCACAATCGAACACGTACAGGCGGACGGACTTGGGCGGCTGAGCCTTGCTCTGTTGGGCATATCCCGAAGACGCGATGGCCAGAATCGCGAGCGCCAGCGCGGGCAGGCTTCGATACGGGCAAGTCATGAAACCTCCCATCTAATTCTCGGTGGGATTCTTTTCGACGCTATCGATCACGATCGTCTCGATGGCCGCCTTCTGCTTTTCCAGCCGCAGCCCGAGTTGCTGCACGCTCATGAAAATCGAGCCGCCCGATGGATCGGAGGCCGTAACGCCCGCGCCATCAGGGAGACCGCCAATCCCTCCGCCGGGCCTGGCGCCGACCGGAGGAGCACCCGCGCCCGCGAGACCCGCGGCTCGCGCCACCTGCATCATGTCTTGCAGAGAAAGGTCGAGCGCGATCGTAAACGCACCCTTCAGTTCCGTGTGGTCGACCACAGGCCGGTCCAGCATGGGCGTCAGCGTTTGGGCGAGGTTGGCCATGGTCATCCGCTCCATTTCCATGTGCATTTGGCCATTGGCGCCCACCGAGACCTTGGTCGCCCCGGTCTCCGCGTTCGACATCGATATGGTTTGAGTTCCGCCTGGTCCGCCGCCGATCCGGTTGATTCGTACCTGTTGATCGCCGGCGCCGATCACCGCGTCCGCTTTGCCTTCCGGTTTTGGCGCAGCCGGGTCAGGAGCCGGAGCTTCCTTGAATTTCGGTCCGCCCTTCGCGACTTCCAGCGAGTACACCGGCTGTTCGCGATCCTCGCGATGCGCCACCAGTTTGAACCGTTCTTCGAGCAGCGCCCGCAGCATCGCCGGCACCTGTTCCTTGGTCGCGCCCTCCGGCATTTTGGCCAAAATATCGAAACGCTGCGCCACCAGCCAGTCTGGACCCGTGACCTGGAACGGCTTCACATCATAGGCCAGAGGAATCAGCTCGCGCAGGGAAAAAAATCCGATGTCCACTCTCCCTGCGTCGATTTTCATTCCGACATGCAGCTTGCCCGACGCCACCAGCTCGGGCGTGATCTGCGCGGCCGAGCGGATCGAGGCCACCTCGAAAGCCGGCTGCTGGCCAAATGCCGCGACCGCCGCCAGAGCACACAGGAACAGGCACTTCCGCATAGTTAGATCATCCCCCAAAACCGGATCAGTTGGCGGTCGGAGTTTTTCGCGCGTCATCGACGACCAGCAGGTCCAGCGGCGCCTTGCCGTCGAGCAGCCTCAGCGCTTCCGGAGGCAGCGTGACGCCGGCTGCTACGGCCGCGTGGATCAGCATGGCCCGGTAATCCTCGGTTGTGACATCCAGAGCGAAGTCGTAGCTTCCCTTGAGATCCGTCATGTCCACAATCGGACGATCCATGAATCGCTCCAGACTCCCCGCCAATGCAGCCATAGTGATCCTCCTGGCCTCGAACTTGTTATTGGAAAATGTGTACGAAGAACCACGTCCAAGATTGACTGAAACGCCCTGTCCCGAGCCGCTACCCGTAATATTAATAGGCGCCTTGGCGTCCGCGTTGGCCGCGTCCGGATCAGGCCCGCTCTCCTGCACCTTCAGCCCGCCTTTCGCGACTTCGAGCACATAGGCCGGGAAGTCCTTCTTCTCGCGATGCATCTTGACCTGAAATCTCTCCTCGAGCAGAGCCTGCATCATTTCCGGGATCTGGGACGCGGGCACTCCAGCCGGAATCGTGGCGGCGATATCCCAGCGATCGGATCCGAGCCAGTCCGGACCCGAAACCTGGTACACCTTTACCCGGTACGCCATCCCGATGTAATCCTTCAGCGTCAGGAATGCGCATCGAACCTGCGCCCCGTCAATGCGCACACCGGCCGAAACTACTTCTTGGGGTGACTGGGCCGACGGCCGGATGCTGGCAACCTCGAACTCCGGCCGAGGAGCGTTCTGGGCGATCGCTGCGGCGGCCCCGGCGAAGATCAAGAAAACCCTGGCCGTTGCATGCATATTCATAGGGTATATACGAGCCTCCATTCCGAAAGTTCAGCCGAAATCGGCTAGTTCTATCCTCGAAGCTGGAGTCTATCGTTACTATCGTCCGCAGTCATGTAATATTCGGCGATATCCATGTGCGCACCGGCGAAGCCGTGGGAGAACTAATCTGTCCCGGATTTCGCCGGCCCCGTCCCACAATCGGACACCTGATCGGGCTGGCGCTTCATGCATAACGGCATCAAATCGTTACGATTGAGGGTGTCGGTCGTCAATGAGAATTGGAAACCGGATTGCGTTACTTTGGGAACTATCTAGGCCGCTCCGACGTACTCAAATAAGCATCATGCTCCGCTACGCAAGCTTGATCCTTTTGTTGACGTGTCCCGGGTTTGGTCAACTGACCTTCGAGGTCGCCTCGATCAAGCCCGCGAATCCCGACCAAAAGGGTTTCTCTATCCAGTTCATGCCTGGGGGCGGGCTGAAGATGACGGGCGTTCCACTACGGGCCATGATTACATTCGCCTACGATGTTCGCGATTTCCAGGTATCGGGCGGGCCGGGATGGGTGGGAACCGAGCGATTCGACGTTATAGCCCGAACAGAACGCGCGGCGTCGGACGGTCCGGACGATTTTGCCCAGATGAGTGACGATCAGCGCAAAACTGCTCGCGAACAAATATCCGAGAGGCTGCGCGCTTTATTGGCGGATCGATTCCAACTAACTGTACATAAGGAAACCAAGGAACAGCCGATCTACGCTCTGGTGCTGACCAAAAGCGGTTCGAAGCTTCAAGAGACCAAGGAAACCGGCCCGCGGCAGGGCATGAGCATGAACAGGGGCCGCCTGCAAGGCATGGCGGCGCCGATAGAGATGCTCGCCACAACTCTGTCCAATACCCTGGGACGGCCAGTGACGAACAAAACCGGTCTCGCCGGCAAGTATGACTTCATCCTGGAGTGGACGCCTGAACCTGGGCCGGATGCGCGCGCACAGGGCTTCGGGGATGGCGTCACTTCTCCAGCGCCCGCGCCCGGCGGTCCGACGATTTTCACCGCACTGCAGGAGCAGCTCGGGCTGCGCTTAGAGTCGCAAAAAGGTCCGGTACCAAACATAGTGATCGATCGTGTCGAGAAACCTTCTGAAAACTAAGTGTGCGCTTATCGCCGCTCTGCTGACGCTCAGCGCGGCCGTGCTTCCGCTTCTCGGTTCCGAGCACCACGGGACCGTGAAGTTCGGAGGACTGCCGCTGCCAGGCGCTGCCGTCACGGCCAAACAGGGCGACAAGACCGTCAGCGCGATCACCGACCTCGACGGCCTCTATTCTTTTCCAGATCTGTCGGATGGCCCCTGGACCCTTCAAATCGAGATGCCGCTGTTCGCGCCCATGCAGCAGGAAGTGACGGTTGCGACCGGAGCAGCTGCGGCGGAATTCAATTTGAAATTACTCCCAGCGGAACAGATCGCCACGATCGTCACGCAGGCTCCTCACCGGCTTCAGGTCACCGAAACCCCGGCACCGGCGGCGACGCCTGGAAACGCTCCGCGCAACGGGAAGGCCGCCCCTCCGGCTCCCACCAACACCAGAACCGCGTTTCAACGTACGGATCTGAACGCCGCGTCCACGGCTGCCGCGAACAATGAGACTCCCGCTCCTGCTAACGATAATGGCGGTACTCAGGAAGCCAGCGCCCTCAGCCAGCGTGCGGCCGACGGATTCCTAATTAACGGAAGCGTGAACAACGGAGCCAGTTCGCCTTTTGCGCAGCTGCAGGCGTTCGGAAACAATCGCCGCGGGCCGCGATCGCTGTACAACGGGAATCTCGGATTCAGTCTGCGCAATTCCTCTCTGGATGCGCGCAACTTTTCGCTGACCGGCCAGGATACGCCCAAGCCCGGTTACAACCAGATGCAGGGCCTGGCGTCGTTCGGCGGTCCGCTGAAGATTCCCGGCCTGATCAAACGGAACGGGCCAAACTTTACCGTCAACTATCAATGGATCCACAATCGCACCGCCTCGACGCAGACGGGGTTGATGCCGACGCCCGCGCAGCGACGGGGCGAAGCCGACGGTATCCCGCTTAGCCAGATCAGCCCGCAGGCCCTGGACTTATTGCGTCTCTACCCGCAGCCCAATTTTCAGGGGAACGGCTACAACTACCAGATTCCGCTGATCGGCGGGTTGCATCAGGACAGCCTGCAGACGCGCATGAATAAGCAGGTCAAGAAGAATCAATACTCGGGCAACTTCGGGATGCAGAGCACCCGCACGGACAATACGAATCTGTTCGGGTTTCTGGATACGGGCCGTACGCTAGGCATGAACCTTCAGCTGGGCTGGCGGCATCAGTTCACTCCGCGAACTTTCGTCAACTTCGGAGTTCAACTCAGCCGGTTCTCGCTGGAGAACACTCCGTTTTTCGCGTATCGCGACAACATCTCGGGCCAAGCCGGTGTCACCGGCAACAATCAGGATCCGGCGAATTGGGGACCGCCGGCGCTCTCCTTCGCGAGCTTAATCACGCCTCTGACCGACTCGCAGTATTCTTCGATTCATAACCAGACCAGCGGCGTTTCGTTTGACGCGCTGTGGAATCGTGGACGCCACAACATTACATACGGCACGAGCTTTCGGCGGCTCCAGTTCAACTCCCTGTCCCAACAGGATCCGCGAGGAAGCTTCGCCTTTACCGGACAGCCGGGAGTTTCCGATTTCGGGCGGTTTCTGCTGGGCTATCCCGATGCCGTTTCCATCGCCTTTGGAAATGCGGACAAGTATTTCCGCTCCTCCAGCTACGATGCGTTCGTCACCGACGACTGGCGCATGCGATCTTCGTTCACGCTGAATATCGGCATGCGCTGGGAATATAACGCTCCGATTACGGAATTGTACGGACGTCTGGTGAACCTGGATGTAGCTCCCGGATTCACCGCAGTGGCCCCCGTGCTGGGGTCGAGTCCCATGGGTTCGCTCACGCAGCAGGGCTATCCCGCTTCACTGGTTCATCCCGATAAGAACAATGTCGCGCCCCGAATCGGTATCTCCTGGCGGCCGTTTTCCGCATCCTCGATGGTGGTCCGCGCCGGTTACGGCGTGTATTACGACACCTCGGTGTACCAGACCATCGCCAGCCAGATGGCGCAGCAGTCTCCGCTCTCCACTAGCCTGCGAGTCCAGAACACGGGCACGTCTCTCACGCTGGCCAAAGGTTTTGTGGGCTCTCCCACCACAACGTCGAACACTTTCGCGGTCGATCCTTTTTTCCGCGTAGGGTACGCGCAGAACTGGCAGGCATCCGTGCAGCGCGATCTGCCGTATGCCCTGCAAATGGTGGCGACCTACCTGGGAATCAAGGGCACGCGCGCGCAGCAGCAGTTTCTGCCGAATACGTACCCGGCGGGCGTCCTCAATCCGTGTCTGGCCTGTCCGTCGGGATACACCTACCTGACCTCCAACGGCAATTCGATCCGGCATGCCGGGATGATCCAGATGCGGCGCCGTTTGCGGAGCGGCTTTACAGCTGAGCTTCAGTACACGTTCTCGAAATCCATTGATGATGCCGCGCTGGGCGGGAGAGGACAGGGCGGCTCCCTCATCGCTCAAAACTGGCTGAACCTCAGCGGCGAACGCGGCCTCTCGAATTTCGACCAGCGGCATCTTCTGTCGCTGCAGATGCAGTACACCACCGGCATGGGATTGCACGGCGGATCGCTGGTGGGCGGATGGCGAGGCGCCACGTTGAAGGAATGGACCGTATCGACGCAGATTACTTCCGGCAGCGGCTTCCCGCTGACGCCGGTTTACGGAGCCGCCCTGGTGAAGGGCGTGACCGGAAGCGTCCGGCCGAACTACACCGGAGCGCCTCTTTATGACGGGCCCTCAGGATTGTTTTTGAATCCGGCCGCATACGTCGCGCCGCCGCCCGGGAGCTGGGGGAATGCGGGGAGAAACACTATCATCGGCCCGCACCAGTTTTCGATGAACGCGTCCATGGCGCGGACCTTCCGGTTCAGCGACCGCTACAGCGCCGACCTGCGAATCGACGCGACCAATGCGCTGAATCACCCGGTATTCCCCAGCTGGGTTACCGTCATC
>Ga0310811_10014396_pt1 | contig 10315 bp, 10 predicted proteins | sample YCmetagenome_FD_207642 | JGI IMG/M metagenome (GOLD analysis project Ga0310811, IMG submission 207642) | Soil microbial communities from experimental microcosm in Duke University, North Carolina, United States - YC | ecosystem: Engineered > Artificial ecosystem > Soil microcosm > Unclassified ... | reverse complement strand
TAGGAGAACACGCAGACCTCCAGATGCCGGCGCGCCAGCATCCCCGGCCGCTGCTTGTCCCGCAGCACCTTGCGCCAGGCGTCGCTGGCGAACGCGTCGACGTCCACGCTGACCGTGACGGTCTGGCCGTCGACCTCGACCGGGGTGGTCTCCGAGATCCAGTCGCTGCGCCGGTCCCGCACGGCGCGGATGAACTCGACCGCGTCCAGCACCGCGGCGTCTGCGCTGGTCGCCTCCAGCTCGATCGCGTCGACCAGGGTGAACAGCGCCGGCCGGTGCGAGCGGTAGAACCGGTCCAGCAACGGCAGGTAGTTGTTGCCGTGGTAGGCCGACACCGCCTCCGCGGCGATGGCCAGCTCGTCGATGCCGCCGGCCTCGGCCAGGGTCTTCAGCACCAGCCAGCCGGTCCGCTCCTCGACGCCTGGGGCGGACGGCGCCGGCCCGACTGCCGGATCGGCGGTCGTGGCGGCTTCGCGGGCGGCGGCCAGCACTTCGCCGAACACGCCGATCAGCCGCTCGGTTTCGGCGCGGTTGGCCGCCTGGATCTCCTCCAGCCGGTCCCGGCCCTTCTTGTGCAGGGCGGCCATGCGCTTGCAGAACATGGTCACCACCTCGTCGCGCGCGGAGGTGCGGCACTCGTGCACCAGGCTGATCAGCAGCGTCAGCCGCTTGTCGTCGTTGAGGACCTTGCGCATGTCGGCGGCGTCGGTCACCCGCGCCTCGCCGGCGAAGTGCGCGATCTTGCCCGGCGGAACGTCGGCCAGCCACTGCTCGGTCGGCCCGAGCGCGTCCAACCAGGCCAGGTGGGCCAGGCGGTCGCGGAACTTGCCCAGGGTCGCGGCCTGCGCCGAGTCCTTCATCCGGTCGAACTCGCTGCGCCGGGACACCGGGTCGACCAGCAGCAGCCGCTCCAGCCGGGCCCGCTGCATCCGGTCCGGGCGGGCCGCGACGGTGGTGAACATGCCGCCGTTCACGGCGGTGCGGATCGAGGCGACCATCGCGTCCAGCGTGGTGTAGCCGGGCAACTCGCAGCGCTGGCGGACCAACTCGTCCAGCGCGACGTTGATCAGGTCGGCCGGGTTGTCCTTGGACTGCACCGCCTTGAGGATCGCGTTCTCGGCCACCGCGCGCACGTTGGCCGGCGTGTACTTCACGCCCAGCCGGTCCCGCACGAACTGGCGGTGCCGCTTGCCGGTGCGCTCCGCGTCCGCCTCGGCCGCGACCTGTTCGGGCAACGCGAGCCGGCCGCGCACGTGGTCAACGACCACGGCGGGCACGTCGGCGAGCTTCGGGAAGTAGCCCAGCCGCTGGTAGCACTTGAGCAGCACCACCAGCGCGAGGAAGTGCTCGTCGGTCTGCGTCCGGCCGCGCGCCCACTGCGCTTCGTCCGGCGTCGGGGTGAACGCCTCCGCCAGCTCTTTCGCGGACACCACCCGCTTGAACCTCCCGAAGCGTTGTCTGCTCGCCCGTCGGCAACGCGACGTGACTGCAAGCAAGATCATCCAGGGCAAGCGTGGGCTGGCCGGCGCCCCAGACGGCCGTCGACCGAGTGGGCGACCATCCCGCAAGAGTACGCACGAGAACGGCGATCACACCGCAGATCAGCAGCGACGCCACCGACCGGAGAACTCGGGAGATGACTGGCGATGCGGTTTGCCCGAAGCGCAGGAGTGACACCAGGCTGAGGCTCACGGGTGCCAACATCTCGGCGACTGGCGTGGGCCTCAACTGACGGCAAGACAAGAGCGACCTTCGGCGTGCGCGGGAGATCTTGCATCGGCTGGCGGACCACCGGATGATCATCGCTTAGCGCCGGTTTCCGTTCCGATGTTCCGCAGACCCCGACTCGCCGCCAGGCGTGCGGACGGGCCGTGGCTATGGGGATGCGTCTCGTTCGAGTGCGGCGCTTATCCGGTGCCGGAGTGGTTCCTCGTCGGTGGTCTCGTCCAGGGCGCCGCCCACGGCGGTGCGCAGGTCGTCCAGTTTCCTTCGAAGTCCGGTAGCGGTGGTCGTCCGCTCGGCGAGTTCGGCGCGAAGCCCGGTCAGTTGATCGTGTAACGGCGCGAGCGCCTCGGCATAGGTGCGCGTGGCCGACGCGAGTTGGTTGTTCAACTCGGCGACCCGGCGATCGGTTTCCGCGTGCATGGCCCGGGTTCGCTGGTCGAAGTCGGCGGCGCTCGCGCGCAGCCGCTGCTCGTGTTCCTCGGTCAGCGTCGCGCGCAGGTTCTGGCGCGCCTGGGTTTCCTCATGACGTACCCGGTCGAGACTCTCCAACGCGGTCGCGCGCTCGCCGGCGAGGGTGGTTTGCAGTTCGGCGATCGTGTTCTGGGCTGCGCTGAGGAGAGTCAGCGCACGCTCGCGATCCGCCACGGCCTTCGCCTTGTCCTCTTCCGCCGCGCGCCGTCCGTCGGCGGCCGCGTCTTTTTCTTCCGCGGCGCGAGCCGCCAGTTCCTCGGCTTCCTCCACCCGGGTCCGACTCGCCGCGGCCTCCTGCCGGGCCTGTTCGGCTTCGGCCACGGCTTTGCTTTTTTCGGCCTCGGCTTCCCCGGCCCGGGTCTCGGCGTGTGCCTGCGCCTGTTCCGCGACAGCTTTCGCCGCCAGCGCGGCCGTGGTCTCCTCGCCGGCGCGCTCGCGCAACGCGGCGATCTCCTCGCGAACCGGATCGAGCGCGACGAGCAGCGCCGTCGCACGCTCGTCGAGGACTCGCACGTCCACTTGGGTCATCGGCTGTTCGGCGCCGTAAACGCTTACCCAGATCTCGCGGCACTCGTCGAGCATCGCGCAGGTGATGGCTTTGGCGCCCCAGCGGCCGTAGCGCTCGGGATCGGCGGCGCAGTAAGGCGTCGGCCGCCCGCCCCGCGGCGGGATCGGCGGCAGCGACCGGCCGCAGTAGGCACACCGCGCCTCCCGGCCCGCACCGAACGACTGGAGCGTGAGCTCCCGCCGCTCGTCGCGGCTCCCACGGCGCACCGGCGGCGCGCCCCCCGTCGGTCCTTCCGCACTCGCCACCGAGTCGACCTCGTCCTCACTGATTTCAGGATCCCCATCTGCCACACAGGGCAGGATAGCGGATTCAGATCATGAACCTAAACCTTGTGATCAAGTTTTAAAACCAATACTCAAGTCGCTTGAGGTGCAGGAGTGAGAACATATGGATAAGGAGGATTATTGATATAGTTCACTTGCGGGTGACGCTCGCGCAGCGGGTGGGACCGGCATTGGGGGACCGAGCGCTACGGGAACCCCGAGCATCCGCACCTCACCGAACCCGGCGCCCGGCACCTCGTCGATCGAGGCGCCGGGCGCCGGGGTTGAGTAGCAGCGGTACAGCCGTTAGCGCTGAGCCCGGATTCGCTGATCAGGAGCGTGGGGCCATGGTTCGGGTGCCGTTAACGAGCGTGTCACCAGCCCCAAACGGGAGAACGAAGCGCTGATCAGTGTCCGGCGCCGGGTGCGAGAGCCCGCAAAGTAGCGGTCAGGCCTTGGCGATCGTTGTTCTCTTGGGCTGCCGGGGGACGGTGATCTCGCGGTTGAGGTGTCCCTACACCGTGGAGCGGGGGACGCCGAAGAGGTCGGCGATCTGCTGGACGGTCTTCTTGCGGGCGTCGTAGAGCTGCTGGGCGAGCGCGGCCTGGTCGGGGGTGAGCTTCGGCCGGCGCCCGCCGACCCGGCCGCGGGCGCGGGCGGCGGCGAGGCCGTCGTTGGTGTTCGCCACGATCAGCTCACGCTGGAGCTCGGCGAGCACGCTGAGCATGGCACGGCCCTCCATGGTGCCGGTATCGATTCCCTGCTCGATGACGTGCAGGCCGATCCCGCGCTCGCGCAGTTCGGTGCCAAGCGTGATCAAGTGCAGGACGGAGCGGGAGAGCCGGTCGAGCTGGGTGACCTTGAGGGTGTCGCCTGCCGCAGCAACTGCATGACAAGGTTGAGCTTCGGCCGGGACGCCTTGGCGCCGCTGGCCTTATCGATGTGGATGTTGTCGTGGTCGACACCGAACCGAGCGGCCGGGCCGGCCGGTTCGGTTGTCGGACCTAGTCCCGGGTGACCAGGACGACCTTGCCGAGGTTGCTGCGGGACTCGATGATCTCGTGGGCGCGTGGGGCCTCGGTGAGCGGGATTTCAGCGTGCACGCGGGTGCGCAGCGTGCCGTTCCGGTGGAGTTCCCAGAGCTCGTCGCGCCAGCGTGCGTACACCTCGGGCTTGCCCCTGGCGATGGCCGCCATCTGGAAGCCGATGGCCGAGGCGCCCCGGGCCAGCAGCTCGTACGCGTCGATCGTGCCGCCGCCCGAGCTGAAGGCGACCAGACGGCCGCCCGGAGCGAGGGCACGCAGCGCGGGCACGAGGAGCTCTCCGCCGACCCCGTCGATGACGATGTCGACCGGATCGCCCCAGGAGTCGTCCCCGTAGAGCACAACCTCGTCGGCGCCCAGTGCGCGGACGAACTGCGCCTTGTCTGCGCTACCGACGGCCGCGACCACCCGGGAGGCCCCGCCTGCCTTCGCGTACTGCAGGGCGAGGGTGCCGACCGCGCTGGCCGCCGCGGTGACCAGGACGGCGTCGCCGGTGTCGGGGCGGCCGGCCTCGTAGGCGCCGCGCGCCACCAGGCCGCTGCGGACCAGGGCCACGGCGTCGACGGCGGTCACGCGGTCGGGTATGCGGGAGGCCATCGCGTTGTGGACGAGGGCCAGTTCGGCGTATGCGTGGGAGAAGCAGAGACCGGTGACGCGGTCACCCGCGGCGAAACCGATGACGCCTTCACCGACGGAGATGACGGTGCCGGCCACCTCGCCGCCGAGCGGGACGGGTTCGGTGCCCTCGCGCACCTTTCGTACGGCGGGCAGTGTGACTCCGACCGCCTCAGCACGGACGAGCAGCTCACCCGTGCCGGGCTCGGGGTCAGGGGCATGCTCGGTAAAGAGGACTTCGGGGCCGCCGTTGACCTCATAGCGGACACGAAGCATGGACACCTCCGGGTGTGACGGGGCCGAATTTCATTGGGTTCCCCAATGAATGGTCATCATAGAGCGAGGTCATTGGGGAGTCCAATGATTTCGGGATAGCCTGCTTCTGTGACTCGTGCCGAACATCCGCGTGCCCTGGAGCACATCCAGTCCCTGCCGAGCTGGCTGGCCGGCCGGGTGGCGGCGCGAGGCAGGAGCTTGGTCGCCGAGGCGATCGCCGAGGAGGGACTGAAGCTGCCGAATCACGCGGTGCTAGCGGCGGTGTCCGAGTACGGGCCGGTCGCCCAGGCGGATTTGGTGCGCCGGCTTGGCGTCGACGCCAAGGACGTCGTCCTGCTGCTCAACCACCTGGAAGAAACCGGGCTGGTGGTACGGGAACCTGATCCGCGAGACCGGCGCAAGAATGCAGTGACGGTGACGCCAGCTGGCGACCGGATCCTGGAGCGGTGCGCTGAGCTGGCCGAACGGGCCAACGCCGAGTTGCTTGCGCCGCTCAGTGCTGCTGAACGTCGGCAGCTGATGGCGCTGCTGACTCGGGTGTACAAGGCGTAGCGTCCGCCGTCGTCCTCGGCGCGGTGCGGGGCCTGAGTCCGCCACCCGGGAAGCACTCATCGACGCCGCCCTACCGGCACCAGCTCACCCGCGTGTGCGAGCAGGCAACCGTCCTCCTCGCCCGGTACCCGGCCGCCGAGGCCACCCGGCGGTGGATGGCCCACTTCCTCGACTACGCCACCGCCAAAAGCGGCATGTCCGCGGCGCTCAACGCGGTCATCGCCTCGGGAATCGACCCGTTCGCCGACAGCCACGCCCTCCTCGCCGGCGCCGTCGCCACCGTCCTCGAGGCCGGCGCACGGGACGGCAGCCTGCGCACCGACGTCACCCCCGACGATGCGCTGATCCTCATGGGCGGCATCGCCTATTCCGTGCAGCACGGCACCGAAGAACAGGCCCGTCGACTCGTCGATCTCTTCATGGACGCGCTGACCAAGGACTCGACCGCGAGCTGAACCCACAGTGTCCGGCCAGCGCGTCGACCACACTGCGCGAGTGCGCCACACCGGCCCACTCGTCCAACGGCTCTGTCCGCGGTCTTCAGGCCCCGACCCCAGGGGACCACCCTCGGTCTCGGAGTGATCCAACCGGCTCAGATGTCGTTCTGTCAGGAGCTCTGAGCGATCCCGAACACGCGCTCGGCCGTGCGGTGGCCGATCGCCGTCCGCTGATTCTCGGTCAGCGGCACGTCCCGCAGGAAGGCCACGGCGGTCGCGGGCTCCTCGTAGGGAAAGTCGATCGCGAACATGATGTTGTCCTCGCCGACCGCGCGCAGGGTCAGCCCGAGCACGTCCGGATCGTCGATGCCGCTCGTGGTGATCGCGAAGTTGCGCCGGAAGTACTCGCTCGGTGTGAGCGACAGGCGCGGCATCGGCGTGGCCGCCCCCGCCGTCCGCGTCGCGAAGGCGTGCCGGTTGTCGATCCGTCGCAGCCAGTACGGGATGCCTTCGCCGAGGTGCCCGAGCACGATCGTCAGCCGCGGGTAGCGGTCCAGGGTGCCACTGAGGATGAGCCGCATGGCGTGCAGCCCGGCCTCGGCCTGGTAACCCCAGATCGCTCCGGGCAGCCCGTGGTCACGGTAGGCGGCGAGCATGCTCGGCGCCCGCGGGTGCAGGTAGATCGGTGCCTGGTTCGCTTCGGCGGTCTCCAGCAGTGGCGCGAACTCCGGCTCGTCCAGGTACCGCCCGCGGGTGTGCGAGTTGATCATGATCCCGTTGAGTCCGAGCGGACCCATGGCGCGCTCGATCTCGGCGCCCGCGGCGACCGGATCCTGCGGCGCCACCGTGGCCAGCCCGCCGAACCGGCCCGGGTGCCGTCGCACGATCGCGGCCAGCGCGTCGTTGAACTCCCGGGCCAGCGGCACCGCGGCGGCCGCCGGATAGGGCTGGACCCCGGGCGGATTGAGGCTGAGCACCGCCATGTCCTGTCCGAGCGCGTCCATCTCCCGCAGCCGGGCATCGGGATCGACGAGCCGAGCGCGAAAATCAGGAAGGTCTTCCACCGTGCGCATCAAATCCATCTCGGTCTCGTCGCCCGGCACGACGTCCAGGCCGTGCGCGACGCGCAGGAACGCCTCGGTCGCGATGTGCTCCTCGACCGCGATGACCCTCATGCCCGCCGCCCGCCGTCGACAGACAACGCGACCCCGGTGACGAAGGACGCCGCGTCCGAGCAGAGCCAGACCGCCGCCGCCGCGACCTCTTCCGGTGTGGCCAGGCGGCCCAGCGGAGTGATCGCCTCCTGCCGCGCGATCAGGTCGGTGCCGCCCGCCCACGCCTCGAACCCGGTAGTGCGGGTCGGTCCGGGGCACACCGCGTTGACCCGGATGCCGTCGGCCGCGTAGTCGACCGCGGCGACCTTGGTGAGCCCGACGATGCCGTGCTTGGCAGCCACGTAGGCGGGGGCGTGCGGGATCGCGTACAGGCCGCCGTTGGACGCGATGTTGACGATCGCGCCGCCGCCTTTGAGCAAGGGCAGCTCGTATTTCATGCACAGGAAGGTCCCGGCCAGGTTGACCTGGACCACGCGCTCGAACTCGTCCAGGCTCGTCCGGTCAAGCTTGCGGTGCATCGACATGCCGGCGTTGTTCACGGCGAAATCGAGGCCACCATAGGTCGTGACCGTGCGCTCGACGGCCGCTCGCACGGAGCGTTCGTCGGCGATGTCGACGGTGAGGGCCAGTGCTTCCCCGCCGTCTTTCCTGATCATCTCGGTGGTCTCGGTCGCCGTGCTCTCGTCGATGTCGAGCACGGCGACCGCGGCGCCTTGCCGGGCGAACTCGATCGCCGTCGCGCGGCCGATCCCGCTGCCGGCGCCGGTGACCAGTCCCACCTTCCGGGAAGCGTCGCTCATGCCAGCGGCTCGTGGTTCGCCCAGGCGACCTTGTACGGGTGTCGCGACTGCCAGCGGTCGATCACTTCGTGCAGCCCGGGCGCGGTGAACGCCTTCGCCAGCGTGTCGGTGTCGGCGAGGGCGACCTGCACGATCGCGGTCGCGATCAGCGCCGGAATGGCTTCCTCGCCGGGGATGGGAAGGTGGCGCCGGGCCACGACCGACTGCACGAGACCGGTGTCGAGCATGACCCGTTCGATATCCGCGAGGTATTGGTCAAGGTCGGTGGCGGGCAGGGGTTGATCGAAGGAAACGATCATCGTGTGGTTGATCATGCGCTAATTCTTGATGGCGGACGCCGCCGGTGTCCAAGATCGATTCGGTCTGGCGCGATAACCTGGAGGCATGATCGAACTGGAGACCCGCGAGCTCGAGTACTTCATGGCGGTCGCCGACGAGCTGCATTTCGGCCGGGCCGCGGTCCGGCTCTCGATCGCCCAGCCGGCGCTGTCGAAAGCGATCCGGCGGATCGAGACCCGGCTCGGCGTCCCGCTGTTCGTCCGCTCCAGCCGGCACGTCGAGCTCACCCCGGCGGGGCGGGCGTTGCAGGAACACGGGCGGCACGCGCTCAACGCGGTCAGCGCCGCCGTCCGCAACGCCCGGCGCGCCGGCGACACCCAGGCCCACCTGCGGCTCGTGCTCAAGCCCGGCGGCGACGCAGGCCTGCTGTCTCCGATCCTGGCCGAGTATGCCCACCAGCCCGACGCTCGCCGGGTGGACATCCTGTTCAGCGGCCCCACCGACCGTGCCGACTTCCTCCGCCAGGGCCGGGCCGACGTCGGCCTGCTCTACGCACCGTTCGACGAACTCGACGGCCTTGCCCATGAGACGCTGTACGTTGAGGACCGCGTGGTCATCGTCCCGTCCGGGCACCGGCTGGCCGGGCGCACTTCGGTGCGAATGTCCGATCTGGACGGTGAGACGCTGCCGCGCTGGAAGGGAATCCCCGGGGGCGACGGCACCGGTCCCGAGGTCGCCGACGTGGTCCAGCTGCTCCACATGATCACGGTGCGCCGGATGATCGGGGTGTTGCCCCGATCGCTGGTCGAACCGGTCCCGGCAGGCGTGGTCTGCGTCCCGGTGACCGACGCGCCGCCCAGCCGCCTCGTGCTCGCCTGGAACGAGCAGGACCGCCGGCCGCTGGTCGCGTCATTCGTGGCCGCCGCCCTCCGAGCAGCCATCCACCCGATGCCCGAGCCGGACCTGGAACGGGTTTAGCACGGGCTTGATACTGGTGATCTCGCGTTGGCCCGTCCGGCTCTGGCATTGCTACTGATCGTGACGCCTGGCAGCTGTGCGGCTGATGTCAGACGCATCCGGTTGGATCAGCCCGTGACGGTCCATGACGTAGCTCGCCGGCTTCCCGCCATCGCCGACTTTGGGACCTGTGCCGCTTGCGATGCTCGACGCGATCCTGAGCCCGGACAGGGAAAGCCGGTACTACTCCTTCAACGCCGCTTGGGCTGACGGCGAGAAGATCGCCTCGATGCGCAACGGGTTGGGAGACGAGTACTCCATCGTGTTCTCGGCGGAGGGGGTCTATGTCCGCGCCCACGACCTGCTGCGCGTGTTCGGCCGGGAAGGCCGCCTGTCCCCGCTGAGGCAGGCGTTCTCCGAATACGGGCGCATCGACAAGACGATGCATCTGCTCGCCCGGTGCGGCCTGGTCGATGACATCTACCGGCGACGGATGAACCGGCAGCTCACGGTGCAGGAGTCTCGCCACCAGCTGGCGCGTGCGATCTGCCACGGCAAGCGCGGCCGGATCGTGCCGGCATACCGTGAGGGCCAGGAAGACCAGTTGGCCGCCCTGGGCCTGGTGCTCAACGCGGTGGCGCTCTGGACGACACGGTATCTGGATGCCGCGATTGTCCAAACCGGAAGCCGGCGGGCGGCCGGTACACGATCTTCCCCTCCCAGCCCGCGCAGGGCCTGCGTCCGCTGCGCGACCCGGCCAGCGTGGAGGGACACCGACATCGACTTCCGACGGCCTCCGGCGGACAGGCTTGGCAGGCAGCTCAACATGAACAACCGCTTCGACTCCAGACAGGTACGGCGGGGGCGTGAGCGCACCTTCCACGTCGGGCCGGCCGGACTAGGGAGATCACTCGCCGACGCGAGGGCCATGAGCCTCGCGGTGTGTCCGGGGATGTGTTCGCTGGCGCGGAGCCGGACCAGCTCGCTCCACAGCAGCCTCTGATCAGAAAGGGGTTGGCCGTCGCGGTCGACCAGGCGAAGCAACACCGGCGTGGTTGTGGCGCGGTCAGGGGTTGTGCTGATCACAGCGCTGAGGCGGCGGCGTTGCGACGCACCAGTTTGACCCGCTGGAGGTGGGTGGTCGAGGCGATCAACGCGGTGATGGTGGTGTTGTCCATCGCATCGTGGTTGTCGACCACCGGAGGCAGGCCGGC
>Ga0310811_10014395_pt1 | contig 10315 bp, 12 predicted proteins | sample YCmetagenome_FD_207642 | JGI IMG/M metagenome (GOLD analysis project Ga0310811, IMG submission 207642) | Soil microbial communities from experimental microcosm in Duke University, North Carolina, United States - YC | ecosystem: Engineered > Artificial ecosystem > Soil microcosm > Unclassified ... | reverse complement strand
TAAGCGATCCGACCGGATGCAGAGGGTGCGAAACCTCCTCAGGGGCCACCAAGGACCATCCGGTGAGTGAAGACAGAGCACGACGCTTCCCTTCCTGGTTGCGACGTCTTTCTCTTCCCGGGATCGAATAACAGAAGACCGAACCAACGGCCTCGACGTCGCAACAGGAGAGGGGAGTCGGGAGGATCCACCGGACGAAAGTCCGGCAAGCTGCGGGGCGGTGACCGACCCCGCCAGGCTCCCGGCACCAACCCTCAGGGACCGAATGCAAGACGCCCTGGTCTGGAACGAAGGCGTCGGCGCCGGCGCGTGTCCGCGGCGCGGCGGGTAACCGTCGCGGCGCGAGGCACCGAAGCTCGCAGCACCAGCCCGCTCCCGTCCCATCGGGAGCGGGCGCGGCGCGTCGGAGACAGACACGTTCGGGGAGACACGATCGTGAGTCCGGGAACGACCACGCTTGATTTGTCGCGTTGTGGACCGCACTCTCGCGCGATGCGCGGTTATTTCGGAATCGGCGTCGAGGGCCTGAGCAAGGCGATCAACGCCGGCAACCTGTTCCGCTCGGCCCATGCCTTCGGCGCGAGCTTCACCTTCACCATCGGCGGCGTGTGGTCGCGCCAGGAAGCGCACCTCGCCGACACCTCGGACGCGCCCGGCCAGGTGCCGTTCTACCGATACGATTCCGTCGCGAGCATGCAGTTGCCTGCGGGCTGCGAGCTGGTCGGCATTGAACTCCTCGACACGGCGGTCGACCTGCCGTCGTTCCGCCATCCGCGCAGCGCGGCCTACGTGCTCGGGCCCGAGCGCGGCTCGCTGTCGCCCGAGCTCGTCGCCAAGTGCGCCTACGTGGTAAAGATCCCGACCAAGTTCTGCATCAATGTCGCGGTCGCGGGCGCCGTCGTGATGTACGACCGCATCATCAATCTCGGTCGCTTTCCGGCGCGTCCGCTCCATCCGAGGGGCGAGCCCGAGCCCGTGCCCAGGCACGTGCATGGCCGTCCGGTGTTCCGTCACGAATGATCGGCACGCTGGCGCGCATGAACGTCTTTTCGTCGTCGACATCGATCGGGTAAATTCGCGCCATGCCTGCGACCCTCTTGCGTTCGACCACATCCGCGCTCGCGCTCGTCGTCACCACGTGCGGCATCGCCGCGGCCCAGCAGTCGCCGTTTCTCGGCTCATTCCAGGACTGGGAGGCCTACGCGTCGGGCAGCGGCAAGGCGCGCGTGTGCTACGCGGTGACCAAGCCGATGAAGCAGGAAGGCAAGGTGCCGAAGCGCGGGGCGGCATTCCTGTTCGTCACGCACCGGCCCGGCGACAACGAGCGCGACGTCGTCAACGTCAAGGCGGGATACAAGTACCGTGCGAACAGCACGGCGAACGTCGCCATCGGCAACCAGACGTTCAACATGTACGTGAGCGACGACGGCGCGTGGAACCGCACGCCTGGCGACGACAAGACGATGGCCCAGGCGATGGTGAAAGGCGCGTCGCTGATCGTCCACGGCACACCGGCGGCGGGCGCCACGACCACCGACACGTTCTCGCTCAAGGGCTTCGGCGCGGCCTACCAGGCGATCGGCAAGGCCTGCAACATCAAGTAGTTCGCCGATCGGACGGGCCGATCCCGGCGGGATGCTGGCATTGGCCTGCCCGGCGGACTATATGAAGCGCGCCCTGTCGCCCGTTCGAGGCGACCGGCGCGCCCTTTCGCCCACACGAGTTGGCCCTACAGTCTGGCTATGACGCCCGCAGCGACCGCCCCGTCCGCCTCGACGGTTATCGAGAAGACGCCGCTCAAGCCGGCCGAGGCCGCGCAGGGCGTCGGCGGGCTGACGAATCTCGTCGGCATGACGCGCGAGCAACTGACCGAGGAAATCGTCGGCCTCGGCGAAGCTCCGTTCCGCGCCCGGCAGCTCTGGCACTGGATCTACCATCGCGGCGAGCGAGACTTCGCCGCGATGACGACGTTGGCCAAGGATTTTCGCGCCAAGCTCGCCGAGCACTTCACGCTCGCCCGGCCCGAGGCGGTGCGCGACGACATCTCGTCCGACGGCACGCGCAAGTGGCTGTTCCGCTTCGCGGACGGCCAGGAAGTCGAGACCGTCCACATTCCGGAAGAGGATCGCGGCACGCTGTGCGTATCGTCGCAGGTTGGCTGCTCGCTCGCCTGTGCCTTCTGCCACACCGGAACGCAGCAGTTCGTCCGCAATCTCTCGTCGCGCGAAATCGTCGCCCAGGTGATGGCGGCGCGCGACGCCCTCGGCGAATGGCCGTCGCCCAAGAGCGACCGCATGATCTCCAACATCGTGATGATGGGGATGGGCGAGCCGCTGCTGAACTTCGAGAACGTGAAAAAGGCGCTCGGCGTCGTCATGGACAGCGAGGGCATCGCGATCTCGCGCCGCCGCATCACGCTCTCGACCGCCGGCGTGGTGCCGCTGATGGACCGCTGCGGCTCGGAGATCGGCGTCAATCTCGCGGTGTCGCTGCATGCCGTGAGCGATCCGCTGCGCGACGTGCTGGTGCCGATCAACCGCCGCTTCCCGCTCAAGGAGCTGCTCGCCGCCTGCCGGCGCTATCCGGGCGCCAACAACGCGCGCCGCATCACCTTCGAGTACGTGATGCTGAAGGGCGTCAACGATCGCCCCGAGGACGCCCGCGCGCTTGCGCGCCTGCTCAAGGGCGTCCACGCCAAAACCAATCTGATCCCGTTCAATCCGTGGCCGGGCTCGGACTACGAGACCTCGAGTCCCGATGCGGTCGAGGCATTCGCCCGCATCCTCAACGATGCCGGGCTCGCCGCGCCCGTGCGCCAGCCGCGCGGCCGTGACATCCTCGCCGCCTGCGGCCAGCTCCGCACCGACAGCCAGCGTCGGCGGAAGAGCGCGCCGGCAGCCTGATCGGTCTGTTTTCGGCCCGCGGTTCGGGCCAACCCCCAACGCTAAGAAATTTAATTACGCGATGGGCGTCGTAGCCGGGCCTGGCGGTCGGAAACTGTGGCCGATGAGCCACACGGGTCCTTAAATTTCGCGGGGACGGCATATTGGCTACGCATCGGATACAGTTCTGGCGTTCAAAATGGCGTGAGTTCGCGGGCTGCCAATCATCCCGCCCATGAACGTCAAAGATAAAGGGGTTCCAACAATGCGCATTTCCTTGGCCGCCGGCATTGTCGCCGCAGGTCTCCTCGCCGCTGCCGGCGCCGCGAGCGCCCAGGACTCCGGTCCGTACTTGGGCTTGGGGCTCGGCGCCAGCTTCCTCGAAGATCACTCGTTCAACGGCACGGGCATCGCCAGCAAGGGCGAGTACGACACCGGCATGGGCGGTCTTCTGACCTTCGGCTACCGCTTCGACCCCAACTGGCGCGGCGAAATCGAAGGCGGCTACCGCCGCAACGGCATCAGCAGCAACTCGCCGGGCACCGGCGACGGCAGCTCGCAGGCCTTCACCGGCATGCTCAACGTGTTGTACGACATTCGCACCGGCACCTCTTTCACGCCGTACCTCGGCGTCGGCGGCGGCTGGGTGCACTACAAGGCGGCGGGCATGACACCGGTCGCCGGACAGCGTCTCAACGACAACGATAACCTCTGGGGCCTCCAGGGCATCGCCGGCGTCAGCTACGACCTGTCGCCGCGCACGCAGCTGTTCCTCGACTATCACTACCTGCGCGCGCAGAACCCCAACGTCACCACCTCGACGGGCACCTCGGTCAATACGAAGTACCGTGATCATCTCGTGACGGTCGGCTTCCGCTTCCTGATCGGGGCGCCGCCGGCCCCGGCCGCCGCTCCGGCCCCGGCTCCGGCGCCCGTCGCGGCTCCGGCGCCCGCTCCGGCTCCGGCCCCGGTCGTCCGTTCGTTCCAGGTGTTCTTCGATTTCGATAAGGCCGACGTCCGTCCGGACGCCCGTCCGATCATCGAGGAAGCGGCCAATAATGCGCGCCGCGGCGGTGTCAGCCGCATCGTGCTGACCGGCCACACCGACAAGGCGGGTTCGGCGGCCTACAACCAGCGTCTGTCGGTGCGTCGCGCCGAGGCGGTGAAGGCCGAGTTCGTCCGCATGGGCTTCAATCCGAACGACATCCAGACGATCGGCAAGGGCAAGACCGATCCGCTGGTGCCGACTGCGGATGGCGTCCGTGAGCCGAAGAACCGCCGCGTCGAGATCGTGTTCTGATCGACGCCTAAGCGTTCAGCAAAGCAAAAGGCCCTGGGGGAAACCCCAGGGCCTTTTTCGTATCTGCGCTCGACGTCGACAGCGACGCGGCGATCGACGCGTTTCGCGTTCAGGAGCCCGCGTTTACGAGCCTTGGCGCTGGGCGACCTGCTCGGTGAGATGGCGCTGGGCGAACTGCTCGATGCCCTTCTGCGGCACCGCCAGCACCTGGGCGAACAGCTGGTTGCTGCGATCGCAGAAGCCCGGCTCGCGCATGCTGACGAGCGACAGCTCGTTCGACAGCCGCGTCATGAAGGAATCCATTTCGTTCGCCCCGTTCTTCGAGCCGTAGATACGCGCGAAATAGCTCTTGAGCGTGGAGCCGTTGGTCTTGAGCGCGGCTCCGAAGCGGGTGACGAACGAGTTGTAGTTGGACTGAATGTCCTTGCGGCCGCAGGACAGGGCGGCGACCAGAAGCTCGGTCTGAAGGTGGCGGAACTGGAAGGCGAGCTGATCTTTCTCGGTGACGTTACGGGTCGGCAACTCGACGGCGCCGACGCTGCTCGCGGCCACGACTCCCGACAGCAGCACCGCAGCGCAGATGCGCGCGACCGAATGCGGCAGAACCGACGGTGTGTTCACGGTGATCCCCCTACTGAGTGTTCGAGCCGGGCTCCGGCCTTCCGGCATCGTCCGCCGCAAAAGTTAACCGCGGCTCAATCCAAAGTCACGCTTCGCGTAGGCCACCGCGGGTCACGGTCCGGAGAGCCGCAGCGTTCCTTGGGATTTCAATGCGTTTTCATCGAGTTTGTCTCGACGTCCGCGGAATCTTGAAGTGACCAGGCCTTTGCAACATACTCCGCGCCGCCCGGCGGGCCCCGGCTTCATCAGGCCCGACATTTCTCAACAGGACGCTTATCAGCAGGAAGAGCGACATGGCGAGCGCAGGCACTGGCGTGAAAAAAGGTGACGTGAAGAAGGTCGTGCTCGCGTATTCCGGCGGTCTCGATACCTCGGTGATCCTGCGCTGGCTGCAGGAGACCTACGCCTGCGAAGTGGTGACCTTCACCGCCGATCTCGGCCAGGGCGAGGAACTCGCTCCGGCACGCGCCAAGGCCGAGTCGATGGGCGCGAAAGAAATTTTCGTCGAGGACCTGCGCGAGGAGTTCGTCCGCGACTACGTGTTCCCGATGTTCCGCGCCAACGCGCTCTATGAGGGCGTGTACCTGCTCGGCACCTCGATCGCGCGGCCGCTGATCGCCAAGCGCCAGATCGAGATTGCGCAGAAGACCGGCGCCGACGCCGTCGCCCACGGCGCCACCGGCAAGGGCAATGACCAGGTGCGGTTCGAACTTGGCTACTACGCGCTGAAGCCCGACATCAAGGTGATCGCGCCGTGGCGCGAGTGGGATCTCAACTCCCGCACCAGGCTGATCGAGTACGCCGAGAAGCACCAGATTCCGATCGCGCGCGACAAGCGCGGCGAGCCGCCGTACTCGACCGACGCCAACCTGCTGCACATCTCGTACGAAGGTAAGGCGCTCGAGGACCCGTGGGTGACGCCCGACGAGGACATGTTCACCCGCTCGGTGGCGCCCGAAGCGGCGCCCGACCAAGCGACCTGGGTCGAGATCGAGTTCGAGGCCGGCGATCCGGTGGCGGTCGACGGCGAGCGACTCTCGCCCGCGAAGCTCCTGACGCGTCTCAACGCGCTCGGCGGCGCGAACGGCGTCGGTCGCGCCGACATCGTCGAGAACCGGTTCGTCGGCATGAAGTCGCGCGGCGTCTACGAGACCCCGGGCGGCACGATCCTCGCCGCCGCGCATCGCGCGATCGAAAGCCTGACGCTCGACCGCGGCGCCGGACACTTGAAGGACGAGCTGATGCCGCGCTACGCCGAGCTCGTCTACAACGGCTTCTGGTTCTCGCCCGAGCGCGAGATGATCCAGAGGCTGGTCGACGAGAGCCAGAAGAACGTCTCCGGCACCGTGAAGCTGAAGCTCTACAAGGGCTCGGTGTCGGTGGCCGGCCGCAAGTCGGCGAAGAGCCTGTACAAGCAGGACTACGTCACGTTCGAGGCCGACTCGGTCTACAACCAGCGCGACGCCGAAGGCTTCATCAAGCTCAATGCGCTGCGCCTGCGTCTGCTGAACCTGCGCGGCCGCTGAAGCGGCTCAGTCCTTCGGCAGAACGACGCCGTTCTGCGCCGCGCACGCGTTCAACGCGTTCTCGATCAGGCAGGCGATCGTCATCGGCCCGACACCGCCGGGCACCGGCGTGATCGCGCCGGCGACAGCCTTCGCCCGCTCGAAGTCGACGTCGCCGACGAGCCGCGACTTGCCGCCTTCGTCAACGCGGTTGATGCCCACGTCGATCACTGTCGCCCCCGGCTTGATCCAGTCGCCCTTGATCATGCGCGGACGGCCGACCGCGGCGATGACGAGATCGGCGCGGCGCACGACACCCACGAGATCCTTGGTGCGCGAATGCGCAACCGTCACCGTGCAGCTCTCGGCGATCAGCATCTGCGCGACCGGCTTGCCGACGATGTTCGACCGCCCGATGACCACGGCGTCCAGTCCCGAGAGGTCCGGGCGCACGGTCTTGGCGAGGATGATGCAGCCGCGCGGCGTGCATGGAACCATGCCGCCGCCGACCCCGGTCGCGAGGCGCCCGACGTTGATGAGGTGAAAGCCGTCGGCATCCTTGTTGGGATCGATCGCGGCGATGATGTGGTCGGGATTGATCTGCTTCGGCAGCGGCATCTGCACGAGGAACCCGCTCACCGCCGGATCGGCGTTGAGCCGCGCGATCAGCTCCAGCAACTCCTGCTCGCTCGCGGTCGCCGGCAGCCAATGGGTGAACGAGTTCATGCCCGCCGCCTCGGTCGCGAGGCCCTTGTTGCGGACGTAGACCTGGCTCGCCGGATCCTCGCCCACCAGAACGACGGCGAGGCCGGGCGTCAGATTGTGATTGGCCTTCAGCCACCCGACCTTTTTCGCGACCTGCGCGCGCAGGCGTTCGGCAATCGCCTTGCCGTCGATGATTTTGGCCTCAGCCATGATGGTCCCTTTTGAAGGCTGGCGCGATGCGAGCGACGGCGTCGAAAAGTGTGGGAGGATCGCCGGCGACGAAGATTGTCTTGTCGCGGGACGCCGTGCCGGTGCGGATACTAACCGCCGACTTCGGCACGTCCAGCGCTTTGGCGAGGATCTCGATCAGCCGTGCGTTGGCGCGACCGTCGGCGGGCGGCGCGGCGAGCGCAATCTTGAGCGCGGGCCCGCGCGGACGGGTGACGACCCCTTCGATGCCTTCACGCCTGGCCTTGGGCGCCGCGCGGACCTGGATCAGCAGGCCGCCGTCCACCGCGTGGGCGAGCGCGGCCGTCGCCAACTCAGGGAGCGATCCGCAGGAGGTACGGAAGGTAAAGCTGGATGAGCTGAATGATGAAGAACAGCACCAGCGGCGACAGATCGAGGCCGCCGACCGAGGGTATGACGCGGCGGATCGGCCTCAGCACCGGCTCGGTCAGACGGTACAGGATGTCGCTGACGACATAGACGAACCGATTTCGCGTATTGACCACGTTGAACGAGATCAGCCAGCTCAGCACCACCCACGCGATGACGATCCATTTGTAGATCTGAAGGATTTCGTCCAGGACTATGATCAGCGGGACCATCGGCGGCTCTCTCGGCGGCAGTTCGGATGCGACCGTAGCCGTGAGCCCGAGCGGCCGCAAGGCCGCAAACCGCAGGAATTCCGGCCAAAATTCCCCGTGAGGAGGGGGCGACGAGCATTAGTGGCGCCTTGACAGGGCATGTCCCCGAAACCATTATCCGGGCCTTCCAGAGCCCGCCCGTCTGGCGTGGAAGCGTGGGGCCGTAGCTCAGCTGGGAGAGCGTCGCGTTCGCAATGCGAAGGTCAGGGGTTCGATCCCCCTCGGCTCCACCAATTCCCCCCTCGAGACTGAACCCGATCACGGCGCCGTTTTCGGCCCTCCGTCGTTCGCTGCGTCGCCCTTTGGCGCCCCGTCCGGCTGCGCGCCGCCCATGTGGGCGAGCATCGCCTTGGCCTGGACGGCGAACGGCGAGTCGGCCGGTGCCCGCTTCACGATCTCGGTGAGTTCGGCGCGCGCCGAGTCGCGGTCGCCGCTCCGCATGGCCACGAAGGCGAGCAGCATGTGGCCGCGCGGATTGTCGGGATCGAGCTCGACCGCCTCCGACGCGTACTGCCGGATCGGTGGCAGCGCCTGGCCCTCGGAGACGTCGGCGAACGTCTGAGCGAACTTGGCAACGGCTTCGGCGGCGTCCTTGGGGGGCAGCAGCGCGCGTGCCTTGTCGAGTGCGGCGCGCGCCTCGTCGAGCCGCGTGAGCTTCAGCTTCGCCGACGCGAGGATGGCCCAGCCCTGACCATCGTTCGGGTTGTCGGCGAGATGCTCCTCGACTAGGCCGACGAGGTGCGCAAGCTCGGCCCGCTGCGCCTCCTCCTGGGCCCGGAACTCGGAATATGCCGTCAGGTACGCCGGTGCGCCGGGGCTTCCGAGAGCGAGATAGAGCAGCAGCGCGGCCGGGATCATGATGCAGGCGAGCACCGCCGCGAGCCGAGCGCGGGCAGCGAATTGGCGAACCGGCTTCGCGGTGTCGCCGACCTTCTCGAGCGAACGCCCGGCGGCGATCAGCCGCCGCTCGATCTCGCGCCGTGCCGCGACCGCTTCGGCCTCGCCGATCTCGCCATTGGCGCGTTCGCGCTCGAGCTCGGCGAGCTGGTCCTTGAACAACGCGATGTCGAGCGCGGCGCGCGGCGCCTCGGCGGAGCGGCGGCGCATCAACAGCGGGGCTGTCGCCGCGGCGACAGCGGCGAGAGTCATGATCGCGAGCGCGATCCACAGCATCAGCGCGGCTCCATGAGGCGCTTGAGCTCGGACTCTTCGTCGGCTGAGAGCGGCGCATCGATCGTCGCGCGCTTGCGTCGCGCACGCGCGACGATCGCCGTCGCTGCGACGAGCAGCAGCAGCGCAGGTCCGAACCACAGCAGATAGGTCGCGCGAGTGACCGGTGGGCGCAGTAGCACGAAATCGCCGTAGCGGGCGACGATGTAATCGACGACCTGCTGGTTGCTGTCGCCGGCCTGCAGCCGCTCGCGGACCAGAATGCGCAGGTCGCGGGCGAGGCCCGCCTCGGAATCGTCGATCGACTGGTTCTGGCAGACGAGGCAGCGCAGCGATTGACCGATGGTCCGCGCGCGCGCCTCGAGTGCCGGATCGGCGAGCATCTCGTCCGGGCCAATCGCGAGTGCCACCGGGCTTATGAGTGCGGCGAGCGAGACGAGCAGCGCGGCCAGGAGGGCGAGACGCCTCATGATTTGGCCTCGGCGAGAAGCTTGCGCAGCACGGGCTTGATCGTGGTGTCGACGTCCTGAGGTGTGATCGGCGCCGGCAGGCGGAAGCGGATGCGGCCGTGCGCATCGATCAGGTAGGTCTCGGGCACGCCGTAGGCGCCGAGGTTGATGAACAGCCGGCCGGGATCGGCGCCGATGCGCTCGTACGGGTTGCCGAGCTCGGCGAGGTACGCGCGCGCGTCCTCGGGCTTGTCCTTGTAGTTGACGCCGAACAGATGCACGCGGCCCTTGATGTCGGAATCGCGCATCAGCTTGGTGAGTTCGCCGTGCTCGGCGCGGCATGGGATGCACCACGAGGCGAAGACATTGAGAATCGTCACCTGGCCCTGCAGCTCCTGGCTCGACACGCCCGGCACGTCGAGGCCGGCAATCGGCGGCAAATCGAACGGCGGTGCCGGCTTGTCGATCAGCACCGACGGCAGCTCGCTCGGCTTCAGCCACAGACCGGCGAACAGGCCGATCGCGAGCGCCGCGAACAGCGCGAGGGGAATGGCGTAGCGCAGGCTCATCGACTACTCCGCCGGCGCAGGATGCGCGCCCGGCACGGCCTTGCGCGACGGCGCGCCGACTCGCAGGCGACGGTCGGTGAGCGACAGCACGCCGCCGAGCGCCATGACGATGGCGCCGAACCAGATCCACGGCTGCAGCGGATTGACGTAAAGCCGCACCACCCAGCGCGCCTTGGGATCGACCGGCTCGCCGGGATGGCGCTCGGCTTGCCCCTCGGGCTCGCCGATGACGACGTAGACATCGC
>Ga0310811_10014393_pt1 | contig 10315 bp, 8 predicted proteins | sample YCmetagenome_FD_207642 | JGI IMG/M metagenome (GOLD analysis project Ga0310811, IMG submission 207642) | Soil microbial communities from experimental microcosm in Duke University, North Carolina, United States - YC | ecosystem: Engineered > Artificial ecosystem > Soil microcosm > Unclassified ... | reverse complement strand
AAGAAATAAACTACAATCTGCTACAGACATTTCCTCAAATCAATTACAGTCGCTATTGGAATGAATATTTCCATCACTGGATCATAGGAGCTGACCAGACAACATCATTAACGTGGCTCATTAAAGAGAACGACAATTCCAGTCGGCTAGCCCAACCACCAACCCAACCTGTCAGTATTCAGGAAAGCAACACTGACTATGACACCACACCACAAACAGAGGACACCATCGATACGACTTCACCCGAAGAGTTAGCGCTACGCATCACACACGAACCACTACAACCATCACCCGAACCGCTGCTGACCCAACTGATCCATGAAGTGCAACGCCATGTGCTCATTGACGAAACGGTCATCCGCCGCATCTATCATGCGCTCCTGGCTGGTCACGTCATCTTCACTGGCCCTCCGGGGACTGGCAAAACCGAACTGGCGCGACTGATCCCCGAAACTCTCTGGCGCAGCCCTGACCCTGACGATACCACTTCCAATCAAGAATCGGATGAAACAACATGGACGCTTGCTGATCTGAACACAGAGACAACCTATACTACCCGTCTGGTCACGGCCACCGATGACTGGACACCCCGCACGCTCATCAGCGGCATCACGCCGCAGAGCAATAATGGCAGTGTCAGCTATAAAATCCAGTTCGGACATCTGACATCAACCATCCTGAAAAACTGGTCCTTCCAGGGAGCGCAACCAGAGGAATGGAGCCATCAGACCCTCTACCGCACCCGCCTGAACGCCGCCAGCAGCCTGAATCGCAGCAAGATCCAGACCTTCAAAGGACAATGGCTGGTCATCGACGAATTTAATCGCGCACCCATCGATCTCGCGCTCGGTGATGCACTGACAGCGCTGGGAGGCAATGACGTGTTACGTGTCATGATCGAGAGTGGGAGCGCGGAACTGCCCATTCCACAGGATTTCCGCATCATCGGCACACTCAACAGCTTTGATCGCAACTACCTCAATCAGATGAGTGAAGCCCTCAAACGCCGCTTCTCCTTCATCGAAATCCTGCCACCCGCCCGCACACAACGACAGGCGGAACAGGGCATCGTGCTCAACAAAGCGTTGAAAAAGATCAGTCATCTCAGCCCATTGATCAATCTGAGCGACGATGATAACCTGTACTGGCAAGATCAGCTCAACATCGTACCAGACACCAACGGCGTGTATAGCATCAACTGGGATGATCATCAGCAAGCATTTAAACAGAGCTTCGACGCGGCATGGCAACTCTTTGAAGTTATCCGCATCTATCGTCAGTTAGGTACGGCGCAGGCAATCGCCCTGACGCAACATATGCTCATCACCGGAGTCATGCAGAACTATACGACACAGGACGAGTGGACCAGAGCACTCGACGACGCGCTCTGCAACACCATCGCCGACCAGTTACAGGTGCTCCTACCAAAAGAACTGGAAACGCTGCTCCTCTACCTGACCACGCCCACGGCAGAGTTTCCCGCGCTCTATCATAACCTGCTCAACGAACTCGCCAGTTCACCACAACAACTCTATCGCCAACTGCTCGCGTTGAGCGGCATCACGGATGATACCGGACAACCATTTCTCTCAGCGCAACAGGTCACACAGATCACGGCGCAGGATCGTCCAGAAATCCCGGCATCTGTGCTCACAAATCTGTTCCATCTCAGCCAACCCATCCCGACATTACCACAATTTACACGCCGCTTGCGCACCTTCTGGGCTGAACGCGGTCTGTAAGATTGTAGAACAGTCGCTAGAAACGAAAAACGCTCATGATCGAAACCACCTATACAGGCGAACCAGCCGACCAGAAAGCACAGGTACAACACTGGTCACAGCAGTTGCAGCGGCGCATCATCCGCCTGCTACTGCTGCACGACCCACAACTGTTGCGCCAACAATTTCGCCTCTTCTTCGCTGAGAGCAACCTGCCCACTATCCCATTGCTGCAACAATATGATCGCTACATCAAATTTCAGACGCTCAGCGATGAACTGCTCGACTTCATCCTACCCAACATTCGCCGTCAGTTGAGCATGAAAACCAATCAGCTTCGCCAGACGGAAGACGCGCCCACACGAGGTGATATCGACTGGCATAAAACACTCGAAAAAAGCTGGCGTGAGACACCTGGAATGCCACCTCAACGCTTTGAGACGCGCCGCCGCCAGCATAGCATGGACACACCCGAAAATGTGCTGACCGTCGCGCTCATCCAGGCATTCCGCCGCGAGCTACAACGTCTGCTTGATGAACGGCTGGACGACGAAGATTTTCACCAGCAGGAAAAGCAATTTCTCGTCAATACCGACGAACGAGCCGAGCGCGAACTCGCCGCGCCCTACGCCCGCTTGCTGGCCGCCGAAGCACAACAAGCCGATATAGCGCTACTCATTCAGCACGTCTCAGCGCAACTCCGCTCCGGTCCCAATCCATATCGGGAACTGCTCAACTGGTGGCAGCGCTTCAGTCAATTTCGCACTGGTCGCGCCGCCGCAAGCAAACAGGCCAGCACGCTGAGCACCACACGCACCGACGAGAAGACCGATGCATGGCTCTATGAACTCTGGATCACGCTCGAACTGATCCACCTCTTACAGGAACAGGACGCGATCCAGACACCAGATATCACCATCGCCACCGACCTGCTCCAATGCACATTTACATGGCACGAACGCCGCTTCCGCCTGCTCTACAATCGGCAACTCGACACCATGACAGGGTTCCGCTCCGATTGGGCGCACGGCCCCTCATCCCGCCCCGATTATACTATCGAACGCGAAAAGCCGCTCGAAATTCGCTATCAGAAGCAACTTATCTGGCGTGAACCGTCAGTGATCTTCGACGCCAAATATTACCTTGGTGGCAACGACCCGGCTCATACCCACGGCCCGATCAAAAAAATGCTCGGCGATATGACGCTGCTCGGCGCACAGACGGGTGCGCTCTTCTTCCCTCAATTGCCAGAGCCAGCAGCAACGCCAACAGCAGACAAGCAGCCAGAACATACCCGCGTCGTGCGTCATCAGGGCAAACAGTATCAGGCTCCCACCCCATCGCGTCAGATCTACCTCTATCACCTCGCACCTTCGATGCCTTTTGACGCGCTCCAACAACGCCTGAAAGCGATCCTTGATCTCGCCACAGATCAGCTTCCAGAGCGATCCGCGCCAGTCTGTAGCGGTATCTGGCTGGATAGTGATACCACCAACGCCGCGCAACAACTTCCGCAGGCGCATACGATCCTCTGCCCCAAACCACATATTGGCCCCGGCGTCTACAATCTGGTCAACGCGGACAGCGACTGCCTGCAAAATCCCCATCTCTGTCATGTCATCGGGCAACCTATTGTCGCACCAAGCGTGCTACGCGCTCGCACCCACGAAGAACTCACCACGCAAAGCGCGGAACTCCGTCAACGCAGCAGCCAGCGTTTACAAATAGCCGAACAGAACGAAAATGAAGAGTTCGCCGAGCAGATCCGTACGCGCATTCTGTCAGGCGTTGGACATGCCGTTGAACGCTACGTCCAGCAAACGGGCAATACAAAAGCCATCGAAGAGAAATTCGCGCAATGGATTTTTGGCTCATACTGGAACGATCCACACCGGGGTCTGGAAGAGATGACCCGCCACGCGCTTGTCAGCGGCGAATATGTCTGGGAGCAATATCAGGAAGTGGAACTTCAGGACTGGGCCGCGCCCGCTATTCAATACTGCCGGGCGCTGGAACACGAACTAAAACGCCGCCTCTACTTTCCCTGTCCCCAAAAATATAATCTGAACAAAGCAGGCTTTACGCTAGGCACTATCGATTTTGCCTACCAGCGCAAGAACAGGGACGCACGTGCGATCTGGTCCAACTTTGAGTGGTTGATCAAGGACTCCGACGGTGACATGCGGATATTTGAGCAGGCAATGAAAGAGGTCCATGAAGAAAAGGTCAAAGAAAATCGGAACCTCCTGGCGCATGGCGGCACGATCTCTAAAGAAATCGCTTCCTCGTTGCGCACCATAGTGATTGGCACCGGCAGCAAACCCGGTATTCTGTCACGGCTGGCGGAACAGCTCTTCCCGGCCATGCCCACAAAACAGAGACACTAACCCATACATACTTTACAATATGAATGCAGAGAAAGCTATTTTACCGGATATGGAACAGGCAATAAGAATAGAACAGCATAGAGCGTACAGAAACGCATCTGTACTGATCGGGGAGCAGAGCAATGAACAAAACTGATCGGTTGTTAGCCATCGTGCTGGAATTGCAACGGCAGGGACGGCAACGCGCCGAGGATTTAGCCGCAACGTTCGAAACTAGCAAGCGCACTATCTATCGTGATATCCTGGCGCTCTGTGAGGCCGGAGTGCCGATCATCTCTATTCCCGGTCAGGGCTACTCATTGATGAAGGGCTATTTTCTGCCACCGCTCAGTTTCACCACGGAGGAGGCAACAATGCTCCTCCTGGGTGCGGACTTCATGTCCCGCAACTTTGACGCTCAGTATAGCTCAGCAGCAAAATCAGCCATCCGCAAAATTGATGGTGTGCTCCCCGAAACGTTACGCGATGATGTGCAATATCTCCAGAACAATATTCGCTTCATTGGCTCAATCAATGCCTCCAACCCCGAAGAGCACGAAAAACTACAGGTATTACGCCGGGCACTGATCGATCGCAATACGATCCAGTTTGCTTATCATACACGCTATCGGAGCGACGAACAGAGCGGAGCGCGTAGACGTAAAGCCGATCCATATGGGCTGGCCTACCTGCGCAATTCGTGGTATTTATCCGCCTATTGCCATCTGCGTCAGGCAATTCGCCACTTCCGCCTTGATCGGATCGAAGACCTGGAATTGCTACCACAAACCTTCACTCGCCCGACCAATTTTCAACTCGATCAGAGAAGAGCAGACCAGAACAGAACCATCCGCGTTCGCGTACTGTTCGATCACGAGATAGCTCGCTGGGTACAAGAAGAGCGCTCGTTCTACACCACCAACACAGAAGAAACCGCTGATGGCTTACTGGTCACGCTGATGATCGGCCAACTAAACGAAATTACACAATGGCTCCTGAGCTGGGGCCGCCACGCACGGATATTGGAACCCGACTCACTTAGAGAACTTCTGGCTAAAGAAGCGCAGGCCATGCTACAAAATCATCAGATTTTGGAAAGTTCACCACAGTAAAAACGCTGCTGCCATACTGTTGTCACAACGTTAAAGTACACTACTGGTATAGAAAACAAGAGATGACGTTCACAAAAATACATTAAAAGAAGAAGCTCATATTAGAAGGAGGAGTTATATCATGTCAACTATACCAGCTCTGAGTTTTGTGGTCTTCTATGTCTCTGATATCGAAGAGGCAACGACATACTTCACAGAAAAACTTGGTTTCGCTATCGTTCCAGAGCAGAGCGGAAAGATATTTCGTGCATTGCGCGGCGGAGAGGAAAACATCGGCTATGGCCTGAATCTGGTCGGAGAGGATACGCCCCCAGCAGGAACCGTGGAGTTATACTTCCAGGCGGATGACATCAACGAACTCCACACCACGCTGACCGCTAGAGGTGCAGGCACAACCCCGGTTGTTCGTATGCCATTCGGCTCGATCTTTGGTGTACAATCACCCGACAAACATCCATTGGTAATGCTCCAACAACCAGCCAGATAAACAGAGCTATCTGACGATTAATAGTCAGTAAAAGTGTTAAGAGCGGAGCCTCCATCCTGCACAGGGATGAGGCTCCCGGCTCTGCACCAAACAAGCAAATCCACAAATGGAAATCGCAGGGCACCTTAACGCTGCTGCGTTGGAGGAATTTGCACACGCTTAAAGAATTCTTCGACTTCAGAGCTTGTCATCTTATGGGAGGATGCTATGAGCTGTTGTGTCGCTTCCACCGCCATCGCTATCGCCTGCTGCTTGTCCGCTTGATGTCGGGCAGCAAGGATTTTCAATTCCCATTCCGCAAGCAGGTATTCAAGCGCGAATTGGGTCTGACGAAATCCCTTCCAATCGCTCTCCCAGCGAAAGAACGAAGTCAGGCCGGTAAGTCCTGCCACCACAAGCGCGAAAGCAGGCAGCACAACGGTTTTCCAGACCCCCTCAAGTGTCGTCAGAAAAGGGATGCTAATACTAAGGAGAATAATGAGGACACCCGAAACGCGAAAGAGCCATCTTGGTCTCCAGCCATGCTCTTTGTACCAGTTCAATTTCCGCACAACAAAATCATCTTTGATACGCGTCAACTCTACAAGCACAGACTCAAAGCGAGCCTCAGCATCATGCTCTACGAGATCGCTCATCTGCTGGTTTCTGTCCAAATTTCAACCTCACCGCAAAGAACAACCAATCCAAACCTCAGTCTCCGCCCCACTACTATATTATTCTCATTTCACTTGCTAAAAGCGGTAATAAACAAAAAACCGCTTCCCATCGTTCTGCAATATTCCTTTCCCCATGCTATCTATCCGCGTCAGGATCAATCCTGCCCGCAAAATGATAATCAGAAAAAAGATCATTCCATATGCATAAACGAATGAGAAGCGGTCTCTATCAAAAAGCGCTGGCTTAGAAGAGATTCTCGATGATCTTGTCAGGTACGAAACGTAAAGTAATCCGCTGTTGCTCTCATATATATTACCTGTATATTACCTGTTCCATTCCAGGCTTCAGCTACACATATATTAAAGCTGCTCAATGATTCTTTCAGGTCTGATACGCAGGGCCACACGATTCTGCGATTTGAAACGTGTGATGTATTCTTGTCGGGTCGCTTCATCGCTGACATACCGCGTTGCGAGTTTCTCAAGATCACTATGAACAACCGCTTGCTCAGGATTAACGTCAAGGGTGCCATTAATGCTTACATAACGGAAACCATCCTCTACACAGAATGCAATACGACTATCACGCCGAATATTCTTCATCTTCTGCAAATGCACCTGAGTATTCATCACAATCGTGCCATCTTCATCCAACACATACCACATGGTGGTCAATTGTGGCGTGCCATCTTTATTGATAGTGCTTAAAACAGCCTGATGCAGTTCCTTGAGAAATACCTGTGCCTTATCCGATAAAATGTTTGCCATAAGTTATAACTGTTCCTTTCAACATGCGAGGTTGAAAAATAGTCAAAGGTAAAGAGTCGGGATACGACCTACAATCTATCCCTTCCTCATAAACACTCAACCATTCATAATTTCATCCCTCTTTTTGTCAAAAAGGATCAATTTTATGCATAATGCTGGTATCTCCTATTAATCTATGAATACATTTCACCTTCTGAGGCCAATGGTGGCTCAGTTGGTTCTGGCTCATACTGCGATTCTGGCGCTCGTGCGCCGAAGAGCAGATTGAGCACAATCGCAGTCACACTGCCCGCTGTGATGCCACTATTCAGAATGATTTGCGACCAGGATGGCAAAAGAGCATAGAACTGTGGCGCTCCAATCGGTATCAAACCAATGGCAATACTGACCGCTACAATATAGATGTTATTGTTCCCATGAAATTCGACTTTCGAGAGCACACGAACACCACTGGCTGCAACCATGCCGAAGAGCACCAGACCCGCGCCACCTAATACAGGTTGTGGCACCGAGGCGACCAGCGCCGCCAGTTTCGGGAAGAGTCCCAACACGACGAGCATCACGCCCGCAGTCGCCACCACAAAACGGCTGCGCACACGCGTCACGCTCACCAGTCCAACATTCTGCGCAAAGGCGGTATAGGGGAAGGCATTCAAGAAGCCGCCAATGATGGTTGCCAGACCATCAGCCGCCAGTCCTGCCGAAAGGGTCTGCCGATCTAACGGCTTCTCCACGATCTCACTCACCGCGATCATATCACCCGTCGTCTCAGTCATCGTCACCAGCATCACCAGCGTCAGCGAGATAATCGAAACCAGATCGAAGCGAGGCCAACCATATTTAAAGGGGGTCGTCACACCAATCCAACCCGAACTGAGAACAGCGGAAAAATTCATCAGGCCAAAGGAGGCCATAATCAAAGTGCCAATAATCAAGCCCAGCAGAATCGCGATATTAGCAATAAAACCACGGAAAAACCGCGAAATACAGAGAATAATGACAAGAGTAATCAATGCAAGTAGCATATTAACTGGAATCGCCGATAATCCACTATTGGTAATCCAACCAGTAGCAACAGGCAACAGCGAAATACCAATGATAGTAATAATCGATCCGGTCACAACAGGCGGAAAGAAACGCACCAACCGACCATAAAAAGGACTAAGGAGAAAGGTAATCAAACCAGCTACGATGATCGACCCATAGATAGTCGTCAACCCATGCGTACTACCGATCAATATCATGGGTGTTACCGCTGCGAACGTACACCCCTGCACAATGGGTAGCTTGCTCCCAACCGGGATCTTGCCCAGACCAAGCGTCTGAATTAAGGTCGCGATACCACACGAGAACAGGTCAGCATTGATTAAATAGACCAGTTGCGGCTGACTCAATTTCAACGCGGACGCCAGAATCAATGGAACCGCAACCGCGCCAGCATACATTGCCAGCACATGTTGCAGGCCATAGGCCAACAATTGCCCCACTGGTAACATCTGATCGACAGGATGAACCGCGTCCGTTTGCTCGGCGCTAACAGCCTCAGTTGCCATCGGTTGTGACCTCCTGTATCGCTACGAATTGTTGTTCCTTCACAATAAGCTATCCAAACGAGAAACATGCTATTAAAAGCAATCGCCAACGCCGCTCATTCGCGGCTCGTGAAATCGCCATAGTGCAGCTAACAGAAAGCTGATCCTGACGGCGCAACCATGCAAGCTGAAAGGCGACTTCACACAGACGATTGAACGGCATACTATAAGAAAAACAGGCAGAGTGGAGAATAATCAAATCCGGGTGAACAGGATCTCTTGCGCACCCTCCCAGAGTATTTGCTTGCCCAGCGCTTTAAACTGCTCGTTCCCTTTGATAATGGTCAGAAAGTGGTTGCCCGCTAGCTGGCCCATTTTGCTGGCGAACAGGGCCGATCCATAGGGGAAAAGGATTTCTGTCTCACTAAATCCACCAGGGTAGAGCAGGAGCTGACCGGCGCTCGGATGGCTGGTGTGATTCTCATAATCAAGGCCGAGGTTGAAATCACCCAGTGGAATCCAGGTGGCTTCTCCACTCCAACGTGCATGAATCAAGTTGTTCTTGAAGGGTAAGAGTGCGAGGAAAGCCTGACATGTTCTGGGGGCATCTTCCTCTTCCAACCGGGCGGTAAATTCAAATTGGTTGCCAACGATGATAGATAGTTCTGTCATGCACGTTTTCTCCTCTACAATAGGTATTAGTTCTATGAGAAATCCATAAGGGTTGTCTGTCTCTTCGCCCCCTTCGGGGGCGGATGTGGGAGGGAGGATAATATGGGGCACAGCCCCATACCCCAGTCAAGGGGCTTGTCGCCCCTTGCAACCCCACCTTCAAGTTCAGTTCCTGGTCGGCTTGTCACCCCTTGCAACCCCACCTTCAAGTTCAGTTCCTGGTCGGCTTGTCACCCCTTGCAACCCCACCTTCAAGTTCAGTTCCTGGTCGGCTTGTCACCCCTTGCAACCCCACCTGCCAATCCAGTTGCTCATCGACTTCCCCCATTACAACACGCCTAATCGTTTGTTACGATCATGGATCTTGCCTCCATCAATGCACGCAGGACACGTTCGGGGGTCATTGGTTGCTGAGTTACCCATGCTCCGGTGGCGTTGTGGATGGAGTGGGCGACAGCGGCGGCGAATGGGACCAGTGGCATCTCTGCCATACCTCGTGCGCCAAAGGGTCCATGCGGGTCGGCAAGCTCTAACGCGACCGGGACAATTTCGTCGGGCATGTCAAGGATGGTTGGCAAGAGGTAGGTGCTGAGATGAGAGGTGAGCACGCGCCCATCACGTACCTGAAAGTGCTCTAAGAGCGCATAGCCGAGTGCCTGCGCGAGACAGCCCTCGATCTGACCCGTGACCTGCTGCATATTAATCGCTTTACCAACATCATGTACGCTGATCACGCGCAACACCTGTACCTGTCCGGTCAACAGATTTACTTCGACCTCGACCGCCTGCGCCGCGTAGCCATAGCAAAAGTTGGGTACGCCTGTGTACGTGACTGGATCAACCGCTGTCGTCTGCGGAGCACGATAGTTGACCGTCGCTCGTTTCTGCGCATCGTCGGTATAACTCCACTGCTCAAGCGCCCGCTGAGCAGCGTCGTGGACCGCTCGACCAGCCATAAATGTCATACGCGAAGCCGATGAACTGCCACCACTGGGAGCCTC
>Ga0310811_10014392_pt1 | contig 10315 bp, 11 predicted proteins | sample YCmetagenome_FD_207642 | JGI IMG/M metagenome (GOLD analysis project Ga0310811, IMG submission 207642) | Soil microbial communities from experimental microcosm in Duke University, North Carolina, United States - YC | ecosystem: Engineered > Artificial ecosystem > Soil microcosm > Unclassified ... | reverse complement strand
CACGCCCGTCCGGCCGGGGCGTGTAGCGCGGCAGCAGCGGCTCGAGGCGATCCCACAGTTCATCGGTCACGATCCAAGGGCGAGGACGGCTGGCCATGCCATCACATCAGCAAATGCATGGCCGCTCGTCTCCCGAATCAGGGCTAAACCACCCATTTGTGTTAGGAACACTAAGGGATCGCAGATTTTTAACACGCTGGTTTGATCTCGGTGTGATGGTCGGTGGCTTCGTAGGCGAGGAACGCTGCGACGTCGGCCGGTGTGCGAAGTCGGGCGGTGGAGGGGGTGATCTGGTATCCGTGGGCGGTCAGGACTGGTAGGACGTCGCGGACCACGCGGCTGGTGGTCATGGGGGCGACGTTGAAGAGCTCGCCGAGCAGGTCGTGGGTAGCGAGTTTGCGCTGGTGGAGCACGGTGGCCAGGATGCGTTGGGCGGGGGTGAGTTTGGCTTTGGCGCCGGTGCCGGTGCCGGGGGTCAGGCTCGTGCGTTTGCCGCGGCGTTCGTATAGGGTCCGCTCGCGTGCCCGGCCCAGAGCAGGGGCGAGGGTCCGGATCATCTCTTCGAGTTTCGGGCGGGGCATTCCGGTCAGTTCGGGATCGCTCAACTCGTCGAACGTCAACCGTCGCGGTGCGTCCTGCGTGCCCGGACCGGTTGGTGGCGCCTGGCGGGTCGGTGCCTGGTGCAGGGTGTAGTTCCAGTCGCCGTGGAAGCGGTGCCGTGTGATCGGCACGGCGGCGATCTGTTCGTCGCTGACCTCGACGCCGGTGGGGTAGGAGTCGGTGTCCAGTTCGGCGTGGACCTTCAGCCCGGTGCGGGTGGTGGTCGCGGCGATGCTGTTGATGACGACTTCGTGGCTGGTCAGCGGGCGGCCGCGCCAGTTCATGGTGATGTGCGAGAACAGCCGGTGCTCGATCGCGTTCCACTTCGATGTGCCCGGCGGAAAGTGACACACCGTGATATCCAGGCCCGTCTCAGCGGCAAGAGCGGACAGTTGCGTCTTCCAGGCGCGGGTTCGGTACCCGTTCGAGCCGCCCGCGTCCGCCGTGATCAAGAGCCGTCTCGCGTGGGGGTAGGCGGTCTTCCCTGCCGCGCTCCACCAGCGGCGCAATGATTCGACCGCGAACGCGGCGGTGTCGTGGTCGGTGCCCACGTTCACCCACCCGGCGTTTGCTGCCGCATCGTAGATCCCGTACGGCAGCGCCTTGCCGAGCGCCTCGCCGGGGAAATCGTGGCAGTCCACCCGCACCGGCTCACCTTGGCGCTCCCACGAGCGCCCGGGGTTCTTGAACGAGCCGACCAGTTCCTTCTTCTTCGCGTCGATGCTGACCACCGGCTCACCTGCGGACCGATGCTCCTGGGCCTGGGTGTTGATGTACCGGAACTGGGCATCGCGGTCGGGATGCTGCCGGCCTTCCTGGACCTTGGCGTTGGCCTGGAGGCTGAAGCCCTCCTCGCGCAGCAGCCGCGCGACGGTGTCGGGCCCTATTGCATGACCCTGCCGGCTCAACTCGCCGGCCAGCACCCTCGTGGACTTGATCGTCCAACGAAGAGGCGACATCGGATCGCCGCGCTGCTCCGGCTCCACCAGCGCCAGCAGCGCCGAGACCAATCCCGGATCCATCTCGGTCGCCTTCTTGCGCCCTCCGCCCGCCCGGCGCACCCGACCCAGCGGTGCCGCGCCCGACTCCAGTTCGGCCACCCCGTCCGAGACCGTGCCCTCCCGCATTCCCGCAGCCCTGGCCACCACCCGGATCCCGCCGTGACCCAGCGACCGCGCCTCCGCCCCCGCGACCAGACGACGCTGGCGCTCATCGAGATGCGGGAACAACGCCGCGAACTTCGCCGCCAGCAGCGCCTCGGTACCGACAGGGATCGCCATAGCACATCATCGTGCCCTGTTTTGGGAACCGGCGGGTTGTTTTCCGGCGATCCCTAAGTAGGCTAGCTGCAAAGCGAGCACAAAACCGCAGGTCAGATACCGCAGCCCTCAACCATCGCGATGATCGGATCGCGCACGACGTTCGTTGCGCCCCGCGACTGGTCCCAACTGGTCCCAAAAGACAAATCAAAAGCCTCAATCCGATTTCTCGGATTGAGGCTCTGACCTGCTACTTCTCCGTCGGGCTGACAGGATTTGAACCTGCGACCCCCTGACCCCCAGTCAGGTGCGCTACCAAACTGCGCTACAGCCCGGAACTGCTCGGTCCACGGCTTGCGCCGCTGTAACCAGGAAGAACCATACCGCATCCGTGGCGGGAATCTCACCTCGATAGGTCGTGTTGGACCACGGCGGGGGCACCTACAGCTAGCGCGGAGGTATGAGATGAGTGGCACGGCGTATGACGAGGGCGCGGTCGTTGACAGCCCGACGGACTGGGTGAACTCGCACATCCAGCAGTACGTGGCCTCGGACGGGGTCGAGGGGCACGAGTTCCAGAATGGGGCGCCGATCTTGCTTTTGAGCGTGCTGGGGCGCAAGTCGGGGGTGTGGCGGCGGAACGCGTTGATCTATGGGCGGGCGGGGGATGCGTATGTGGTGGTGGCCTCCAAGGGCGGGGCGCCGGCGCACCCGGCCTGGTACACGAACCTGGTGGCGGAGCCTACGGTGCACGTGCAGGTCAAGGGCGAGAAGTTCGCGGCGCGGGCTCGGGTGGCCGAGGGGGACGAGCGGGCTCGGCTGTGGGATTTGATGGCCGAGATCTGGCCGGACTACAACCAGTACCGGACGAAGACGGATCGCGAGATTCCGGTGGTCGTGCTGGACCCGGTCAAGGGCTAACAGGGGCGAGTCCGAGGAGACTGGCGAGCCGCGCTCGGCGGGGCGAGCGCGGCTGGCGGGGCGGGGCGCGCGGCCGGCGGGGGCGGCGAGCGCTCGGCTGATCGGCGCGGCCGGCGGGGCTGGTGGGGGGCGGCGGCGTTAGACGACTAGGCGGAGGGTGCGGCTCGCCGGGGTGATGGTCACGGTCTGGCCCCAGGCCAGCTGGATGCGGTCAGCTTCCATGCCGTCGCCGAAGATGACCAGTGAATCGCTGCGGGCCAGGACCGTCAGGGACTGGTCGCCCTCGATCACGCCTTCGGTGAGGTCGGCGCCGGCGGCCACGGCGGACAGGGCGATGGAGGACTTGTGGCGCTTGGCCTGGAACTTCGCCTGCTCCCAGGTGCCTTGCTCGCGGACGATCCGCTCTCGTTCGGTTCGACGGTGGACGACGACCACCCTTGGGGCGAGCGTCACGAGCGGCCGCCAGGGGCGACGGGGTCGCCGGAGGTCGCGGCCGTCATGACGCGGACCCGGAGCCGGTCGCGAGGGACGACAGGAACGCGGTCACGACGTCCGGAGTGAGGTTGAGGGTGCCGATCTCGGGGAGCGAGCCGGCGAGGGACTGGGCGGCTATGGCGAGCAGGATGCGGGGGTCCTGGCCTGCGTAGGCGTGCATGCGGGCGGCCACCGCCGCTGCTTCGGCCTCGCCTAGCTCGCGGGTGTGCTCGGCGGCGGCTGCCGCGGCGATGCGGACGCGCTCCGCTTCGGCGGTGGCGGCGATCTTGACGCGTTCGGCGTCGGCTACGGCCATGATCTTCGCGGCCTCGGCGGCCTCTTGGGCCTTGCGGCGCTCGTTGGCGCCTTGCTGGGCCACGAGCTGCTCCTCGCGGGTGGCGAGCTCGATGCGGTTCTGCAGCTCGTTCTCGGCGATCGCGCGCTCGCGGTTGACGGCCTCGGCACGGCGCTCGAAGCCGGCGCGGTCGGCCTGCTGCTGGATCAGCTCCCTCGCCGGGGCGCGCAGCGCACGTTCCACGTCGGCTTCGGGGCGGATGGCGACGATGCGGGTGTCCACGATCTCGATGCCGGTCTCGGCAAGGCGGGGGTCGCCGGAGACGCCTTCGACGATGCGGGCGCGTACGGCCGCCGGGCCCTCGGCGAGGGCGTCGGCGAGCGGGAGGGAGGCGAGCAGCGAGAGGGCGTGCTGCTGGGCGAGCTCGGTGAGCAGGCCCGCCACCTGGTCGAGCGGCGTGCCCTGGGCGGCGCCGGTCGCCGGGTCGAGGCCGAAGTCGAGCCGGCCGGCGGCCTTGACCGGGTCGGCGAAGCGGTAGGTGACCGAGCCCTGCACGGCCGCCTCCTGGAAGTCCGCGGTCCGGCCGCGGAAGACCAGCGGCAGTTCGCGGTCGTCCACCGGCACTTCGGACAGCACCGTGCCGAGCGGGCGGAACCAGAAGGCCTGGCCGACGCCCTGGTGCGCGACCTTGCCGTGCTTGAGGTGCACGACGTGGGCGGTGCCGGTGCCGCGGTAGTGGTTGACGAACGGGCGGCGGGTGATGTGCGCCATGTGAGCGGACCCTCCCCTGGCGGTCGCGAGTGGAGACCGACCGACCTCTGATATGAGCCCCCTGAGGTCGGCGGGTCGGGAGCGACGATACGGCACCGGGCGCCTTATCGTCAACCTGACGAAAATCGGAGTCCGGGCCGAATCCGAGCACTGCCGGGCACCGGCATGTGGGCGCAGGCGCCGGTGGGACGGGGTGGTCCGTAGACTGACCGCCATGACCGCTTCCCGGATCACCGCCGTCGGGCACTACCAGCCCGCCGAGATTCTGACCAACGCCGACCTCGAAAAGCTGGTCGAGACGAACGACGAGTGGATCCGCTCCCGGGTGGGGATCGAGGAGCGCCGGATCGCGCGCACCGAGACGGTGGCGGACATGGCGGTTCAGGCGGCGGCCAAGGCGCTGGCCGCCTCCGGGCGCACGCCGGAGGAGATCGACCTCGTCGTGGTCGCGACGACGACGGCGATCGACCGGTGCCCGAGTACCGCGGCGCGGGTTGCGGCGGCGCTGGGGCTGACGGCTCCGGGGGCGATGGACGTGAACACCGCGTGCTCCGGGTTCAGCCACGCGCTCGCGGTGGCGGACCACGCTGTGCGGGCGGGGGCGAGCAAGGCGGCTCTGGTGATCGGCTCGGAGAAGATGAGCGATGTCACGGACTGGACCGACCGCACCACGTGCGTGCTCATCGGCGACGGCGCGGGAGCTGCCGTGGTCGAGGCCTGCGACGACGCGGATGCGGGGGTCGGGCCGGTGTTCTGGGGCTCGGCGCCGGAGAAGAGCCGTACGGTGCTGATCGAGGGCGAGGTGCCGCGGTTCAGCCAGGAGGGCCAGGCGGTCTACCGCTGGGTCACCGGCGAGGTCGCGGGGCTGGCCCGTCGCGCGTGCGAGGCCGCCGGCGTGCGGCCGGAGGACCTGGACGGCTTCGTGCCGCACCAGGCGAACCTGCGGATGATCGAGCCGCTGGCCCGGCAGCTGGGCATGCAGGACAAGGTCGTGGCCCGGGACGTGGTCACCTCCGGAAACACCTCGGCGGCGAGCGTCGGGATCGCGCTGTCCAAGCTGGTCGAGAGCGGCGAGCTGCGCAGCGGGGACCAGGTGCTGCTGTTCGGGTTCGGCGGCGGGCTCGCGTACGCGGGGCAGGTCGTCCGCGTCCCCTGAGCCTCACGCGTGCGCAACGGGTTGCGAAGCCCGCGGCGCGCCGCCCCTGCCGGGGCGGGGTGGTCCGGGAGTAGATTCGGGCCCATGACCATCACCGCTCTCGGCGCGGACGTGCATCTGATCGACACCGCGATGTCCGGGTACTCGGGCATCACCGCCGCCTACGCGATCCTCGGCTCGAAGCCGTGCCTGGTCGAGACCGGCACGGCGACCAGCGCGAAGACCGTCGTCGACGCGCTCGGCTCGCTCGGCGTGGGGCCGCAGGACCTGGCCACGATCGTGGTCACGCACATCCATCTGGACCACGCGGGCGGGGTCGGGGACCTGGCCGCCGCGTTCCCCAAGGCGCGGATCGTGGTCCAGGAGACCGGTGCGAGGCACCTGGCCGACCCCTCGCGGCTGATGGCCAGCGCACGCCGGGTGTTCGGGCCCGCGATGGACGAGATCTTCGGCGAACTGCTGCCCACGGACGCGGCGCGGATCGACGCGATCGGCGCGCTCGGCCGGGTCGACCTCGGCGGCGGCCGGCATCTGGAGGCCCATCACACTCCGGGCCACGCGCGCCACCACCTCGGCCTGGTCGACACGGCCACCGGCGACCTGTACGTGGGTGACGCCGCCGGGCTCTACATCCCGCCGGAGGACGCCGATCCGGTCACCGGCATGGCCCCGGACGATCCGGACCTGGCCGGCACGATGCTGCCGGGCACTCCGCCGCCGGACTTCGACCTCGGACTCGCGATCGCCTCGCTCGGCCGGATGCGCAACCTCGGCTCGACCCGCCTGCTGTTCTCGCACTACGGGCCGATCACCCGGGTGGACGACGCGCTGGCCCGGGCGGACGAGGAGCTTCGGCTGTGGGTCGGCCTGGTGCGCGAGGCCCGCTCGGCGCAGATGGACCTCGACCACGCGCTGGCGCTGGTGCGCGAGCGGACCAAGGACCGGTACGCGGCGCTGCTGGCCCGGCCGGAGGTGGCCGAGAAGTTCGAGGCGCTCTCCTCGTCCGCGGCGAACATCGCGGGGATCAGCCGGTGGCTGGAGAGTCTGGACACCACCGCCGGGCACTAGAAGCCGTCGGCCGGAAGAAACAAACCATGGAAAGACAGGGATTCAAATCATGCTGGTCGCCTTTTCCGTCACGCCGATCGGTGCGGGTGAGGACGTCGCCGCGCCCGTCGCGAAGGCCGTCAAGGTGGTGCGCGAGTCGGGCCTGCCGAACCGCACCGACGCCATGTTCACCACGCTCGAAGGCGAATGGGACGAGGTGATGGACGTGGTCAAGCGCGCCTGCGAGGCCGCGCAGGAAGAGGCCGGCCGGGTCAGTCTCGTACTCAAGGCGGACATCCGTCCCGGGGTCTCGGACGCGCTCAACGCCAAGGTCGCCAAGGTAGAGGCACTGCTCGCGGAGTAGTGCCGCACGAGCGGAACCAGAGCGGGCGCCGCATCGTCAAACAGCTGAATCCGGCACGGTACCGGAGGCGGCAGGGAGGGGCAGACGATGCGGCGCAGGCTTTGGCTCAGCGCCCTGCTGGCGGCGGCGTTGCCCGCCGGGATGCTCGCGGGGTGCTCTTCGGGGGATTCGGCGGCGCCGGTGGCGAACACCATGGTGCAGAACGCCTCCGGTATCGCCGTCACCGCGGCCGCGTTGCGGCAGGCCGAGACGGGTTCGGAGGACTTCGGCCTTGCGCTGCTGCGCAAACTCGGGGACGGGACGGACGGCAACCTCGTCTTCTCGCCGCAGACGCTCGTGGACCTGCTCGCGATGATCCTGCCGGGCGCAGGCGGGCAGACCGCCGCCGATCTCTCTGACGCGCTCGGCACGGCCGGGCTCGACGCACGGACCACGGCCGGCGCGCTCGGGAGGGTAGACGCGACCGCGCGGGCCGACGGGAACTCGAACGCGAACACGCTCGAGGAGTCGCGTGACGTGTGGGCGGCCACCGAGGTCAAGCTCGCGAAGGACTACCTGGCCACGCTCGACGGCGCGTTCGGGGCGGGAGTGCGCCAGACCGACTTCCAGGGCGATCCGATCGGCGCGACGCAGGCGATCGACGACCTGGTCGCGCAGGAGACGCACGGGTACATCACGAACCTGTTCAGCAAGGGTTCGCTGGACTCCACCACCCGGATCGTGCTCACCGACGCGGTGTATCTGAACGCCGCATGGGCCGACAAGTTCGATCCGGACAAGACGACGAGCGCGACCTTCCACCCGGAGTCCGGCGCCAGGCAGCAGGTGTCGATGATGAGCTCGAACGACGAGTTCGAGTACGCCTCGGGCAGCGGCTGGCAGCTGGTCGAGCTGCCGTACGCGGGCGGGAGGCTGGCGATGGACGTGCTGTTGCCGGCTCAGGGCACCGGCAGCCTCAAGACGTTCCGCGACGGCCTCTCGACCGCGCAGCTCAACACGATGCTCGCGTCGATGACCAAGCAGCCGGTGCAGCTGAGCCTGCCGAAGTTCACGACCGGATCCTCCCCCGAGAATCTGCGGGAGTCGCTGAGCGCGCTCGGACTGGACAGCCTGTTCGACGGCGCCGACCTGACCGGGATGACCGCCGACGGCGAGCACCTGGACGTCGCCGACGTGGTGGAGAAGGCGCACATCGCGGTCGCGGAGAACGGCACGATCGCGGCGGCCGCGGCGGGCGGCGCGATGGTTTCGTCTGCACGGGTAACGGTGGGCGTCACCTTCGACGCCGACCATCCTTTCCTGTACCTGATCCGCGACGTCTCGACCGGGCAGCTGATCTTCGCGGGCCAGCAGACCACAGCGGCCTGATAGGCGACGTGCTACTCCCGATGGGCTACCCGCGACGCGCTACTCGCCCGGGGCGAAGATTCCGAAGTGCGCGCCCTGCGGGTCCTTGAGCACGCTGTAGCGCAGGTCGTCGCCGGGCACGGCGGTGGGCGGCAGCAGGACGCCCGCGCCCTCGCCGGCCGCCCGTGCGGCGACCGCGTCGACGTCCTCGACCCGGAAGTACGGCTTCCAGTGCGCGGGCACCTCGGCCGCGGGGGCGGGCATCTTGTTGAGGTCGACCAGGCCGCCGAAGTGGGTGCCGCCGATGCTCCACTCGGTGTAGAAGTCGCTCAGATGGGTGGACCAGCCGAACACGGCCGGGTAGAAGGACAGCGCCCGCTTCGGGTCACGGGTGGACAGCTCGATCCAGCCGAGCGCGTTCGGGTCGCCGATGATGTCGGCGCCGCTGAACCGGTTGGCCTGCCAGATCGAGAACGAGGCGCCCTCCGGGTCGGTGAGCACCCCGTAGCGGCCGAGGTCGAACACGTCCACCGGCGGCATCAGGGTCCTGCCGCCGTGCTCGGCCGCCTGCAGCGCGGTGCGCTCGGCGTCCGAGACGGACAGGCAGATGCTCCAGGCCACCGGCGTGGAGTCGTCGTACATCGGGGAGACTGCGGCCACCGGGGCGCCGTCGAGCAGGAACATCGCATAGCCGCCGGCCGCGGGCCGCGGGTCGGTCTGCGCGTGCCAGCCGAAGACCGCGCCGTAGAAGGCCTTGGCGGCCTCCGGGTCCGGCACGCTCAGTTCGGTCCAGCACGGGGTGTGCAAGGCCGTGGTCCGCTGCTGCATATTCGTCAGACCCTTCCGCCGTCGTCACCGGGTTCCTCGAAAACCGTACTGGCGGCGGAGTGGTCGGACCTCGCTGAACTACGCCGTCGGGTTGACCGGCAGCAGCCGCATCAGCGCCGCCGCCAACAGGGTGATCGCGGTCAGCAGAAGCAGCGCGACGCGGAACGCCGCGGTGCGCGCCGAGGCCGTCGGGTGCGCGCCGAGGGCGTCGGGTGCGCGCCGAGGGCGTCGAAGAAGACGATCCCGGCGCGCGCGACGCCGGTGGCACCGCCGACCTGCTGCACGGTCGAGAGCAGCCCGGAGGCGGAGGAGGCGTGCCGCCGGTCCACCGCGGCCGGCACGACCCCGAACATCGGCGCGTACGCCAGGCCCATCGCCGCGCCGACCAAGGCCGTCGCCGGAGCCAGCCGGAGCACACGCGCGCGCCAGGAACTCGCCGCCGGCGGCGGCGAGTCGCCGCGCACCCGCGCCGACGCCGTCGTGACCCGCACGAACAGCCCCGCGCAGGCCGCGCTCGCCGTGCTCACATCGCAGGAGGCTCAGATCGTCCGGCTCGCCGCGCAGGGCCCGTCGAACCGCGACATCGCCGCCCAGCTCGTTCTCAGCCCTCGAACGGTCGGCCACTACCTGTACAGGGCGTATCCGAAGCTGGGCGTCGCCTCCCGCGGGGAGCTTCCGGCCCTGCTCGGCACGCGCTGAGACCCGTTCAGCCGGAGGAGACCGTGAGCACCGCCCCGCCGATCTCGATGCGCCGGTTGCGGCTCGTGTCGCCGCTGCGCAACGCCTCGAGACAGCGCTCGAACAACTGCATCTCCGCCTGGTCGAGCACCGCCGCCGCCAGATCGAGCACCTGTCTGAGGCTCTCGTCGGTCAGCACGGCGGGCAGCTCGCCCGAGAGGAGAACGACCGACTCTCCGGTTGGACGACGCACCACTGCCGTGGTGGGTCCTCCCTGGACGACCAGCACCTGGGACTCCCTTGGATGGGTTCGGGCGGCGAGGCGAATGCTGCCGGCCCACGGGCGGCGACGGCCGCGAGAGGGCCACACTGTATGTCGCCAATGTCGGTTACGCATATGCATCACCGAGTTCGCCATGGTTCGCTTACTGCCTGCGAGTGATACGAGTCGCCCTAACGAGTCATAACTCTATGGACCGCCGACCGGAAAACCCGTGGCAGCACGCACTTTCCGGGCCGCTTCCGGTCCGCGGCGGGGCTTTCCGGACCCCGGCGTGTCCGTTGCGTTCGGCGAA
>Ga0310811_10014391_pt1 | contig 10316 bp, 17 predicted proteins | sample YCmetagenome_FD_207642 | JGI IMG/M metagenome (GOLD analysis project Ga0310811, IMG submission 207642) | Soil microbial communities from experimental microcosm in Duke University, North Carolina, United States - YC | ecosystem: Engineered > Artificial ecosystem > Soil microcosm > Unclassified ... | reverse complement strand
TGACGACCAGTATCCGATGATATCTGAGGAATCAGCATTTTAGCAATAGATACCGCGATATTCGAGCCTCGTACTCAGGATGTCGACGAAAGTGGTATAAAACTTTTTAGCACCAATAATGGCCACTGGTATCAGACTTCACACAAACAATGAGCTTTGCAGGAGTTCACGATACTGAAGATACTTACACTCCTTCAGAGATGAGAATATATACCCATCTCGGCACTGCAGTAAACCACGGAGCGACAGCCATGAGGCTGGTGCTAAACGTATACATGGTTGGTGCACAAGCACTGGGTATGCTGAGAGCCACCAGAGCGGTCAGAATTTTTCCAAATGCGCCTGCAGGTAGCAGCACGCTATATAACAAGCCACCGACGGAAGAGCTGTCGTCAAATCCTTCGTTCCAAGCAGGCACGTTGAAAGCTGCGGCTGCGAACGCAGCACCGAGGGTGTGAGCGGTCACCTTTTCAAGATGTTATGATAACGCTAGTAACTGTACGTGGGGGCTTACACTAGCGGTGAAAAACGCGAGATACGTGTAGAGAAAAATTCTCGCGCTGTAAGGATGTTAGGAGGAGTCCATGAATAGTCTGAGGGAGCTCACGAGGAAGCAGCAGGGCTGTGGTATACACCATAGTCAGGAGTCACGGTACACCAGCTGACAACGCTAGATGCGAGGATAGATGCAAAAGACATAACCTCAGCGACAGTTGCTTGAGAGACAGGAACTAATTGGCTATCGCGTAGTTGTGGATACCCGACGCCCAGCATGGCGATGAAAGCGATCACATTTGGGATCCAGGCGACGCATTCGTACCTAAAGTCAGAATTGTATCAGAATCATATGAAGAGTACGTGGTTGAGTGATCCTACCAATGAATGATCCGGTACCCACAGAAAGTGACCTGTGAAGCTTAACATTTTGATGTAATACTAACAAACTTAACGTACCACAAGAGTCATGATACTAATGATGATAATACCAAGAGTGTCGTCAAGGTGAGAAGACAGGCTTGCGAGCGTTTGTCCACCAACGATACAGCCCAGTATAAGAAAGCCTTGCATGGAAAAGACATTCAAGACCGTCGGTATGATGGCACCGAAATACCTTGATGTGAATGACACTGGCAATCGGAAAACAAGTAGATGTGACCCACCCCCATGAAAACCTTGCCTGTACCATAGCTCGTGTACCAAGCTTTGGCCCAAAGACAGCACTATACATTAATAAGTTTCGAGCAACGTCCAGAAAAAAATAATAGTAAAGCTCACAAGAACGCAGGCATCAAGCAGACCCTAGTTATAATTCATGACAAATCGAGATTCGTATGAACTATTTGTACTTACACCAGGTCAACAATGGCAATTATGATCAGAGAGTCATTAATTCCCAGGGAAAAATATGCAGGCCCCGCAGTGCCAGTGCTGAATCTGCAGATGTCAAGTGACTCAGCGGATAGAAAGAGAGTCGAGAATCGAGGCAAGACTCAAGACACACGTCAAGATATTCATGTTGGAAGAAAACCATACGAAGAACATTTGGTACCACCGAGTGTCGAAGCGTTCTTCTGCTGGTACCGGTGCGATGCTGATCCGAGTAACAAGTAGAACTCAGACACTGCAGATATCACAGCGACACCATCTCACTCACCCATGGGTTTCAATTCCATACCGAGAAAGTAGCTGGGTGGTACGCCTGAGAAATCCCGTATGATACCGACTGTCCTCCAGATCATTGCCCTCAAGCTTATCAGAGGTCAAATCCGGTGTCACAGAACTGGTGCGGGACTCTTCCTGCTTTTGCTCCACAGACTCGCACTGCATTGCACGAATAACGATTGAGCTGGATGTGTGTCGTGAGAGCACCAGCTCAGAGCTGGGCTTAACCGTCGTTTTGAAATTATTTTGGACCTCGGGGCGTTCTTAAATAGGATCCGGTTATAAAACATCTAGCGCCCGTGATGTGGCCGCTTCTATGTAACCAGAACCCGGGTGGCTTAGTGATGCATTTACTTTGCATGAAAATGATTCGGAAAAAGACGACGTACTGACTAACAAGTTGAAGAACAGACTTTGGATCAATGAATCAAGAACTGCCGAGCAGTATCTACGCAGCAAGCTAGACACGTGATTGGTACACACGAATTCATGAGAATTCTGTACCAAGCATCTTGAGAACTGGAAGTAAGTGCCATGCTATATATAAGCGTGAGTCTCAGATGTGGATGTGCACAATGTACTCGAAGCGGACGCCAATCGATTAGGAATCAATCGAGTGAACTCATTGAAGGGTGGCGGTGGCGATATCTATAGTTCATTGCCATGCGACATGAAGATGGACTACGCCGTAAAATGAATGAAGCACTGCATGATGATTGTAGTGAGTGTTTAAGCCAAGGATTGGAGATCAAAGCCTTGACCTTTCATCCTCAAGGTATGCTGGGCGCACGTAAGTCTTTCAAGCTTGTTGCTTGTGACAACAACCTAGCTTGGGTTAAGCGTTCCTATGAGAGCCGCGGCGCCGGCCCACCGTCGACATTTGTTGCTGCCTCCAACAGCGCTCGCCGTTAATTCAGCCTCTAACATCAGCATCAGCATCTTCCAGCTCCAATGGCACTACCTCTACCAGGGGCCCAGTTGGCTAGTACCTAGACCTACTGAGTTCGAGGCTGCCCACCCCCCTCGCGGCTCGCCTCCGAGTCAGCTCTCTCTTACACAGGTCGGGGCTTCCGCCCAAAGACTGTTTGTTTCAATCAAGCAAACATGTCCTTTTCACCGTTGCACGACAGCAAACACAAAGTTAATACTGCATGTCACACATGCTGGAGTTCCAACGGGCGCACACAATTTGTCCATCGTAAACTGACATTCAATTGAATTTCCGAAAACTACCGTTACTCTTTGACATCAAAGAGTAGTTTGTATGCGTGCTGGTCTAAGAAACGACTACTGCTAGGCATCTGATTTATTCATCTTCTTGTACCAAAATTTCTCGAGACCCCTTGCCAATGCGTATGCAATAGCCCCCACTACAAACCCTACGAACACCCCAACATCCCCACTCCCATGTCTCGCAACTGGTCCTACGTACCAAGCCTGTGACATGAATGGAACAAGGGCTCCACAGGCGCACACAAAAGCCACGACCGCGGGGATACCGCTAGGCAAAAGAGTATATGAATCCCAAGTCGTGATGGGATATTGATCCTCAGAAAACGAGGCTCGTCGAAATAATATATGTTCTGTCAGAATAATCGCAGAAAATATTGACGACCAGTATCCGATTATATCTAAGGAACCAGAATTTTAGCGATAGATACTGCGATATTCAGGACTCGTACCCAGGATGTCAACGAAAGTGGTATAAAATTTTTTGGCGCCAACGATGGCCACTGGTATCAGACTTCAACACAGACAATGAGCATTACAGGAGTTCACGATACTGAAGATACTTACACCCCTTCAGAGATGAGAATATATACCCATCTCGGCACTGTAGCAAACCACGGAGCGACAGCCATGAGGCTGGTGCTAAATGTATACATGGTTGGTGCACAAGCGCTGGGTATGCTGAGAGCCACCAGAGCGGTCAGAAGTTTTCCAAATGCGCCTGTAGGTAGCAGTACGCTATATAACAAGCCACCGACGGAAGAGCTGTCGTCAAATCCTTCGTTCCAAGCAGGCACGTTGAAAGCTGCGGCCGCGAATGCAGCACCGAGGGTGTGAGCGATCACCTTTTCAAAATGTTACGATAACGCTAGTAACAGTACACGGGGACTTACACTAGCGGTGAAAAACGCGAGATACGTGTAGAGAAAAATTCTCGCACTGTAAGGATGTTAAGGAAAGTCTGTGGATGGTCTGAGAGAACTCACGAGGAAGCAGCAGGGCTGTGGTATACACCATAGTCAGGGGTCATGGTACACCAGCTGAGAATACTAGATGCGAGGATAGACGCAAAAGAGATAACCTCAGCAACAGTTGCTTGAGAAACAGGGGCTGATTGGTTGTCGCGTAGTTGTGGATAACCGACACCCAGCATGGTGATAAAAGCGATCACATTTGGGATCCAGGCGACGCATTCGTACCTAAAGTCAACATTGTATAAGAATTACATGGATAGCACGTGGTTGAGTCATCCCACCAATGAATGATACGGTACCCACAGAAAGTGACCTGTGAAGCTCAAGATTTGATACAATACCAACGGATTTAACGTACCACAAGAGTTATGATACCAATGATAACAATACCAAGAGTATCATTAAGTCGGGAAGACAGGCTTGCGAGCGTTTGTCCACCAATGATACAGTTCAGTATAAGGAAGCCTTGCATGGAGAAGACGTTCAAGACCGTCGGTATGATGGCACCGAAATACCTTGATGTGAATGAGACTGGCAGTCGGAAAGCAAGATGTGACCCACCCCCACGAGAACCTTGCCTGTACCATAGCTCGTGTGCCAAGCTTTGGCCCAAAAACAGCACTGTACATCAATAAGTCCCGAGCAACGTCCATATAACAGAAGTAAAGCTTACAAGAACGCAGGCAACAAGCAGATCCTAGTTGTAATTCATGACAAATCGATATTCGTATGAACTATTTGCACTTACACCATGTCAACAATGACAATGATTATTAAAGAGTCGTTGACTCCTAGGGAAAAGTATGCAGGCCCCGCAGTGCCAGTGCTAAATCTGCAAGTGTCAAGTGACTCAGCGAATAGCAAGAGAATCGATAGTCAAAACAGAACTCAAAACGCACGTCAAGATATTCATGTTGGCAGAAAACCATACGAAGAACATCTGGTACCACCGAGTGTCGAGGCGATCCTCTGCTAGTACCGGTGCGATGCTGATCCGAGTAACAGGTAGAACTCAGACACTGCAGATATCATAACGATACCGTCTCACTCACCCATGAGTTTCAATTCCATACTGAGAAAGTCGCTGTGTGGCACGTCTGAGAAATCCTGTATGATATCGACTGTCCTCCAGATCATTGCGCACAGGCTTGTCAGAGGCCAAATCCGGTGTCACGGAGCTGGTGTGAGACTCCCTTTGCTTTCGCTCAACAAACTCGGACTGCATTGTGCGAGCAATGATCAAGCTGGATTTTCCGCTTGGATGTATGCGTCGTGAGAGTACCAGCTCAGAGCTGAACTTGGCTGTCGTTTTGAAATTGTTTTGAAGGTTGGGGCGTTCTTAAATAGGATCCGGTTATGAAACATCTAGCGGCCATGATGTGGCCGCTTCTATCCGGTTGTTTAGTATGCCAGAAACGTAGCAAGCAAACTAGGATCATGAAAGTGATGTATTTACTTTGCACGATGATGAAACTTACTCATGCTTCATGACTGATTCGGAGAAAACACGACGTGCTGACTAATAAGCTACCAATAAGTAGTTTAGAAAGTCGACAGGTCATCAGAAGTATGAACAGACTTGAGGAGTATTGTATACGTAGCAAGCTAGGCACGCGATTGGTACACACGAATTCATGAGAATTCAGTACTAAGTATACTAAGGACCAAAAGTAAGTGCCGTGCTATATAAAAGCGTGAGTCTCGGATGCGGATCATGATGTGCACAATGCACTCGAACCGGACGCCAGTCGGTTAGGAATCAATCAAGTGTACTTATTAGAGGGTGGCGGTGGCAGCATCGATGGTTCATCGCCATGCAACGTAAAAGTGGACCACGCCGTAAGGCTGTCATGGAACTGGGTGTGCAGACACTTGTTCTGAATAGATGAAAAGCACTACATGATGATTGTAGTGTTTGAGCTGAGGATTGGAGATAAAAGTCCTGACGTTTCATCCTCAAGATGTGCTAGGCGCGCCCGAGTCTTCCAAGCTTGTTGCTTGCGACGACCCCCCTAGTTCGGGCTGAGTGTGCCTATGAGAGTGTGTCACCCACGTTTGTTGCCGCCTCCAACGTCAATTCAGCCTCTAGAATCAACATCAACATCTTCCGGCCCCTGACTCAAGGTCGCAACGACACGGTCACGGTCATTCATCGCTGCAATCGCCTCCTCTGCGACGGTCATAAGCTCCATCAGCGATTCTGCATCCAACAGTCAGTTTGATAACCCTCAGACGACACAAGAAGATGGGGGCTCACTCTCAATGCTTAACGTGAGGAGCATCTGGAAAGTTCAAAAGTCAATTTCACAAGTCTTATCAAATGGTAAGCGAAGGTCAACTTACCAGCCTGGTATCCTTATCTCTCAAAATATCCATTTTCGCGCTCTCCTTCATATCATCCACGCCAACCACATCGTCCAGGAGTGCCTTCAACTGCTCATTCACATAGGAGTTCGTACCGCTGCTTCTGTTCCCCAAATAGCGCATGTACTCCTGGAATGAACGTGCCTCGTTTAACACGTGTCGCGGGAGAGTCTCTAGCAAGTCCTGCGCACGTAAATTTGGATCTGGTGCGTTCGTTTCTGTGCCTTGTGGTTGCTGGCTCCCTTCACCACCATCATCTTCCTGCTCAGAAGATGTAGTACGTATTCGGAGACCTGAAGGAGGGACGTGAGGGTGGAATCGAACGTTTGGAGAGGCTGGAGTCTGGACCTGGGTTGAACTTTGGGTTTGACTCAGAGGTTGAGGTTCAGACAGGGACAGGGACCGGGTCCTCGTCATATACACCCTTTTTGTGCGAGTGCGATACATCATGACGGCTCGCTCAAAAGAATCGCTTTGAAGCATCGCCTTGTAGCGCCTTGAGTATGCCTCGGAGGCAACTGTAATTGAACGTCACATTGAGACAGGGAGCATAGATGCGAACATCGGGATAACGAAGCATGTGCATGCAATTGAAGGGAACCAAAAATCAAGGTAAATGTTAGCAGAGTTACAACAAAATAACAAGTACGCACCAGAAACCAATATGGTCCCTGTGGCAACGCCGAGCAGGGCCCACACGACAAATACAGATCGCCCTGCGGGCGTCCTGGGCGAGGGGTCACCATACCCGATCGTTGTAAATGCAATAAAACCTAAACATCACGTTGCAAGTCAAAATCAGGCGTTTCGAGGGAACGAACTTGAAAGACTTACAGAAATATATAGACAAGCCATATGGCCAACCCTCGGTCAGACTAAATATCGCAGCGCCAACCTACAGTGTTTGTCAGACCATTCGGTATACATATGTTGGGAACAAAGATCAAGCGAGAATGAGAACCAAACTCACCAGCCAGAACACAACGAACAATGTCCATGCGAAGGACGAGCGCATCACAAGAACTTGCGTCTCCTTGCTCGCGACCATCGAGTCAAAATTTACATTTACATCGTCGCTGCTTGAGGTTGTGTCGAGTGTCGTAGAGCTTCCACTGTTATGTTGACCTTCAACCACGCCGTCTACGCCAGCGCTCAAGCCACCTTTATTGTTCAAAGCAAAGTCTTCGCGAGGACTTTTGACATCGCCGACAGTGGTGTGCAGTATAGGTCCTTCGTGTTCCAGGGAAACTTCAATTGCAAATCTCGTTAGGAGCGCTGCCATAGCACCAAGTCGCTGGTGTGTTAGCATTCGATGCGCACCGCGCCGCACATTCATACCATACATTGAATGCGGGACAGACAAGGTGGGGTATGTGTTCGCAATCTTCTCCCGTCATGAGTAACACATCAAACAAAGGCAGAAAAAATACTTACCCCCAAGTCATCAACATTGTCGTCATCATTGTCATTTTGCATCTGCGCTTCGTAAAACTGTGGTGGGAGCAGTGTGTCAAGTGGAACGCCAGCCTCCATCGCTGCCGCTTTCAATTCGGGGTGTGTGAGCGCCTCGAGGTTCAGACGCTTTCCCCGGGAATGATCCAAAGGGTGCGGGATCTTTTCTGTAACGCTAAAAACCCTTCTCTTCATCTTGGCCCAAAGAGAGTTGGATGTCGAACGGTATTTTCGAACCCACACTGTTGCTCCTTTGTCTCGCAACCTCCAAATAACTGCCGAACGCCATCGCCTTTCTGCATGCTTTCGTCGCTTTGATGCACGTCGTCGTTCTCGAATATCCTGTAGGCGATGTAAATAACCGATTTGTAGCCCTTCTCTCACCGTCTCTTGTACCATACCCACCACCACGGCAAGGTTCACGATACCAAAAGCAGCGTAGAAGCAGATGAATACTCTTGATCCGAGTGAATCGGGCACAATGTCACCAAAGCCAATAGTTTCGATTGTTGTCACGGTGAAGTAAAGCGCGTTGATAAAGCTCAGAGAGAGCAGGAATGAATTGATTAAAGAACCAAATGCGATGTAGATAAATAGGATCATGAGCATGATCATTAGCGTGCGCTGCTTGCGAGTGAGGCCACTGCCTGTATCAACGTTAGGGCGGTGAGTGAAGAAAAGATACGGGATACATACCGCTTGTCTTGAAATTGGGAGTGCAGATCAAGTCTATGATAAGGGTTACATTGGTGATCACCGATACGACGGTGGAGCAGACAGTCATCCAGAAGGATTCACCATAGGTAAACCCGTCGTCAAATCGGTGGATCACGCCAAAGACAGTGAGGGCGACAATATTGATGATATCTATATCTAAAGTTAATACATGTCTGTGCTCAAACCAGGACACAAACCGTGGATGGAAAGAAACACGATGCATAATATTGTCATCGTCATGACCCGCTTCTCAAGAAACCTTAGGATGATACATACATTAGCGAGGATAGCGCAAGTCATACTGAATGCAAGGCCAATATCCAATAAGACTGGGTTAGAACGAGTCTGGACGATACTAAAATTATCGGTGCGGATGTACCAATCCCCGGTAAGCCCTGGAATCTCGAGCAAGATCGAGAATGGTATCACGATGCCAGTTATAAGGGGAGTGTACCGGTAGTTTGGTATGTAGGACAAGTCGTCTGATGATGGTGGAAATATGAATGTTTTCAACCGAGCAAACGACGACGGGCGTCTGTCAGGGGAATCGGGGGAAGGCAACTGGAGCGGGTCTGCCTCCGGGCCTGAGACAGATTCATCTGGGGGTGAGGGGTCCTCATCTTCGTCGAGGTCTACGTCCTGGACCATATCTTTCTCTTCTTCCGCGTCGACCTCGTCGTCATTGCGAGCACGCCTTTGTACATTGGAGCTTTCTCTGAGGGTCTCTGGACCCTTCTCTGGGTCAGATTCCCTTGTCCGCCGGATACACCTGAAGGCAAAGATGAGGGCTATCAGAGTCTGTAAGGCCATGAGTGTTGATAGTGATGCATGGGTGTAAGGGGGTGATAGGAACGTTACACTGTCGCTGCATGTACGTACTTATGTTAAACCATCGACGGCCATAAGTGCAGCACACAAAAGGGTACCCGGGGCCGTCGGCATGGTCCGTTGCATTGTATGACGTCATCATGTTAATCCGGGGGACCGTCGACCAGCGGTCAATCTCGTGTTGCTTGCACCATCACGCAGATTAAACATCTCCCCTGAACGTCTTGAATTATTTAGGAAGCCAGCGCGTCAGCCTACATAGGCTGTGCCCAAGTTGACATAAGCTATAGGGCCAGCTGGCAAAGCTGTAAATACGTGGAGCTCGCATGGCCCCTTCCCGAATTGCAATTCGTATCTTCCATCATGCAAGTACTCAGTAGACTTTCGCGACTCGAGTCTTCCGACATCGTCTTGCCAACTGGTACCTCGGCAGACTTGTCATTCCGAGTCGGACCTTAAGTCACCCTTGCATTATTATTTTGCCTATATTGTTTTCCTGCCCTTTTTGGAGTCGATTCATTCGTGCATTCCTTACATACTAAAAATACATACAACCCGATCCTATCTTTCTTTCGGCCGATTCATGTCGTTTCTTCAGTCTGCACTCTCCTGCTTTCTTTTGTTCTCAATCTTCCCTTGGCTTTTTACCTAGCTGGACACCTACCATCACTCCCCACGTATGCGACTTCGACTGTGAGACATTATAATTGAATCTGCGAGCTGAACGGCTTGACTTGCAGCTTGGTTTGATCCAAAACATGTCGCAAACCGTGTAATTGTTGAACTGATAGACCCCAAAATCTAGTCAGCCAATGTCTTTGCGAGTGAGTTAGCCTCACCATCGTTCCATGCATACAGGATGGTTCGGATCATGATCAATGTGCCACGCCTAAGCTAGTCTTGGGACGGGATAAAGTCATTCTCGACATTCCGAATGTCAAGCTGATAGAGCCTTGCATTCACATCAGTGAACTGATGAGTCCTTGATATTGTGGCTGTGAGAACTATAGACGCACATAATTATGCTCCTCCCAAATAAGATCATTTATACTGGGAGAAATCTGTGTTGTTGACACATAGGCATGTAGA
>Ga0310811_10014390_pt1 | contig 10316 bp, 6 predicted proteins | sample YCmetagenome_FD_207642 | JGI IMG/M metagenome (GOLD analysis project Ga0310811, IMG submission 207642) | Soil microbial communities from experimental microcosm in Duke University, North Carolina, United States - YC | ecosystem: Engineered > Artificial ecosystem > Soil microcosm > Unclassified ... | reverse complement strand
TCCAGATACTTCACATGCCAAATTTCAAGCATCAACGATCGAAACTCTTCACTAATGAAGCCCATTCGACGCTGTCCTAGGTAGATCGAGTCGAAGTGGTGTGCAATCAGTGCAACACGAATCTGATCGTCTTTCTTCGAGAAGTTGTATAAGAGATGAAAAACGTCGGCTAAATCGCCCCAAAGCACTTTCTCCTCGAAAGCTGAGAAGCGAAGAAGCGTTTTGCCTCGCTGCTGCGCGACTCGCGCATGTTCCTCAGGTATTAAAGCATGCGTTCCAAGCTGCTCGCGAAACCATTTTAGTTTCTCCGGTTTCAAGTTCGCCCTTAGGAACTCCACAGCGTAAGCATTGGAAAGGTAAATCTTGGGATCGTTATTCAAACGATCGATCCATGGCGTCCAATCTCGCGACTCCAACAACTGGAGTAACTGCGTAAGTTGTGCAACGGTCGTATCTGGATGGAACTTGACCGCTTGCCAGAAATGTTCGGTCGAATCGTACGTTGCGCCATACAGCTGAATTCCTTCTTCGATCGGGTACCAGTTGGAAAGCACCCGGCCAGGAATCGAAGGAGTTGCGCTCCAGCAGTTCAAAGAGTGTTTCCACTTTTGCTGTACATCAAGAAATGCATCTTCATAACCCTGCGGGATGGGTTCTCGCAGTTCGGCAAGCTCCTGTTTGAGTTCTTCTCGCGTGTGTGTCACAAGGGTTTCAAGCGGTCGCTCGTCGAGCATGGAGATAACCCGACTCTCCACCGCCTCCCTAACGAGTTGACGACGTAGCACCTCTTGAGCTCTCTCGTCGAGTGTCCCTGATTTCTTCCAGCGATCCACTTGCGATTCGATGTAGGGGAAGGAGTCCGTTAATGACTTAAATTCGATGAAGCCGTGAATCGCGAACGTCAAGGGACGGCCATCTTTCATCACGACAGTGGAGGGTGTGACGATCGCTCTTATCGGAATCTGTTGCGCTGAGAGCGTTGCAGAAACGCACAGGCCGAGCAGAAGCGAGAACCGCCGTATTCCTCGGATCCGCGAAAAACCTCGAACTTGCATTAGGTCTCCTGATAGCACCACTCGTTAGGTTGTTGGAACCGCCACACGATAGCTCACGCCCGACTTCTCCTGCAATGCTGTAAAACTTCGTCGAATAAAGCTGGCCCACCAAGCGCCCAAGCATTACAATTCCGTTTCTTTTGAAGCTGGTTCGCACCGAACCCATTCCTTTGTACAACGTAAAGCTCCGCAGAAAGGGGAGTCGAATGCATACGCGGATGATGTTTGCGTTGTTTACCGCCCTCACATTGTTGACCTGCACTGCCTCACTGTACCCGAAGCGAACCAAGGTCATTGTGGATCAGGACGCTCGTGGACCCGCGACAACTGACATGCAGTCAATGCTTATATTTTTGCAGTCGGATAAATTTGACGTCCTCGGGATCACCACTGTCAGTGGCGATCAATGGGTAAAAGAGGAGACTCAGCGCACGCTGCGCTTGCTTGAGATTGCTGATCGAACGGATGTACCGGTCGTTCAAGGCGCCGAATTCCCTTTGCTCAATTCAAAAGAGGAAACGGAACGCTGGGAGGCTTTGTACGGTAAGTTTCGTTACAAGGGCTGCTGGAGCGATTTCTCGAAGCGGCAACGTTCCTCCAGCCTTTCGTGCCGGCTATCACGAGCCCGATGTCGTCCCTGAATTGGTCGAAGGCGTTCCCAAGATCAAGCCGCTTGATGAGCAGGCGGCGAACTTCATTGTCCGGATGGTTCACAAATATCCCGGCGAGGTTGTAATTTGGGCGGGCGGACCGCTCACAAACATCGCTCTAGCTTTGCGACTCGACCCCCAGGTCGCCTCATTGGCCAAGGAACTCGTCTTGATGGGAAGTGGAATGTATGCCGACAATGGCGGCATTAATTCAATCGATGGAAGACGAGAGTTCAATTGGTGGTTTGATCCGGAGGCTGTGCGCATCACAATGCGGGCACCATGGAAGAAGATTACGATCACGCCTATCGACATCTCGGTCAAAACCATCGTCAATCCCGAAGTTCGTGCTGCGATTGCAAAGGCTGACACGCCGGTCGCCCGCTATCTGACCCAATACGCCGTCGACAGCTTCATGTGGGATGAATTATCCGCAGCCGCCATGATTGACCCGAGTATCATCACCTCGCAGAAGGAGCTCTACGTCGACATCGACGTCGACCATGGTCCTAGCTATGGACAAACTCTGTTCTGGGACACCAAGACGGTTGTTCCCCCGTACGAACGTGTTGCCACTGTTCAGTTCGACGTAGACACCAGGAAACTCTACGATCTCTACATCAAACTTATGACACAGCTACCCAGAAAGCATTGACACCAAATCTCTCTTTACTGGATAGAGGATCGACACCATGGGCATGAATCGTCGACAATTTGTGACGTCTTCCGCGGCAGTGGCCGGCCTCGGCGCTCTCGACGCTTTTCTCCCAAACGCCGCGCTTGGCTTCGAAACCACCGATAAACCCGTCAAGGGCCCGTTCCGCGTCATCATTGACACGGATCCGGGTGTGGACGATGCGTTCGCTCTGCTCTTCGCAATGCATTCACCCGAGCTCAAGATCGAGGCAATCACGGCAGTATCCGGCAATGTTCCACTCGAGCTCACGCTTCCGAACGCCTTAAGAATGGTCGAAATCGCAGGAAGGACAGACATACCAGTAGCGGCTGGTGCCAAAGTTCCCTTGCTCCGTCGGCTCGTTACAGCTACTTACGCGCATGGCAACAATGGACTCGGCGGAGCCGTATTTCCTGAGCCACACATCAAGCCAGTCGAGGAACCCGCGGCTGAGCTGATCAGCCGACTCGTCCGCAAATATCCGAATGAGGTGTCGTTGATTCCGGTTGGTCCACTGACCAACATCGCGACCGCGCTAACTAGCGATCCGGGCTTGGCTCCATTGGTGCGCAGCATCACGCTCATGGGAGGCTCTCTGTCGGGCGGGAATATAACGCCCGCTGCTGAATTCAATATCTACGTCGATCCGGAAGCGGCGCGCATCGTGTTCCAGTCGGGGATTCCCATTACGATGGTTGGCCTTGATGTCACCCGCAAGACCACGCTGACGGAAGAGCATGTTCGCACGCTTCAGGCTGCAGGCACCCCGGTCAGCCTTGCCGCCGCCAAGATTGCCCGCAATGCAATCGATCACACTCGCGAACAGGGCTTCCTTGTAGGACCGAATATGCACGACTCTCTCGCCGTCGCTACTTTTCTCGATCCTTCGATCGTGACTCTGAAGGATTACTACGTTGATATTGAAACCATGGGAGAGCTGACCGCAGGAGAAACGGTGGGATACAGCCCTTTTGCTGGCGACCTGAAAGTGACTCCGGAAGCCGCGAAGAAACTCGCTGAGACGATGCAAATTCGGGGCGCGGCGCGATCACTCGAGACGATGAGCACGTCTCCAGTTGTTCGAGAAAAGTTTACGCCAAACGCAAAAGTGGCCATCGAAGTCGACTCTGCACGTTTCTTCCATCTCTTGATGGGACGACTTACGAGTAAGTAATTTCGATTCGAAAGTGTGTGTTCATGTTGAGGGGGGATATTGAAATCCATTCGCACGGCCGTATTCGTATTCACATTTCTTTTGGCCACGTCGTTGTGGGGACAATCAAAGAGAAAAATAATTATCGACCAGGACGCTGCGGGGCCGGCCGGTACGGATCAAACCTCAATGCTCCTTCTCATTCAGTCTCCACAAACTGAGGTCCTCGGAATCACAGTGGTGACTGGAGACGCATGGCTTAACGCAGAAGTAGCGCACACCTTGCGCATGTTGGAGATCATTGGACGAACGGACATCCCCGTCATGCGAGGTGCAGAGTACCCGCTGGTCCGCCGCAAAGATGAAACTGAACTCTGGCAGCAACGCTATGGGACCGTAACCTGGCTTGGCGCCTGGACACCTCGCTTCTATCACCCTCCTGATCAACTCGGTGAGATGCCGGAAGGTAAGCCGTCAACAAAGGCTGCCGAGGAGGATGCTGCGCATTTCCTCGTACGGATGGCGCGCAAATATCCCGGCGAGGTCACGATCTATGCTGGCGGTCCTATGACGAATATCGCGCTCGCGATCGCCATCGATCCGGAGTTTCCGCAACTCGTGAAAGAACTCGTATTCATGGGAGCGAGCTTGGATCCCGAAACGGATGACCCGGAGTTTATCAACACTCCTCGTCATGAATTCAATCTCTGGTTCGACCCGGAAGCTGCACACATTATGTTGCGAGCACCGTGGAAGAAGATCGTTTGTACAACGGTCGATATTTCGGTCAAGACGCGACTCACCAAACAACTCATTGAGCGCGTAAAAGCAAGTGGTTCTCCAGCGGCGCAGTATTTCGGCACGTATTCGCGACTGTTCGGCGAATATAACTATCTGTGGGATGAACTCGCTTCTGTGGCTTGGCTCGATCCCAGCATTATCACAAAAAAAGAAACCCGTTTTATGGATATCGATCTCGATCGGGGCGCAGGATACGGGAACATTTTAACTTGGAGCGAAAAAGATCGACCAAAAATTGAAGTACGACCGGTTGAGATTCAGGTAGATCTGGATCTCGATAAATTTTACAAGACATTCGTGGACCTGCTGTCTGCTCCTACTCCAAAACCACATTGAATCAGCTAACGCGGAGGCGCCAATGCCGCTCGATCACAAAATCTTTGCTGCGCATTTCAATAGCGTCCACATGAGCCGTTTGAAAACTATCACTCTTTCCTCCTTGATTGTGTGCACGGCTTTGCTGCCTATGACCACTGGTTCAACCACCGAATGGCATCTGACAAACCAATCAGAAACGCTGGTGAAAGATGCGAAGCTTCAACAGCAGATGTTCCGGGCACTGGACGCAGCCCAGAAGTCTGGTACGGATCCTCATCTTTCTCATTTTCAAGTGCGCGTTGCTACGGTAGTGGAGAAAGATGGCGAAGATCACATTGTTCTAGGCGGGAACAGCGAATACGACTTGCCGGAAGGAATCCACGGAGAAACCTCCGTTTTGAATCATGCGATCGCCTTGTACGGAGCGGCATCGACACGGAAGAATTTGCGTTTTTTAGCTTTCTACTCCGATAAGTGTGGAGGCGGTGGAAGCTGCGGCGATTGCCGGGATTATCAAATGGTCACGACTGACTACCAGAATCTGCTTGTCGTCTGCGGGCAGTCTTCCGACCATTCCGTCACCGTAACGAAATTCGCGGATCAAATCGTTTGTGAGAAGAACTTTTCGGAAGTGAGCGCTGACAAGATTCCGCTATCCAAAACCGAACTGACGAAACTAGTGCAGTCAGCGGAAGAAGCCCGCAAAGGTGGGGTTACTCTTTTCACATCGGATCGACATACTGGTGCCGCAGGCCTGTCCGATTCAGGAAAAATCTATCGTTCTGCAGGTGCGGACGATGCCGCTTTTCACTACCGTTATCCAATTAGTGGACTGTTGCAGCAGGCCGCAACCGAGCGGGACTATTTCCTGCGCGCAATTGTCGTGAGCGGAGAGCAAGGCAAATGGCCGGTGGTCAACTATCGGGATCGCCAGTATGGATACGAGTCCAGCAGCTTCAATCGAAAACGCGGCAAGCCTCCGATTCAACTAATTCTGTCGAACGGAAAAGGGCAATATCGCATGACGACTTTCGAGTCTGCGCTTCCGCAGGCATTCAGCACCGCTGATTTCATGCCGGAGGCTTTAGATCGTTTTCTGGACAGCCACGCGCCGAAGAAATAAAACACTCCTCAGTACATGATCGTTCTGGTTAGATGATGCGGCCATTTCGTCTTATGGTAGTGGGTCCAAAGCCGTGCATCGATCTGCGGGATTAGAATTTGCGCATCGGACGCTCGCACCTTATTGATTTCTTCGGCAAGAAGAGCCGTCGCGTATAGAGTGTGTGCCCTGAGTTCCACCTCCTGCGTACTATCCCGCAGGATCAATTGGTGAGACTGTATGGATTGCTCTAGCCTTGGCGAATAGCTCGTTATGCCCATGACACGTAACGCAATAGGAACGATGTAATCTGCGAATGCCGTAAACTTCTTTGGATCTTCGATGTGAAACGCGGACGTATTCCCTAACCCCGAATAAAGACCCCAATAACCAAGTTGCGCCAGCTTGTAAAACTTGACCTCATGTTCATCGTAATGGCTGACGTCGTTATATCGGGGGAATTCTTTGACAAGGCGTTCGACCAATCCGTTTCCATCGTCATAGAGGCGGGGGGAACATGATTGGATGAAATTGCGGAAGCGGCCACTATATCTCGAAACCAGGACCTCACCAGTCTGATGCCACACTTCAAGTTTTTCATCGAGCATTGGCATCTCGATGTTCCCCTTGAAAATCTTCTTCATCTCTTCCTTCGAAACTGTGCAGAGAAAACTGCCGTCCAGAATCGGCACGCCATCATCCATGGCTCGTTTCAGACATGCGATCATTGCATCAGCATCCGAAACGCGCTCTCCATGGAACTCCGTTTGGAACATGACATGGCTATCGAAGTCCGTGAACGCGGAGTCGATAGTATTCGCCACCATCACGAAATCGATTGCGATCTCGGGATTCTTATCCAGACCGTACGGAACAGCGATTTTGGGCATTGGCAATTCTTCGTATGCCATCCAGCCAGCAACTTCGCGAATTTTGGCCAAATCAGTCTCAACATCGCGCGATTGCTCGATCACCGGACGGAGGCTCTCAAGAACGGGACTACCGTTTGGTACAGGCCAGACGATCTGTTTCTTTTCCACTGAAACCGCTCCTCCGATTTCATATAAGGCGCTAACCACTGGAGGCTGCTAGGAGTGCAAAGGTTGAGCGTTAATGCCCCAAGCTCTCCAGAGCTTTCTGAGCTTGCAAATTCTCAGGGTGTTGCGCCAACAGTTCCATCAATACAGCACGAGCTTTTTCTCTGGCTCCCTCGATTGCGTACACTCTGGCGAGATTCAAATATGCCTGGTCGAACGCTGGAGCCACTCGAATGCATTGCTCAAAGGTCGATACTGCTTCATCGCGTCGACTGGTGCGAAGATAAAGGATGCCAAGGTTGTTCAATGCTTCCGGGAATATAGGATGCGCATCCAGCGCCTTTTTCAGGTGCTCGTAAGCTTGATTCGTATCATCTTGTTGAGCAAACACCATCGCTAATCCGTAATTTGCGTCAGCGTCAGAGGGGTTCGTGGTGAGGACCTGTTGGAATGTGCGTTGGGCATCGTCCCACTGCTTCGCTTGACGATAGGCGTTTCCTAGATTATTACGTGCAATCGCATGATTAGGACTCATTCGCAATGCCACATGGAAATCTGCGATCGCTTGTTCTGTGCGGCCTTCTCGTGCATCGATCAGGCCCAAATTGTTCCAGGCATTCGTTAGAGTGTCCGGGTAGTCAGGCTGCGAACGCGTTGCACGTTCAAAAGCGCTGCGCGCCTCATCATTTTTTCCTTGCTTTAAGTAAACGCTTCCGAGGCCGTAGAGCGCCTCGGCGCTCAAGTTGTTCTCGCGAAGTGCTTGCTGAAAAGCCTCGGCAGCTTCAGCGTAATACTCACGTTGGAAAAAAACAGAGCCAACTGAGAGATAGTTGCGCCTGAAATCAGCCGCTTCCGAAATGCCCTCGAACGGAAGCGCCTTGCGCTGTCGCTCCACAGCACTCTTGGGAATTGCACCCGCATCAACTCGGAGTCGCTCGAAATCTACAATGCCCTGGTAAACCTTAACAATGTTCCCAGAGGGATCGATCAGCAAGGAGGTTGGCAAGGGGAGATCTCGATGCCGATCGAATAAGTACCGGTAAATGATGTTGTAGACGGCGCCTACATCATTCGAACCCAGCAGCATTGGGAATGACAATCCGCGTGCGCGCGCAAATGCGACAACGTCGTTCTTCGCAGTTGCCGCATCAAAGTTCACCGCCAAAAGCTGCAACCCACCTTTCGCCCATTCACTTTGGTTGACCTGAAACTGAACAAGATTCTTCTCACATTCACGGGACTTTAGTGCCCAGAAATTCAGCAGCATAGGCTTACCTCGCGATGCAGACAGAGTCCGCATCTGTCCTTTCAGATCCGGCAACGAAAAGTCGGGAGCTGCGAACGGCGCCAGCAACCAGGCTTCCCACTCTGAAGGAAGTTTTTCCGCGGGTTGAACAATTGAAGAATGTGAATCTAACGCTCGCTGCCGATACGGTTCCACACGAAGGCTGCCGCTTCCCTCCTCCACAATGATCCGATGGTCGATCGGCACTTGTTTCAATTCCTGCACCTGACCGCTCGGCCAATGAACCATGGCACGTAGGATCTCCTGCGCCGGTCCCAACCCGAAAAACACCTCTTTACTATGTTGTGAGAGGAAGCCCGATCCTGCCCGCACGGTGCGAGTCTGCTTTCCGATGTCGGTTTCGATCAAGACCGCTGCCCCAATCGCATCGCGATTACTTTTGACTCCATGTAAACGGAACGAAACAGAAGCTGGAAGCTCCGAGATAACATTCTTTAGCAAACGAAGCTGGGGAGCATTACGATTTTTGAGCAGAAGCTCCTGACGTCCATCACCATCGAAATCCGCCAGCGCAAATGCCCTTCCATCTTCCACGAAATCCACTCCAAGCGCACCGGACACATCCGAGAAAGTACCATCGCCGTTGTTCAAGAAACATACGTTACGCTCATAACCGCTCCAGGTCCCATCACTGCGCAGGAGTTCATTGATGGCATTCCAGCCCTGTTCGTATTGCTCGGCGGGTCCGGGCGCATTCGGAGAGTTGGCAACGACCTGCCGCCAGAAGAAACTATTCAGATCAGTGTGCGCCGGCCCAGATACCATTCCATTCATTACATACAAATCCAAATGACCATCGTGGTCGAAATCCCAGGCATCGCTCGACCATGACCACCCGCCATTGCCCGTTCTTGAGGGACTCGTCGCATCTCGGAATATTGGCGCCTTTTCTGCCCCCGAATTCAGAAACAATGAATTACCCATCGCGTGCTTTCGATAGTGGGCCCGGACGTCTTCGGAAACATCTTTTTGAAACATCGCCTGGGCTGAGACCCGTTCTCCTGCCGCCGTCCACATGTTTGCGACGTAAAGATCATCAAGTCCATCGTTGTCGAAGTCGGCCCACGCAACGCTCATTCCCGCTCCAACATCGTCGACTCGGACCTCTGCAGCAACATCGGTAAACGTTCCGTCGCCATTGTTGCGATAAAGACTTTTTCTGCCAAAGTCGTTTACGACATAAAGGTCAGGCCATCCATCCTGGTTGTAATCGTTCCACGCACAGCAAAAACTGTAACGCGTGTTGTTCTTGTCCATACCAGCTTGCTTCGTGACATCGACAAAAGTGCCACCGCCGGTGTTGCGCATCAAAAAGTTGGGCGGACCGTTCTGAGCGTCGTAGTAGGGGGAAGGGTATTTGTACTGATCGGTTCCCTGGTAATAGAGATACAAGCAGAAGTAAATATCGAGAAAGCCGTCGCGGTCGTAATCGGCGAGTGCAGCTCCAGTGAATGTTCCTTGCGGCGATTGTGCGAATTCAAACGCTTTTGGCTGTTGTCGGAACTTGCCGTTGCCATCATTAAGAAAAAGTAGGGGTCCGTTCGTGCGAACCACAATCAAATCTTGCCTTCCAGAATTCCGGAGATCGGCAAACAGAGCACAGGCAGTATTCTCCAGAACTCCGACGCCCGCTGATTGTGTGATGTCTTCGAAAGTCCCGTCGCCCCGATTGCGGTATAGGCGATTGGGAAGGCCCGCGGCTTGGCAGACGTACAGATCGTCATGCCCGTCATTATCTATATCGCCAACTGAAACTCCATTGTGCCCATAGATATCAATACCCGACGCCCCGTCGAGCACCGTTCGCCAATAATCTGCCCCATGTGCGAGTTGCTGAGAATAGGACGACGCTTCATGAAATGCTGTGAGAGTGATGTCTTCGAACACCCGCGATTTTGTGCGACTCTGCAGCTCCTCCCCGGATTGCCATTTTTGAATGCGGTACGAAGTCGGAACTCCAATCCAGTCTAGTTCCCAATACCCCACCCGCTGCTCACGATAGAAGTTCGATCCTTCCCCCACAAATTCGTAGCGGATTCGCGTGTGCAATCCGCCGCGGGCGTCCTCCGACTTCGTAATATCCACAATTTGAAACCGCACGGTTTGGAGCTTCGTAAACTCTTGGAGGTACCTCTTTGCCGAGTCCAAAAAGGGCTCTCGCGGAAGTGACCGACCGGCACTGAACTGATTCTTTTTAATCTCAACGATCCGATCGCTC
>Ga0310811_10014389_pt1 | contig 10316 bp, 7 predicted proteins | sample YCmetagenome_FD_207642 | JGI IMG/M metagenome (GOLD analysis project Ga0310811, IMG submission 207642) | Soil microbial communities from experimental microcosm in Duke University, North Carolina, United States - YC | ecosystem: Engineered > Artificial ecosystem > Soil microcosm > Unclassified ... | reverse complement strand
CCATTCGTAGCCGAGGGTGCCGACCTGCATCTCATAGGTCTCGCCCGGTTTGAGCGCCGCGACGGATGTGTTGCGCCACAGCCGGTCCTGGCTGTACGGGTAGGACACGGTGATCGCGTCGGCGCGGTAGCCGTTGGCCGTGAACAGGGTGCCGTCCAGCTGGTTGCCCGGCATCCCGCCGCCGATTCCGGCGCCGGCCGGGTCCATCCAGGTGCCGGTCCACTGGCCGCTCGGGTCGGCCACCCCGTCCGGGTTGCCGAGCTCCATCTTCGTCATCTTGTACGAGGTGACGGTGCGGTCGGCGGCGCCGCTGGCGAAGCTCGGCTGGAGCTCGGTGCGCCAGAACAGCTCGTTGCCGCTGAAGAAGGCGAGGTTCACCCCGGCGTCCTTGGCCGCGGTCACCCCGTCCCACTGCTGTTGGTCCCAGTACTCGTCATGCCCTGAGGACATGAACACCTTGTGGTTCAGCAGCAACGAAGGGCTCTGCGTGATGTCGACTCCGGACAGGTAGCTCACGTCGTAGCCGTTGCGCTCCAGGAACTGGATCATCGGGTATTCGGACCCGAAGATGCCGTTCTCGCCCGCGATGTCCATCGGCCGGTTGTAGCTCACGGCGTAGTCGCGGCCGTCCGGCGCCGGGCCGTTTCCCTGGTAGAGGTCGGCGCCGCCCCACATGTTGTAGGCCTGCCAGGTCTCGTCGTCGGTCTGCACCACGATGTTCGAGGTGCTCGACGGATTGGTGACCACGAACGGATACGGCATCAGCCCGCCGCCGTCGCTCTGGTCGAAGTCGGCGAGGTAGACGCCCGAGACGGCCGTGGACGGCACGCTCCAGCTGGCCGTGACCGACCAGTTCCCGCAGTCCACCTCGCCGGTGGACGCCGCCTTGTCGCAGTCCGGCTGGGTGATCGCGGGAAAGCTCGCGGTCGGCGAGGTCGGCATCAGCCGGGCGCCGTCGCCGTCGTACCAGCCGAGACGGTAGATCTCCACGGTGTAGGACACCGGCGAGGAGACCGAGAAGTTGATGGTGCCGCCCGCGGCGACGCTCTGGGTGGTCGAGAATCCCTCGATGTCGCCCCAGGATCCGGGCGAGTACCAGTCTGCCATGGGCGTGCCCGGCTGTGAGTTCTCGCACACGATCGGGTTCGAGCCGGTGCCGCACGGCCCGGTGGCCGCGGCCGCGGTGCCGGGCAGCGCCGCCACCACGAGGACCGCGCCGAGAGCGATCGGTACGATTCTACTTACCCTGCGTATCCAGTGCCGCGCGGTCGCGCTCACAGCGCCCACGGTCGTCTCCCCCTGGAATGGGCCCGTGCGCCGGACCCGCCATCGGCCGCGAACGGCCGCCACCACGACTCAACGTAGCGCCCGCACCGATTTCCTCGGCCGTGTCCGCCAATTCGTTGCGATTTCTTCATCAGTCCTTCAAAACGATCAGAATGCCGTTCACATGCGTGGCAGAACACGATCATCCGGCCGGCTCGGGCACGACCGTTCCGCCGCCGGAATACCTGTTGTCCGACCACTGGTTTCCGGCGCCGCCCGTGTTCCAGTAGGCGACCGGGCCGTAGATTCCGCAGAGGCTGTGATACTGGGTGGAGAAGACGTTCCCGGTGACCACCACGCCGGTGGCGCCCGCTCCGCCGCCGTACAGGGCGTACGCGCCGCCGGCGATCCAGTTGTCGACGACGGTCGTGTCCGAGATCGGCCCGGAGTTCGGCAGCAGGCCGATCGCCGAGGTGGGGCCCTGGTCCACCGGGACCGGGTTCAGCAGGGTGTTGTGTTCGATCCGCAGGCCCTGCTTGTCGCCGCCGTCGCTGATGATCGCGTCGACGTGCGCGTATCCGCCGGAGCGGTTGATGAACGGGTGCAGGTCGTGCACGTAGTCGTCGTGGATCGAGCCGTGGCCGAGGGAGAGGGCGTTGACGAACACGGACACGTCGTCCCAGCCGACCTCGACGGTGCCCTCCCCCATGTTGGACACGGCGTAGTCCTCGCCGCCGTTGTCCGGGCCCGCGCCCGGCTGCCCGGTCAGTTCGCTGTGCAGCACGCGCAGACCGGTGTAGCCGGGGCGCAGGTTGACCGCCCACCAACTCGACGAGGTGATCCGGCTGTCGACGACGGTGACGTTGTTCGCGTACACATCGAGTGAGCCGCTGAGGTTCCAGCCGTTGATGACCTGGCCGTCCTTGCGGATCTCGAGGTCGCCGGAGTGCGCCGTCAGAGTCCGCGTCCGCGGGCCGGTGTCCGCGCCGCTCGGGAAGCCGCAGGCCGCCGGGGTGGCACAGGGCGCTGATGCGGAGGGCGAGGCCGCCCGCACCGAATCCGACCTCGGCGAGCCGGATCCCGCCGACCCCGTCGGAGTCACCGGAGTCGACGGCGTCGCCGTGATAGAGGTGGGCGGGAGGGTGAGCAGCGGCGCGACGGCAGCGCTCGCGGAGGCCCGGCCCGCCGCCGCGGTATGCGTGCCCTGAGGTGCCGCCCGGCCGTCGCCGACCCCGAGCCAGAGGGCCAGGCCGAGGCAGGCGAGGGCGGCGCCCGCCGCGACGACCGAGCGTCGCGCGGAACGCGTCCCCGCCTGCCCCATCCGGCGTCTCACTCGGTGCATTCCCGTCACCCGACGGCCGCCAGCAGCGTCTCGACGACCCGCTCCTGCTGGTCCGCCGTGATGTGCGGATGCAGCGGGAGGGAGAGGATCCGGTCCGCCGCGTCCTCGGCCCGCGGAAAGGCGCCGCGGCCATAGCCCAGGTGCTCGAACGCCTTCGTGAGATGCAGCGCGACCGGATAGTGCACGCCGGCGCCGATGCCCTCGGCGTTCAGCTTCTCCAGCACCATGTCGCGCACGCCGCTGCCGCCCGCCGGGTCGCCCACCTTGACCACGTACAGGTGCCAGACGGGTTCGTTGCCCGGCAGCACGGTCGGGCACTCGATGCGATCCTGTCCGGCGAGCAGCTCGTGGTAGCGTGCGGCCGCGGCCCGCCGCGCCTCGTTCCACGATGCCAGCCTGCTGAGTTTCGCCTTGAGCACCACCGCCTGCAGTGCGTCCAGCCGGCTGTTGCAGCCGACGACCACGTGGTCGTACTTGGTACGGCCGCCGTGGTTCGCGAGCGTGCGCACCGCCGTCTCTATCACCGGATCGTCGGTGAGCACCGCGCCCGCGTCACCGTAGGCACCGAGGTTCTTGCCCGGGTAGAAGCTCGTGGCCGCGACGCCGCCCTCGCCCGGACGACGTCCGAGCCGGGAGGCGCCCTGGCACTGCGCGGCGTCCTCGACGATAGCCACCTCCGCGCCCTCCAGGGCGGCACGCAGCTGCTCGACCGGCGCGAGCTGGCCGTAGAGGTGAACCGGAAGCAGGGCCTTGGTGTTCGGGCCCACCGCCGCGGCCGCGGCCGCGACGTCGATCAGCGCGGTCCGCTCGTCGCAGTCCACGAACACCGGCCGCGCCCCGGTGCGGGCGACCGCCTCCGCCGTGGCCACGAACGTGTTGGCCGGCAGCACCGCCTCGTCGCCCGGTCCGACGCCCACCGCGCGCAGCGCGAGTTCGAGCGCGTCGGTGCCGTTCGCCACGCCCACGCAGTGGCGCACCCCGCCGAAGGCGGCATATTCCTGTTCGAACGCCGTCACCTCCGCGCCGCCGACGAACGCGGTCGCGCGCAGGATCCGCTCCCATCCCGCGCTCACCTCCCCGTGCACCTCGTCGCGCGCCGAAGCCAAGTCCACCAACGGAATCCGCGTCATCTCGCCCATCCCCCTCATCCCTTCCGCCCGGCCGGGCCGGCCGCCGTGGCCAGCGGCTCCCACGCGGCATCGGCCCGCGCGGGCTCGATCGCGCGCAGCCGGCGCGCCGGATTGCCGGCCCACACCTCGCCGGGCGGCACGTCCTCCAGTACCACCGAGCCCATGCCCACCACGGACCCCGAGCCGATCGTCACGTATTCGCGGACCATCGCGCCCGCACCTATATATGCGCCACGCTCCACCCGGACGCCGCCGCCGAGCAGCGCTCCGGAGGCGAGCGTGACGTAGTCCTCCACCACGTCGTCGTGCGTGAGCACGACCCGCGGCATCATCGCCACGTGCGAACCCACCCGGACCCCGGCCGTGAGCACCGCATGCGCGAGCAGCACCGTGCCCGGACCGAGTACGGAGTCGACGGACACCGACGCCGTGGGGTGCACGACCGTGGCGTAGCGGTGCGGCGGCAGGTCGAGGCGATCGGCCAGACGCCGGCGCGACTGCGGATCGCGCGGACTACCCACGCACAGCACGACCCCGGCGTACGGCGCGTCGTACACGGCCGTGCTCGGGCCGAGCACCGGCACGCCGTCCACCGAGCGCCCGACGAGCGCCGGGTCGTCGTCGAGGAATCCGAGCAGCCGCAGGGACTGCCCGAGCGCGGGGATGCAGGCGGCGAGCAGTTGCGCGGTCTCCCGGGCGAAACCGCCCGCGCCGACGATGTACAGGTCGCGGCCCATCTCAGCGCACCGGTTCCAGCAGCGCGTCCACCACGCGCCGCTGCTGCTCGGCGGTCATGGCGTGGAACAGCGGCAGGATCAACGAATCGCGGGTGAGCCGCTCGGTGGCGGGCAGCTCCACGTGCGCGACGTCCCGGTACGCTGGTTCCAGGTGCGCGGCCATGATGCCGCGGCGTGCGGAGATCCCGGCGGCGGCCAAACGTGTCAGAGCGCTGTCCCGGCCGCCGGGGAACCGCTCGTCCAGCAGCACCCAGAAGGACTGGTAATTGCCCTGGCCGTACGCCGGATCGCGCACCGCGCGCAGCTCGGGCACGCCGTCCAGCAGCTCGTGGTAGTGCGCGGCCAGCTCCCGGCGGCGGCGCACCATCTCCTCCAGCCGGCCGAGCTGCACGAGACCGACGGCCGCCTGGATGTCCGTCATCCGGTAGTTGTAGCCGGTCTCGAGGTAGTGCTCGAACACCGGTCCGGTGCTGGCGTGCCGGTCGGCGGCCGAGACGTCCATGCCGTGCTCGCGCAGCCGGCGCAGCCGCGCGGCCCAGTGCCCGCGGTCGAGGGTGAGCATGCCGCCCTCGCCGGTGGTCAGCAGTTTGCGCGGATGGAAGGACCAGGCCGCGATCAGCGCGCCCGCGCCGACCGGCGCGCCGTGCGCGCTCGCGCCCACGGCGCAGGCCGCGTCCTCGATCACCATGATGCCGAAGGGCCGCACCGCCTCGGCCACCGCGCGGGTGTCGGCCGGGACGCCGCCCTGGTGGACCAGGATCACGGCCCGGGTGCGCGGGGTGAGCACCTCGGCGACGGTGTCGGCGGTCAGGTTCCCGGTGGCCAGGTCGACGTCCGCGAAGACCGGGGCCGCTCCCACGTACCGCACCGCGTTGGCGGTCGCGATGAACGAGAACGACGGCACCACGACCTCGTCGCCCGGACCGATCCCGGACACCGCCAGCGCCAGGTGCAGCGCGGTGGTGCAGGAGCTGAGCGCGACGCCGTGCGCCGCGCCGACGCGCGCGGCGAAGCCGCGTTCGAACTCTGCGACCCGCGGCCCCTGGGCGACCCAGCCGGAGCGGACGGCGGCGGCCGCGGCCTGGGCCTCCTCCTCGCCGAGGTGTTCGGCTCTCGCCGCCGCGGAGGTCGCGGGCGCGACCAACTGCTCGGTCATCAGGCCGCCACCGCCGTCCCCGCCGGAGCACTCGCGGACGGGGCTGCGGGCGCAGGGGCGGACGGGGCTGCGGACGCGGGGCCGGAGACAGCCGATACGTCGTCGGTGCTCTCCTCGCCCCGCTCGGCGCGCCACCACCGCACCAGGTCGCGCAGCCCGTCCTCGAGGCCGATCTCGGCCCGGAAGCCGAGCCGGTCGGCGGCCGCCGAGACGTCCGCCAGGCGGCGGCGCACGCCGTTGACCGCGCGTTCCGGGCCGTGCTCGACCGCGAGGCCGGACGCGTCCATCGTGCGCAGCAGCGCCTCGGCGAGCTCGAGCAGGCTGGTCTCCACGCCGCAGGCCACGTTGAACACCTCGTCGGTCAGCGGCGCCTGGGCGGCCAGCAGGTTCGCCCGGGCGATGTCCGCGACGTGCACGAAGTCCATGGTCTGCGACCCGTCGCCGAAGATGAGCGGGGCCTCACCGCGCACGATCCGCTCCATCCAGCGGATCAGCACCTCGGTGTAGAGCCCGTGGATGTCCATCCGCGGCCCGTAGACGTTGAAGTAGCGCAGGGCCACGTAGTCGAGGCCGTACATGCCGTGGAAGCTGCGCAGCGTCGCCTCGTTGAACGCCTTGGCAGCGCCGTAGAAGGTGTCGTTGTTGTACGGGTGCTGGCGTTCCGTGGTCGGGAACTGCTCGGCGAGGCCGTAGACCGAGGCCGAGGAGGACGCGACGATCTTTCGCACGCCCGCGTCCACGGCGGCCTCGAGCACGTTGAAGGTGCCGTCGACCAGGACCTCGTTGGCCAACCGGGGCTCCTGCGCGCACTGCGTGATACGGATCGCGGCCAGGTGGAAGACCAGGTCGGCGCGGTCCATCGCGGCGCGCACGGTCTCCCGGTCGCGGATGTCGCCGGTCACCACGCGCACCGGTCCGTGCGCGGCGGCCCAGGCGAGGTTCTCCTTGCGCCCGCGCACGAAGTTGTCGAAGACCACGATCTCGCCGGCGCCCTCGCGCACCAGCAGGTCGACCAGCGTCGAGCCGATGGTGCCGGCTCCGCCGGTGACCAGGATCCGGCTGCCCGCCACCGGGACCCCGGGGCCCGGCACCGCGGCCGCGCTCTGCCCGGCGGCAGCGCTCTCCCCGGCGGGCTCGCCGGCCGCGCCTGCAGCGCCGACCTCGGCGTTGTCCGTGCTGTTGGTGCTCACGATGCGGTTCCCTTCACTGCGACGCCGGCACGATGTGCCTCGATCTCCTTCAACGCGACGGCTGCCCCGCCCTGCTCGAGGCTGCGCGACGCGGCCTCGAGGATGTCCACGACGCGCAACCCGGCCCGTCCGTCGGTCGGCGGCGCGGTGCCCGTGCGGATCGCGGCGGCGAAGGCCTCGACCATCGCGCCGAGCGCCTCGCGTTCGCCGAGCGCGGGGGCCACCATGTCCCCGGACCGGTAGTTGACCTGGATCTCCCGCCGCGCCTGCTCGTTGAGCTGCTCGGACGGGAGCAGGTCGACGCCGCGGTCGAACACGGTGATCCGTTGCGCGGGATTGAGGTCGTCCCACACCAGGGTGCGCTTGGAACCGCCGATCATGGTGGTGCGCACCTTCGTTGGGGACAACCAGTTGACATGGAAGTGGGCGATCGCGCCGTCGGACAGGGTGAGCGTCAGATAGCCCACGCAGGCGCGGCCGGCGCCGATCGGGTCGGCGCCGTGCGCGGCCACCGAGACCGGCCGCACCCCGGGCGGCAGCACGAAGTCGAGGATGGACAGGTCGTGCGGAGCCAGGTCCCACAGCACGTCGACGTCCGGCTGCACCAGGCCGAGGTTGATCCGTACCGAGTCGAGGTAGTGCACGTCGCCCAGCGCGCCGGACGCGATCAGGCTCCTGATGTAAGACACGGCCGGCGTGTAGCAGTACGTGTGGTCGCACATGAGGATCAGCCCGCGCCGCTCGGCCTCCTCGACCACCTCGAGGCCCGCGGCGTAGTCGGCCGCGAGGGGCTTCTCCACCAGGACGTGCTTGCCCGCTTCGAGCGCGGCCATGGCCAGGTCTCGGTGCGTGGCGGCCGGCGTCGCGATCGCCACCGCCTGCACCCGCGGGTCCGCGAGCACCCGCGCGTACTCGTCCGTGGCTTCGACCGTCGAGTAGCGGCCGAGCGCCCGGCGCGCCCGGCTGATGTCGAGGTCGCACATCCAGTGCAGCCGGAAGGACGCCGAGCCCTGGAAGTTGCGCACCAGGTTCGGCCCCCAGTAGCCGGCGCCGACCACCGCGACGCCGACGGGCGCGGCGGGCCCGGTCTCCTGCGCGGCCATCAGAACGCACCTTCCCCGCGCACGACCGCGGACGTGGTGCGCAGCAGGATCATCGCGTCCAAGCCGGGCGACCAGTTCTCCACGTAGCTCAGATCCAGCCGCACCGACTCCGCCCAGGAGAGCGAGGAACGGCCGCTGACCTGCCACAACCCGGTCAGTCCCGGCTTGACCGCGAGCCTGCGGCGCATCTCGTCGGTGTAGCGCTCGGCCTCGGCCGGCAGCGGCGGGCGCGGTCCCACCAGCGCCATCGTGCCGCCCACCACGTTCAGCAACTGCGGCAGCTCGTCCAGCGAGTAGCGGCGCAGCACGCCGCCGATCCGGGTCAGCCGCGGATCCTTGCTGATCTTGAACAGCGGCCCGTCGCTCATCTCGTTGAGATGCGCCACCTCGGCCTGCCTGGCCTCCGCGTCCACCACCATGGTGCGGAACTTCAGGCAGGTGAACTCGGCCCCGTCCAGGCCGACCCGCTGCTGCCGGAACAGCGCGGGACCCCGGCTGGTCGCCCGTACCAGGACCGCGAGCACGAACATCAGGGGACTGATCATGGTGAGGATCAGCAGCGCGGCGGCGCGCTGCCACAGGTCGGTCAGCACCCGCGCGGGCCCGGTGAGCACCGGGGCGCGCAGGTGCAGCAGCGGCAGCCCGCCGGCGTCGGCCAGCGCCAGCCGGCCCGCCGCGACGTCGGTCAGGATCGGGGCGAGCGCGACCTCGACCCCCGCGGCGTGCAGCTGCCAGCTCAGCCGGCGCAGCGCGCCGCGGCCGAACTCCGGGCAGCCGAGCGCGATCACCACGTCGCAGCCGTAGGCGCCGGCCGCGGCCACGATCTCGTCCATGCCGCCGGCCACCGGCACCGGCAGGTCGTCCGGCCGCTGGTGCAGCATGAACTCGGTGATCGAGGCCGGGTGGCCGACGATCAGGCCGCGGCGCGCTCTGCGCGGGACGCCGGTCGCGCGCTCGTCCGCCCACCGGTGCGCCCGGCGCAGCAGCGGGGTCAGCGCGGCGGCCAGCGCCACGGCGAGCAGGTCGTGCCGCAGCAGCGCGGTGCTGTCGATGAGCAGGCTGGCCGCGGCGAGCAGCACCGTCATCCGCGCCGCGGTACGCAGGACCCTGCTGCGCAGCTCGTCGTCCTCGGCCAGCAGCCGGCGGCTGTACGCGCCGCAGGCCCACAGGCCGAGCAGCCACAGCGGCACCACGGCCACGGTGGCCAGCAGGGTGGGTATGCCGCGCAGCCGGGAGGCGTCGCTGCCGCCCAGATGCCACAGCATGGCGATCAGCGCCGCCAGCACGGCGGTGAACGCGTCGGAGACGATCAGCGTCCAGGTCCGGGGACGCCGGGCGTCGGCGAGCAGATCCCGGTACGCGGAGCCCGGATCTCGGCGCGCGGGCATCAGACTGACAGTGGTCATCGTTCTCCCCCAACAATGAGTGTCCTGCGTGCAGTCGTGTAATCGGGCGGCCAGGACACGAAATGACCCCACGCCAGCAGTATCTTGACAACCCGATGACACCGAAGAGGCGCTGACCTCTCGTACCGATGCAAGCTATCCGGAAGGGCTGACCCAAAGAAAGACTTTGCGCGAAGTTTACCAATCACTTCAGAGTCGCGTTCTGTGAAGGCACCGCGCCGGGCGTGCGCCGTAGTGCGCCGCATCACAGCGTGCAACCGAAAGTTCACGGCGCGCGGACGGACGGTTGTGACACGAGTGATGCCTGATAATTAGAGTTCTCATTACCTTCGCGAGAAGCGATGATGGGAAAGATCTGGGGCGGGGACGTTCACCGGCCGTCCGTAGACAATGGACTCGCGCCATCCTCATACTGCTGCCTGTGATGAGCGTCGTCGTACCCGCATTCAACGAGGCCCGGGCGCTGAGCCGGCTGTTGCCGGCGCTGGCCCGGACGGCGCAGGGCCGGTTCGAGGTCTTCGTGGTGGCCAACGGCTGCACCGACGGGAGCGCGGCGGCGGCGCGCGCGTGCGGCCTGCCGAACGTCCGGGTGCTCGAGACGCCCGTGGCGAATAAGCACAATGCCATGCGGCTGGCCGACGACGCGGCGGGCCCGGATGCCTTCCCCCGTTTCTATGTGGACGCGGACGTGGAGATCACCGCGCAGGACGTGCTGCGGCTGGCCGAGGCGCTCGAGCGGGACGGCCTGCTCGCGGTGGCGCCGGAACGGCGGATACCCCTCGAGGGCTGCCCGTGGACCGTGCGCTGGTTCTACGACGTCTGGCTCCGGCTGCCGGCGATCCGCGCCGGGCTGTTCGGCCGCGGCGTCGTCGGCGTGTCAGCAAACGGATACGAGCGACTGACCGCGCTGCCCGAGCTCATGGGCGACGATCTCGCCGCCTCGCTGGTCTTCGCAGAGCACGAACGCACTGTCGTCGCGGACGCGA
>Ga0310811_10014388_pt1 | contig 10317 bp, 10 predicted proteins | sample YCmetagenome_FD_207642 | JGI IMG/M metagenome (GOLD analysis project Ga0310811, IMG submission 207642) | Soil microbial communities from experimental microcosm in Duke University, North Carolina, United States - YC | ecosystem: Engineered > Artificial ecosystem > Soil microcosm > Unclassified ... | reverse complement strand
CGGGGGGCGGAGGCGTCGAGCTCCGGCCGGTCACCTCGACGAGCGCGAACGTCACGAGCCCGGCGAGGACCACGGCGCCGAGCGCGCCGAACCGGCGCGCCAGCACGCGGCGCCGCGGGATCGGCCGGGGCGGCGGCGGCCCCGGCTTCGGCGGCATCACGCCGGGGCGGCGCTCGACCACGCGAGGTAGCTGGAGAGAAGGTGCGCGGCGGCGCGCGCGTCCTCGGGCGCGCCGGACGGGTTCTGCTCCGCGAGATCCGTCGTGAAGCGCTCGTCGAAGAGCAGGACGGGCACGTCGAGGCGCTCGCGAAGGGCGGCGGCGAAGTTCTCCGTGGCGCGCGCCTGCTCCCCCCGCTCGCCGCGGAGCGTCAGCGGATGGCCGACGACGACCTGCTCCGGCTGCTCGGCGTCGACGAGCCTGACGAGCTCGGCGAGCCCGTCGGCGCCCGCCGCACGCGCCACGACACAGAGCGGGCGTGCGATGAGCCCGGTCGGGTCCGAGACGGCGACGCCGGTCCGCGCGGCGCCGAAGTCGAGCGCCATCACCTTCATGCGAGCGCCGCCGCGACCGCCTGCTTGCCGGCCTCGAGCGCCTCACGGGCTCCGGCCGGGTTCTTGCCGCCCGCCTCGGCGAGCGTCGGCTTCCCGCCGCCGCCGCCGCCGATGTGCCGGCCGAGCTCGCGGACGAGCTGTGACGCATCGAGGCCGCGCTCGACGAGCGACTGGTCGAAGTTGATCACGAGGTAGGCGCGGCCGTCGTCGACCGACACGACGATCGCCCCGTCAGCCTTCTCCTGCTGGCGGATGCGGTCGGAGAGATCGCGAAGCGGTCCGCCCTTGACCGAGCGCGCCTCGACGAGCAGCACGTTCCCCTCCTTGTCGACGACCGTGTGCTCGACCTCCTCCTGCTGCGCGGCGCGCCGGCCGTCCTTGCGCGTCCGCTCGAGCTCGGCGCGGAGCGCGTCGGCCTCCCGCGCCTGCTCGTGGAGGTACGCGAAGGCCCCGCCGGCGGTCACGGCCTCGATCCGGCGCGCGCCCGCACCGACCGAGCTCTCGCTGAGGATCGCGAACGGACCGATCTCAGCGGTGGAACGGACGTGCGTCCCACCGCAGAGCTCGACCGACCAGCCGCCGATGTCGACGACACGGACGACCTCGCCGTACTTCTCCCCGAAGAGCATCATCGCGCCCAGCTTCCGCGCTTCGTCGATCGGCGTTTCGTAGATTCGCACCGGCAGGTTCTCGAACACTCGCTCGTTCACGCGGGTCTCGACCGCTTCGCGCTCGTCCGCCGTCAGCGCCTGCGGATGTGTGAAGTCGAAGCGCAGCTTGTCAGGCCGCACGGACGAGCCCGCCTGCTTGACGTGCTCCCCGAGCACCTCCCTCAGGCACTGGTGGAGGAGGTGCGTGCCGGTGTGGTTCGCCTGTGTCGGATATCGGATGCTCCACGGGACGATCGCCTTGACGCGGTCGCCGATGCCGAACCCTTCGCCGCGGAAGACGAGCTCCTGGTCGTTCTCGAGCCGCAGGGCCTCGACGAGCTCGGCGCGCACGCCGTCCTCCTTCTCGATCACGCCCACGTCCGAGACCTGGCCGCCGCCGGCCGGATAGAACGGCGACTGCTCGAGCTTCGCCTGGAAGAGCCCGCCGCCGAGGTCGGCGTACGCGATGATCGCGGTCGGGGCCTCCGTGCGCTCGTAGCCGACGAACCGGGTGCGCGGCGCGCCCGGAAAGCGGACGTCGACCTGAAGACCGCTCGTCCGGCGCGAGATCTCGCGATGCTCCTCCATCAACCGCGTGTACTCCTCGTCGTTGACGCCGAGCGCGCGCTCGCGCGCGAGCTCCTGTGTCAGCTCGATCGGGAAGCCGTAGGTCGCCTGCAGGGCGAACGCGTCCTCGCCCGTGATCTCGCCGCGCGCGGCAGCCTCGTCGAAGAGCTTCATGCCGCGCTCGAGCGTCTCGCCGAAACGCTCCTCCTCGGCGGTCAGCACCCGCCGGATCTCACCGTCGTGCTCCGCGAGCTCCGGATAGGCGTCGCGCATCTGCTCGATCACGACGCCGGCGAGCCCGGCGAGGAACGGCGCCTCCATCCCGATCCGCAGCCCGTGCTGGGCGGCGCGGCGGATCAGGCGGCGGAGGACGTAGCCGCGGCCCTCGTTCGACGGCGTCACTCCCTCGCCGACGATGAAGGTCATCCCGCGACCGTGGTCGGCGAGCACGCGGTGCGCCTTCGTCGCGTCGGCGGAGGCGCCGTAGGCGGTTCCGGACTGCGCCGCGATCCACGACATGATCGTCTGGTAGCCGTCCGTGTCGTAGACCGACGGCACCTGCTGGACGATGCGGGCGGTGCGCTCGAGCCCGAGCCCGGTGTCGATGTTCTGCTGCGGCAGCGGGGTGAGCGTCCCGTCCGCGTGGAGCTCGTACGACATGAAGACGAGGTTCCAGAACTCGAGAAAGCGCTCGCAACGCGTGCAGCCGGGCTTGCAGTCCGCCTCCCCGCAGCCCGTCTCCTCGCCCCAGTCGTAGTAGATCTCCGAGTCGGGCCCGCAGGGCCCCGGCCCGCCGACCGACCAGAAGTTCTCGGAGGACGGCAGCGGCACGATCCGCTCCGCGGGAACGCCGATCTTCCGCCAAAGGTCGATCGCGGCCTCGTCGGGGCCGAGCCTGAGCTCCGGGTCGCCCGCGTGGACGCTCACCCAGATGCGATCCCAGTCGAGCCGCAGCCGCTCCTGGACGAACTCGGTCGCGAACTCGATCGCGCCCTCCTTGAAATAGCGCCCGAACGAGAAGTTGCCGAGCATCTCGAAGAAGGTGAGGTGATACGTGTCGAGCCCGACCTCGTCGATGTCCGGCGTTCGCAGGCACTTCTGCGACGTCGCGGTCAGCGGCGCCGGCGGCGGCTCGCGACCGAGGAAGTACGGCATCTGGGGCTGCATGCCGGCCGAGGTGAAGAGCGTCGAGCGGTCGTCTGCCCGCGGGACGAGCGGCGCGGAGGGAAGACGCAGATGGCCCCGTTCCTCGAAATAGGAGAGGAAACCCTCGCGAATCTCGTTGGTCGTGCGCACCGCGGCCATTCTAGGGGCGGGAAATCGCCGCCCCGCGTCGTAGGATCGTCCCGTGCCTCCCCGCCGTAGGAAGCGCTACCGCTACCGGCTCCGCCGGCTGACGCCGGTGGGCATCGCCGTGATCCTGGCCGGGCTCACCGGAGCCTGGATCGGCGCGCATCAGAGCGCCACGCCGATCGCCTCGGCGGCGGCCCCGCGCCGGGCGCAGGTCGCCCGCGTGCATCCGGCGGCGCCGGCGCGAACGAAGCCGGTCGGCGCGAAGCGCGTCGTGCCGGAGCGGCTGCTGACGGGCGGCAGCCTGCTCGTGCACCGCTTCGAGCCGAGGCTCGCCGGGGCGGCCGCGGTGCTCGTGGACGCGAAGACGGGCCGGGTGCTCTGGGGTCTCCGGGCCCACGAGCGCCGCCACGTCGCGTCGACGACGAAGATCATGACCGCGCTGCTCGCGCTGCGGAAGCTCCGGCCCCACGACATCGTGACCGTCGACCGCACGGTGCCGCGCGTCCCGCTCGTTCGCGAAGGGTTACGCGCCGGCGAGCGGGTCGAGGCGTGGAAGCTCTTCTACTCGCTGCTCCTCTACTCCGGCAACGACGACGCGCTCGCACTCGCGATCGCCGCGGGCGGCGACAAGTGGACGTTCGTCCGCTCGATGAACGCCGAGGCGAGGAAGCTCGGTCTCCGCGACACGCATTTTGCGTCGCCGAGCGGCGTCGTCGACGCCGACAACTACTCGAGCGCCTGGGATCTCGCCGCGCTCACCCGGGTCGCGATGCGAAACGCGCGCTTCCGGGCGATCGTGCACACGCGCGTCAAACACGTGAAATGGAATGCGCCGACCTACGCGAAGATCTACGTCAACAACAACCGGCTGCTCGGCACGTATCGCGGTGCGAACGGCGTGAAGACCGGGTACACACACAAGGCGGGGCCGTGTCTCGTCGCGTCGGCCACCCGCGGCGGCGTATCCCTCGTCGCGGTCGTGCTCGACTCGTCGAACATGTACGGCGACGCGACGAGGCTGCTCGACTTCGGCTTCGCGTCGCTCGGCTAGCGGCCGCGCACAACTCGCGACATTCTCGTAACAGGGCCTGGCCCCAGCCTGTGGAAAGCCGCTTCGTTGTGCGAAGGCCGGGGCCAGGCCCCGTTACGAGAGGCTGGAGACTTCGTCACGGCGGCGGCTGGTCGCGCGGCGGACGGTCAGTCGGCCATGGACTCGTGCGCGGTGCCGATCTCCTCGTCGGAGGCGATCTCGGCGCGGATCTTCTCCAGCGAGCGCCGGATCAGGCGCGACACGTGCATCTGCGAGATGCCCACCTGCTGCGCGATCTGCGACTGCGTGAGCCCGTCGAAGAAGCGAAGCTGAAGGATCCTGCGCTCGCGCTCGTCGAGCGCCTTGAAGCCGGGCGCCAGCACGGCGCGATCCTCCGACACCTCGTACTGGTGCTCCTCGGTGCCGATCGACTCGAGCGGGTCGAGATCCTCGTCGCCGTCGACGCCGCCGCTTCCCGACGACAGCGAGAGCGACGAGTACGCACGCCCCGACTCGAGCGCCTCGAGCACCTCTTCCTCCTGCGAGCCGGACGCCTTCGCCAGCTCGGCGATCGTCGGCGAGCGCCCGAGCTGCACGGTGAGCTGCTCCATCAGCCGTGACAGCTGGACGTTCAGCTCCTGCAGGCCGCGCGGGACGCGAACCGACCATCCCTTGTCCCGGAAGTGCCGCTTGATCTCGCCGATGATGTTCGGTGTCGCGTACGTGGTGAGCTCGACACCGCGCTCGAGGTCGAACCGGTCGATCGCCTTGATGAGGCCGATCGCGCCGATCTGGACGAGATCTTCCAGCTGCTCGCCGCGGTAGGAGTACCGCCGCGCCAGCGAGCGTACGAGCGACATGTACTGCTCGATCAGCTTTTCGCGCGCGTGGAGATCGCCCTCCTCGTGATACTTCCGCAGGAGAATCTTGTCGTCTATGCGAGGCACTAGTGCTCCGCCCCTGCCGGTGCTGCCGTCCTTTTTGTCAGGGCGACCCAGCAGTCGCCGTCGCGCTCGTCGATCTCGAAGTCGTCGCACACGGTCTCGAGCACGCGGCGCAGCCCGAGCTCGGAGGCGTCGCGCTCGAGACCCGAGAGAGACCTTGCCGAGAACGGCCCGACCGTCGTGCGCACCGCGCCCGCCTCGACGCCGAACGTGACGGTGATCGCCGCCTCGTCGTCGCGGCACCCGAGCACCGCCTCCACCGCCACCTGGAGGTCTTCGAGATCCTCGAACGTCAGGTCGAGTCGCGCTGCGAGCCCTCCGACGACGAGGTGCGCGACGTGCCGGAAATCCTCTTGTGCGGGCAGCGTGAGGCTGATCTCGTCGGTCACGCGTCCTCCCCTGCGTCGTGCAGCTCCTCCAGCAGCTCCTGCTCGCGGCGGGCGGCGGCCTCCTTCCCGGCCTGCACCGCATGCCGCCAGTCACGCCTCGCCTTGAAGTCGGACGCGCCGTAGCTGACCGCGGCCGCCACCCCGGACACCTTTTGCACCGGACGCGTGATCGCCATGCTCACCGCACGCACCGCGGTATCGACGCTCGACGCCGCGTCGACTGCGCTGTCGGTGATCCGATCGACCTTGTCGAGCTGCCCATTGACACGATCTACGCTGCCTCCGACCTTGTTGATCACCGGGAGGAGCTCGCGTTCCGCTCCCGAGATCAACGCAGAAAGGCGCCCAACGGTTCCGCCCAGCCGGACGAGAAGGTATGCGGTGGAGAGCCCGACGGCGATCAGGAACACAGCGAGCGCCAGCCGCCAGAGGTCACCCCACGTGAATGCGGCGATCAGCATCTCGACCCGATCCTAGTCGGCCCGCTGCTAGTCGGACTGCGCAGAGGAGACGACGCCGCAGCCGACGACTGCGTCGCCTTCGTAGAGAACGGCTGCCTGCCCGCGGGCGACGCCGTAGGCCGGCTCGGCCAGCTCCAGCTCGAAGCCCCCCGGGGTGCGCGAGACGCGGGCGGCGAGGGCGGGCGAGCGGTAACGGAGCTTCGCCGCCGCCCGGTCGACGTCGACCCAGAGCCGGCCGGACGCGCTGACGCGGCGCCGCGCGAGCGACGCTCTCGGACCGACCACCACTGCGTTCGTCGCCGCGTCGGCGTCGAGGACGTAGAGCGGCTGCGCCGCCGAGACTCCGATCCCCTTGCGCTGCCCCGGCGTGAAGCGCCACGAGCCTTCGTGCGTGCCGACGACGCAGCCCTGCTCGTCGACGAGGTCGCCCGCACGCGGTGCAAGACCGTGACGTCCGAGGAACGAGCGGTAGTCGTCGCCGGCGAGGAAGCAGGCCTCCTGGCTCTCGGCGCGCCGCGCGACGGCGAGTCCCGCGCGCTCGGCCTCGGCGCGCGTCGCCTCCTTGTCCTGCTCGCCCAGCGGGAACCAGATGCGGTCGAGCTGCTTCGGGTCGAGTCGGGCGAGCATGTACGACTGGTCCTTCTGCGCGTCGGCGCCGCGGTGGAGCAGGAGCCGGCCGCGGTGCTCGCCGAGGCGCGCGTAGTGGCCGGTGGCAAGCCGGTCGCAGCCGGCGCGCCGCGCGAACGCAAGCAGCTCGCCGAACCGGAACGCGCCGTTGCAGCGGATGCACGGGTTCGGGGTCTCGCCGCGCGCATAGCCGCGAACGAACGGGGTGACGACCGCCCGCCGGAACTCCTCGCGCAGATCGAGGGTCACGTGCGGGAGCCCGAGCCGGTGGCACGTCTCGCGTGCGGCGATCACGGCCTCGGGCGAGCAGCAGGCGCGCTCCGCGTCGGGACCTTCCGGATCGAGCCAGAGGCGGAGCGTCACCCCGATCGCCTGCGGAGCCGACCGCAGCAGCGCGACCGCACTGTCGACGCCGCCGCTCATCGCGACGGCGGTCCGCCCCGGGCGCGGCTCGGCGCGGAAGATCGGGCCGAGGGCGTTCGCGAGCGCATCGCAGGCGAGCGTCTCGCCGCCCACCGACGCCGCCTCGAGCAAGGTCAAACCCGCAAGCGGCCGGTCGAGCCCGGGCGCATCCGCCTCGACGATGCGGTCGCCGTCGACGGCGAGCCTGACCGCGGCCCAGTCGCCGTCGCGCGTCGAGTCACCGTACACCTCGATCATCGGCTCACCGTAGCGCGATGGGGAGCCGAGGCTCCCCTTCGCAAGTCCACCCTGCCGATGTGATCCGGGCTATGTGAACCTGGCGAACCAGGTGGGTGCCACGCCTTTCCTCGGCCACGCCTCGGTCGGGACGCCGGCTCCCTTCATGTAGGCGTTGGTTCTACATTGAAGCCCGGGCCCACGCACAGGGTCGACTGGGCGCACAGTAGCGCTTACGACGCGAAACGCCAGCGGATCGTCTGCGTTCCTTGAAGCCCGAGCAGCTTCGCGAGAGCCTCCGTGACGTCGAACACGCGCCCCGGCGCCGTGTGTCCCCGGTCGATCACCTGAGTCAGCACCTCGCGGCCGTTGAACTGGAGGTAGATCTTCACGCCGCACGGAAGCACCGGGTGCGCGACGCCGGCCGTGTCCCGGTCGATCACGACTCCACAGGCGCCCTTCTTCGGCTTCGACGGCGTGTAGGGGGCTGCGAGCGCCGAGTACCACTGACCCGCCGGCTCGGGAAGCGAGCTCTTCGTGTGCGTTCGGTGCGACACGGCGAGTGCGATCGCGACGCCGAGGAGCGCGACCCCTGCGAGCGCGGCGGCGCGCATTCCTGCCGATCCCGTCACCGCGCGCCCACGAGGTCGCCGAAGCTGTCGCGGACGAGGCTGTCGAAGTCGGCCGGCAGGATGCCGTCGGGGCCGGCGAACTCCCGCAGGTACATCAGCAGGAAGGTCCGCTCCTCGTCGCGCACGGCGTCGTGCCCCGCGCTCTCGCGCGTCAGCCGCTCGAGATCCCAGAGGTTCCAGGTACGCGGCGAGGAGGCGACACCGATCGGGACGACGACCGCCGGCTCGCTCGCGGCGGCGGGCTCGAGCTCGGGCCCGGGATCCGGCTCGGGCTCCGGCTCGAGGTCCGGCACCGGCTGCAGCACGCGCTCGGGCCCCGGCTCAGGCTCCGGCTCGCGCTCCTGCTCCGCGGCGGCGGGCTCCGGCTCGGGCTCAGGCTCCGGCTGGGGCTCCGAGGCGGCCGCCTCGGGCTCCGGCTCGGGCTCCGGCTCCGGGGCGACCGCGACGGTCGTGTCGAGCGCCGCGTCGGGGACGGTCGCCTCGGACGACGTCTCGGCGCGTGCCTCCGGGACACCGCGCCGCCAGAGCATCGCCTCGAGCAGCAGCACGGCGAGATAGCCGATCGCGCTCGCCGCCACGATCGCGTACGGGCCGAGGCCCGCGACGAGCGAGCCGACGGGAACCGCGACGAGGAACGCTGCCTCGACGACTGTCCTGGGGCCGAAGACGCGGCGCACCCCGTCGGCCTAGGTTTCGGAGTCGGGCTGCTCCTCGCCCCCGCCCGACTGGGGGGCCGTCTCGGGCTCGGGAGCTGTCCCCGCTTCCTGCACCGGCGGCACCGAGACCGGTGGCGGCGGCGGGGCCGGCTCGGCCTGCGAGAGCGGCGGCGCCGCGACGGCAGGGCCGCCCAGCTTCCCCGCGGGCGGCGGCGGTCCGGACTGCTCGGCCGTGCGCTCCGCCGCCTCGACGATCGCCCGTGCGACCTGGGCGATCGCGTCCTGGCCGAGGCCGGCGGCCGCGAGAAGCTGCTCCGCGCCGTGCTGCGCGCGGGCGAGGATCGTGGCGCCCTGGGCGCGGGCCCACTCGAGCGTCTGCTCGACCTCGGCGCGCGCCGCATTCGTCAGCTCGGTCGCCTGATGGCGCGACTGCTCGAGGAGGCGACTGCCCTTCGCCTCGGCTTCCTGCAGCTCGCGGGAGGCGTCGGCGTGAGCCTTCGCAAGCAGCTCACGGGACTCGTTGCGGGCCGCGTTCAGCAGCTCGGCGCGCTGCCGTTCGCTCTCGACGCGATACCGCTCGACTTCACCCTCGCGTGCCTGCAGGTCCTCCTGGCGCCGGCGAACCTCTTCCTCGGTCTTGCCGAGCTGGGCCGCCGAGGCGTTCTGGGCGTCGCGCTCGATCGTGTCGGCGAACTCGGCGGCGGCGCGAATCAGGTGGAGCGCATCCATCCGCACGGCATGGCCGGTCGCCTCGACGTTCGCGCCGCGGCCGGCCGCCTGGATGACACGGAGCTGCGCCTGCAGCTGCGCCGCGTGACGGCGGAAGGCGTCGAAGGCCTCGCGCACCCGCTCGGGGTCGAGCCCGTCGCCGCTGCTCGGGATGTCCTCGAACTTGGGAAGGGAGGTCAGCGACGGAACGCCCGCCCGGCCCGGGTCATCGGTTGCCATTCTTCTCGTTCGCCTCCCTGTCTCTACGCGTAGATGCGCGGCGCGCGCAGCCGAAGTATGACTTCTTCATCGGCCGTCAGGTACCTGCGCTTGACCGTCCCCCGCCACGAGCCTGATTCCCAGCTCTTTCAGATGCCCGGGCTCGGCCTCGCTCGGCGCTCCGGTCATCGGATCCACCCCGGCCTGGTTCTTCGGAAAGGCGATCGTGTCCCGGAGGTTCTGCTCGCCCGCGAGCACCATCAGCATGCGGTCGATGCCGAAGGCGATCCCGCCGTGCGGCGGCGCCCCCATCTCGAGCGCGTCGAGCAGGAACCCGAACTTCGCCCGCTGCTCCGCGCCGCTGATCCCGAGCAGGTCGAAGACGCGGGCCTGGAGATCGGGCTCGTGGATCCGGAAGGAGCCGCCGCCGAGCTCGTTGCCGTTGCCGATCAGGTCGTACGCGAGCGCGAGGGCCTGCCCGGGCTCGTCGTCGAAGCGGCCCTCCCACTCCGGCGTCGGCCGCGTGAACGGATGGTGCACCGCGCCCCAGCGCTCCTCGGTCTCGTCCCACTCGAACATCGGGAAGTCGGTCACCCAGAGCCACGCCCAGGCACTCTCGTCGACGAGGCCCAGCCGCTCCGCGAGCTGCACGCGGAGAGCCCCGAGGACGCGCGAGGTGATCGCCCAGCGGTCGGCGGCGAAGAGGAGCGTCTCGCCGGGCCGGCCGGCGAAGGCCGCGAGCTCCTCCGGCGAGAGGAACTTCGCGATCGGCGAGCGCACCTCGCCGGACTCGTCGTGAACGAGGTATGCGAGCCCCTTGCCGCCCCACTGCTTCGCGAGCGCCTCGAGCTCGGCGAGCTCGCTGCGGGAGAAGACGGCGGGCACCCGGAGGTACCGGACCGTCTCCGCGCCGGCGAAGACGCCGAACTGCGAGCCGCGGGTCGCCCCGG
>Ga0310811_10014387_pt1 | contig 10317 bp, 9 predicted proteins | sample YCmetagenome_FD_207642 | JGI IMG/M metagenome (GOLD analysis project Ga0310811, IMG submission 207642) | Soil microbial communities from experimental microcosm in Duke University, North Carolina, United States - YC | ecosystem: Engineered > Artificial ecosystem > Soil microcosm > Unclassified ... | reverse complement strand
AGCCGCGCCGCCCGCCGGGCGTGCCGGCCGCGGCGCTGCCCGCGGCGCCGCACCGCCGCCCGCGGCCGGCCGGGGCGGCGGGGGGCGTGGCGGTTTCGGTGCCGCGCCGTCGCGTTTTGCCGACGCAGTGGCCGTGGCAACCGTCGACCTCGACGCCTTGAACGAAGGAGCCCGCGCCGGTCTCGCCGCGCCGGCCGTCGCAACCTTGAGTGCTGCCGGTGGCAGAGGCGGTGGCGGAGGCCGCGGCCGAGGCGGCGCGGCGGCACCGCAGCCCGATTCGCTGACCCTGCTCAAGCAGCAGCTCGGGCAGCTCGCCCCTCAGGCAACGCTCCGACTGACAAAAGCGGCGGCGCAGAAACTTTTCGGCGGGCGAAAATTCGAGTCGCTCACGCTTGGCGCGGCGGGAGGAACCGTCACAGCCGCCCTCGATTTCGTCGAGTTGGCTAGCGACTGGGCGCGCAACGTCGTCGGGATCGTTCCGGGAAGCGATCCAAAGCTACGCCATGAATACGTCGCGATCGGCGCCCACAACGACCACATCGGCGTCACGACGCCCGTCGATCACGATTCGCTCAAAGCATTCAACGACGCCCGCATCGCGATGCTGATCGCGAACAACATGGTCGCTTTGACGCCTGAACAGCTGGCGACGATCAAGGTCGACATGGACAGCGTTCGGCGGGAGCATCCACGCGTGCGCCGCGACTCGGTCAACAACGGCGCGGATGACGACGGTTCAGGATCCATGGCGTTGCTCGAGATCGTCGAAGCGGTGAAGAATATGAAGGTGAAGCCCAAGCGTTCCGTTCTGTTCGTATGGCACACGGGCGAGGAAGCCGGGCTGCAAGGCTCGCGCTACTTCACCGACAATCCGACCGTGCCGATGGACTCGATCGTCGCCCAGATCAACATCGACATGATCGGTCGCGGGCGGGCCGAAGACCTTCCGGGTGGCGGTCCGGACTATCTCGGCGTCGTCGGTTCCTTCTTCGACTCGAAGGATCTCGGCGAGGAAGTGACCGCGGCCAACAAGAAGCAACAGAAGCCACTGGCGCTCGACTACAAATACGACACCACGCTCACGTGGTCGGGCTACAACAACATTTACGGCCGCAGCGACCATTACAACTATGCCCTCCACGGCGTGCCGATCGCGTTCTTCTTCACCGGACTGCACGGCGACTATCACCAGCGCACCGACGAACCGGAGTTCATCGACTATCCGCATTACGCGCGTATCACGAACTACATCCGCGACCTCGTCGTCGACGTCGCGAACGGCCCGCGTCCGCGCATGAACGGAACGAATCCGGCGAAGCCGCCGAAGGTGGTGCCATGAACGCGAGTTGCCGACGGATCTGCGCGCTGGTCATGCTGGCGGCGCCCGTCGGCGTGCGCGCGCAAGGGGCGGGGGTCAAGGCGGAGGAGCTCGACAGCATCATTCGAAAGGCCGTCGTCGACAAGCAGTTGATCGGCGTGTCCGTCGGCGTGATGGAGAACGGAAAGGTCATTCTCGCGAAGGGTTACGGCGTTCGCGACATCGCGTCGAAGGCTGCCGTCACGCCAAGTACGATGTTCGCCATCGGCTCGGTGACGAAGCAGTTCACCTGTAGCGCGATGCTGATGCTCGCCGAGCAGCACAAGCTGTCGCTCAAGGATCCCGTCTCGAAGTACTTCCCGAACCTGACGCGCGCCAACGACATCACGCTGATCGATCTCGGCGGACATCTCTCGGGCTATCGGGACTACTACCCGCTGGACTTCGTCGATCAGGAGATGCAGAAGCCGCAGACGGTCGACGCGATCATCACCGAGTACGCCACGCGTCCGCTCGATTTCGAGCCCCGGTCGCGGTACTCGTACAGCAACACCGGATTTCTCATTCTCGGACGAGTGATCGAGAAAGTGAGCGGGCAGCCGTTCGGCTCAGTCTTGTCGACGCGAATCTTCCAGCCGCTCAATCTCTCGCGCACGGCCTACGAGCCGAAGATGTCCGGCGCCGACATGGCTCGTGGCTATACGTCGTTCGCGCTCGCCGATCCATTTCCCGCCGATCCGGAGGCCGCGGGCTGGGCGGGCCCCGCCGGTGCGATTTGGTCGACACCGACGGATTTGTTGGCATGGGATCGATCGCTGCTCGATCGCAAGCTGCTCTCGGACAGCTCGTACAAGGTGCTCACGACGCCGCAGCGACTCACCGACGGCCGGTCGAGTGGATACGGGTGCGGCGAAGGCGTCAATGATCGCGGCCTTGGCGTCGTGCTCTCGCACGGCGGCGCGGTGAGCGGATTCGTCGCGCAGAACACCGTGATTCCATCGACGCGCTCGGCCGTCGTGGTTCTGTCGAATAGCGACTTCTCGCCGATCGGCGCGCTGAATCAGGAGCTGGTCGCGAAGGTGATGCCGAAAAGTCCTGATGTCCCGACGGTCGCTGGTCTGTCAGCGATCGACGCGGCGAAGAAATTCCTCACTGAGCTGGAGCGCGGACAGGTCGATCGCGCGAGCCTCGGCGAGGACTTCAGCGTGTTTCTCACTCGGCAGAAGATCGATGCCGGCAAGCGGGCGCTGAACGCGATGGGACCGATCTCGAACGTGCGAATCGCCGGGGTCGGAGAGCGCGGCGGGATGGAGGTCGCGACCGTGCTGTTCGATGTCGGAAAAACGGCGTCGCGTGGACTGCTTTACAGAACGCCCGACGGCAAGGTTCAGGAGTTCTTGTTCTCTCGGAACTAGAGCACTAGGGACCGACGGTTCGAGCGCCGACGACAAAGTACTCCGTATCGCCGAAGCAAGCAGTCGGCACGCCTTTGTGCTGCTTGTAATCGAGTACGACTTTCTGCCCGTTCAGTTTGTTCAAGACCTGGGCGAGCGAGTCGGAGCGCACGGTAAAGGTGAAGATCTCCGGCGCGGCGCCGGGCATCGCGGTGAGCTGGATCTCGCCCTCCCACGTCTTACAGACCCATCCCTTCTTCGAGATTTTCTGTAGGAACCCGGCCCGTTCGCCGCTCGAGTACGTGTAGCTCAGCGTGATCCACGCCCAGAGGAGGAAAATGGTGACGGGGATCAGGATCACGAGCAGGATAGTCGTGACGAGCTTGTGGCGTTTGACGATTGCGGGAATTGCCATGGAAGGTGTTTAGGGAGGCGTGGCGCGAGAAGCCTTCCAGGCGGCGAGCACCTCGGCTTCGCGCGCCATGGATAAGCCGTTGATCTCACCGTTCAGCGTCGCGAGCTGCTCGGCTTCGGGACGCGTCTTGTGCCAGTCGAGCGTGTCTTTCGCCGTGACGGCGACAGGGCGGAATGTCAAACCCTTGGCGATCGCTTTTGACGCGTCGCGTCGTTGATAGCCGGCCGTGCGACCGTACGGCGGTTGCCAGACCGTCATGTCCCGCCACGGGCGGACTTTCTGTTGCTGGAGGAACTCCCACGGCACCCAGGTGAATTGCGCGCCGGCGGTCGTGACGGCCTTCACCCCGTAGAGCATCTCGGCGATCGTCATCGGCTTTGCCGGTCCGATCGCGTTGAACGTTCCGAGCTCGCGCATCTCGGCCATGCGAATCGTCCATTCGGCGAGATCGCGTGAGTCGATGAATTGACAAGGGTCGTCGGGTTTGTCCGGGGCGAGAACTTCGCCGCCCTTGTCGATGCGAGCCGGCCAGTAGGTGAACCGGTCGGTGCGATCGAGCGGCCCGACGATCAGGCAGGGGCGAATTACTGTGTTGATCCCGGGATACTGCATCTGCACTTCCTGCTCGGCGCGCGCCTTGAACGCGCCGTAGTTGGCCGGGTTCGCGGACGCCGCGAGCTGCGCGGTATTGCGTTGATCCGGCTGATAGGGATCGAGACCCGCCGGCATCGGCACCGTCGGGCTGTTCTCGTTGATGCCGATCTCGCTCTGATCTCGGTAGACCGACGTCGTCGAGATGAAGATGTAGTGTTTGACGTTGCCCTTGAGATACTGCGCTGCGTTCTTCACCCAGAACGGAAGCGTCGTCGGGTTGTCGATGACGACGTCGAACTGTTTGCCCTTCAGCGCGCTCGTGTCGCTGTTGAGATCACCGATGAGCTCTTCGGCGACTTTTCCTTTGAATAGTCCGGGCCGCGTCTTACCGCGATTGAACAACGTGACGCGATGGCCGCGAGCGATGGCGTATTCCACCTGCTCCGGGCCCGTGAAGCCCGTCCCACCGAGGATGAGGATGTTGAGGGGTGCGGCGGCCCTTTCGACGGGGCGATTTGGCCGCTCGGCGGTGACCGGTTCCGTTTCGGCGGAAGCACGCACCAGCGGAGACAGAGTCATCGCGCCGCCGATGGCGGCCGTGGATTTGATGAAATTGCGTCGGGTTGTCATGGCCGACTCCGGAGCGAAGGAGCACCAGCGGACCACTCAAACATGCGCCGACGAACTGGCTGGTGATAGAGGCGTGCCGGTCGCGCCGGATAGCGCGTCGCGCGACCCGGAGCCAGATTATCGCGCCTTCGACATGGAGCTCCGTTGACCCGCGAAGAGAACCAGAATATCTGGGGCGTGATCGCCGCGTCGTCCGCCGGGACGGTGATCGAGTGGTACGACTTCTACATCTTCGGCAGCTTGGCGGCTGTGCTCGCGGCGGTGTTCTATCCGGCGAGCAATCCGACCGTTTCGCTGCTCAAGTGGCTGGCCACCTTCGCGGCGGGTTTCGCTGTGCGTCCCTTTGGGGCGCTAGTATTCGGGCGCATTGGTGATCTGGTCGGACGGAAGTACGCGTTCATGATGACGCTGCTCATCATGGGCGGATCCACGGCGGCGATTGGTCTGCTCCCGGGTTACGGGACACTCGGGATCTTCGCGCCAATCCTGCTCGTGACGCTGCGCTTGCTTCAGGGATTGGCGCTCGGCGGGGAGTACGGCGGTGCGGCAGTGTACGTCGCGGAGCACGCGCCGGACAATCGGCGCGGATTCTATACGTCGTTCATTCAGATCACGGCGACGTTCGGCTTATTCGTCTCCCTGCTCGTGATTCTGGGCACCAAGAACGCGATGAGCGACGCCGACTTCAAGGCGTGGGGTTGGCGGATTCCGTTCCTGCTTTCGGCGATCCTCGTGGTCGTGTCGTACTACATTCGCGCGCGGATGGCGGAGTCACCGCTTTTCGCCAAGCTGAAAGCAGAAGGGAAGACGTCGACGGCGCCGATCGCGGAAAGCTATGGCAGCGCCGAGCGCTGGAAGGTCTTTTTCACCGTGCTGCTTGGCGCGACGGCGGGGCAGGCGGTGGTCTGGTACACGGGCCAGTTCTACGCCCTCATCTTCCTCCAGACGACCCTCAAGGTCCCGCTCGACACGGCCTATAAGATCGTGGCGTTCGCGCTGCTGCTCGGGACGCCGTTCTTCGTCGTCTTTGGCGCGCTGTCGGACAGGATCGGCCGGAAGGGGATCATCATGGCGGGCTGCTTGATCGCCGGGCTCACGTACATCCCCATCTACCACGCCATGGCGAGTTACGCGGATCCGCTCAACATCCCAGCGTTGGTCGGTCTCGTTTTTCTACAGGTGCTGTACGTGACAATGGTCTACGGGCCGATCGCCGCGTTCCTAGTCGAGAGCTTCCCGGCGAGGATCCGGTACACGTCGCTCTCGCTGCCATATCACTTCGGTAACGGTTGGTTTGGGGGCTTCACCCCCGTGATCGCGACGTCCATCGTGGCGGCGACCGGGAACAAGTACGCAGGGTTGTGGTTCCCGATCGGCGTGTCGCTGATGACCTTTGTCGTCGGCACCGTCCTCCTGCGCGAGACGAAGGATCAGGAGATCTGGCAGGAGGTGGCCGAGCCGAGCGTTATGCGTTGACTCGCTCGGCCGCCTGCTGAGGCTTGTTGCCGACGATCAGGCTGGCCTTCGAGCTGGCCGCGGCACGCTCCGCCGGGCGGCTGAGGCTTCGGAAGGCGCGGAAGGCCACCGTGGCGAAAAGAGCGAACATCAACCCGGTAAAAACGAGTCGTCCACCGGTCCAGAGGAGCCCGAGGTCGAATCGCGCCACCTGGTCGCCACGAACTTGCGATTTAATCTGCAGCGAATCGAGCAGGAAGATTACCGCGCAGCAAAGATAGGCTGCGGCGGCGACGAGCGAGAACGAGAAGCCAAATGCCAGCGCGATGCGGTCTGCCGCGGCCCAAGCGAAGGCAAGGAAAAGAAGTAGAGCGAGCATTTCACTACCGCTTGCCGTCGTCGCGAAGCCCTCGAACAGCAGACGCCATCTAAGATCGTGCGGCTGGGCCGGCCAGCTCGAGACGAACATGTCGACGAACGACCCCAGGCCGATATAGGCAGTGACGATGTACGCGGGAATCCGGAGACGTGGCGCGATATCCTTTAAGGTCACCGACACGGGAGAAACCTGCCTGATTGGGAGTTTGAGGACGGAACTGAATCCTGAGGCTCGGTCATGTAACGCGCCAGCAGTTTATTTGGTCACGAAGCGGTCAGATCCGTTGGCGCGAGGCGGAAAAAAAACGGGAGTCGCTCGATGAGTGACTCCCGCTTTTTACAGCTCTCGACGCTGCGCGGAACAACTAGCCCAGCGCGATCGGACTAGCGACGACGACGGCGGAAGACCGCCACCGGCACGAGGCCGAAGATACCAGTCGCCATCAGCGCGATCGTCGATGGCTCCGGAGTCACGACGAATGCCTTCACCGTGGTGGTGTTGGGATTCGCCGGGTTAGGACCGGAATTCGGCGAGGCGATGTTGATGCAGTTCGTGATGCCCGTGCAAGCCGAGAAGTTGTCCGTGACGAGCGTATAGGTCGTGCTGCCGATCGTGACGGTGCCCGAAGTGGTTACCCACTTCAGAGTACTGTTGTCGGGGTTGAATCCAATAACCCCCGAGAGGCTTCCGGTAAAGCTCGCCGTTCCCGCCGTCGGGTTGGTCTGACTGATCATCAAATTGAACGTCGTACCAGCGGCGATGGAGCTCGGCGGGCTGCAGGACGCGAGCGTGCACTGAACAGAGAACTGTCCCAGATCAATACCGGTCGGCGCCAGGACATTTCCGCCGCCGTTCAAGAATGTGATCGTCCATCCGCCGGCTTCGGTGCACGTGTTGGGCGTCGGCGTGACGAAAGCCGAGCAGCCTGCGCCGCTGAAGCTACCGATGGTACTGAACGTCACCTGCTGCGCGGCCGCCGGGAGTGCTCCCAGTGCGATCGCGGCGGCGCCTACAAGTGCCGCTCTGCTGAGTATTCGCATCCTCCTACCTCCCCCGAATCAAGTTGTTGTTCGCGCGCTGGCGTCGAGAAGTCATCAGCGCTATCCGGGAGCGTCCCCTAGCATTTGGCGTACCATTAAAGTGACCAGGGGCACACAACACTAACTTGTTGCGACATAACGCTATAATGACTCAGATAGACCCCAGTCGCGGTCGGACTCGGCGCAAAGATTGTTGCTTATGCGGTCGTTCTGTGGATCGAGCGCAACACCGAAACTTCGGCTTCCTGAGTCTCTTCTGATCTGTCCGCTAGGCCTCGAATAAGCCTCGCCGGTCAGGATTAGCCTCTTGCAAGGCGAATCGCGCGCTGCAAGATATCAACGCCTTCGACCATCTTTTTCCCGGTCACTTCCTCGCGCAAATTCGCGATTACCTGGAGCTTGTGAATGCGTCGCTCACCGACACTCTACGCTTTTCTCGCGCTGGCCCTGGCTTCGGTCTCTTCCCTCCCGGCCCAAACAACCCACCCGGATTTTTCCGGCACGTGGCTGCTTGATTCGGCGAAGAGCCAAGCACCTACTCTCCCAGCAACTTCGACGCTCTCGGTAACTCAGTCTGATAAGCTGCTGACCATTGAGCAAACTTCTTCCAGCGCAATGGGTTCCCGAACAACAAAGCTCGTCTACCGAATCGACGGGTCGGCATCGAAGAACACTTTTCCCGCACCGGGTGGCGGTTCGATCGACTTCAACTCCAACGTCGAATGGAGTGGCCAAACACTCGTCATTACCACGACAGCTGACCTGAGCGGCGGCTTCAAGCAGGTTGAGCGCTGGACGGTGAGCGACGGCGGGAAACAGCTCGTGGTGAACGGAGACATTGCGGTCTCCGGTCAGAGCGCGACGGCCAAGATGGTCTATACAAAGAAGTCGTGACCGCCCGGACCGCCGTTCGGACGGCCGCTGCGATAGGGCTCGTTGCATCGAGCCTCTCTGCCCAGCGGCCCCTAAAGGTGTACATCTCGGCAGACATGGAAGGGATCACCGGCGTGGCGTCGGCGGATCAGCTGTCGCCGACGGCCTTCGAGTACGGACGGGCGCGAGAGTGGATGACGGCGGAAGTACTCGCCGCGATCCAAGGGGCGCGCGAGGCCGGCGCGACTGAATTCGTCGTCAGCGATTCGCACGGCAACGGGCAATCGCTCCTGATCGACAAGTTTCCGTCGGACGTACCTATCCGCATCGTGAGGTCCTTCCCCCGGCCGTTGGGGATGATGGAAGGGATCGACTCGAGCTTCGCCGCGGTGATCTTCGTCGGCTATCACGCGTCGACGTCGAGCACGACAGGCGTCCGTGCCCATACGATGTCGAGCGCCCTGTTGACGCGAATCGCGCTCAACGGCGTATCGATGTCGGAAGCTGGAGTCAACGCGGCGATCGCCGCGCAGTTCGGCGTACCGGTAGTCATGATCACCGGTGACGACGCTATCGTCGAGGAGACGAAGCAGCGATTGGGCGCGATCGAAGGCGTCGCCGTCAAGCACGCGATCGGTTTCCATTCGACCTCCACGCTTACGCCGGAGGTCGCGCAGGCGCAGATCCGCCAACACGCCAAAGCCGCCGTGGAGCGTCGCGCGCAAATGAAGCCCTACGCGATGCCCCGACCTGTTACCGTCGAGGTCTCGTTCAAGAACTACCGTCCAGTCGAGCTGCTCGGATATCTCCCGAACGTGCAGCGGATCGATTCGCATACCGTCCGCTTCAGCGCTCGAGACATGATTGAGGCGTCGAAGTTCCTCGAGTTCATCACCAGCTACGACCCGACGCTGACTCCGTAGTGCAAAAAAAACGAGGGCACAGGGGAGTCACCTCTGTGCCCTCGCGACCTCGATTCCGTCCCGACGCATCACGAATAGAGACCGAGCCGTCGGGTAAGGCGGAGCGCGTCGATGTCGGACCGCAGTTCTTTGGCGAGGTTCACGAGCTCGAATGAGGCACCGCGAACGGCACAGGCTTTGGCGCAGTGAATCAGGGCGCTCAGCACCCCGAGATCTAATCGTTTCCACGCGTCGCAATCCACCACCACCTGTCGATGGCCGCGATCGAGCGCCGCCAGGATCGCCGATCGAAGAAAGCGTCGATAGCCATCATCGAAATCTCCGACCAGATGGATCTGGCACGGCTCCAACTCAGCACGAAGCGCTACGGCCATCGAACCTCCGAAACAAGTGACGCAGTGAGAAGTGCCCGAGAGACGAACTCCGAGATTCGCCATCGCCATCTCGCTCGCAGGCAATCGCACCTGCTGTGCCAAGCCGAACCACGCTCACTCCAAAATCAGACCGTTGTTTTTCAATGACTTATAACATCAAGCATAGGCATCCATCCAAATCTCGGTTCGAGCCGTTGGCGAGATGCAACAACTGTTGCTGCGATACGCGCCACCGTGAGTCCGTCCGGCGGACCCTCGGAAAGGCAACTTCCCTGTCGCGAAATACGCGTCTCGTGCTCCTCTGGATTGCTGCGACCGCGAGCGCTTGTGCTGGCCGGACAGGCCTTCGACCCACGTCTCAGACGACCGACGCCGCGGATTCGCTCATTCGGCAGGTCGAAGTTGTCCGCACGACCTATGGCGTCCCGCACATTCGCGCCGCGAACCTGGCGGCACTCGGATTCGGCGAGGCGTACGTTCAGTCTGAGGATTACGGCGCTCGCGTCGCCATGAGCCTGTTGCGAGCCCGCGGTCAGATGGGACGATGGTTCGGTCGCGATAGCGTCGGGGAGGATTTCGCCGGGCGTCTCTCACACGCTCGCGCGGTCGAGGTCTACGGCCAGGTCGACCAGGGGACGCGGCAGATTTATGAGGGCTTTGCCGCCGGCGTGAACCGGTACATCGCACTTCATCCTGAGGAGTTCCCCGAGGGCTTCGCGCCGCACTTCACGGGCTCGGACGTCTTGTCCAAGGACGTCGAACTTCCCTCGCCGGGACAGGCGAACCGGCTGCTCGCACGGCTGGACACGGCGCGTCGAGCCAGCCCGGATGACGGATCGAACGCATGGGCCTTCGCGCCGAGTCGTACGACCTCGGGAAGAGCCATCCTGCTTCGCAATCCTCACCTGACCTGGACCGCCGG
>Ga0310811_10014386_pt1 | contig 10317 bp, 5 predicted proteins | sample YCmetagenome_FD_207642 | JGI IMG/M metagenome (GOLD analysis project Ga0310811, IMG submission 207642) | Soil microbial communities from experimental microcosm in Duke University, North Carolina, United States - YC | ecosystem: Engineered > Artificial ecosystem > Soil microcosm > Unclassified ... | reverse complement strand
GTCGACGTGGATACCCTGCCGCAGATGCTGATGACGCGCGTTGACGTGGTCACCGGCGGCGCGTCCGCGGTCTATGGCTCCGACGCCGTAGCCGGCGTGGTGAACTTCATCCTCGACAAGAAGTTCGATGGCTTCAAATACAACTTCAATGCCGGCATCTCGAAGTATGGCGATGCCGCGTCCTGGCAGGCTGGTATCGCCTGGGGCACTGACCTGTTCGGCGGCCGCGGTCATTTTGAAATGGCCAGCCGCTTCTTCAGCCAGGACATGGTGCCGGACGACCATCGTCCCTACGGGTATGGTGAGAATACCTGGGTGCAGGCCGGCGACGGTTCCGTGGCAAGGCCCTTTGTGAATGTGCCGTTCGGCCATACCGTGCCGCAGACCCAGCATGGTTTCATCAATTGCGGCACATCTTGCCCCGCAAACACCTTCACCTTCACTTCGCCGGGCGTTGTCGGTCCGTTCACGCATGGCACGCCCACCACGACCAGTGGTGTGGAGTCGGGCGGTGGCGGCGGCTACACTTGGTTCGGCACCTTCCGCAACAAGGTGCGCACCGGCGAATTGTTCAGCCGTCTCAGTTATGACTTCACCGACGACATCAATGGCTATGTCCAGGCCAGCTGGGCGGAGTCGGGCAATTTCGCCAACTGGACGCCGGTGGTGGTCAGTGCCGCCAATACGCGCCCCAATACCTTCTTCTCCACCAACCCCTATCTGAGCAGCCAGGCACAGCAGCTTCTCGGCGCCCAATTTGCCGGTGGACCGCAGGTCGCGGGCTATCGTTACTTGCCGGCGACGCCTGCTGTCTCGCCGCAGACCGGCACCACGCCGGCGGCACCGCCGCTCAACGTGCCATTCTTTGCCGCGCCGTCCTATGCCTGGGACATTATCCAGGGCAAGGACGCGCGCAGCCAGAACCGCATGTACAACACCCAGGGCGTGGCCCGTAATCTGACACTCGAAGCGGGTCTGACCGGCACCATCTTCCGGAAATTCGCATGGGATGTGTATTACAACCATGCCGAAAGCCGCACCCAGGTGAAGAACGTCCACAACACTGACCAGGCCAAGTACCTGGCATCGCTGGACGCGGTGGTCGCACCGGCCGGCCTGAAGGTGAATGGCGTGGATGTGGGCGGCTCTGTCGTCTGCTGGGTCACCACCCAGGCGCAATTTGCCAGCCTGTATCCGGGCTGCCAGCCCTCCAATGTCTTCGATCCTATCGACGGGCCTTCGGCGGCGGCTTTTGACTATATCTCCGGAGCCACCTATTGGAACTTGACGCAGATATTGGACAATATCGGCGGCACGGTCCGTGGCGGCCTGGGTTTCGGCCTGCCTGCCGGCGAGATCACCGCCGCGCTGTCGGGTGAGACCCGCTGGGCGACCTACACCATGAAGAGCAACGCCCTGCCCACGGATTTTGTGGATTGCACGGGCCTGCGCATGTGTCTGGCCAATGGCGGCGTCGCGCCGGTGAAGTGGGTGCAGAACGTCAATGCGCCGGTCGATGCCAGCAACAACGTCTATGAGTTCGCAGTGGAAGTGAACGTGCCGATCCTCAAGGACGTCCCGTTGTTCCAGGATCTGTCCGCCGACATTGCCGGCCGCTACACCAACTATTCCACCTCGGGCGATGTCCAGACCTGGAAGACCGGTGTCAACTGGCATGTCGATTCGAACATCATGTTCCGCGGCACCATGTCGGTGGACATCCGTGCTCCCAACCTCAATGACCTGTTCCAGCCGGTCGGTATTTCTTCGACGGGTTTTGTCGATCAGCTGACAAATGCCAGCCCCGGTACGCAGCTGGTGCAGAGGGGCAATCCCAACCTGCAGCCGGAAATCGCCCATACCTACACCTTCGGCACCGTGCTGACGCCGGAATTCATCCCCGGCCTCACCTTCTCGGTGGACTGGTACACCACCCATATGTCGGGCGCGATCCAGGGCATCAGCTATCAAAGCGGACAGGTGCAGACGCTCTGTATCCAAAGCAAGCCGGCATACAACTCGCCCTATTGTTCGCTGGCCATTCGCCCGATCACCGATCCCACCAACCCTGCCTTCACCACCGCGGCCAACTATCCGCTGCAGGTGCTGAGCCAGCCCTTCAACACCGCAAAGGTGGCGATGGAAGGCTTCGACGTGGAAATCGACTACAACTGGGACATGGAGGACATCTTCTCCTGGTGGCCGGGTACGATGACCTTCCGTCATCTGTTGACCTATCAGCCGGTCAATCAAACCCAGCAGCTCCCGGGTGTGTTCTACAACTATACGGTGCAGCCCAAGACCCGCCAGACCACCTTCCTGTCCTATGAGGTCGGCGACTGGGGCCTGAGCCTGCAGAACCAGTGGCTGAGCGGCATGAAGAAGGCCAACAGCGACAACAGCCTCAACGGCAACACCCAGAACTATGTCTCGCCGCGGATCGGGTCCTGGAACGTGCTGGACGTGTCGATCGACCGCAAGTTCGACATGATGGGCGGTACTGCTGACCTGTACTTCACGGTCAACAATATCGGCAACACCCGTGCGCCCTTGTGGCCCAACAATGCCTCCAACCCGGGCCTGTTCTATCCGGTGGGCGGCAACCTGGCCACGAACTTCTGGGACGATATGGGCCGGTACTTCACCATCGGTATCCGGGGCAATCTGTAAAATCTTTCGACAAGGGGCAGGGCCGGCATTGCGAAAGCGGTGCCGGCCCTATCTTTTGTGCGCCTGCCCATGGAAAGTCTTGCGGATTGAAAAGGCAGCCTATTGGCGCGACCATGGCGGCTGAGCCGCCTGAGACCATTTAAGTGAACCGCAAGCAACGCCGTGCCCATGGCAAGACGCAGCCCGCAGGCGTCCAGGAGCTGTTCGACGCGGCTGGGCAATGCCACCGGCAAGGCCGCCTGACGGAAGCCGCTGCGCTCTACCGGCGAGTCCTGGCACGAGACCCTCAGCATGCCGACAGTCTGCACCGGCTTGGTGTCCTGGCGCATCAGGACGGCCGTCATGCCGAGGCAGCCGAGCTGCTGCGCGCAGCGATCGCGCAAAGCCCCAGGGCCGCGTCCTATCATTCCCATCTGGGACTTGTGCTCGCTGCGCTGGGTCAGCTCGAGGATGCGGTGACGTCTTGCCGGGCCGCCACGGCATTGGAGCCAAGATTGCCCGACCTTCACAACAATCTGGGCGCGATGCTGATGCGTCTTGGAAGGCGGGACGAGGCGGCGGCTTCTTTCCGTGCTGCCATCGCATGTGATCCGCGGGTAATCGAGCCCTATGACAATCTTGGCCAGGTGCTTTTGGAATTGGGGCAGTTCAAGGACGTGGAAGCGTGCTATCGCAGCCTCATATCCCTGGCGCCGTCTCTGGCGGAAGGCCATGACGGCCTGGCCTGCGCTTTGCTGGCACAGGGCGACAGGCGCGCGGCATTGCCAGTGATCCTGCAGTCGCTGGCGCTGGAAGAAACGGCGGAGCGCAGGGCGATCTTTGTCCATTGCGTCAAGGATATGGATTTCGCGCCAGAGGCCGGCGCGCTGCGCCCCTTTCTGTTGCGCGCCCTGAGCGAAGGCTGGGACCGGCCCGACGATCTGGCGCGGGTTGTTGCCTCCTTTGTCAAGGCTGGCCCAAGCGGCACGACGGCGGCGATGCTGCCGGAGGACGAGCTGCTTCTGGCGCTTCTGCCGCGGACCGCGAACCAGGACATTGCACTGGAAATGCTTCTCACGCGGGCGCGGCGGATGCTGCTGGACAATGCGGCTGCCGGGGATGGCCCGCTGGAATTTGCCAGCGCGCTGGCGATGCAGTGCTTCGTCAACGAGTATGTCTTTTGTCATGACGCCGATGAGATGGAACTGGCGGGCCGGTTGCGCGACCGGCTGGCCGCGGCGGTGGAAAAGGACGCGTCCATTTCGCCGATTTGGATTGCCGCCGTCGCCGCTTATTTCCCGCTTGCCTCGCTTCCATTCGTCCGCCACCTGTTGGCGCGGGCCTGGCCGGCCTGTATCGACCGGCTGCTGACGCAGCAGCTCCGCGAACCCCGGCAGGAAGAAGAGCTGCGCCAATCCATACCGCGGCTTACTGCCATCACCGACCAGGTTTCCCAATTTGTCCAGGCCCAATATGAGGAAAATCCCTATCCGCGCTGGGTGCAGGCGGGCGCTTGCGGGACGCCGCAAGAGCTGGTTGCGCATTTGCGCCGCAAATTTCCTTTCGCGGATATCCAAGGCCCCGCACCAAGGGATGGCATCGACATCCTGATCGCGGGCTGCGGCACCGGACGCAATGCCATCGAGACTACGCAGCGGTTCAAGGGTGCACGCACCCTGGCCGTCGATCTCAGCTTGAACAGTCTCGGCTATGCCGCACGCAAGACCCCGCCGGGCCTTGCCATCACCTATGCCCAGGCCGACCTGCTGGAATTGGGATCCGTCGAGCGCCGCTTTGACCTGATCGAAGCGGTTGGTGTGTTGCATCACCTGGCCGACCCGTTTGCGGGCTGGCGCGTGCTTCTGTCTTTGCTCAAACCGGGTGGCGTGCTGTTGATGGGCCTGTACAGTGCCAGCGCACGGCGCAACCTGCCCGGCAAGTCCGTCCTTCCGGTCGATCCCACAGCCCAAGCCATCCGCCAGGCGCGCCAGCAACTGATTGGACGTTTTCAGGACCTGGATCAGCATCCGGATTTCTTCACCATCAGCAGTTGCCGCGACCTGCTTTTCCATGTCCAGGAGCATCACATCCCGCTGGCCGCAATCGGGGACTTTCTGGCTACCCACGATCTCAGGCTGTTGGGCTTTTCCATCGACGATGCGGTGCTGGCCGCCTACCGGCGGTGCTTCCCGGACGATCCCGGCGCCACCGATCTTGACCATTGGCAGGCCTTCGAACAGGACAATCCCGATATATTCTCGGGCATGTATCAATTCTGGCTGCAGAAGGCCTTATAGGTTTACACATGGCCGCTTCCAACAATCCCGCCCTGCAACAGACGCTTGCGCTGGCGAACCAGTGCCTGCAGCGGCAAGACTTTTCCGGGGCCGAGCGGGCGCTGGCGTCCCTTTCCATTCTGGGTTTTTCGGGCATCCCCGAAGCTCTGAACATACTGGGCATCATTCGCACGGCCCAGGGCCGCTTTGCCGAAGCGGTCCAGCATCTGTCCCAGGCGAGTGCTGCCGCCCCGCGCGAGCCGGTGCTGGCCTACAATCTGGGCCGGGCATTTGTCGGACTGGGGCAGGCGGCCGAAGCGCTGAAAGCTTTCCGTGCCGCCATCAGGCTGAAGCCGGATTTCGTGGAAGCCTTGTTCGACCATGCCCATCTGCTGCATCAGATCGGGGCGCTGGACGAAGCCGAGCGGGGCTTCCGCCAGCTGCTTCGGGTGATGCCGGCAAATGTCCATGCCAAGCTCGCTTTGGGTTCGGTGCTGGTGGATGCAGGCCGTCCGAGCGAGGCGGAAATACCACTGCGTCGCGGGCTGGAGGAAGCAGCCGATCCCAATCTCAAGGCGCAGTTCCACCTGCTTCTTAGCATGGCGCTGCGTCGCCAGCGCAAGGACGAGGAGGCACTGGCGGCCTGCGACCAGGCCGAGGTACTGGATGCGCGCCTGCCCGGTATCGGGGTACATCGTGTGGATACGCTCCAGAATCTGGGCCGGTACGACGATGCGCTGGCGGTCCTCAAAACACTTTTGGCGCGTACGCCGGACGATCCGGGCCTGCATCATGCCTATAACGATCTTCTCTACCGCCTGGATCGCAGGGATGAGTTTCTCAAGTCCTATGACGCAGCCCCGCAGAGCCGCCACTTGCAGCTGGGAAAAGCGTTTTTCCTCGTCCATGACAAACGCAATGCGGAAGCCTATGCGATTTGTGCCGCCATGGCGGCGCGCGATCCGCAGGACCAGGTTGCTGCCGTCGCTGCCGCAAACGCCCTCAGCCTGATGGAGCGTCACGAGGAAGCGGCTGTCGCTTTCGATGCACTGCTGGCGCGGTTTGGCGGCAGTGTCGATCTGTATCGCCGGGCGGCCGAGCCGGCGCTCTTGCGGGGCGATGCCCAGAAGGGCGCCTGGCTGTGCGAACAGGCATTGCGGCTTTCGCCCCAGGATGGCGCGTGCCTGGCGCTGCTCAGTATTGCGTCCCGCATGCTGGAAGATGGACGCGATGAAGCGATCAACGGCTATGACAGCCTGATCCAGACTTTCGAGCTGGAGCCGCCGCAGGGCTTTTCCGATATGGCGAGCTTCAATGCCGAACTCGATGCCGAATTGAACCGCCTGCATCCGCGGACGCGGGAATTCATCGGCCAATCGCTGCGAGGGGGGACGCAAACCCCCGAAAACCTGTTCGGCATGGGCCTTCCCATGGTCGAAAAACTGCAGACCCGGATCAGCGAGGCCATAGCGCGCTATATTGCGGCGCTTCCAGATGACAGCGTGCATCCCTTCCTGTCGCGCCGGATGCGGGATTTCCGCTATGCCGGATCGTGGTCATCGCGGCTTCGCGACAACGGATTCCATGTCAACCACCTTCATCCCATGGGCTGGATCAGCTCCTGCTACTATGTTGCGGTACCCGATGCCGTGAAGGATGAAACGGCGCAGCAGGGTTGGATCAAGTTCGGCGAGCCGTCATTGCAGATAGACTTGAAGACGCCGGTCCGCCGCACCATTCAGCCCGCTGCCGGACGGCTTGTGCTGTTTCCCTCCTATATGTGGCACGGAACGATCCCGTTTCACGATGACGCGGCGCGCACGACGATTGCGTTCGACGTGGTGCCGCTGGCCTGAAATCCGCTTATTGCTCTAATGACGAGGCGGAGGCGGCTGGAAGATGGATGACGGCCTGGGTGCCGTTCTCGCTGGTCAGGGCGAGCGTCCCGCCCGCCTGGCGCACGAATTGCTCGATCAGTCCCGTCCCAAGTCCCGGCTTGCGCTGTGCCGGCAGGCCTATGCCATCGTCTGCCACCATCAGCCGCCAGCCATCCGCGGCCTGGGTGAATGAAACCGAAATCGCGCCCTCACGCCCCTCCGGAAAAGCATGCTTGACGGCGTTGGTCACCAGTTCGTTGGTTGCCAGACCCAGTGACAGCGCCCGATCGCGCGACATATAGGCCTCATCGCAATGGCAATTCAGTGTGACACCGGCCGGCGGCAAGGTCGCATCGGTCAAGCCGGCACAAAGGTCGCGCAGATACTGGCGCAGGTCGATATGACGTGCTTCCGGCAAGGCATAGATCTGCCGGTGGATGCGTGAGATGGAGCGGATGCGCCCCATCGCCTGCTCCAGCGCATAACGGGTCTCGGGATTGCCGCTGCGCCGGCGCTGCAGATCGAGCAGGCTGTTGACGATGGCGAAATCGTTGCCGACGCGATGCTGCATTTCCTGGAACAGGAGTTCGCGTTCCGCCAGCTTGGCGTTGCGCTCTTCCACCAACCGGCGTGCCGCCGCACGGAATCCGGCGCCGACTGCGATCAGCATGGCGGCGGTAAGCGCCGCGATCACGGCGGCTGCGAGTTGATACTGCATTTGCGCGCCCGACAGTTGGGCATGCGGCACCACGAACATCCAGGCCAGGATTCCCGATGCCACGACTGTTCCGGCGCCCGCCTGCCAGCCGCCCAGCAAGGTGGCCAGCAGGGCGGCGGGATATATAAAGGCATAGGGCGCCACACCCGGAGCGACCAGATTGGCGGCCGCCCGGAGCAGGACCGCAAGTCCCACGCCCAGAAAACCGCAGGCTGCTTTCAATATCCAGGACGGCGCAGCGCCGGAAAGACGGCCGGGAATATCCAGGCCGGCGATACGGTGTACCAAGGTCCCCACCCCTTAATGGCCCCAGGCAAGCATAGAATGGGAGGCGAGGACCGGCCAGAGCCAAGTCACCATCCCGCGGTCGTCCCGTTATCGCCCGAGGCCGCGCAACAGACGGCCGCATGGCTCTCGATCCGTGGATTTTTAACGAGGGACGATCATGCGCCAAGAATGACGCCACGTCAGACACGCACCTGCGAGTCGACAACAACTCGCCTGACGATATCCACAGACTGCGAAGCGCGCGGTCACGCGCTCCGCAATGAGTGCCATTGCAGGGTCAGAAGTTCCGTGTCCGGATTTTTGGGCATGCTGCATGATTTTCACGCGCGATGTTATGGCCCGATCGGTTGAGGCGATGAATCGATTGCTCATCTATCACGCATCGAAGCGACTCATTAAACACGTAGGGTTCCGCCGTTAAGACTTTCGGATTTTTTTGGGCCACAATTTGCCCGTAGTTCCGTTGCGGCATTATGCGCTGCGCAAAAAAAGCGAAATTTCAGAAACCGAATTCGCTTCTGTGTCTTTTAGTAGACAAATCCGACATTGCAATGTTCACTCGTTACAAATCAAAGATAAAAACGCGACACGCGCGGGGAGGGAATGGTCAGTGGCCGAGAGAGGAGCCTATGCTCGTGCGAAATGCTGGCCTGAAGTGTTTTCCGCGCTCGGATGTGCTGTTACGGCACGCCGGCGGCATTGGTCTCCTGTTTCTGGGGCTCGGAGGCTGCATGACGCTGGGGGGAAAAGCGTTACCGCCGCCTGTCGCTGATTCTGCGCCGCAGCCGCCAGATGCCGGCAGCGCGGCGGCATTTGTTAATGCCGCACCTCCGGCCGTTTCAACGCCTGCGGTAACGCAGCCTGCCAAACTCGCGCAGCATGAGAAGAAGCGCGAACGCCGGGCGCAGCATGCATCACAGGTTGCATCCGCGGCGCGGGCATCCCAGCCCGAAGCTTCCCCCATCGACCCCGGGCGCCTGATCGGCATGGCGCCAAAAGCGGTGCGCGAATTGCTGGGACCGCCGCTGCGTGTCGAAAGCTACGATCTGTCCCGCGAATGGATTTATGCGTCGAACGGATGCTCGTTCCGCGTTTTCTTTTATCCGAATCTCAATACCGCCGCATTTCGCGTCCTGAAGTATGGCGGCAATGATGGCAACGGCGAGTTGATGGACGTTTCCGACGTTTGTATTCGCCATATTCTGACGGCGAGGAAAAATGCAACAGGCTGACATTGTCCGTGGTCGCGTCACTGTTGTCGACGACGACGAACTCTTCCTGGAATCGGTCAGCACCAACCTGGCCGATGCCGGCTATCGCACCGACTCCTTTCTGGGGGGCGCGGAGGCCATCCGCTATCTCAGCGGCGGCCCGTCCGCCGACCTGGTCCTGTTGGACTGGAAGATGCCTGGCATCAGTGGTATCGAGGTGATGCAGCGGCTGCGCGCCGAGAAGATCGATATTCCGATCATTTTTCTCACCGTTCTCAGCGACCAGATCTACGAGGAAGTGGGTCTTTTGGGCGGGGCGGTGGATTTCGTGGAAAAGTCCCGCAGTTTCGCCATCCTGCTGAAACGGATTGAACTGATCCTGGATGGGAAAAAGAAGCGCTGGCAGGCACAGCAGCCTGAGGAAGGGCTGCCGGACCATCAGGGCCTGACCTTGCGCTATGATTCGCGCCGCGTGCTTTGGCACGAGGCCAATGTCGCCCTGACGCTCACCGAATTCAACATTGTCGCCTATCTGACCGAGCATGCCGACCGCGACGTCAGCTATCGCGAGATCTACGACATCGTGCATGGCGAGGGTTTTGTCGCGGGCGACGGCGAGATCGGCTTCCGCACCAATGTGCGGGCTTTCATCAAACGCATCCGCCAGAAATTCCGCGACGTGGATCCGCAATTTTCGCAGATCAAGAACTACCCGGGCTTCGGCTACAGGTGGCTGGATGGTCCCGAGCAATAGGGGCCTGCTCTGGCGCCTTGTTCATTCCTTCACACTCAAGCTCGTCCTGCTTGCCCTGGTTCTTCTGTCACTGCCGCTGGTCCTTTACTGGCAATTCGCCAGGGCGGAGCGGGAACAGCTTGCCCTGATCGGCAATGCGGTGGTCCAGACCAACCATGTCCTGGCCGCCATGCTGCGCGGCCATTTCGAAAAATTCGCGAGCGAGCCGGAAGCCGAGATGCGCGAGGCGATCGCGCGCGCTGCGGTAGGCCAGACGCGCATCAAGATCCTGGTGCGCCTGAAGGACAGTGACAATTTCCTCTACGTCGCTTCGGCGCCGTCCGTGACGCGCAAATATCTGGATGCGGAACGTCGCGAGCTGATCCGTAGCGGCCTGTTTCACCGCCTGGGTCCTAGTTGCGACGGCAGCGCCAATCTCGACATGCGGTTCGTCAACCCGGCCGGAAAGCAGGAGGTGCTGGCGGCGATGACGCCCGTGCATGTGAACGGCAATTGCTGGATCGTCATCACCACGGAGAATGCCGCCAGCCTGGCGCGCACCCCG
>Ga0310811_10014384_pt1 | contig 10318 bp, 10 predicted proteins | sample YCmetagenome_FD_207642 | JGI IMG/M metagenome (GOLD analysis project Ga0310811, IMG submission 207642) | Soil microbial communities from experimental microcosm in Duke University, North Carolina, United States - YC | ecosystem: Engineered > Artificial ecosystem > Soil microcosm > Unclassified ... | reverse complement strand
AGACCCTGCCGCTTGGCGACGAAGGCGACCATCACCATCAGCGAAGCCGCCATCAGCAGTCCGGGAATGAAGCCCGCCATGAACAGGCGGCCAATCGAGACGTCGGCGGTGACCCCGTAGATCACCATCGGCAGGCTGGGTGGAATGATCGGCCCGATGGTGGCGGCAGCAGCCGTGATCGACGCGGCGGTCTCCGGCCGATAGCCGACGCGGCGCATCGACTTGATCTCGATCGCGCCGACGCCCGCTGCATCGGCCACCGCCGATCCGACCATGCCGGCAAAGATGGTCGAGGCGACGATCGAGGCATGCGCATAGCCGCCGCGCAGCCAGCCCACGATCGAGGTCGCAAAGCCTATGATCTTCTCGTTGATGCGCGCCGCCGCAAGGATGTTGCCCATCAGGATGAACAGCGGCGCCGCGACGATCGGAAACGAGTTCATCGCTTGCGCCATCTTCTGCGGCACGATCGAGAGCGACAGCCCGCCGAAGCCGACGAACGCGAAGGCGGCAAGCCCCATGGAGGCGAACAACGGCACGCCGGCGAGGATCGCAAGCAGCCAGACGGCCGCGATCTGCACCATGAGGTGCGTCATGCGGCGTGGTCCGTGACGGGAGGCGTGAGGAGTTCGCGGCAGCGTTCGACAATTTCGCCGGCCGCCTGCGCCGCGGTGACCAGTCCGGCCACGACCACCGGCACGTACATCCAGGCAAGCGATATCGGCAGCGACAGCGCCTCCATGTCGCGGTTGCGTGCGACGATGTCGACCCCGTACCAAGCGAGCAGCAGGCCGAGCACGAAAACGCCGAATTGGATGACGACCTCGGCTGCGCGCCAGGCGCGCCGCGGCAGCATGTCCTGAAAGAAACGGATGCGAATGTGCGCGCGCCGCCGCGTCGCAAGCAGCCATCCGGCAACCGCCACCCACGCCATCAGAAAGCGTGAAATCTCGTCGGTCCAGATCAGCGGGTCACCGAGCGCGCGGGTGATGACCCCAAGCATGACGACCACGAGCAATGCGACGATCAGGCCAATCGCCAGCCACTGGATGGCCCGGTCGAGACCAGCCCGGAGCGCGATCACCATGATCCGTATCGTCGTGCCGCTACAGCGCCGCGATGCGCTCCCAAAGCCCCTTGCCCCATTTCGACTCGAACTTCGCCGGCACCGAGGCAAGCACCGGCCTGCGGAAGCTTTCGAGGTCAGGCTCGATCACGTTCATCCCAGCCTTCTTGAACGTGTCGACCAGGTTCGCCTCCTGCGACAGGATTTCGTTGTCCTGCCATTGGGAGTGGGTCGCGATCGCGTCGGTGAGAATTTTGCGGTCCTTCTCAGCGAGGCCTGCCCAAGTCTTCTCGTTCACGGCGATCAGGCGCGGGGAGAGAACGTGCGCCGTGAGCACGAGGTTCTTCTGCACTTCGTAGAATTTCGCGCTCTGGATCGTCGGAAGCGGATTTTCCTGCCCGTCGACCGCGCCCTGGCTGAGCGCAAGATAAAGCTCGCCGAAATTCAGCGGCGTCGGGCGCGCTCCCCACGCTTCCGCCATCGCGCGGAACGTGTCGACCTCCGGAATGCGCAGCTTGAACCCCTTCATGTCATCGGCGCTGCGCACCATCTTCGAGCCGGTGGTGAGATGGCGCTTGCCGTAATAGGTCGCGCCGATCACGCGCATGCCGCGCTTCTCGATCAAGAGCTTGTTGAAGTCGTCGATCAGCGGCGACGATAGCGCGCGCCGCATGTGCGGCTGGTCGCGCCAGAGATATGGCCCCTCCAGGATAGAGAACTGCGGGATGAACTGGCCGTATTGCGCGGCACCCTCATCGACCAGTTGAAGCGCACCCGACGACAACGCCTCGATGACGTCGCGCGACTGCCCAAGCTGGCCACCCGGAAAGGTCTGTACCTCGAGGCCGCCGCCCGTTTTTTCGGCGACCTCTTTGGCAACACGCTCCATCATGATCGCTTGCGGGTGGTTGGGCGCCATGACGGACGCCCAGCGCAGCGTAACTGCCGCACCGGCATGCCGTGGCATAAAGGCTGCGCCCGCAATCGCGGCGCCGACGAAAGTTCTACGGTTCGGATGATTGACCATGATGACCGTCCCGGGCAGGTGAGATCGCGAGGCTAGGCCAACCGGCGCGTGGCGACTAGGTGTCTGGCTGGAACGAGGAGAATCGGCGAAGCCGGACGCATGCCCCTCCACCCCGCCTACGCCCAGGTCTCCGCCCTGCTGACCGCGGTCTTCATCCTGATCGCCGGGAACGGCCTGTCCAACACGCTGATCCCGCTCAGCGCGACCGCGGTCCACTTTCCGCCGCTCTCGATCGGCGTGATCGCGTCGGCCTATTTCGCCGGGATGTTCGTCGGCTGCATCGCGGCACCACGCATCATCGCGCGTGCCGGTCATATCCGGGCGTTCTCGGCGTTTGTGGCGATCGCGACCGTCACCAGCCTGATGCACCCGATCTTCGTCGATCCCGCGGCCTGGGCCGCGATCCGCGCCGTGACCGGCTTCTGCTTTGCCGGCCTCTACGCGGCGATCGAAAGCTGGATGCACGACAAGGCCGAGAACGTGGTGCGCGGACGCGTGCTTGCGATCTACCAGATCGTCCATTACGCCGGCAGCGCGACCGGCCAGCAGATCATCCGGTTCATCAATCCATCGTCCTTCGTACCATTCTCGATCGTGGCGAGCGCGCTCGCGTTGTCCGTGCTGCCGCTCGCGCAGACCCGCACCGACCCGCCCGAGCCGCCGCCGACCCCGCAGTTGCGGCTCGCGTGGCTGTTCCGCATTTCGCCGGTCGGCATCGCGGGCGCGCTCGTCTCCGGCATCGCCAACGGGACGTTCTGGTCGCTCGCGCCGGTGTTTGCCGAGCGCAGCGGGCTCGGCGCGGGGGGCGTTGCGAGCTTCATGACCGCCGCGATCTTCGGCGGCGCGCTGGTGCAATGGCCGGTCGGGCGGCTCGCCGATCATCGCGACCGGCGGCACATCATGCTGGTCGCCATTGCGGTCGCGGTCGCCGCGCAGCTCGCGCTCGTGTGGTTTGCGAAAAGCGATGCATGGGTGCTGATCGCTCTCGCCGCGGCCGTCGGCGCATCCGCGCTGGTCCTCTATCCGCTATCGTCATCTCATACCCAGGATCTCGGCGGGCGCGAGAATGCCGTCGAAGTATCGAGCGGGCTCTTACTCGCCTACACGATCGGCGCGATCGTCGGGCCGACCACCGCCGCCTGGTTGATGGGCTGGATCGGGCCACAGGCGCTGTTCTTGCACAACGCCACGATCCACATCGTGTTCGTGATCTTCATCGTATGGCGGCTGTGGCAGCGGCCGCCCAAACACGAGCCGGACGTCTGACGACTATTCCGCCGCCTGGCGCGTGTGGCGCTCGGTCACGGTGCGCATCGTGACCAGTTCTTCGGCGAGCGTCGGGTGAACCGCCATCGTGGCGTCGAAGTCAGCTTTCGTCGCACCCATCTTGATGGCGATGCCAAGCACCTGGATCATCTCGCCCGCATCGGGCCCGACGATGTGGCAGCCAAGAACGCGATCGCTCGCGCCATCGACGATGAGCTTCATCAGCATGCGCGCTTCGCCGCCGAGAAACGCGGTCTTCATCGTACGGAAGGTGGTCTTGTAGATATCGACCTTGGGGAAATCCTCGCGGGCCTGCATCTCCGTCAGACCGATCACGCCGATTTCCGGCTCCGAAAATACCGCCGTCGGTACGTTCACATGGTCTGCCGTGGTCGGCCGATTGCCGAACAGGGTGTCGGCGAAGGCATGTCCCTCGCGGATCGCGACCGGGGTCAGCGCAATCCGGTCGGTGACGTCGCCGACTGCATAGATGTGCGGCACGGAGGTGCGCGAGAACCGATCGACCTCGATCGCCCCCTTGTCGTTGACACGCACACCAGCAGCGTCGAGGCCAAGCCCCTTGATATTGGGGCGCCGGCCGGTCGCGAACATCACCTTGTCGACAATGATGTCCTCGTGATCGGACAGCACCACGCAGAGGCCGTGGTCCACTTTCTCGACCTCCTCGACGATGCGCTTGCAGATCACTTTGATGCCGCGGCGCTCCATCTCGGTGCGCAGATGCGTGCGCACGTCGTCATCGAAGCCGCGCAAGATATTCTCGCCGCGGTAGACCAGCGTGACCTCGGACCCAAGCCCGGCGAAGATACAGGCGAACTCGACCGCGATGTAACCGCCACCCTGGATCAGGATGCGCTTCGGCAGTTCGGTGAGGTGAAACGCCTCGTTCGACGAGATGACGTGCTCGATGCCGGCGATGCCGGTACCCATGCCGGGCCAGGCGCCCGTCGCGATCAGGATATGCTTCGCGCGGATACGGCGGTCGTCCGCCGCGAGCCGAACCGTGTGGGCGTCTTCCAGAACGGCGCGCGACTTGAAGATCGTCACATTCGAGCGCGTGAGGTTTGCCGTGTAGGCCGCTTCGAGCCGCGCGATCTCCTTGTCCTTGTTCGCGATCAGCGTCGACCAGTCGAACGACGTGCCCTCCACCGTCCAGCCGAAGCCGGCCGCCTCCTCGAATTCATGGGAAAACCGCGACGCGTAGACCAGGAGCTTCTTCGGCACGCAGCCGCGAATCACACAAGTGCCGCCGAGGCGATACTCCTCTGCGAGCATGACGCGCGCCCCATAGCCGGCCGCGATCCGCGCGGCGCGTACGCCGCCGGACCCCCCGCCGACGACAAAAAGATCGGTATCGAAGTCAACCATGGCCGCGCGGCCCGGTCAGAGATTATGGCCCTTCTTCTTCATCTCGGCGCGGAAGCGGTTCATCACTTCCTCGCTGACCTTCTGGCCCCACTGCTGCACGTACTCGAATGTCGCATCGAGCACCTGCGGCTCAACATTCGTCATCTTCTTGCCGAGCGGCGATTTGTAGAAGGCGAGCATGTCCTTGAGCTCCTGCTCGCTGAAGCGGTCGGCGTATAGCTTGGCGGCATAAGCCATCAACTCGTTGCGCCGCGACGCAAATTCGCCGCGCAGCTGGAGGGCCACATCATTCAGGTCTTTCGCGAGTTGCGGATTGGTCTGCAGCAAGGCGGCCTTGGTCTGCTCGACGACGCTAACGATCACCGGATCGAACATCGCGGTGCCGCCCTTGGTTTCGACCAGCTCGCGCGCAGTCGGGGCGGGCTGCGCCAGCGCGGCACCGCCGAGGACGCTTGCCGCGAGCAGGAGCGCGGCGGCGAGACGAAGATGCTTCATGGATCGATCCTTTCCTTCTTCCGTCAGGGCCGTTCGACGACGCGCCGGCCCTCAGGTCCGGCAATCACCGCGGCATGGGCGAGCCCGATGAAAAGCCCGTGTTCGACGACCCCCGGAATTGCTGCCAGTCGTTCGGCGAGCGCGCGCGGATCGGCGATCCGCTGCAACGCGGCATCCAGAATGAAATGGCCACCGTCCGTGACAAAAGCATGGCCGGCTTTGTCCTTGCGCAGTGAGATAGGGCCCGGACAGCCCGCCGCAATGCTCGCGGTTTCAACGGCGCGTTTCGTCGCGGCAAGGCCGAACGGCACGACCTCGATCGGAAGCGGAAACTGGCCGAGCATCGCGACCCATTTGGAATCGTCGGCGATCACCACCATCCGCGCCGAGGCGGAGGCGACGATCTTTTCGCGCAGCAGCGCGCCGCCGCCCCCTTTGATCAGTGTCAGGTCGGGAGAAATCTCGTCTGCCCCGTCGATGGTCAGATCGAGCTCGGGGGTTTCGTCGAGGGTTGTGAGTGGAATGCCGCATTGATCGGCCTGGATCCGGGTCGCCTCGGAGGTCGGCACCGCGACGATGTCGAGGCCTGCCCGCACCCGCTCGCCGAGCATTTCGACAAACGGCCGCGCGGTCGAGCCCGTGCCGAGCCCGACGCGCATGCCGCCCTTCACGAAATCCAGCGCGCCGGCGGCGGCCTCGCGCTTATAGGTCTCGGCATTCATCGAAAAAGGGCAACTCGCAAAGTGGATGCATGCCCTTAGCGGGCACTGCCTGCGGCGGCAAGTCCTTGAAAGATGTGGGGTGCCGCAGCTCACGCCTTGCCTCGCCGCCCTGCCCCGCGCTAGCGCTGCGCCATGGCCGCACCGACCATCGTGTTCGATCTCGACGGGACCTTGATCGACACCGCCCCCGATCTGATCGACACGCTCAACGCGATCCTGTCGCGCCACGGCGTCGCGGCGGTCGCGTTCGAGGAAGCGCGCACCATGATCGGCGCCGGCGTGAAGCCGCTGTTGCAGCGCGCGCTCGCCGCGAGGGGGAAGGAATTCCAGTCCGAGGAGATCGAGCGGCTCTATAATGAGTACCTGACGATCTACGCCGAGCAGATCGCCGACCGCTCACGGCCCTTTCCGGGGCTTGAACCTGCGCTCGACACGCTCGCCGGATACGGCTGCAGTCTCGCCGTCTGCACCAACAAGCTCGAGTGGCTGTCGGTGAAGCTTCTGAAGCAGCTCAAGCTCGCGCCGCGCTTCGCGGCGATCTGCGGGCAGGACACGTTCACGATGCGCAAGCCCGATCCGGACATGCTGCGGCTCACCATTGCGCGGGCGGGAGGCGACACCGGGCATGCGGTGATGATCGGCGACTCGATGACCGATGTGGCGACAGCGCGCGCGGCCGGCGTGCCGGTCATCGCAGTCGACTTCGGCTACACCGATACGCCGCCATCGGAGCTGGGCGCGGACCGGCTGATCGGGCATTTCGACGAGCTCCCCGCAGCGGTGATGGAGCTTGTCTCCGTCGGATCCTGATTTCCGGGGCGCGCTTTAAGTTTGCGTTAACCAACGGGTAAGTCTTTACCTTGATAACCGCGGCTGGCGCGAAAATGCGCGCTTCGCTCCCGCGGCGGTCAATTCGATGCTCCCGAAAATCCTGGATGTTTTTGCCCGCCGCGAGGTTGCTGCCCTGCCGGAGGCGGAAGCGCCGCCTGCCGTTCCGGACATCGCGATCGACGAGTCGACCACCCGGCTTGCCGCGATCCGCGAGACCATCGACCTGATCGAGACCGACCTCGCGGCGATGATCCGCGACGTGCATCGCGCCGCTGATGCGGTGCGCGGCGGAACGCGCGAGACATCCGAGGTTCTCGCCAGCATCCGCGGGCAGAGCGAGCAGCTTGCCGCGCTGACCGGCCAGGCGACCGACAACGCCACTCACCTTGCGGGCGCGACCGAGGAGTTCGCCCAGTCTTCCGGCGAGATCGGCCGTCAGGTACGCGAGGCGGGCACGCTCAGCGAGGATGCCGGCCATGCGGCGGCGGCCGCCGGAAAAAGCCTCGACGGGCTCAAGGCCTCGTCGGCGGAAATCGGCAACGTGGTCAGCCTCATCTCGGCGATCGCCAAGCAGACCAACCTGCTCGCCCTCAATGCCACGATCGAAGCGGTGCGCGCGGGCGACGCCGGACGCGGCTTCGCGGTGGTGGCAAACGAGGTGAAGGCGCTCTCCAGCGCCACCCAGAATGCGACCGAGGAGATCAAGCGCAAGATCGATCAGCTGCAGCGCGATGCGCAGGAATCGATCGCGGCGGTCAACCGTATCATGACGGCGATCGCGGCGGTCCGCCCGGTGTTCGCGGCAGTCGCAAGCGCCATCGAGGAGCAGATCGCGACGACCGGAGAGCTGTCGCGCAGCGCGGCGGACTCCTCGCGCTTCGTCGAATCCGTGTCCGGGAGCGCGGCCGAGATCAAGCGCGCCTCGGCGCGTGCCGAGCAGAACGGCCGCGCCATCGATCGCTCGGGCGCCGATGCGGCCGCCCTCGCCGCCAAGCTGCAGACCCGCTTCGTGACCTTCCTGCGCCAGACCGAAATCGGCGACCGCCGCCGCCACGACCGGCTGCCGTGCGAGCTGCCCGTGGTGCTCCGCCAGGGTAGCCGCGAGATCACGGGACAGGCCGCAGACCTGTCCGAAGGCGGGATGCTGGTGCGCAATGCCGAAGGCGAGAAACTTTCGACTGGCGCATCGGTGGACATCGATCTCACCGGGATCGGGCACGGGCGTGCGCGTATCGTCGGGCGTTCATCGCTCGGGCTGCACGTCGAATTCGACGGACTCGAAGCCGCAGCCGAGAGCGCGCTGCATGAGCGCCTCGCCGCGATCCGGTCGGAAAACCAGGAATTCGTCGATCGTGCGGTCGATGCAGCCGCGACCGCCGCGACGACGCTCGAGCAAGCGGTCCGCAACGGCAAGCTGACGCGCGAGGCACTGTTCGACACCGAATACGAGCCAATCGAGGCAACGAACCCGCAGCAATTCCGCACGCGTTCGCTCGATGTGCTCGACAGTCTGCTCCCGGCGATTCAAGAGGCACTGCTTGCAAGCGACAAGCGCATGGTTTTCTGCGCCGCGGTCGACCGCAACGGCTATCTGCCGGTGCACAACAGGATCTATTCCAAGCCGCAAAAGCCGGACGATGTCGCGTGGAACACGGCAAACTGCCGCAACCGTCGCATCTTCGACGACCGTGCCGGCCTCTGCGCGGCACGCAACGTGCGGCCGCACTTGATCCAGAGCTATCCGCGCGACATGGGAAACGGCGTCATCATCATGATGCGCGAGATCGACGCGCCGGTGCGCGTGTTCGGAAAGCATTGGGGCGGTTTCCGGACGGCCTATAAGTTATGAAAACGCAATAGGTTATGGCGGCACGTTCCGATCCCACCAAAGCGCCCGAAGCCGGGTTCTGGTTGCACGCCGGTTGCCCGCCCCTTATGGTTCAGCCGCGGGGGTACGGGGACGGAAATTCGATGACAGCGTTAGTACGCGTGTTCGCCGTCGCGAGCGCTTTGCTCGCCGCCGGTTGCAGCTCGTGGACGCCGAGCTGGGTGCCGAGTAGCCTAACCAGCGGCCCCAACGTTTCGCTCACGATTGAGTCCGACCCACCCGGCGCCGACGCTCGCACATCGCTTGGGCCGGCTTGCCGCACCCCCTGCATGATCCCGGTCCCGGCCGACCGCAGCTTCACCGTGAGCTATACGCTGAACGGTTACCTGCCGCAGGCGATCCAGGTTACACCGCGCACCGTCACCGACAACGTGGTGGACATGGCGGGCGGTTCCGCTGATACCTTCGGCACGACGATGCAGGTGGAAGTAACGCCCAACCCGGTCTATGCGCAGCTTCAGCCCGCCCCACCGCCCGCCCCGACCAGAAAGGGCAAGGGACGCGCCAAGCCGAAGCCGCCGCCTCCGCCGCAATGATCTGGGCGACGGCCGCGCCGTTTGTTGGGCTTGGTTGACACCGATCGGCGCCGCCCCTTAAACGGTCGGCCTCCGGTCATTATCGGGCGCTTAGCTCAGCGGGAGAGCGTTCCCTTCACACGGGAGAGGTCATAGGTTCAATCCCTATAGCGCCCACCATTCCGCAGCATTTCCGAGTTTCGACCCATTCCCGGGCCGTCTGCTGACGGGAACGGTTGCTCCCCTGCAACAGGTCGCTGGAAGCGTGCGGTCTGCGGCCACAAACGGGGTTGCGGCTCCGGGCAAATCATGGCCTTTCTGACGGCGCACGGGGTCGCTCCGCCGCTGGGGCAGCGGAACCGATCCGATTGAAACAACGAGGATTTTGGATGTACGGCCGTATCGCCGCTGCTGTCTCACTGGTGTGCGCCCTGCTCGGATCGAGCTTGCCGGCGCAAACGCAGCCTATGCCTACGTATGATCCGGATGGCCGGTATTCGGGCGGGCAGACGACCGGTCGACGCTACGAGCTGTTCGGCGGCATGTCGTATGTCGGCGCGATCAAGCGTCAGACGGTCTCGGCCCCCGGGAACTATGCTCCCGGCACGATCATCGTGAACACGACCGAGCGCCGGCTCTACCTCATCCAGGAGAACGGCACCGCGCTGAAATACGGCATTGGCGTCGGCCGTGTCGGCTTCACCTGGGCCGGCGTCACTTCGGTCGTCGCCAAGAAGGAATGGCCGGACTGGACCCCGCCGTCGCAGATGCTCAGGCGGCGGCCCGACCTGCCGCGCTTCATGAAGGGCGGGCCGGAAAACCCTCTCGGTGCGCGCGCGATGTATCTCGGCGCCTCGCTCTACCGCATCCACGGCTCGAACGAGCCGGAGACCATCGGTCAGGCGGTATCGTCGGGCTGCTTCCGCCTGATGAATGACGACGTGATCGATCTCTACAGCCGCGTGAAGATCGGCGCGAAGGTCATCGTGCTGCGTTAGGCTTCTCGCGGCTCATGCCCTTTGCGGCAAGCTCGTCGAGATAGTCCTGCCAATAGGCTTTCTGGTTGCGGCCAAGCTCGGCGAGATAATCCCAACTGTAGATGCCGGTCGAGTGCAGGTC
>Ga0310811_10014383_pt1 | contig 10318 bp, 8 predicted proteins | sample YCmetagenome_FD_207642 | JGI IMG/M metagenome (GOLD analysis project Ga0310811, IMG submission 207642) | Soil microbial communities from experimental microcosm in Duke University, North Carolina, United States - YC | ecosystem: Engineered > Artificial ecosystem > Soil microcosm > Unclassified ... | reverse complement strand
GATTAGCCAACTCCATGGTATGGACCGGGATATGGCCGCTGGCATTGGATGGCCTTGGCCGCTTTACCAAACTGGGTGCTTCTATCATGATCATGGGCCTCTGCGGGAGCGCCATCCTCCCGCTCATCTATGGCCACTTCGCAGATGTAATCAACGTCCGGCAGGCCTATTGGGTTCTATTCCCCTGCTATCTATACCTGGCATTCTACGCATTCTACGGCCATAAGCTGCGAAGCTGGCTGCCAGCAAAGCCCAGCCTCCTTTAACCACCAAACACAATTATTAACTGCTAAAGAATAAATAATGAAAAAGTTGATCCCGGTTTTATGTCTCCTGCTCACACTGCATACCGCGTTCTCGCAACCCGCCGCAGGCAGCAGCCCTTTCACCGTCAAAGGCTTTCACCTCGACCTCAGGATCCAGGTAATGACCATGGAAGCCCTCAGGGAGTTCGCGCTGAAGCTAAGCAAATCCGGTATCAACACTATCGTTATGGAATGGGAAGCCACTTACCCTTTCGAAAAAGATCCGCTGATACCTAACCGCTACGCGTATTCAAAAGAAGAAGTCGTCTCGTTCATAAAATATTGCACCGGCCTGGGCATCGACGTAATCCCCTTACAACAGAGCTTTGGCCATGTTGAATACATCCTGCGCCACGAAAAATACAGGGCCCTCCGCGAGGACCAGAAAGACTACTCACAGGTCTGCCCCCTGGAAACAGCAGGAGATAGTCTGCTCTTTACCCGGCTCTACACCGAGTTGATCTCCACACACACTTCAAAATATATTCATATCGGCGGAGACGAGACCTACCTCCTTGGCCATGATGATAAATGCAGGCTAAAAGCAGAACAGGAGGGAAAATCCAAACTGTATACCGACTATATCAAAATGCTTTGCAACATTGTCTTAAAGCTGGGTAAGCTCCCTGTTCTCTGGGCCGATATAGCCTTGAAATACCCGGATGCAATCAAGACCCTTCCCAAAGGCACCATCTTCGTCGATTGGAACTACGGCTGGGATATGAACCATTTCGGAGACCACAACAAGCTAATGGAAAGCGGTTACGAGATCTGGGGCGCCCCATCCATTCGGTCCAGCCCCGACAACTACAACCTGACACAATGGGAAAAACATTTTAAGAATATCCGGGACTTTATCCCCGTATCCTCCAAACTGGGATATAAAGGAATGGTGATGACATCCTGGTCCACCTCCGGACAGCTCTCAAGAGTATTCGAGTCGGAAGCGGATATCACCGACCTCTATGCCATCCGCCATGTATACCCATTGTCCGGTTTTAATATCCTTACGGACGCCTATCTGGAAACACTAAACGCAACACAACCCCTCAACATTGACGAGTTCATACGAAAATATTGTAAAGACCATTTCGGATTTGATAACGAGCAATCCGGCAGTTTCTGGACCGCACTCAGGATTGCGCCCTACGAGATCAAACAAGGCAGGGTCATGTCCCCTAGCCCAATGACCGTACAACAGCTATTGGATAGCAACCGTATCGCAATAAAACTGCTATACTCATTAAAGCCCCAAAAAAACCAGCAGGAATATGAGCATTTTAAGCTGATGCTGGACATCCGCAACTACTACCTCCGCTATCAGGCCCTCGAACGGGAGGCCAATGAAGAAAATTTCACCAGTGATAAGACCCCTGGGATCCTCCGGCAGCTGAAAGACCTGCTCGCAGAAAGCAGCAGCCTGGACGACCGGTTTGCAAAAGCACAAAAAGGGTATTTATACCCCGGACAGATCGACGAAGAAAATCAACTCCGGAATGCGAAAGTGATCATCCTGTATGATCGCCTCTCCAGAAAAAAATAAATAGAATGTTACATTTTAAGCTGCCGGTCATTCAATATGGCATTGCTTCTATCGATCGCCTGTTGAAAAGTGTCTGTAACGTTGGCTTTGCCTATTGAAAATAATAATCTGGCCTTTTTCAATTCATCCATTATCCGGGTGCTATGGATCTCTGAAAGGATCAATTTGGTACCCTGCAGTTTCGATTCTTTCCAGACCTCTTCGATTGTCTTGATACCCGTCGCATCGATAATGGGCACTTTTCGCATGCGTATGATCAGCACCCTGGGTCTCTTTTCAATATACCTCATGGCCTCTTTGAACTTGTACGCAGCGCCAAAGAAGAGAGGGCCAGTGATCTCAAAAACATCTACCTGTACCGGGATAATGAAATTCTCAACCGGTTCCTTATCGTTCCCATTCTCTTCCGTGTCTCCCATCATCACTGTTACACCGCTAAATTTGATCATGTTTCGCATGAATAAAAATGAGGCCAGGATCATACCTATTTCGATGGCCAATGTCAGGTCAATCACTACCGTGAGCAAAAATGTCACCAGAAGGATCGCCATATCGCTTCCCGGTCCTTTCAGAATGGAAAGAAAGTGTCTCCACTCGCTCATATTATACGCGACTATCACCAGGATACCTGCCAATGTCGCCATAGGGATCAATACAGCCCATTTTCCCAAAAAAAGCAATATCAATAGCAGGGTTATTGCATGGATCATACCAGCCACTGGTGTCCGGCCTCCGTTCTTTACGTTCGTAGCCGTACGGGCTATTGCCCCTGTAGCCGGGATGCCACCAAAAATGGAGGAGAATATATTGGCTGCCCCCTGCGCGATAAGCTCTGTATTCGACCGGTGATTACCGCCGATCATTCCATCGGCGACGACGGCAGATAACAACGATTCGATGCCTCCAAGCAGCGCGATGGTGAACGCCGGCCGGACAAGGTTCTTTATACTGGCGGGATCCAAAAGAGGAATAACCGGTTTTGGCAAGGCGGAGGGGATACTGCCGAATTTACTGCCAATCGTCTCTATCGGCAGATGCGCTGCCTGCGCCAGGGCGGTAGTAACGAGAATGGCAATCAGCGAGCCCGGTATCTTATGTGTAATTTTTGGCCAAAGGACGACGATAGCGATCGTAAGCGCTGCGATCAGAACCGTATATCCGTCTATAGTTCGGAAATAGCATAGATAGGTTTTCCATTTATCTATAAAATCGGCGGGGACTGCACCCATTTTCAATCCCAGGAGATCTTTTATCTGGGAAGAGAGGATAAGCAGCGCGATACCGCTGGTGAACCCGATGATCAACGGGTAAGGAATGAATTTGATCACCGATCCCAGCTGGCAAAATCCCATGATGATCAATATGATACCTGCCATAAAGGTCGCGATGATCAACCCGTTTATGCCGTGTTCCTGCACGATACCATAGACAATTACTATGAAAGCTCCGGTGGGACCGCCTATCTGGACACGGCTGCCGCCCGCCGCCGATATGATGAACCCGGCCACAATAGCTGTATATAATCCTTTTTCCGGCGAGACCCCGGAAGCAATGCCGAATGCGATTGCCAGGGGCAGGGCCACAAGCCCTACGATCAGGCCAGCCATCCCGTCTTTGACGAACTGTTGCCTGTTATAATTCTTTAGCGTATCGAGTAGCTTGGGTTTAAATATGCTCCTGGTCATTCTACTTAATCAAAATTTTACCCAGAATTTCAGGAGATCATTCATTTCGGAATGGATAACCTGGAAATCCGGCGGAATTTCATTTTCAGAACTGCAAAGCGTACAAAGCCTGGTACCCGGCGGTTTTTGCTGTAATTGTCTGAACAAATACCGGCTGTAATAATCATATAGCTCGCTGGAATAGTCGATGCTGTCATCGATCTTGTCGGTGCCGTTCAAGTTCTCGTAAAAGGCGTTGTAGAAATAAAAGTGATCGTATTTTCTCAGATCCAGCTGGGTGAAATTTCCGTGTATAAAGGATACGTTTTCAAGTCCCAGCCGGCGTTTTGCGGCTTCCGCATGATGAATGAGCGCTTCCCTTTGTTCCACTCCGTAATACTGCGAATTGGGAGTGTGCCAGGCGGCAGCGAGACAGAATTTACCAACGCCGCTGCCGATATCGAGGATGCTCACACGGTCATCGCAGGCGAGGAAACAGGCGGCCTTCATTGCGATAGACAGAGGCGTCCAGTGATACTTCGCAAGCGCCTGGATAGACGGAGGATAAAGGGTATTGAATTCTTTATCGGAATCGAACCGTTTCGCTGCGGAAATATGATCGAGTACAGGCATGTGGGGTCTTTAAATTCAGGAATTTGAAGGTACTTCAATAATGACCTTTAGCCCTTCGTCCGGGGATAGGGCCCACTCTCTCAGGATCGTACTATCGATGGGCTCATAAATCTCCTTTTTATTGGGATCATCAGGAAGATCTTTTACGGGGACAAGCGTAAAATAATTTAGTTCAATATAATCCTGCCGCCTGTCCGTGGTATATCCTTTTATAAGTACAAACCGAAACCCACTATCCTTTAAAGACTGCAGACTTTGTTGGGTGAGCCTGATATCAGAACCGGGATTATTCATCTGTAAAATTACCCGGAAAGATCTTGTAACGCGTTGATACTTATCACCAAAAAAAGTGAGTTATATCAATTTTTAAGCGATAGATTTGTAGGTAGATATGAGTATAAAAGGCATCTTCCCTATCGACAAATGGGACTTCAAAAGCGAATCGATATTTGCCGATCTGCCGGTGGATGACCTGACATTGCTGATGGCCAGAAAAACCGAGCAGGTATATAAGAAAGGGGAGATCATTTTCCGGGAAGGGGCTTACCCGGCAGGCATCTTTTATATTGAAAATGGGAAGGCCAAGAAATATAAGGTGGATGGAGAAGGCCGGGAGCAGATCATCTATGTTGCCAATACCGGGGAGCTGCTGGGTTATCATGCCGTCCTTTCCGACGATAGTTACCCCGACTCTGCCGCAGTGCTGGAGCAAAGCATCATAGCCTTTATACCCAAGGAAGATTTCCTGGAAGCCATCCGCCTGTCAGATGTATTGAGCCGCAGGTTGCTCAAGACCTTGAGCCATGAGTTTGCCGTCCTGGCCAATAGCCTCAGCCTGTTCGCCCAAAAATCCGTAAGAGAGAGACTGGCGCTTCAATTAGTTGTGATCCGTGAAAAGTACAAGGCCGATTTCGAGCCAGGTGCGCCCATTGAGATAAATATGAGTCGCACCGACCTCGCAAGCCTGGTCGGCACGGCAAGGGAAAATGTCGTTCGCATGCTGTCAGAATTCAAGGACGAAGGTATATTGGAGACCAGGGGCAGGAAGATCATAGTCCTGGATGTAAAGAAGCTGATAAAGATTGCCAATTACAGATGATGCCCCACCGGACAATACTTCCCTACCCAATCCAACATCCGATTCACATAGTCGATCTTATGCTTCAGATCGACAAACCCATGCCGCTCATTTGGATATAACACCAGCTCCGTTGGAACGTTGTAATACCGCAAGGCCCGATACAACTCCTGTGACTGACCGACGGGGTCCGTGTCATCCTCTTTCCCCTGGATGATCAGGGTCGGCGTCCGCGCATTCTTTATATAGCTGATCGCCGAGTGCCTCGCAAAAACTTCCGGGTTCTCATAAGGCGTCCCCAAATGCCAGTTGTCATAGGCAGCGCCGTTTTCTGTCCCAAACTCACTGGCCAGATTGAACAGGCCCGCGCCCGACATTGCAGCCTTGAATCGATGCGTCTGTGTGATCGCCCACTCCGACATATATCCGCCATAGGACCAGCCCACGATGGCCAGCCTGCCACTGTCGACACCCTTATGGGCGATCATATAGTCGACACCGGCCATCAGGTCTTTATAATCGCCGCCGCCCCAGTCCTTACGATTGGACTCCAGGAACTTCCAGCCATAGCCAGTAGAGCCCCTTATGTTCGGCATCATCACCGCATATCCCCTGCTTAAGAACAATTGCGCCCATTCGTTGTAGCTGTCGGCAAATGCACCGGTAGGACCTCCATGAATGATCACTACCATCGGCAGCGGGCCCACACCTTTTGCCGGCTTCAGGAATAAAGATTCGATCACCTGGCCATCGAAGCTCTTATAGCTGACGATCTCGGGTGTCGCCAGTCCCAGTCGGTCCGACGCCTTATTGAAATGTGTCAGCTGGACCGCTGTATGTCCTTCGGTGTATAGCCATAGTTCGGGCAGCTTCGCGGCCGTACTACTCACAAATACTACTGTATGATCCGACGTCATATCAAATGCCGTTACATTCTGACCGATCTCCAGCTCGCCGGCCTTTGCATTGACAGGGATCCTGTAAAGTGAAGAATGCATCCCATGCTGCACCATCCCGATCAGAACGTCGTCCGAAAGGAATTTACAATTTCGAACCGGCAGGTCGATTGTCCTACCCGTGATATTCTTTGCATCTCCGCCGTCAAAGGTCTGCAGAAAGAGATCATGCGGCACCGGGCCATCCAGTCTTGCCCCTGTATAAGCGAAGGAATTCCCTCCCGGAGCGATCCCGATGTTTCCCCAGGAGTGATGTGCAGGAGAAGGCACATCGATATAACTACCGGCATTGATATCCAATTTTACAAGACGTTGTACAGGGATCTCCTTCGAAGGCAGCTCTTCTATCTGAAGGAGCAACGCGTCTCCCGACGGGAAGTATTTAAAATCCTCGATCTTCCAATGCCTGCCAGGCTGGCGATGTGCCGTCTTTGTCGCCAGATCGATCGTAAAAAGAATGGTCGCCTTATCGTTCCTGCCCATTACCACCTCATCATATTTGTCGTCTCTTCGCTTTTTTTCTTCTGTCGTCAGGCTATCCCGCTCTGTATAGGCAATGTGCTGACCATCGGGAGCCCATTCAAAATCCGAGACACCCGTCTTGGAGGTTGTCAGTGACATCGCCTCGCCGCCACCGTCATCCAAAAGATAGACCTGGTTCTCCCCGCTGCGGTTGGATTGAAAGGCCAGCTTACCGCCTTTGGGTGACCATTTTGGATTGGACTCGCCTTTCTCGGAATTGGTGTATTGCCGGGTACTGCTGTCACGCAGATCGAGCAGCCAGATATGATTGACGCCCGGTTTGCTCAGCGTAGCAGGCTGGCTGACGACAAAGGCGCATTTCTTACCATCGGGAGATAAGACGGGGCTGGACAGCCGATACCAGGTCAGCGCCTTTTCTGCTGTCAGAGAATCTGTAGGCGGGGTCTGAGCAAAAGCAGGCATCGCAAATGAAAGGATCACAACGACAAAAATGAAAAGAGATCGTAGCATATTAGTTTGGTATTTAAAGGTCTATTTCCAGTCTTTGTCAGGCTGCGGCCCCATTTTGAAAACCAGCACCTTCCCTCCTGTCAGTGCATCATGCGTAATAAAAGGATGTTCGATGAGCTTTCCATCCAATGTCACCTGCTGGATATATTTGTTCGCATCGGAAATACCTTCCGCGATAATGGTCAGGGTCTTCGGCAGACCGCCCGCCTTGTAATGTATTACAAGTTTGGGGAACTGCGGGGCGCCGATGGCATAGATACCCGAGGCGGGCGTTACCGGGTAGAAGCCCATAACGCCAAACAGATACCAGGCCGCCATCTGGCCGCAATCTTCATTGCCATTGATACCCAGCGGCTGATTGCGGTAGTTGATGGTCGTGTGCTTGCGGATCAGTTCCTGTGTTTTCCAGGGCTGGCCGCAATAGTCGTACAGGTAGATATAATGATGCCCCGGCTCATTATCGTGATGATAATGGTTGCCATCGAAGTTCTCGTCCAGCCGGGCTGCAAATTTCTGGTCCCCGCCCATCAGGCTGATCATACCGGGGATGTCCTGCATCGCACCAAAAAGATAGGTCCATTGATCCCCTTCAGTAAACCCATCCTGTCTGCCCAGCTTGTCTTTTGGATTAAATTCCAGGAACTTGCCCTCCGCATCCTTCGGAATAAAGAAGCCCGATGTGGGATCATAGAGGTTCCGGTAGTTCCTGCTCCAGGCCAGGATACGCCGATAGTCATCGGTCCTGCCCAACGCCCTCGCCATCTGTGCGACCGAATAGTTGTCAGAAGAATATTCTATCGTCCGGGAGACGGATTCTGCTGTTTTACCAAAAGGGACATATCCGATACGGTTGAAGGCGGTGAGACCGGCCCTCGCCTCATATCCCGTCCATTTATCACGATCGGCATAGGGCAGCAGGGTATCATTATCGGGTGGCACCATGGCATCTTTTAACAGCGCCGCATATGCCATCGGTACATCGTAGCCGCGATAGCCTTTTATATATGCGTCAGCGATCACAGCATCGGCATGGGTGCTGATCATGATATTCGTTTCAGCGGGATTGGGCCACATCGGCAAGCGACCGCCTTCTTTGTACATCTGGACCAGCGCCCTGACAATTCCGTTCACCCTGTCCGGCTGCGTGAACAACAGCAGCGGGTGTAAAGCCCGATAGGTGTCCCAGAGCGAGAAATCGGTATAGGACTGGCCGTCATGAATTTTATCGTCAAAGGCGCTGTAGTATTTTCCATATTCGGAGAATTCGCGCGGGAACTGCATCGTATGGAACAACGCCGTATAAAAGATCGCCTTTGTGTCTTCCGGAACGCCTTCCACTTTTATACGACTAAGATTTTCCTGCCAGACGGCACGGGTCGAGCGGACCAGCTGATCAAAGTCCCAACCCGGCAGCTCTTTCTCCATATTGATCCGCGCCTGCGCCAGGCTGATAAAGGAAGTGCCGATACGGACCTTCACCTTTTCTCCTTCCTGTGTAGTAAGATCGATATACGCTCCCATCCGGGTACCATACTGTTCGACGGAGGAAGGAGTTACGGTCTTGTTATCCCAGACACCAAAAGAGTTGATTTTTTTGTCGAACTGTATAATAAAATAGCCCCTGAAATTAGGTAGTCCGGGCCCCAGCTGGGCAGACACGCGGTCGGGATTGTACCCCGTGATCTCGTTGTGCTCCCTGTCGATCCGGACATATCCCTTAAGGGTCCTGATCCGCTCGGTATAATCATTGGAAGCGTCCGACAGTTCGGGATTGAGATCGATCCCCTGCAAAATGATATGCGCATCTTTCGCTGCCGGAAAAGTAAATTGAAAAATAGCGGCACGCGAAGCCGCAGCGATCTCGGCCCTGATGGTTTTTGGAGTTCCCTCACCCATCGTCTGACTTTTTTGCGCACTCAGCAGGACCGAGTAATAATACGGCCTGGTCACCTCACTGGCATGATCGAAAGGCAGGGCCCTCCCGGCCGGCAGGACCTTCAATTCTCCCACCTGTGGCATGACGGAGACATAGCCATAGTCACCCATCCATACCGTCGGCTGGTGTGAAGCCAAAAAGCCCATGATGGTCTTGTCCTCATATACATAAGAGGTCCGGCCCATCTTGCTCTCGCCTGTCTGCGCTAAAAAATTTGTCATCGCATAGGGGCGACCGACGGCGGGTATCGTCCCCCCACCCTCCAGCCCTTCGGCAAATCCGGCAAAAGGTGTTCCGATAATGGTATTGACATAGTCGACTTCGATCTTGCTTCCCGACGGCTGGGCGGTGGCGATAAACAAGACGCTAAAAAAAGCTAAAAACACGCCGGCAATTCGTTTCATCTTTAAAACTACAAAATAAAACCTCATGCCCGGTATAGGGATCTCAATTTAGAGCCGCGTTTTCGGACATGGGCTGCATGGCAAGATTGAATCTGATCTCCCGTTCGTCGTTGTGGTCATCGTACAGGTAGACTGACAGGTGCCATGTCCTGCCGTTCCCGCCTTTCCCGGCTATTGTATTGTGCAGCACCAGCAAACCGGAGCAGGTGTTGATCGTTTTGCCATCTTCCAGGATTCCTTCCAGGGAAAAAACAAGACCGTCCCCGATATCATCAGATAGATTGACCCCGGAACCACTATAAATAGTAGCGCTCACCTTTAATCCTTCACCTGCAAGGTGCAAACGCTTTTTCTCGAAATCGACATCTACGTTCCGAAGATGGTAGATAGCCCGATCGGTGATGCTATACTCGAAGCGTTTGACTGGGATTTCTTGTTTCATGTTGATTTTTTTTTGTGGCTATAAACTTACTCCAGACAAACGTGGGAATTAAGAAGCAATCGCTCAAAAGGCAAAAGCTGTCGTTGAATAATGCGGCAGCCCCGGCAACGGCCTTACCTAAGTAACAAAGGACCAATTGCACCGCCGTCCGGAAAAAGTATCGCCCGTCTATTGATCCTGCCTGTTCGGCGATACTATCCCTGGAGCCGCCTATTTGCGGCCGGAAAGACAGGTTTTTCGTGAAACTTTGACGAGCAAATTCACGAATAACACAAAAAAAACAGATATGAAACCAATTGTAACGCTTCTTTCTACGATAATTTTATCCGCTGTTTTCCTGGCCGCGTGCAATCGCCCTCCCGGG
>Ga0310811_10014382_pt1 | contig 10318 bp, 9 predicted proteins | sample YCmetagenome_FD_207642 | JGI IMG/M metagenome (GOLD analysis project Ga0310811, IMG submission 207642) | Soil microbial communities from experimental microcosm in Duke University, North Carolina, United States - YC | ecosystem: Engineered > Artificial ecosystem > Soil microcosm > Unclassified ... | reverse complement strand
GAGGCGACGCTGGGCCGAGGGCGGCAGCTTCCGGCGCAGCGCCGGATGCAACACGCGCACCCGCACGATGCGACGACCAGCGATCGCGGCGCGCAAGACACGCGCGGCGTGCTCGACTTCAGGCAGCTCCGGCATCACGACCTCGCACGACGAAATGATGACGCGACACCGGAATCTATCGCGCACCACCTGGCTCCGATTCCAGGCACCTCATATCCTTGTGTCGTGTCCAGCCCCGCGCACGCCGCATCGCCATCACCCGGTCCCGGACCTCGCTCGGCGCGCGCACCCGCTGTCCGGAATACGCTGCTCGTCATCCTCGTGCTCAACGTGCTCGTCGTCGCGATCAAGATCGCGGTGGGTGTGCACACGCGCGCGCTGTCGGTGCTCGGCGCCGCGCTCGAGTCGGGACTCGATGTCTTCAACAATCTGCTCGGCATCGTGCTGGTGGGCGTCGCATCGCGCGCGCCGGATGAAGAGCATCCGTACGGCCATCAGAAATTCGAGACGTTAGGCGCACTGGGCATCGTCGGATTCTTGTCGATCACGTGCTTCGAGCTGCTGCGCCAGGGCGTGCACGACGCCGTGAGCGGGGAGATCCCGCACGTCGCAAGCATTCCGCAAGTCACGCTGGTCGCGAGCACGATGCTCGTGAACGTGCTCGTCGTGTGGTACGAACGACGCCGCGGCGAACGTCTCCAGAGTGCGTTTCTGTTAGCAGACGCCGCGCACACGCGGAGCGATGTCTACGTCACCTGCGCCGCCTTGGCCTCACTGCTGGTGACGCGCCACGGATGGGGAATCGTTGACCCGTACCTGGCCATCGCCGTCGCGTTTGTCATCGCCCGAAACGGCTTCGAGATCGTTCGCCGGAGCGTGCCGGTCCTGGTCGATGAACGAGCCATTGACGCGCGCGAGATTCGCCAGCTACTGAGTGCGGTCCCGGGCGTGAGGGACGTCCGTTCGGTACGATCCCGCGCGATGGCATCGGGTGTGCTTCTAGTCGAAGTGACCATCGGCGTCGACCGGAACACGTCCGTCGAAGCCGCTCATCGTGTGTCCGACGCAGTCGAGGCAAGACTGCACACTGAACTTGGTGCATCAAGCGTCACAGTCCACGTCGAACCTGCATAGGGACTTGCGCGCGACGGACAAAGTTCTACTTTAGGTACACACTTCCCTCGTCGCCCGCGCCTGCGCCAAAATGAGTCAACGACCACGCTCTCTCAGATACGAGTACGAGCTGTTCGTCGAGCGGGAAATCGAGAACTACAAGGAATCCATTCCTCGCAGCGCGATCCTCAAGATCGGCGACGATGCAGTGGCTATCTTGCAGTCGCAACCGCAGTTGGCGCTCACCGAAATCCTCCTCTGCGCGGAAGTCGACCGAATCATCCAGGGCCGGCTTCGCCTGCCGTCGTTTGCGACATGGCGAAAGCGTAGGCTCAAGTCGCTCAAAGAGTTCAGCCGCCCCGAGCGATGGGGATTCCGCGCCGACTCAGCATTGGCGCGTGCGGCGCTCTCGGTGGCCGAAGGCCACGTGCTGGTCGCTGGAGTGAGCGCCGAGGGACCTGCTATCTATTTGGCCGCGAATGGGTGTGCGGTTACTGCTGTCGATACAACCGAGGATGTGCTCGAGCGCGTGTTGAACGCGGCCGCCGAAGTCGGTCTCACGAGCCGAGTTAGATGTGTTGGTGAGGCGCTGGCCAACTGGTCGCCCGACCGTCCGCTCAACGCAGTGGTCGTTGCGGCGGCAGCGTTGAGCGGGCTATCGGCGGTCGAACGGGCGCGCGCGATCGAGCTACTCCAGCAGGCGACCACAGCCGGTGGTGTTCACGTGGTCGAGGGATCCGTGGGTGGCGAAGCCCTACCATTGGAAGAGCTGCGCGATCGCTATCGCGGATGGCACATCACGGTCGAGCGCGGCGGGGTCGGCTTGGGATATGGTGCTGAGACCTTCCTCGCGCGCAAGGAAGTCGCGTAGCGTTTCGACACAGAGTACGTTCGCCGTGACGTGTCATTCCGCGTCGATGGGCTCCCGTGCGGGGAGTCCTTTTTTTGTGCAAACGTCTGTCGAATAACGCGTTAACGGTGTGTGGCGGGCGTGGCACATACGCTGCTTTGCGGCCTATCGCTCCGCACGTGTCGCGGAGTCAATCAATCGAGGGGTGATCGATGGCTGCATCGAATGACGGGCACACCGAAGATAAGATGAGTGTCGAGCCGGTAGGCATCGTGATCTCGAACGGAAAGCGAGACGAGCCGACACCTGCATTCTGGGCGTACATGTGGGGACCAGCTCCGGAGCGGGACACGGCTGGCAAGGCACCGCGAGCAGCCTGAGGATTCGGGCTCGCTCGATCGAGTCGACGAAGCTGCGGTGGTACGAAAAAGAAGGCCGGCGGTTCACGCCGGCCTCTTTTGTTGTTTTCAACGTCTACGACTAACTGGCTACTTCCGCTTCTTCGCGGCCTTCCGAGCGGTCTTCTTCCGACCGCCCTTGCGAGCGGACTTCTTTCTGGCGCCTTTTTTCCGCGTTGCCATGGGTTCATCTCCACTCAAGGAGTTTTGGTGCCGACCGATCCCCCGGTGGACCGGCGGCGATGTGGGCAAGCACCATTGGCACCTGCCGCACGCTTGAACGACCTCGATGTCGAGGTCGATGCATTCGACATCGTACGGCGCGTCAGCAACAACCGCGAACGATCATCGGCTTCGATGCTGCCCGCATCTCGCGCCCCACGACATCGGCGTGCATCGCGCGACGCCGCGTTAGGAGCGCACGTTGTCCATCGACGACCGTCACGCCTGCGATGTTACCGATGCACGACGGCGTGCACGACGCATGCAGCCCGCGAGTTGTCGCTAACGCGGACGCACGCGATGTAAGAACGCCGCGCCGACGGACGCCGGCGCGGCGACAATTGACGATGAGGCGGGGACGAAGCGTTGAGTGAGACGGGGACCGCGTCGGTGCGCCACTCACGGAGAGTTTGGCGACCGGCTGCTGTGATGTGTGACTGCGGTATCGAAGTATTATTCGCGCCACTCACGAACCTCGACAAGAGATTGCTGCGTGCGGCCCTTGCGCGAATATAGGAACGATGAAAAACACACGCAATAGCACAAACGCAATTCGTTGCATGATTCGTGCGTCGCGCATGGATGGCCGCACACGATGACGGATGCGCGTGTCGTCGTCATCGGCGGCGGATTCGCCGGTGTCGCCGCAGCCGCGTCGCTTCGTGCGCGCGGTGCGCGCGTCACGCTCATCGAGGCGCGTCCAACGCTCGGCGGCCGCGCACGCAGCGATGTGTTGGACGATTTGCCGATCGACACGGGCGCGCAGCTGATCACGAGCGGATTCGCGCGCACGGTTCGCTTGCTCGGCGCACAGTTGGAACGCACCACGGCGCACGACATCGTCGTCCGCGGCGACGAGCGCCTTCCGCTGCGGTTCGGATCGCTGCGCAGTCTGCTCTCGTTCAGCGGGCTGAGCGCGCTCGACAAAGTGCGATTGGCGACGCAGCTGCTGCCGTTGCTCGCGCGCTATCACGACGCGCTCGACGCGTCGGCCACGCGGACGCCGCCTTCGTTGGACATGGAGAGCGTGCGCGCGTTCGTCGAGCGTCGCATTGGACCGGCGGCCGCCGACACGCTCGCCGAGCCGCCGTGCAACGGGTTTTACAATCTCGAGGCGTCGAAGGTATCGCTCGCGTTCTATCTGACGCTCGGGCGATACGGCAGCGAAGGCGATACACTGGCGCCGGTCGACGGTTGGTCGGCCGCGTTGGGCAGCGCACTCGCCGACATCGAGGTGGTGCGCGACACGCGCGCGGCTGCGCTGGATGTCGAGCGTGACGCGGGTGGACGCGCGGTTCGCGTGTCCACTCGCGATGCGTCGGGGCGAACATGGGAAGGCAGTGCGGTCGTGATCGCGACGGATCCGCGCACCGCGCACGCGCTGCTCGCGCCGCATCTGTCTCCGGACGACGCGCTCGCTCGCTGGCTCGCAGCGATTCCGATACGGGACACGCTCACGTTAGCCCTGGCGCTCGACTCTGTGCCGCCGCGCGACGCGTTCGGCGTGTTTCAGGACGTGCGCACCGCCCGCGCTGTGAGCGCGTGCGTGGTGCACGGTGCGAAGCACGCGGCGCGGGTGGAACGCGACGCTGTGCTCGCGTGGCCGACGCCGGCAGCATTCGACACACTGCGTGCGGCATCACCGGAATCGATCGCCACGCAAATGCTGCCTGAAGTCGAAGCACTCGTCCCTGAGGTGCGCGGTCACGTGACGCGTGCACGCGTGTATCGGTTCGAGCCCGGATCGCCGATCCCGTACGTCGGATTCGTGCGCGACCGCGCAACTGGCGCCGCATTGGCCGATTCGATCGCGCTGCCCATCGCGCTCGCCGGCGACTATCTCACGACGCCGCTCATCGAAGGCGCCGTCGCGAGCGGCGAACATGCGGCAGCGCGCATCGCGCAGATCGTTGCATTGGGCTGACGGCGGTTTCGGCGCGCACCATTCTGTAGTATTACAGAGCATCACACTGCGCGCAGGAGAGGCCGGAGTGGATCTCGGGTTAGAGGGAAGAGTCGCGCTCGTCACGGGCGCGTCGAGCGGGCTCGGCCGCGCCGTCGCGCGTGAGCTCGCGATCGAAGGTGCGTCAGTTGGCATCGTTGGGCGCCGCAGCGAAACGTTGACGCGCGCCGCGAGCGAGATCGCCGCCGAGTCGCGTCGCCGTGTGCTGCCGTTGACGGCGGATGTCACGGATGGAGCGGCAATCATTGCGGCGGTGAAAGAAGCCAAGGCCACACTCGGCCCAATCGACATTCTCATCGCGAATGCAGGCGGACCTCCCGCAACCGACATCGAAGACACAACCGAGGAGCAGTTTCGCGCGGCGATCGAGCTCAACCTGTTTGCATCGATCCGCCTTACGTATCAGGTCGTGGCCGGCATGCGACGTCGTCAGTGGGGTCGCATCATCTATCTCACGTCCACCGCGGCGAAGCAGCCGATTCCATCGTTGGTCCTTTCGAACACCGCGCGCGCGGGACTCGCGGGCTTCGCCAAGACGTTGGCCACCGATTGCGCGAAGGACAACGTGCTGGTGAATACGATTCTCACCGGACACTTCGATACGGATCGCGCGATGTCGTTGGCTGCGGGGCGCGCACGGCGCGAAGACCGCTCACTGGACGAAGTGCTCGCCGACCGACGTCGCGCGATTCCGATCGGGCGCTCGGGACATCCTGGGGAGCTCGCATCCGTTGTCGCGTTTCTCGCGTCGGAGCGAGCCAGCTTCGTGACGGGAACCGCGATCGCAGTGGATGGCGGGCAGATCGGCACGGTCTTCTGACCGTCGTACGCACCGTGCGCCGCATTCCCCTGGCGTCGTCCGCGGTGCAGCGACAGTTTTCCGGCGCGGCGACGGGTGCCGTACGTCGGTGAAGACGCTACCTGACCATCGATTGGAGCCATAGCTCGCGTGAGAGCGCTCGTCAAAGAGACTGCTGCCCCCGGTTTCAAACTGAAGGATGTGCCCGTACCGACGATTCGCGACGATGAGGTGTTGATTCGCGTGCGTCGCGCCGGCGTGTGCGGGACCGACGTTCACATCTATGAATGGGATGATTGGGCGCGCGGGCGCTGTCATCCACCATTCGTCGTGGGGCATGAATTTGCGGGCGACGTCTCCCGCGTCGGTTCGTTGGTCACCGACGTGCGAGTGGGCGACCGGGTGACGGCCGAAGGACACATCGTAGATGGACGGTGTCTGCTCTGCCGAACCGGCAACGCGCACGCGTGTCCGTACACGAAAGTGATCGGCGTCGATCGTGACGGCTGCTTCGCGGAATACATCGCAATGCCCGCGACGAACGTGTGGCATCTGGATGATGACATCTCGTTCGACATCGGCGGCATTCATGATCCGATGGGCAACGCCTTTCACACCGTACTCACAGCCGAGATTCCCGGCGCAACCGTACTCATCACCGGGTGCGGTCCGATCGGCATCTTCGCGGTGGGCATTTGTCACGCGGCGGGTGCATCGCGGATCATCGCGTCGGATGTGAACGAGACGCGGCTCGCGTTAGCCAAGCGGATGGGCGCCGACGACGTGGTGCATCCGAACGAGGTGGAGCGTACCGTGAAGCAGCATACCGACGGGTTGGGCGTGGATGTGGTGCTGGAGATGTCGGGTGTGCCGTCGGCGATTCATCAAGCGTTCGCGCTGGTGCGCCCTGCGGGCCGCGTGCAGATGCTGGGCGTGCCCGCCAAGCCGATGCAATTCGATTTCGCCACGGAGCTCGTGTTCAAGGGCGTGACGGTGTACGGCGTGACGGGTCGACGCATGTACGAAACCTGGATTCAGATGACGCGGTTCCTGCGCTCGCACGAGTTCGACCCGACGCCGGTGATCACGCACCGGTTCCCCCTCGACTGCGCCGACGAGGCCATCCACGCGATCAAGAGCGGCGAGGCCGGCAAGGTGATCTTCGAGATCGCCTAACGCGCGCGCCCTTCCCTTTCCCGATCCTGCCGTGAATTCGAACTTCACCACGCAACTGACCAGCGCCCTCGATGCGTTCAAGCGCGACGGCGTCTACAAGCGGCTCAACTACCTCGAGTCGCCGCAGGCCGCGCACGTCCGCATGGAGGGGCGCGGCGACGTGCTCATCCTGTCGTCCAACAATTATCTGGGACTGTCCGCGGAACCGTCGGTGATCGCGGGCGGCGAGGCCGCGCTCGACGCGTTCGGCGCGGGCACGGGCAGCGTGCGGTTCATCTGCGGCACGTTCACCGTGCATCGTGATCTCGAGCGGGCACTCGCGCGGTTCGTCGGTACGGAGTCGTCACTCACGTACGTGTCGTGTTGGAACGCGAACGAGGGCTTCACCGCCACGGTCGTGGAAGAGGGTGACTTCGTGATCTCGGACGCGCTCAACCACGCATCGATCATCGACTCGGTCCGGTTGGCGAAGGCGATCACGAAGTGCACGACCGCCGTGTACAAGCACTCGGACATGCGCGATCTCGAGGAGAAGCTCGCCGGAGCGCGCACCGCGCGCCGGCGCATCATTTGGACGGACGGGGTGTTCTCGATGGAAGGAGACATCGCGAAGCTGCCCGACATTCTCGAGCTCTCGCGCACGTACGATGCGATCGTGGTGATGGATGACTCGCACGGCACGGGCGTGTTGGGCATGCGCGGGCGCGGCACGGCGGAGTATCACGGTGTGTTGGGCGAGGTCGACGTCATCACGTCGACGCTCGGCAAGGCGGTAGGGGGCGCGGCGGGTGGATTCACGGCCGGATCGGCGGCGCTCACGGACTACCTCACGCAGCGCTCGCGTCCGCAGCTCTTCTCGAATGCGCTGCCGCCCACGGTAGCGGGGAGCGCGCTGGCCGCGGTCACGTTCATTGAGCAGCATCCCGAGCGCGTCGAGCGGCTGCGGGAGAACACGGCATATTTCCGCGGCGCCATCACCGAAGCGGGATTCAAGCCAATCCCGGGCGAGACGCCGATCGTGCCGATCATTGTCGGCGAGACTGCGTTAGCCATCCGGATGAGCGAGATGATGCTCGATGAAGGGATCTTCGTGACCGGCTTCGGCTATCCCGTCGTGCCGCAGGGCCACGCGCGCATCCGGTGCCAGTTGTCGGCCGCCCACACGCGCGACGACCTCGACACCGCCGTGCGCGCCTTCCAGCGCGTAGGCGCGCAACTGGGGCTCGTCTAACTCAGTTAGATCGCAGCGAGTGTGAGGTGGACGATGACGCGCTTCCAGCTGGCGACGTCGTCCGCCTCGACGCGCTGGACCCGCGCCCGACACCGGCCTCCCCGCAACATCCACGGCACGAGCCAGCCCGACACCGCAAACGGGAGGTGCCCAACGACGTCGCCGCCGGCGGCGTGGACCCAGACGGCCGGATTGTCGGTGCCGGGCGGGTCGGGAACCAGGATGAGCGCATCCCCGGCGCGGAGACGGTGGACGGCTTCCATTCGTCGTCCGAACACGGTGCCGTAGACGGCGCTGTGGAACTGCTCGACGGGCGGATGCGTGGCGGTGGCGTCTTCTCTCATGCTCTCACTCCCGGTGGGGGCCCCGCCCATGTGCGTCTTTCGGCAAGCTGGCGGACACGACGCCCGCGGTCAAGCAGATCGGTCTGCTAGGCTCTGCTCGAGGATGATGTCAGGATGACGGACTCCGCCGGTCCGCGTGACCACTCTGCGTCACCCTCGTCTGTGACATGAGCTTAAGGCCATAGCGGGACGGCTCACAACAGCTACTGCCGCACGCACATCCCCAGTTCCTCGCGTTTAATACTCTGCCCTCTCATTTTCCACACATGAGGAGTTTCACCATGCGCACGGTCCGATGGATGACTTCCGGGCTCGCCCTCGCGGCGCTGCTACCGGCGGTCGGTGCGGCCCAGTCGAACCGACCCTTCCAGGACTCGTGGTTCTGGGGAGCGAAGGCCGGCGTCATGACGTTTTCGACGACGACGGTCTCCAACCACGTCGCGCCGTCGATCGGCTTCGACATGATCGTCACGCGCAACAAAGGTGGACTCTACATCTCCGGCGAGCAGGACTTCTTCAACACGACGTCGGCGGTGATGGACAATCAGGGGAACAGGTACCGCGTCGCGATGAAGGACATGCGCCGGTACAGCGCGGCGGCCCTGGCGTTCCCGGTGCAGTGGGGCGCGCTCAGGCCGTACGGCGGCGTCGGGTTCTCGATGAATCTGATTCAGCAAGTTGGGCAGATCGACCAGCCCGCGGATCCGTTGCTCGAGCCGCAGATCTCCGATCAGCTGCAGAACAACCGCGATCGAATTTCCTTCACGGCGCTCGCGGGATTGCAGGCGTCGTATCGCCGCTTCTCGCTGTTCGGCCAGGTGACCTACATGCCGTCGGCGGCGAACTTCCTGATGAACGGCCGGTCGACGTACATGCTCGAGGGCGGCATCCGGTACAACGTCGGTTCGTCGATCGACAGACCGGAGTAACCTGCCGAGTCGCGCAGGACGGGGACATGAAACGAGGAGCCGCGTTAGACGCGGCTCCTTTTTTGTTGGCAGCCGTGTCTGTGCCTGGCAGGATCGCCGGCGCGCGGGCTGGCGCCAATGAGTCGCGGGAGCTGGGCGTCCACGCTCATGAGGAACGCGGATTGAGCGGATTCAGCGGATCGAACGGATCGCTCAACTGCGAGCCGTGCCTCGTCGCGGCGGCAGCCGGCTGCTCTGTCAAGGACTCGAAGGATAACTACAATGATGCAAGAGATGGGGAAGATTGCGTCGACATCAGGGAGAGCGCGACTTGCGCGCTCGTCGCGTGCCACTTCGCTCGTGATGCGACAGCGAACCTGATTCTGATCGACTTGCGGGAACAAGGCGTCTTCAACGCGCTGAGGTGCTTGTTGTCAGGAAAAACAACAGCATGAGACGGTCATTGTGTGGCGCAAGCCTGCCAGGCAACCTATCAAGATGCCTAACGCACGATGCATTCGGCTATGTGCGCGCGCGTCGCGCTCTCCTGATGTCGAGGCAATCCTCCCCATCTCTTGCATCATTGTCGTTATCCTTCGATCCTTTACAGACGGGCCTCGCTTCGCCGCGACGAGCTACGGCTCGCAGCCGAGGGATCCGTTCGATCCGCTCGATCCGTGTTCCTCATGCGTGGAAGACCGGCACTCAGGCAGTGCAGCGCATCAGTCGCCGCCGCCCAATACGTCGTCCATCAATCGCAGCACGTTCGCGCCGAGGACCTTGCGGACGTCGTCGTCGGAGTAGCCGCGATCGAGGAGGGCCTGGGCGATGCGCGGGTATGCGGTGACGTCCTGCAGGCCGGCCGGCGTTAGGCGGATGCCGTCGAAGTCGCTGCCGAGTCCGGCGTGGTCGATGCCGGCGACGCGGGCAACGTGGTCGATGTGGTCGATGAGGATCGACAGCGGCGTCGGCGGAATGCGGGCGAGGAGCGCATCGAGGCGCGCGGCGCGTTGGGCGGCGGTGTCGGCCGGCTCTCGCTCGACGCGCGCTTCGGCTGCATCCATAGCGTCGCGCATCCGCACCTCGATGAATCGCGAATAGAAGTTGACGCAGATCACGCCGCCGCGCTCGGCGATGGCGCGCAGCTCGTCATCGGCGAGGTTGCGCGGGTGGTCGGCGATGGCGCGCGCGCTCGAGTGCGAGGCGATCACGGGCGCGTCGGATGCGGCGAGGACATCGGTGAGCGTCTCGCTCGACGTATGCGAGACGTCGACGAGCATGCCTAACCGGTTGAGCTCGGCGATCACGGCGCGG
>Ga0310811_10014381_pt1 | contig 10318 bp, 6 predicted proteins | sample YCmetagenome_FD_207642 | JGI IMG/M metagenome (GOLD analysis project Ga0310811, IMG submission 207642) | Soil microbial communities from experimental microcosm in Duke University, North Carolina, United States - YC | ecosystem: Engineered > Artificial ecosystem > Soil microcosm > Unclassified ... | reverse complement strand
GGGGATGGGGCAAGCGTTCACGAGAGTCATGTTCAGCGCCCTTGACAGTGACCTGGCACAACTTCTCCCATCCTTCAGACATGTCCAAGAACTGATAATGAGGTCAGAGCAGACGAGAAGGAAAGGGGTATGGTTATACTCACAGTAACTCCTCGACAAGGGGACGATGATAATCGTAACACAAATTGTGAGATAAAGTCTAACTAGTCGGGTAAAAACAACTATAGGTCAGAAATCACAGGAGTGGGGATTACCTTGAGACGTACCAGAACACTGATAAGGATAGAAGGCCAAGCCGTAACTTGGACCTTTTAAGTAGGGTACTGATGTTGTGAAACGCTATTTTGCGTAGTGAGTAGGTGATGATCATGAGGCGGGTAATGAAACGATGAAATTCTGACACTCACCAGTGTATAGAGCGATACAAACTAAAAGCTGAGATCGAACGGATGTAGATAGTGGTGAAACGCAGCTAAAGGATATAGTCAAATTGGTTACCAGTGTTGTGTCTTGGCTGTACTGGCGTGGAAAGTATACGCAACCCTCATCACAGCATCTCCGGCTCATTCAGATAAATAAAACCGCAGCTTCCCCACACCTGTGGCTTCTACGTGTTGATTCCATTCCCAGCCTAAATTAGACCATTGGCTTTCTGCCGCAGTGGATGCTGTATGCTACTTGTTGTCACCGAAGCTTAAGGTGACCCTGCCATCCTTCAGCTTCAGGGAGAACAAATGAGCGCGTTATCTAGTACCCGCGCATGTCAAAGAACGAGGATATACAAAGGTTGGCCTTTTTTGGGATATATTAACAGTTTGGATGACGTTGACAGGTGTCTTAACAATTTTTCAACTTGACAAGTTGAAAGGACGAATTGGACGATACGATGGACATAAGTCACATGACGTATTACTAGGCATGTTGTTCAATGTCACCTACAAAAGTAACAAAACTCACTTCAATCTGTGGGCTTGGTTTCGACGCACGAGCTTGTGCAAAACAAGAGAATAAAGGCAGGAGCGACGATGGAAGAATAGGAGATGAATGGTTTCTTTCCCAGACTTTAATACCGACATCAATCGTTCACATCCAGCGCCGAGGTGATAGGGAGTACCAGCATATTTATCGTAAAATAGTACGTCTCCCTTGTCTTGTAAGCGTATCAACTAGTCTGGCTTTTTTTGCTTCCTGCAACAGCGCGCAGTGACTGTGACTTCAGACGAGGCAACCCCCACACATTTTCAGGACTCGATGTTCACAGGCATGCGTTGATAACATATCAGCGGTCTACCTTCTCATCCGTGGGCTGCATTAACTTGAGGAATAACAACTTGAATGGAAGGGAGGTGGCTTACTTTTTGCCTGATAATGGATGCTGTAAAGAAAGCGCGTTCGGCGGTTCTACACGCGTCTATCTGAACCAACACAGCCAGAGGCGCTTACCCCACGTGCAGACAATGTGCACGGTGTGTTATATTTGCATCATGTGTTCTGGTTCTAGAAGACGAATGTTCTAGACTGTCAATTTTCCGAAACGACCATCAGCATGTTCCGATATCTCGTATGCAGTGCAGGAGACTCGTACGGTTTTTTTAGGTTTCATGAAAGCAATACATTGCTGTATCAATGACGCAGGACAAGAAGGGTAACGTACTTGATGATGTACTGAATATAGATCCGCAGGTCCTCATGTCTGTTCGTTCACGGCAGGGCTCACAACCCTCTAAAAGATGAGAACTTCTTGTATTCCTTCCAGAGCATTTAGGGAGCCTTCCAGTTACCACCGCTATCAGAGGTCGTCAATCGTGAGTTTATCACTATGCATATGGCATTTACTGCTTTCTAATATTCCCAAGTAACGTTCAAGTCACTGGACGACGTTCTTACCATGAGCGCTTCTGCTGCTGCAACAGACAGCCACGACAGCCTCGGAGATCTCGTGGAAGAAGTATTCCATGAATATATCACCAATGAGATGCCCATTCGTCTACTTCATATCACCGAAGACGGCGAGAAGATAAGGTTTCGACTCGTGGACAGGGATTTCGTTAGGAAGCACTTCAAGGAGAAAATGGTTCCCGACAACATTCGCGCCGATTTCGCTGAAGAGATGATCGTGGACGGGGAGGAGAGGGAAGATCGTATCAGAGAGCGCGTGAAGAAGGAGCTCAAATACGCTATCCTCTCGCATAGATGGTTGCCGGACAATCAAGAGCCTCTTTATCAGCAGACGCCGAAGGAACCAATGGAAGTCCCTGATGGACCAGGATGGAAGAAGCTTCAACGTTTTTGCTATACAGCGAAGGTTGTCCAAAACTGCGAATTCGCTTGGTCCGATACGTGCTGCATAAACAAAACAAGCAGCTCAGAATTGGACGAATCGATCCGCTCCATGTTTCGCTGGTACAGGAATTCCCATGTATGCATCGCTTTCCTTTCGGAAACGGCAGACCTCGCAGCTCTTCGACTCCAAGAGAAGGGTGGAAGTGGTAACAATGCAGTTGATGCTTGGTTCGAAAGAGGATGGACGCTTCAAGAACTCCTTGCTCCGTTGCAAATCAAATTCTACGGAAAAAACTGGAGGGCCCTCATCCAAGGCTCTACGAACGACAGAAACAGCAAAGTCATCATGGAAAAGATATCAGCGCTCACGGACATCCATACGGATGATCTCGAATCATTCACACCTGGCATCGACCGAGTGCCAGAAAAGATGTTGTGGGCATCCAGGAGGCGAACGACTCGCATCGAAGACGTCGCGTACTCCCTTATCGGAATATTCGATATCAGCCTCATGATCGCATACGGCGAAGGTAACAGAGCCTTCTTCCGTCTTATGGAGGAGGTAATAAAGAGATACGACAAATGGGACGTGTTTTTATGGAGCGGTCGTCGTTCCCGCTATAACGCGGCCCTCCCGTATGCTCCGCGTTCCTATGCTGGAGGATGTATCAAAACACTTCGCAATGCAGCTGACCTGGCCGCAAGTTACGAGTATGGAGATAGGCGCTTTGCCTTGACCAATCACGGACTTGAGATTTGGGTGCTTCTACTGGATGTTGCGGTAGAGGACATCAGTGAAGAGTTGCCTGAATCGAGATGTATTTCGTTCAAGCACGGTAACTTTAGGGTGAAGGTGAGGCACATTGGCCCAAAGCCTCGCGAGAGGAACTGGGCAATTGGCGTCCTGGACTATTCCCCAGACAGCTACGGATCCGGGTCCATCGACTCTAGGTTGCGGAAAAGCCTCTTTAACGGGTTCCTGCTGTCCTCGAATACACACACGCCTGATAATCTACCGAAAACTGTAAAGTGGAGGAAGGAGATGACAAAGGAAGTTATTAAAATTCATTCTTCCGACTACGTAGGAGACCCTCTGACTCTGTTGTACCTTTAGCATGACTTTCATTACCCTTATATTTTCTGCTCATTGTGTTTGCCATGCTCTCGATACATTAATCATTAGTGATACCACGACACTGTTAATCGACTCGACGTTAGAATATAGGTCTAATACGCGCCTACAAGTGCTTTCAGAAAGGCATCCATCTCAGTACCAATCCTGTCTTCGAAGCATGCATACTTCTCCTCACTCGTCATCGTCACGGGCATCGTTATAGGCGCAGCCTGCCGTGCAGGCTCTCAGAACATGACTAAGCGTGACCTTCGTCGATGAGCTTGTGTAATGACCAATCGCAGTCAGATTGAACTGATTCATCCAGACAAGTAAATATATTTTCAACAAAGTACACATTCTCGTGCGTCATCGAAGAAAGTCTCCGTAAGCTCGCATGCTCTTCAATAAGTAAACTGAGCCTATGGCACTGTGACATAACGGTATGAACCCGATAACTTTTACTGTAATGACTCTGATGTTTGGAGATGTTGCTGTGCATGCGGGTCAGGCTGTGAGCCCAAGTAGCCATTGGAACACACGCACCTTGGCAATTTTTTCGCCTTCTGATAAGATAGTGAGGCAAGATCGTAGATCCTTCAAACACCATTGCCTTGCAAGCCAGGAGAGGAGATTATGATCCCAGAAAGACCGAAATATATGGGAGAGCCTCTCGTCCCATGGATTCGGAGCTCGTGAGAGATGAACAACCCAGTTTTGACATGCATAGTTGAGGGCGCCGGAAGCAGATCGACTTTCTTCCCGCGCTTGATATGCGAAACTTGAAAAGGCCTTCATTCCATCATGGACGATCCCTATATCTGGTGGAAGAAGACTGTGTAGTGATGCTTCAGGGGAATGATCCTGGTGCCTCAATGCTAGGAATGCCGGAAACATCAAGAAATCCGGTAAGCTCTTGAACTGCTGGATAACTTGAAAAGCTGGGTGCAAACACATGTCTGGGGCAATCATGTAACCTCTGAGTGCCTCCAAAGTGTTCGAGAATTCTTCTATTGTCAACCAGATTGTGGTCAACCGCCATACTTGACCATGTGGCGTCTGCAACCAGTCTCGCCCTCCCTGGTTCTGTAGCCAGTCTCGCCCACCCTCTGTCTGCAGCCACTTTCGCCCACCATCTTCCTGCAACCACTTTTGCCCTTCCTCTGCCTGCAGCCAGGCTTGTCCTACCTGGTTGTACAGCCAATCTCGCCCATCATCTGTCTGCAGCCACTTTTTCCCACCATCTGTCTGCAGCCAGTCTCGTCCTCCCTTGTTCTGCAGCCAGACTCGCCCATCCATTGTCTGCAGCCACTTTTGCCCACCCTCTGCCTGCAACCATTTTTGCCCACCCTCTGTCAGCAGCCAATCTCGTCCACCCACTGACTGCAGCCAGTCTTTGCCACCCAGAATCTGCAACCAGTCTTGTCCGTACTGGGTCTGCAGCCAGTCTTGCCCACCCTGGGTCTGCAGCCAGTTTTCACCACTCTGAGTCTGCAGCCAGCGTCGCCCATACAGGGTCAGCAACCAGGATCCTCCACTCCTGTTCTGCGGCCAGTCTTGACCACCCAAGGTCTGCAGGCATTGTCGTGCAGCATGGGATTGCAACCAACCTTGCCCAGCCTGGGTCTGCAACCAGTGGCATCCAACCTGAGTCTGTAGCCAGTGGCGCCCGGCCTGGGTCTGCAGCCAGTCTTGCTCATCCAGGGTCCGCAAATTTCTCACGCCATGGATCTGCAGCCAGGATTCATCCCACGTCTGCACAAGGTCTGTGTTACTGAGAGGTGGTGGCAAGGGCAAGGGCCAGAATGAGGGCGATGGCGAGGGTGAAGGCGAGTACAAGGGCGAGTACAAGGGCAAGAGTGAGGGCGAGAGTGAGGGCGAGAGTGAGGGCGAGAGTGAGGGCGAGAGTGAGGGCGAGAGTGGGGGCGAGAGTGGGGGCAAGGGCAAGGGCAAGGGCAAGGGCGGGGGGGGCACAAAGGGTAAGGGCGAGGGCAGAGGGGGCATAAAGGGCAAGGGCAAGTTCAAGTCTAAGGGTGAGGGCTGGGGGGGTATGAAGGGTAAGGGCAGGAGGGGCAAGGGCTTCGGCAATGGCAAGGGCACTGGCAAGGGATCTGGCAAGGGCTCCGGCAAGGGCTCCGGCGAGGGCTCCGGCGAAAAAAAGTATGACGATCTTTCCCCATAGATCTGCCAGTATTGCCCATCTGTAGTCTGCAACCAACTTTGACCTCCCTCAGTCTTGAGCCACGCTTTCCATCCCTCGGTCCGCAACCAGCCTCGACCCCTCTGGGTCTGTAGCCACACTCGCGCGCCCTCAGTCTGCAACCAGCCTTGACCTCCTTCAGTCTGTAGCCACACTAGCACACCCCGGCTCTGCAGCCAGACCTGTCCCCACTGCGTCAGCAACCCCTCTGTCAGCAGCCAGTCTTGCCCCGCCTGGGTCAGCAACCAGTCTTTCGCTCCTGCAGTCTGCAGCCAGCCTTTCACTCCATCAGTCTGCAGCCAGTCTTTCCCTCCTGCAGTCTGCAGCCAGGCACGTCCATCCGGAGATTCCAGCCAGAACCATAACTCTGAACTGCGATGTCCCCGAAGCCATGATAGGCCTAGAAGAGCTTGCAGAGGCTCTGGTGGCTGCACCATGAAGGATAATGAATCATTTAAATTCTGAGGATCATGGGAGTCCATAGCTTGATTGTGCTTATTCAATTCTAAGAGCGCATCGAGGAGGGCTGTGCTTTCTGAAATCTCGCGCACCATCAAGTGGAGAGAGGAAAGCGCAAGTAGGGAGTGCGGTGAGGTAATATATTTCACTTGAAGGAGGCTGCAGTTGGAGTGGTGGGAAACATAGTCACGAACAGATGAGTGATAGATATTCACAGGGAGACTATCGTCGGTGGGAACAGCTATGACAGACCGTAGTTGCACTAGCACTCTCTCGACATCCCTGCCATGACCAGGGCCAAGAAGTTTCGAGATTTGGGACATAGGCAGAGGATCTGAAAGGGCAGCGACGACAGACAAGTGCAAATATGCCTGTGTCGGGTCGGCGCATGTGGACAGAATACGGTCATATAACTTGTACACCTCCGTTCCTGGAAGCAGGTCACTCGCTAGTTCGAGCATGAGCTCAAGTCGGTCGTTGGGATCATTATGTCGATCATCGATAAACTTCATCATCGTAGACGCCACGATGAAACGTCTCCCTGCTCGGTTTGCTAGCCGCTCGAGTTGAACCTTTGTTGGCTGCGGGAAAGAGGGAATGCGAGTTTGCAATTTCATGAAGGAGTGCTCCAAGAAAAGATAGATGTCTTCATCTACATCCTCGCCATCTAGCGAGATGGTGGCAGCAACGCCTTTTCCGGAAATCTTCACTGGTATCTCACACACCAGCGGGTGCACATCTTCGTACTGCATGGCTTCATAAATATGCGCTTCCGAGCGGCTTGTAACTAGAATGTGGAACACGGGCATATCAGGATCTCGAAGAGCTTGGGCAAGCAAGGAGATGAGTTCAGCAAGCGCGATTTCGCTTTTGTTGTCTTCAAAGGGTTCGCCTGTGGATTGATAAAGGGATTCCGGTGCAGATTGGTCGAGGGATTCTGTGCATTCATCAAGGGCATCAATAATGAATGCCAAAGGAAGACAGTCGTGCAGTCTGTATTTGAGCTGCCGCAGAGGTCGGGAGAACAATGCCTCCATCTGGTTACGAAGAGACCCATCGGGGTGTAGAAGAGCAGGGTTCTCGAGGATGGCTTTATTCACGTGCGTCTTGATGCTGGGGAAATTGCTGGCCAGCTGGTAGGCAAGTGTCGCAAAGAAACGACCAGTTGTGCGCCGATTCGTGTGCTTGCGGGAGAAGAAGAATGTTCCTGCAAGCCGCTTCTCAATATTCGTCTCCTCTGTCACTTTCAGACCTCGCATCCTTTCGGCTACAGTAAACGCAACAGCAGACTTTCCGACGCCTGCCGTGCCATGAAGCCAAATGAGTTGATTCTTCGATTTGTCGTCTAATGCTCCATAGATGTAGTTGAGGAGGTTCACTCGAGTCCCTTCCAAACATTGGGGATGGGGTAAGCGTTCACGAGAGTCATGTTCAGCACCCTTGATAGTGACCTGGGCCAACTTCTCCCATCCTTCGGACATATCTAAAATCTGGTAATAAGGTCAGAGAAAGAGAGATGGAAAGAGAGATGGGTATACTCACGACGATTCCTCGACAAGAGGAGAATGATAATCGTAACACAGATTGAGATAAAGTCTTGCTAGTCAGGTCAAGACAACTATAAGTTAGAAATCACAGGAGCGAATTATCTTGGGACTTACCAGAACGCTGATCCAAGGATAGAAGGTGAGAATGTAACTTGAATCTTTCAAGGCGATGTCGTGAAACGACGTAAGTCTGTCCAACAGTGATGATCATGAGGGCAACGAAACGATAAAACACTGCCACTCACTGTAGAGTGATAGAAATAAAAGATGCAAGAATTACCTCAGATCGAATAGAATGATGTTGATGGTAGTGGAATATTCAGCTGAAGGACGACGAGGCGCTTATCTGCCCAACTTGAAGCTGCCCACGCCAACATGTACTACAGCCAGAACTTAGGAAAGTGTGTTCGGCGGTTCTACACGCGTCTATTTGAACCAACACAGCCAGAGGCGCTTACCCCACGTGCAGACAATGTGTATGGTGTGGAATCTTTGCATCATGTATTCCGGTTCTAGAAGACGAATGTTCTAGATTATTATTTTGATTCCGAACGACTATCAGCATGTTCCGATATCTCGTATGCAGTGCAGGAGGCTCGTACGGTTTTTTGGGTTTCACGAAGGCAATACATTGTTGTATCAATGGCGCCAGCGCAGGAGAAGAAGGGTAATGTACGTGATGATGTGCTGGATATAAGCAGATCTACAGATCCTCGTGTCTCTCATTCATTGCGGCAGGGTTCACAACCCTAAAAAAGACGAGAATTTCTTGTATCCCTTCCAGAGCATTTAGGAAGCCTCCCAGTCACCACCGCTATCAGAGGTCGTCAATCGTGAGTTTATAACTGTGCATATGGCATTTACTGCTTTCAAATATTCCTAAACGACCTTCAAGTCACTGGGCGACGTTCCTATATACCATGAGCGCTTCTGCTGCTGCAACAGGCAGCCATGACCGCCTCGAAGATCTTGTGGAAGAAGTATTCAACGAATATATCACCAATGAAATGCCCGTTCATCTACTTCATATCACCGAAGACGGTGAGAAGATAAGGTTCCAACTCGTGGACAGGGATTTCGTTAGGGCGCCCTTCAAAGAGAAAAGGGTCCCCGACAACATTCACGCAGATTTTGCTGGAAAGATTTTCGTGAACGGGGAGGAGGGAGGATCGCATCAGAGAGCGCGTGAAGAAGGGACTCAAATGTGCCATCCTCTCGCATGGATGGTTGTCGGGTAATCAAATCACCAGACGTTGAAGGAACCGAAGGAAGCTACTGATGTGCCAGGATGGAAGAAGTTTCATCGTTTTTGCCATACAGCGAAGGTTGTCCAAAACTGCAAATTCGCTTGGTCTGATATGTGCTGCGTAAACAAAGCAAGCAGCTCAGAATTGGACGAATCGATTCGCTCAATGTTTCGCTGGTACAGAAATTCCCATTGTGTGCATCGCTTTCCCGTAAGGCTGGGTATGAGTTCGGCAGGGAATTGCGAACAGATCGACGTAGTTAGAGACGTGTTAGTAGGCAACACGAAGAGATATAACGAGAACTTTCTAGAGACGAGAACTGAGGCTTTCGGTCGTACTTGGAGCGGGAGCTGGGGATCGAATTCGCTGCTTCAAACGAGAGTACATGGGTGGTATATATAGTGAAAATAGTAAGGGTCCTCGGTGATGGATGAACCGAACGATTAGGTAAAAACGGTGCCAGACGAGAGTGGCGTCGCGCTTGACAGGGTAGCGGCCCCAGGAGCATTTGTGTTGACGACAGTGGTGAAGTAATGAAAAAAAAATGGAAGAAGGAATGTAATGTTTTCCGTATCCGTGAGTCACGTGGACGGTCTAGAACGCGTCGACTGGTCTGAGCGTTTAGAATTGATTTTGAAGTTGTGGTTGGAGCGTAAAGGGCATGGCATCCTTACATTCCTTTCGGAAACGGCAAACTTCGGAGTTCTTCATGCTTGGTTCGAAAGAGGATGGACGCCGCTTCAAGAGCTTCTTGCTCCGTTGCAACTCAAATTTTACGGAAAACACTGGAACCCTTATTCAAGGCTCTACGAACGACACAGACAGCAAATTCATCATGGAAAAGATATCAGCGCTCACGAACATCCATACAGATGATCTTGAATCATCCACACCTGGCATCGACCGAGTGCCAGAAAAGGTGTCGTGGACATTCAGGAGGCGAACGACTCGCATCGATATTCGATATCAGCCTCATGATCGCATGCGACGAAAGTAACAGAGCCTTCTTCCGTCTCATGGAGGAGGTAATACAGAGATACGACAAATGGGACGTATTTTTATGGAGCGGTCGTCGTTCCCGCTATAACGCGGCTCTCCCGTATGCTCCGTGTTCCTATGCTGGAGGATGTATCGAAACACTTCGCAATGCAGCTGACCTTTGTATAAACGCGTGATTAAGTGAAGATGAGAAATAATCAAAATTAGTGTTTCGTCGTGATAACTAATTTTGCTGCAGATGAAAAGGTAGTCGATTGAGAGAGACTACGGGAGAGAGAGAAGTGCGAGAGAGAGAAGCTTTACGAGCGAATCCAATGAGGTTGTTAATTCGCTTTTTGTGTGGGAAGGTCTGCTTTTGCCCGACCAGCGCCAGGGGGCGGGGGTCTGGGCTGATCACGTGATCCGAGAAAAGCCGAAGCAGAGACATTCGGAAATGAAGAGTTTTGGGGATCAAGAAAAGACAGACCTTCGG
>Ga0310811_10014380_pt1 | contig 10318 bp, 8 predicted proteins | sample YCmetagenome_FD_207642 | JGI IMG/M metagenome (GOLD analysis project Ga0310811, IMG submission 207642) | Soil microbial communities from experimental microcosm in Duke University, North Carolina, United States - YC | ecosystem: Engineered > Artificial ecosystem > Soil microcosm > Unclassified ... | reverse complement strand
ACTGGTCCAGCACCCAGCCGGCGTATTTGGCCATGATCATGCCGCCGATGGCGCCGATCATGCCGCCCATGCCCACGACCGATCCCACGGCGGAACGCGGGAAGACATCGCTCGGCAGGGTGTAGAGATTGGCCGAGAAGCCCTGGTGGGCGGCCGTCGCCACGCCGATGATCGCCACCGCCAGCCACAGGTTGCTGGCGTAGGCGGCGAAGGCCACGGGGATGGCGGCGAGGGCGCAGATCAGCATGGTGGTCTTGCGGGCGCGGTTGATCGTCCAGCCCGCCTTGATGAAGGCCGAGGACAGCCAGCCGCCGCCGACGCTGCCGAAGTCCGACATCAGGTAGATGACCACCAGCGGAGGGCCGAAGCTCTTGAGGTCGAGCCCGTGGCGCTTGCCCAGGAAATCCGGAAGCCAGAACAGGAACATCCACCAGATCGGGTCGATCAGGAATTTGCCCGCGGCGTAGGCCCAGGTCTCGCGGGTCTTGAGCAGGGTGGTCCAGGCGACCTTCTCCACCGGGTCGGCGGGGTCGCTCTCGATATGGGCGAGCTCGGCGGCCGTGAGCCTCTTATGATCGCTGGGCTTCCGGTAGACGAGGAACCAGATCGGCAACCACAGCAGGCCGGCGAGGCCGGTCACCACGAAGGCTGCGCGCCAGCCCCACGCCAGGGTGACGGCCGGGATCACCAGCGGCGTGACGATCGCGCCGATGTTGGTGCCGGCGTTGAACAGCCCGATTGCGAACGCGCGCTCCTTCTTGGGGAACCACTGGGCCACCGCCTTGACGCCGCCCGGAAGGCCGCCGCCTTCGCCGACGCCCAGCAACAGACGCGCGGCGACGAAACCATTCAGCGAGCGGGCGCCGGCATGGGCGACGTGCGCCACCTGCCAGATCAGGAAGGCGAGGCCGAAGCCCCATTTGGCCCCGATCCGATCGATGATGCGGCCCCACAAGACGTAGGCCACGGCATAGGACGCCTGAAACCAGAAGACGATATCGGCGTAGTTGCCTTCGCTCCAGCCGAACTCCTTGGTCAGGTCGCCCTTCAGGAGGCCGATGGTCTGCCGGTCGACGTAGTTGATCACCATGGCCGCGAACAGCAGCCACACAACCACCCAGCGATAGCGGCCCACTGACGCCCGGTCGGCGGTGGCCTCAGTCGGGGGCGCGGCTGTCGTGGTCATCGTCCTGTCCTCCCAAGCCCTCCGCGGGGCGAGCCGGCTGCGCGATGCAGTGGATCTCGCCGAGGTCGCCGAAGGCGATGCGGGCCGTTTGTCCGGCCTCGATGTCATGAATGCCGCTGGCTGCGCCGGTGGTGACGAGCTGTCCGCGCTTCAGCGGCCTGCCGCGCGCGGCGCAGGCGCCCATCAGGAACGCCAGCGAGGCCTGCGGCCTGCCCGGGATCGAGGCCGGCGAGCCCCGCCCGACCGAGACGCCGTCAACGAAGGTCTCGCAGGGGGGCCAATCGTCCTTGCGCGTCCGCCAATCGGGGATCTCCGGGCCGAGGATCAGGCCGGCGTTGTTGCCGAAGTCCGAGGCCACCACCCGGGGGCCAAGCACGTTGATGGTCGCCAGCGGACTGCCGGCGAACTCGACCCCCACCAGCTCCGCCTCGACGTACTCCAACGCCTCGTCGTCCGTCCAAGTCAGCTTTTCGGGCGGCGCGTCGCGGCCGATGCGGAAGATATATTCGGCCTCCACCGCGGCGAACCCGCCAGCGATGACGGGCAGGGGGGTGGGGGCCGCGGAGGCCTGCCAGATATTCCGGCTGAATACCGGGCCCATCACCCGTTCGGCGCGCAGCTCGGCCTGAAGTTCGATCGGAATCCGGCCAACCTTCCAGCCTGCGACCTTGTCGGGCCACAGCGCGATCGCCAGGTCCTGGATGCCGTAGCCTGCCGCCATGTCGGCGGGAACCGGCCCCGGAAAGCCGGGCAGTGCGGCGGCTGCGAGCCTGGCGGTTACGAATTCGCGCGCCACCTGGCCTGCATCCAAGGGGGTCACGATCTGGGCCGGGGGCACGGTCACGCTCTTGTTCTCCGGCCGGATCGGCTCGCAACGACGGTGGGTACGCGAAAGATCACAGGCGCCGGTTCTCGCGAGGCGTGCTGGCAAGCGCCGCTCGCGACGGTCAGCCCCGACCCCTTCTGCGGCGCAGATTGGGCGATCGGGTAACCGGTGTCAATTTGCCGGAACGAAATCTTTGCCGCGGTCCTGAGCTCTTCAAAATGGGGTTGCGCGCAGGAATGACACCGGTTACCTCCGACCTGCGGACAACGGCGGAGGCTGGCGATGGCGAGAGCCCTGACGCTTAGTGAAGACCGGCTTTTTCCGGCCGATCCGGCGATCCGCCAAATCGCCCGCCGGCTGTATGCGGCGGTGAAGGACCTGCCGATCATCAGTCCGCACGGCCACACGGACCCCGAGTGGTTCGCCACCGACGCGCCGTTCACGGACGCGGCCACTCTGCTGCTGGCGCCGGATCACTACCTCTTCCGCATGCTCTACAGCCAGGGCGTGCCCATGGAGAGCCTGGGCGTGCCGTCGCGCGCCGGGCCGAGCCGCGCCGATCCGCGCGAAGCCTGGCGGCTCTTCGCCCAGAACCAACACCTGTTCCGCGGCACGCCCTCGGCCCTGTGGCTGAGCCATGTCTTCCGCGAGGTGTTCGGCTTCGAGGTGGCGCTGGAGGCGGAAACCGCCGACTTCTATTTCGACCGCATCGGCGAGCTGTTGCCGACCGATGCGTTCCGGCCCCGGGCGTTGTTCGACCGGTTCAACATCGAGCTCCTGGCCACCACCGAGTCCCCCACAGACGACCTGAGGCATCACGCCGCGATCCGCGCGAGCGGCTGGCCGGGGCGGGTGGTGACGGCCTACCGGCCCGACCCCGTGGTCGATCCGGAGCACGAGGACTTCTGGGTCTCCCTGGAACGCTTTGGCGCCATGGCCGGGCGAGACGTTTCGTTCTGGAATGGATATCTCGAGGCGCACCGGATCCGGCGCGCGGCCTTCGCCGCGGCGGGCGCGACCTCCACCGACCACGGCCATCCGACCGCCGCCACCGCCGACCTCGCGCCGCGTCAGGCCGAAGCGCTGTTCCACAGGATCATGGACGGGGTGTTCACACCGGAGGACGCCGAGCTGTTCCGCGCCCAGATGCTCACCGAAATGGCGCGGATGAGCTTGGACGACGGCCTGGTCATGCAGATCCATCCGGGCTCGTTCCGCAACCACAACCGCTGGCTTCACCGCGAGTTCGGACGGGACAAGGGCGCCGACATCCCCACCCGCACCGACTACGTGCGCGCCCTGAAGCCGCTGCTGGACCGGTTCGGCGGTGATCCGAAACTCTCGGTGATCGTCTTCACCCTCGACGAGACGACCTACGCCCGCGAGCTCGCCCCTCTGGCCGGCCACTATCCGGCGCTGAAGCTCGGCCCGGCCTGGTGGTTCCACGACAGTCCCGAGGGGATGCGCCGCTTCCGCGAGCAGACCACCGAGACCGCCGGCTTCTACAACACCGTCGGTTTCAACGACGACACCCGCGCTTTCCTGTCCATTCCCGCCCGCCACGACGTGGCCCGGCGCGTGGACTGCAGCTTCCTGGCCCGGCTGGTGAGCGAGCACCGGCTGAACGAGGACGAGGCTGCTGAGACCGCCGCGGACCTCGCCTACAATCTTGCCAAGCGCGCCTACAAACTCGACGCGACGCCCGCGCCGGCGCTTCTCGCGCCGGTCTGAGCGCGGACCAGGAGACCTTCGTTGTTCAACAAGACCTATCACGCCACCCACCCGGACATGATGCAGGGCGTCGACAACGACACCCTGCGCGACCGCTACCTGATCGGCGAGCTGTTCAAGGCCGGCGAGGTGGTCCTCAACTATTCGCACAACGAGCGCTTCGTGATCGGCGGCGCGATGCCCGCAGGTCAGGCCGTTCGGCTGCCGGACCAGACCGCGCCGGAATCGGCCAAGGGCCATCCGTTCCTCGAGCGCCGGGAGCTGGGGGTCGTCAACGTGGCCGAGGCCGCCGGCACGGTGACGGTGGACGGCCAGGTCCACACGCTCAATCCGCGCGACTGCCTCTACATCGCCATGGGCTCCAAGGACGTTGAGTTCGCCTCCGCCGATCCGGCGACGCCGGCCAAGTTCTATTTGGTGTCCACGCCCGCCCACGCGCGCTTCGAGACGAAGCACCTGTCGATCGCCGACGCGGTGCCGCTGGAGCGCGGCTCGCTGCAGCAGTCCAACGAGCGCACGATCTACCAGTTCATCGTGCCGGCCACCTGCCGCTCGGCGCAGCTGCTGCTGGGGCTCACCGTCCTCAACACCGGCAGCGTCTGGAACACCATGCCGCCGCACCTGCATGACCGCCGCTCGGAGGTCTATTTCTACTTCGGCCTGAAGCCCGACGAGCGGGTCTTCCACTTCATGGGCGAGCCGGACAAGGCGCGCCACATCGTGATGGCCAACGACGAGGCGGTGATGTCGCCGCCCTGGTCGATCCACATGGGCTCGGGGACCAGCAACTACGCCTTCATCTGGGCGATGGGCGGGGAGAACCTCGACTACACCGACATGAACGTCCTCGACATCTGCCAGCTGAAATAGATGAGCCAGAATCCCTTCAGCCTGGAAGGCCAGGTCGCGATCGTCACGGGCGCCAACACCGGCCTGGGCCAGGCGATCGCCGTGGGTCTGGCGCAAGCCGGGGCCGACGTCGTGGCGGTGGGCCGAAGCGCCCCCGACGAGACCGCGGAGCGGGTCGCCGGCGCCGGGCGCAAGCTGCACGCGGTCGCGGCCGACCTGGGCACGATCGATCCGATCGAGCGGGTGGTGTTCGAGGCCTATGCCGCTGCCGGCCGCGTCGACATCCTGGTCAACAACGCCGGCATCATCCGCCGCGCCGACTCCCTCGATTTCACCGAGGCCGACTGGGACGCGGTGATGGACACCAACCTGAAGTCCGCCTTCTTCCTGTCGCAGGCGGTGGCCCGGCGCTGGGTGGCGGAGGGCCGCGGCGGCAAGATCGTCAACATCGCCTCGATGCTGTCCTTCCAGGGCGGCATCCGGGTGCCGTCCTACACCGCCTCGAAGAGCGGCCTGGCCGGCCTGACCAAGCTCCTGGCCTGCGAGTGGGCGGCCAAGGGGATCAACGTCAACGCCATCGCCCCCGGGTATTTCGCCACCAACAACACCGAGGCCCTGCGCGCCGACGAGACCCGCAACCGGGACATCCTGGCCCGGATCCCGGCCGGTCGCTGGGGCGATCCGTCGGACCTGTCCGGCGCGGCCGTGTTCCTGGCCAGCCGGGCGGCCGACTATCTGCACGGCGCCATCGTGCCGGTCGACGGCGGCTGGCTGGCGCGCTGAACAACGACATCTGAACGAGGAGGAAACGAATGGCGAAGGATCGCCTGTCGGTGCTGAGCGCCATGATGGAGCAGGGGGTGATCCCGGTCTTCTATCACCCGGACGCTGAGGTCTGCGCCAAGGTCATCCAGGCCTGCGCCAATGGCGGCGCCAAGTGCGTCGAGTTCACCAACCGCGGCGACTTCGCGAGCCACGTGTTCCTCGAGGTCACGCGCCATTTCGCCAAGGCCGATCCCAGCGTGATCATGGGCGTGGGCTCGATCGTCGACGCGCCGACCGCCGGCCTCTACATCGCCAACGGCGCGAAGTTCGTGGTCGGCCCGCTGCTCAACGCCGACGTGGCCCGGGTCTGCAACCGCCGCATGATCCCCTACAGCCCCGGCTGCGGAAGCGCGACCGAGATCGGCGACGCCCAGGAGCTCGGCTGCGAGATCGTCAAGGTGTTTCCGGGCGGCTCGGTGGGCGGCCCCGAATTCGTCAAGAACATCCTGGGCCCCATGCCCTGGACCAAGATCATGCCCACCGGCGGCGTCGAGGCCACTGAAGCCTCCCTGAAGTCCTGGTTCGGCGCGGGCATCGTCGCCTGCGGGATCGGCTCCAACCTGATCACCAAGCAACTGCTCGACGCCCAGGACTATGCCGGCATCGAGGCCCGCGTGCGGGACACCGTGGCCCTTATCAAGACCCTCAAGGGGGGGCGTTGATGACCGATCCCGTCCTGACCATCCGCCCGGCGTCGGAGACGCGCTGGGACTGCGCCTCATTCGGCGAGGTGATGCTGCGCCTCGACCCTGGTTTCGGCCGGGTGCGCAACGCCCGACAGTTCCAGGTCTGGGAAGGCGGCGGCGAATACAACGTGGCCCGCGCCATGCGCAAATGCTGGGGCAAGCGCGCCGCCATCGTTACGGCCCTGCCGGCCAACGACCTGGGCTGGCTCGTCGAGGATTTCATGATGCAGGGCGGGGTCGACACCTCGCACGTCGTCTGGCGCGAGTTCGACGGTCTGGGCCGCAGCACCCGCGTGGGCCTGAACTTCACCGAAAAGGGCTACGGCATCCGCCCGGCGCTCGGCGTCTCGGACCGCGGCCACTCCGCCGCCTCGCAGATCCGGCCGGGCGAGGTGAACTGGGACAAGCTGTTCGGCGAGGAGGGTGTCCGCTGGTTTCACACCGGCGGCATCTTCGCGGCCTTGGCTCCCAACACCGCCGAGGCGGTGATCGAGGCTGTGGAGGTCGCCCGCAAATACGGAACCATCGTCTCCTACGACCTCAACTACCGAGCCTCCCTCTGGAAGAGCCAGGGCGGCAAGGCGGGAGCCCAGAAGGTCAACCGCGAGATCGCCAAATACGTCGACGTGATGATCGGCAACGAGGAGGATTTCACCGCCTGCCTCGGCTTCGAGGTCGAGGGCCTGGACGAGCACATCTCGTCCATCGACCCGGCCAACTTCAAGAAGATGATCCAGAGCTGCACCGCGGCCTTCCCGAACTTCAAGGTCGCGGCCACCACCCTGCGCAACGCCAAAACGGCCTCGATCAACGATTGGTCGGCGATCATCTGGGCCGGCGGCGAGTTCTATCAGTCGACCATGCGTGAGAACCTGGAGATCTACGACCGGGTGGGCGGTGGCGATGGCTTCGCCTCGGGCCTGGCCTACGGCTTTCTGAAGGGGCTGGGGCCGCAGATGGCCGTGGAGTATGGCGCGGCCCACGGGGCGCTCGCCATGACCACGCCCGGCGACACCTCCATGGTCAACGCCAAGGAGGTCGAGGCGGCGATCAAGTCGAAGGGCGCCCGCGTCATCCGCTGACCGCGTGGCGAGGCGGCGGCGACCAGCGTGCGGTCGCCGCCAAGGCCGCCTGAGGCGACGCTGTGGCGCCCCCTGAGGCCTCGCCCGGGCCGGATCAGGTTCCGGCCTGGATGAAGGGGAGCCGGGCGAAGAAGCGCCGTTCCGCCCCTCGCGGGTCGTCTTCCAGGCGCGACGGCGCATTGAACACCATCGTCTGGCGCCGGGGGAGGCCGTAGGGCTCCCAGCGCGGAATCCCCGCCGTGTTCGGATCGCCGGTGCGGGCGAAGGCGATGAAGGCCTCGCTCATCTGGTCGGCCATCGCCTGGGCCTGGGGCCCCTCGGCGTTCGATCCGGGCTTCGCGACGTTGTCGAACACCAGCGGGATGTCGGCCATATGCGGCGCGCCGAACCTGCCGCCCGACTTCGGACTCACCCAGTCGAGCTGGTAGACGAAGGCTGGCGATCCGGACCTTGCGCGCTCCTCGGCCTCGATCACCGCCGCCCGCCAGGACCGCGCCGCGGTCGTCGCCGCGAACAGCACGTCGCTGGCGCTGTAGCGCGGATAGAGCCGGCGGTACTCGGCGATCACGGTGGCGGGATCGACATCCACCCGCATGTTCGCCTGGGTCAGCTTGCCCGGGAGCTCGTCCCAGGTCACCGCGAAGTTGCTCTCGTCGGCGCCCATGAAGGCGCGTGTCTCGTCATGGGTGTTGCCGATGATCATCGGGATCCCCGCCGACTGCGCCGGCGCGTCGGGGTAGAACGGGTGACGGGCCAGGGAGCGCTCGTCCAGAACCGGGCCGAAGTAGAGGCCGCCAAAGCCGAGGACGGGGTCTTCCGCGGCCGTCGCCTCCACCAGCCGATCGGCGGGCAGGGAGCGCAACTCGCCGATCCGGTCGGGAGTGAGTTTCAGCGCTGCGAGCAACGCTCGCGCGCGCTGGGTGGCGTTGCCGGGTCCGGAGGCCGTGACCTGCTGCCCGCTCATGGTCGCAGCGCGATGGAACAGGCCGTTGGCGGCCGGCGTGGCCATGAGGGTGGCGATCTTGGCCCCGCCGCCCGACTGGCCGAACAGCATCACCTTGCCGGGATCGCCGCCGAATTCGGCGATGTTGTCGCGCACCCACTGCAGCGCCAGCACCAGGTCCAGCTGGCCGACATTCCCGGAGTCGGCGAGGTCCCGGCCGCCATCTGGGCCGCCGAGCCGCGCGAGATAGGCGTAGCCGAAGACGTTCAGCCGATGGTTCACGGTCACGACCACCACATCGCCGCGCCTGGCCAGCCGCACGCCGTCGTAGAGCGGCGCCGATCCGGAGCCGGAGGAATAGGCTCCGCCGTGGATGTAGAGCATCACCGGCCGGCGAGCGCCGTCGCGCAGGGCCGGCGTCCAGACGTTCAGGAAGAGGCAGTCCTCGCTGGTGGGCTCGCCGCCATGCGAACGCTGTGGCGAGGCGGCGCCGTAGGCGACGGCGGCCTTCACCTCGCTCCAGGGCCGCGGCGGAAGCGGCGGCATGAACCGGCGGCTGGCGGTGTCGGCGCCGTAGCGCACGCCCTTGAACACCTTGATCCCCTGGTCGAGGTAGCCGCGCACGGGGCCGTACCGGGTGCGGGCGACCGGGGAAGCCTCCGGGCTCGCCGCCCAGGCCTGGCCCCCAAGGCCCGGCCCCATCATCGCGGTCGCCGCCAGCGCGCCGAGCACCTCGCGGCGGGCGGCGCCTCGCAGCGGGTTCGCATCCGTTTCGGCAGCCTTCATCCCACCCTCGCTCGTGTCTGTCGTGATCGGCCGGCCCGCCGGGTCAGGCCGGCAGGAAGCGGTGACGCTGCGCCCAGGTGAGGAACAGGTCGGGCCAGGCCGCCGCGGGCTTGCCGCGCGCCCGCGCGATGCCGAAGCCGTGGCCGCCTTCCTCGAAGACGTGGAGCTCGACCGCGACCTTCTGCGCGCGCAGCGCCCGCATGTAGTTCAGGCTGTTTTCCAGCGGCACGGCCGGGTCGTCGGCGGCGTGGAACATGAAGCTCGGCGGCGTGTCCGGGCGCACATGCCGCTCCGGCGAATAGGCGTCGCGCAGCTCGGGCGCGGCGTCGGCCCCCAGCAGGGCGTCGGCCGAGCCCTTGTGGAACAGGGGCGCCGACATGGTCATCACCGGGTAGCCGAGCGCGGCGATGTCCGGACGCGCGGCGAGGCGGTCGGCGGCGTCGATCGGGGCGTAGAGCGGCGCGTCCCACCGTGTGGAGAGCGAGGCCGTGAGGTGTCCGCCGGCGGAAAAGCCGATCACGCCCACTCGGGCCGGATCGACGCCGTAGGCGGCGGCGTTTGCGCGGATCAGGCGCATCGCGCGCTGGACGTCCTGCAGCGCGGCGTCGTGGCGCTGGGCCCACCCGTCGGCGGGCAGGCGGTAGCGCAGGACGAAGGCGGTGACGCCGGCGGCCGCGAGCCGGTGGCCGGCTTCAAAGCCCTCCTTGTCGATCACCACCCGGATGTAGCCCCCGCCGGGGATCACCAGCATGGCCGCGCCGTTCGGCCGGGCCGGGCGGAAGACTGTCAGGATCGGCTGCGCGACGCCGGTGACGTAGCGGTCCTGGAGGCCGGACGTGGCGATCCGATTGGTGATCTGCTCGCGGGGCAGAGAGGCGGGCGCGCCGGGCGGCGGGCCCGGCCAGAGGCGCACGACCTCGGTAGGGTCGGGGACATCGGTCTCGCCGGCTGCGAGCGCCGGGGCCGCCGCCGCGGCGGCGCCGAGAGTCAGCAGCGTACGGCGGCCGAGGCGCAATGCGTCGGTAGGGCTGTCCACGGCGCGTTTCCCCCTAATTTTTGTTATGACACCGGTAGCATGCACGCCTTTGCCTCGCTAGCCTAGCCGTGACCGCCATGGGAGGCTCCCGAAGTGCTCAGCCGCCGAAACCTGCTCGCCACTGCCGCCGCCGCGGCGTCCATTCCCCTGGGCGGGGCCGGACGGGTCGGCCGGGACGCCGACCTCCAGATCCTTCTCGACCGCATCGAGGCTGGCCTGACGCCGCGCGACCAGACGGTCGTCGGGGCTGAGGCCGTGCGCCGCGCCGCGGTCGATGGGCTGGCGGCGATCGAGGCGTTCGCGCCGGACGGCCTTTCGCCGGGAGCCCGGCTCGAGCGGCAGGCGGTGCGCGACGGCCTGGCCGTCGA
>Ga0310811_10014379_pt1 | contig 10318 bp, 11 predicted proteins | sample YCmetagenome_FD_207642 | JGI IMG/M metagenome (GOLD analysis project Ga0310811, IMG submission 207642) | Soil microbial communities from experimental microcosm in Duke University, North Carolina, United States - YC | ecosystem: Engineered > Artificial ecosystem > Soil microcosm > Unclassified ... | reverse complement strand
ACGCATCTCCAAGATACACATCAGCCACACGTCGAACAAACGGTGAAAGATACACACCTTCCCCGTGATGTGAGATTACTAGGGGAGCATGCAACCTCACGAAGGGAAACGTCGAGGGATCCGAGAGTAATAGCACCCCAATCTTACCATCATCCCAAGTCTCAACACCAATAACGAAGAGGTAACTTCATTTATATGCTCACCTTGACATATACTTGGCCACATATGCGTCTGTCCACGAACCGGCTCGATCATCGTCCTAAACCACCCGAGCGGCTGCTCCCCTTGCTCATCTCCTCGAAGTGCCTTGATATCGGGTGGTGTGCTGAAGTTAATACCCGGGTCTGGTGTCTGAATGCAAAGATAAGGTACCTCCTTCCACAAAGTTTGACGAGTGCTTACCATGATATGCACGGTTGCCTTGGTGGTAATGCAGGCCTGGCCGTCGTCTGACCATTGCAGGCACCTCTCAGAAGGATTTAAGATGACGGTGGATACTGCCAGGGACGTGTAAATTGCCATCTTCGACACAAGAAATGTCAGAGACGCGTTGGATGATGATGTTTAGGCTTGTCGACGTCGAACGGCGTGATTAAAACTCGTGAACTTAAAATCTTCCTGAAGTCTGAACTCTGGCTAGCTGGGGAGACTACGAACTTAACGCGAACTGATGTCAAATGATTAAACAAAATTCTCCTTGCGGAACTCTCTAGGACGTGTCCTTCCGTCCGTCATTGCATTTCAGCATTCGCTGGCAGTGGTCGCCGCTACCAGCTACAGATACACGACGTGGGACTGATCACTGCGTAGATGTCATGTACAAGCCATAATAATGTCCGCTAGTGACGCGCGGACGTGGCATTGGTGCGACATATAGTCCCAAGGGGTTCAATCAGTGTACTAGGAAACTACAAACATTAGCCTACATACGTTGACTGTGACGTGAATTCAAATTTGGTACATAAACAAACTTGTTCTCGCTACTACAATAATTCGGTTCAACGTTTGTACATTTTCGCTTGAACGCAGCTCCCTGCGTAGCGATTATGGCTGCCATGCACCTCCGCACGACTGGTTTTCATCATGTTCTACGAAGACAAGCTCCTCATCGTTCACCAGTCTTTGCACGGAAGCTAACGACGGCATCCTCATCTTCCCAGTCTTCTGCCCGCACCGCTATCTACGCGACAGTATTCACTGCGTCTGTTGGTCTGTTTGCCGTCTATTACTATGATGCGCGTTCTGCAATCCACCGTTACGTTTTGACACCGGTATTGCGTCGTACATTCGATGCAGAAACTGGGCACAAGATTGCTGTCAAAGTCCTTCGTAGCGGACTTGGCCCTCGAGACCCTGTGCAGGATGATGAAACATTGCGGTCTGAGGTGCACAGCTACTTCACTCGATGGTTGGCTTGAGTTACTGATAGTCTTTCGAATTAGTTTTTGGGGCGTGAATTGTCCAATCCCGTTGGCTTGGCAGCTGGTTTTGACAAGGACGGCGAAGCTATCGATGGTACGCTTCCCTCTGACTCATCCCTGACCTTGTATCGATACAAGTGCATTAGGTATCCTTAATCTCGGCTTTAGCTGGGTCGAAATTGGAAGTGTCACACCAAAAGCTCAGGTAGGTGTGCTATGTCTGGTAGTTCTTTACCCATGGCTGAGTAACGTACAAGCCTGGAAACCCGAAGCCACGCGTATTTCACCTTCCTGATGACGCAGCACTCATCAACCGTTACGGATTTCCCTCACAAGGCGCTGCCTCTATGATTTCCCGCCTTCGCGCTCGCATACCCAAATTTCATGAACCGAAAGACGATACAACTGCTGCCCTCAAACCCGGTTCAGTTCTTGCAATCAACTTAGGTAAAAATAAATCTTCTCCCGTCGAGTCTCCAGATGATTTTGTCACTGGTGTGAAGACGTTCGGCCCGTACGCCGATGTTCTGGTTGTCAATGTCTCCAGCCCGAACACACCTGGACTTCGGTAAGACCTTTACCATCATTCTGGCGTTATCTGATGACCCTTCAGCGGTCTCCAAAATCGAGAGCTGTTGGAAGACTTACTTACAAGCGTTACAAAAGCCAGAGACGAATTACAGCCATCACCAATAACTGCACGGCGACCGCGCTTGGTGCTGAAAATCGCACCTGACCTCGAGGAATCACAAATTGTCGACATTGCAGATCTAATTCGCAAGAGCAGCATTGATGGCGTCATCGTCAGCAACACTACTATCAGTCGCCCCGGAAGTCTTACGGATCGTGAGTCAATACATTGTCATTTATCCAATCACTCATCAATCCAATCTGGGACAGCCAATAAAGCTGAGATCGGCGGTCTCTCAGGTGCTCCCTTGAAGCCGCGTGCATTACAGGTTTTGAAAACGCTGCGCGCGCATGTCCCTGCAAGTATCCCACTAATTGGCTGCGGGGGGATTAGCACGGGTGCTGATGCACTGGATTATGCGCGGGCTGGTGCTTCACTGATTCAAGTGTACACTGGGTTTGGCTATGACGGTGTAGGGACTTGTAGACGCATCAAGGACGAGCTGGAGGCCCTGCTCAGAGCAGAGAACACGACATGGAAGGCTGTTGTTGATGAGTCTGTACGGAAGCTCAGTTGGACAGAGCCGTGATCGGCCTCGGAAGCCACAGCGACACTCATACAATAGAATCAGGAACTTACTGCTAGACTAGCTTGGAGAGCGGATGAGTGGGACTGATATGGTTGTTCGCAAACTGTACCATAGGAGGTCCTCGTTGAACACAATCGCATATATCGGGACTGAGCCCTGTCTAGATAACACATACCCCGTGGAGTGGAGTGTTCAGCATGAAGACAACGGATTTAAACGAGGCTGGAAGTCAGTAGAAGAATGACTCAGTGAAGATCGTAGCAACCGAAGCCAGATGTTCAAGTCTGTGTGAATTACTGGGTTAATGATACAATGACTGGACTTGCGTTGAGTGCGAGCAACACAAGGAGAATGGGGAAGTAGTACAGCTCGAGTCTCCCAGACGGTACTGTCAATAAAAAATGTTTAGGTACACTTCACCCAGATCTGACTGTGAGATAATACCCATATGATCCAAATATGAAACGTAGTACAATCAACTTGTCATACGGACCCTATGATGCTGAGGTGCAATGCGAAGTAACGCTGCGAACTCAAAAAACCGTCATCCAGTGAATCGAGAGCACTAAAAACATTTGAACAGAGTGAGATTCGAACTCACGCCCCCGAAGAGACCAGATGATAAGCTCATCAAATGAGCTGGTCTCCTTAGTCTGGCGCCTTGGACCGCTCGGCCATCTGTCCTTGAAGCCGGGATCAAAACAGACCTAGATAGATAATGAAAACACAAAGCGTATGTTTCCGGGAACTAAGTCCCACAAAATTCAAACGGTGCTTGCAGTGCAGCTGGGCAGAGTGCAATTACATGAAGCGAGACTAATTTATAGGAACGTGTGGAGCACGGGCGAGCCCATGCGCTGGACCAAGAATCTCGGAGCTAGAACCACGGAGGGGGACAGATTCCAGACATCCTAAAGACATTCGTGTCCTCTGTTATTTTTCAACGAGATACGTCGCTGCCAACAGGACCATGCCAAGTATTTTGAACGGAGTTTAAAATTAAGAATTTCAACTGGCTTTCAGAGCCTTTTCAAAACTACGGTTCTGAATCGTTTCAAGGTGTTTTAGAACCGTTTCAGAACGTTTAAATTTTCAATTTGAATACCCTTGGTCACTTTTGCTCGGCTGTAGGTTTCCTGATCTTGAAGTGTCGGCGGTAAGGGTTTAGGTACTAGGTAGGTACGAGTCCCGTTTAGGACAGGTTTAGCGACACTTAGCGTGTATTTGGCTCCCTTACGACTTGCAAACGACAACGGCATTTTAGAATCGAGTATCCCTGTGACACAGGTGGTGATGTTATAGCTACGGGCTATCTGTGAATACCGAAATTAAAGTCATGATTTACTGATGCGGCTACTATATGCGACATTTTCTGACTCGCCGCCATGCATTAAAGTTTCAGCTACAAAAATCGCGCGCTGTGGTGTACGTGGGATGTTTACTCCTCAGACTTGAGCTATAACGAGGTGGAAACTGTAAACATCAAAATACGCGTAATTTTTGTAGTCTGCCTATGAGTTCTTTGCCTATCTGATGGGTCTAACTCTTACAGGACAGAATTTTACTGAAACACAGTGACCATCAACATGAGCCTGTACAATTAGAAACCAGGCATCCGGTGTGTTACAGGCCCATGTGCGATTTCTCTTTCGACCTCTGGATGGTGCTGTGTAACGGATATCAATCATGATTCGGGATGTCTGCAATGCATCACCATCGCATTTGATAAGTGCGATCATGATGCATTGATACAGTGCACTTTGTATTGGATTCACTCTATACTTACTATATCGACCGCTTCGACCCACATTGTGTCACAGTTTCTTCTCTGACTTCTTTGGTGCTGTACCGCAGAATGGCCCTTGTTCCATACAGTGAGTAACCGGAGGAGCTGTGACAAATATCCTTCAATCCAATCGAAGGCTTCCGCTTTCGCTTGATTTTGCGCCGCAATACTTATCCAATGAAGGGTGTTGAGATGAGATCATTTATCCATTTCCAATGTGCCGATTTTGGCAACAGAAGCGCTGAACAGTGGTGTATATAGCATGAAAGCTATTGTCATACACCCAAACATTCCCTACTTACTCCCTCACACATCCCTTGAACATGACCGTAGTCTCAAATGATCCGAGTTGGTGGCCGCTGATCATTTTTACGGTGTTCTACGACTATTGGTTGGGTTCGTCGTCAGTTTGGTAATGTCTCGATCTAATCTTGACTTGCGTTTTGCAGTTGCTGTTGGCGTCGTGGTGGTATATGATTGGGGTGAGCAAGACATTGTTTGAAAACTTCTGACATTCTTATGATATCACCAGTTCTAACACTCGGACAAGAGGTAGGTCTATGTTATCGCCGCGGCAGCAAATTTGCTGAGAATGGCGTCATAGATTGAACTGATCTGGGTGAGTGACAGAATCTCACATCGAAAGAAAAACAGGAAAATACAATGAATTTCACGACAGAGGCAACGCTGGTCTCTCATGACTATACTGTATTTGCTTGTTCGTACATCATGTTATGTACTACTGTGTGATTGGTGATTGTGCTGACTCCAAAATGTTCTAGGTACGCTATATTGCAATACCATATTCTGTGTATGTTTCGGAGGCCAACACATTGACGTTGTGCTAACTCATGATCAGTATCAGCGTTTTGGGTATGTCTCATATGCGCTGTATTAGATTCTTCTGATCGGTGGCACACAGAAGGTACTATGACATCGGTCTCGATGACAGATGCAGTGAGTATTCCATAACCATCTTATTCCCATCCAATGAATACACCCCTATGTAGGAGTGAGTGATTCTAAACATTGAACATGGCTCAACATAATGACCTAATAGATGTGAGTTGGAACGTTTGATCCTAGCACAAGAGTGATTACTAATTGGGTGTTGCAGGCAATATCATGAACTATGCAATAAATGTGACAAATGTGGTTGTGGCTGCCATGTTGTGTGGTGAGTTACCCAGCTGCGATACCTTGGCGATATTGACTCAACTGAAACATGATACAAGTCATCATGATTGCTCGGTTACATGCCATGTATCAGAAATCTAGGATAATGCTCATCTTCCTTGTTATAATATTCCTGGCCGTTAATATCGCCTGCGGAGTAATCACGATAATAGAAGTCGGTTATACTGTAGGAGGTAAGCTTTACTTGTCGACTTCAAGAACACAGCTTATTGGGCAAATAACAGAGGAGATGATACTTTCTGGCATGCATATGTGCTCTTATGGATTTGAGGATGACTTCCAGCTTTTTGCCTCAATGGCTTGGATGCTCTACACTGTTTGGGAGGTTCTTGCACTGTGTCTTTCAGTCTGGATTGCTGTGAGACACTTCCATGACCTGCGACGACTTGGCCCATCGACAGGATCGACCATCGGGGACTGTTTCAACGTGCTGATAAAATCCCACATGCTTTACTTTGCAGGGTGAGCTTGTAATATGAATGTGGCCATCTTTTCCTGCTCAAGTTCCGCACGTGCTAGCTTTGTTGGTGTTTCTTGCCTCGAGCTTGTTTCTCTATCTCCAGAGCTCTTGGTGCGCCGACCTGTCGCTGACATCTGCTTGTAACCATTGCTCACCATTTCTGTAGAATTCACAGTCTAAGGGAGCTCAGATACTCCGTGGTGCTCTTCAAACTTTGGCGGTCGTGCAGATGTTTGTGCTGGGACCACGCCTCATCCTTAGTGTTCGAGAATATCACGCAAAACTTGTGGCCAAATCCGACGCAGAAATTAGCATGTCTTCAATTGTCTTCGAGGAGCATGTACATGTACCCACTAGCAGTACTGTGTAGGGAAATGCTTCTCGACTGGCTAGGAGAAATTTGGTCGAGGATCCGTCATGGTCACCGAGGTCCATATCAAGTCATCACCAAAGACCCAAAACCTCATAGCCAGACGTCTATCACGGAGGCGCCCGTATGAGTTTTGTCAGTCGAGGTACATCAGGAGGACATATGGGGAAAGTGTAGTCGCAATATCTGCGCCGTCTCGGAGGTCCATTATGTCCATTTGCATACAGCAACGGCTTTACTCAGTATGTTTATTATTTAAATATCATTCGTATTTTGTATCCTTGCAATCATCATTGAGGTGTTCTCCCGATCAACAACCAACAATACAAAATCCGAATATTACATGGAAAATCGAGTTTAGGACAAGGCTTTGGTTATTGAGTCACCACTTTTATTTCTATTCAGGACTGAGGCCTGAGGGTTGGGATTCAACAGAATACAATTACAGCATGTCTTCTATTCATTATCCTCTTCATTTGTATTCAGGACAAGACAGATATCAAAGGTATAATTTTCCTTGTGGATCTAATTGGTCGTACACTCCTTACATGCAGTGGCATGCAGTTGGAGTCCACTACTGCAATGACAGTATGTTTGGGGTGGACCATAACAAGTGAGTGCATTTCGATTTTTATTGTACAAGATCACACAGGTCTGGATCTGGCAACATTATCCTGATGATTTGATTTGACGGAGTCTGGGGAATCACAGAACCTCGTCTGAAATCTTCAAGGCTTTAGCCCCATGATCATAGAGTGTCGTGCCAGCTTTGTCCTTTCGACAGTGCTGTATATGGCTGTCCATGTGCAAGAGTATCGGACAGTGAACGAGAAGCACCGGTTCACCGAGGTGGCGAATAGGCAAGTCTGAGGGAAGTATCAATCAGTGTAAGAGCGGTCCAATCTGAGTGAGCCCGAGGCATGATAGAAGGAACATGTAAACGGGAATGCAGTAGTTCTCCATGATTAGTGATGACACATGCGGATTTCAACGAACAGATTCGTTGACATATAACACAGATACAATGCATAGTCAGCCATTGGTGCGCAAGCACGATAGATGGTCTTGCCTACATCCCATTGTGAGCCAATAGACTATACGAGCACAAAGGGTGATTTGTGTATACAAGTAAGTAGTGTTAAGGTACGAATGAAAGCTGCTCAAACTCCTACACCTTCGTGTTTCGAAATACCCAGGTAGCCGCTCGTTGCAAGGGCAACGTCTTCGCGGGAGGCGTGGAGTGCACTTCGCCTCCCATTGAGAGCTAATGGACATTCGAGTGAGCATTGTAGCACGGGTAGTGTTTCTGATGACTTGCCAGGGATCCAATCAAGGAAGATGGCCTTCGTGGGTTCATCACTCATGTCCATCATGTATCGGTACGCTTCGAAAGCTGTTCCAGCTTGATCGTCCAAGAGAAGTGCATGACAACGTTGCTTGTTTGCGGTCTGCCACAAGGATTTGAGGTCCCAGCCGAAAAGCTGCACAAGTACGCAGTTGAGCATAAAAAGGATTGTCGGTCGTGTCATATCAACGTACCACGACAAAGTCCTCGTACATAGAGTGAATGTCCAACTTGGCAAAGGAAGCACTAGCATTGACGGCGGCGGCGAAATGGTCGGCGGCTTTTCCATGAAGGGTGCTATCCATGGCAATTTTTCCTAGTTGGACTTGCATATATGCCTGATTTGCGAAGCGCAGAAAATGCGGTGAGCACACGACTCTGGGCTTGGTTGAATGCACGATACTCACTTCTACAGCACGACAGGCGAGGGGATCGGCATTTGGACGGGCAGCTAGCTCTTGGACGGGAAGCAGTGCCTCTTCGTCTTTATTTGCATTAAACAACGCGATGGCCTGGAAAACCTGAAATGAAGTATGATGAGAGAATCAAGAAAAAACACGCGCCCTGATCAAGAAGAGGAAATGAATCGTCTTTAAATCGGCATTGGTAAATGTGAACGCGAGGTCGAATGCTTTCGTCGCGTCCCAGACCTGCTGTTTCCCGCAGAGGGCAAGGCCCTTGGAGATATGGCCTATGAAGGAGGGCTCAATGCTGACGGACTAAGACATGATCCAAATTAGCCTGCGTTAAGGGGCATTACGGCTCAGCGTATCCTACCTTGATTGCATCATGGAGCGCATGGTCCCAATCGAGTTGTCGCGTCATGATGATTGAGCGATTGGCATAGGAGTTGTAGTTATCGGCATCAGCACCAATCTCTTTGGTTAGCAGTTCTTTGGCAGTATGCAAGTCCCCAGTTATGCATGCGTTACGGACTGCCGCATTTATATCGAGGATCTGCATGAGGTATGTTCGCGTTAACGCGCTATCACTAGTCAGAAAGCCACAGGTAAATACATGCCTTGAAATCAAACAGACGCGAAATTAGACGATGAAAAGACAGAAAACGAAAACAGGCTTACCTGGTGTGTCACTTGTTCTTGCGGCAAAGCATCCTCAGGTACCTGCCACTTTGATATCTTCTTATCCGCACCTCCGCTGAGAATGTGCCTGTCATCTGCGGAGAAGGTGACGCAGTGTACCTGATTTGAGTGTTTGAATATGGCGATGGTTTGTTTGTCAGAGAGCCGCCAGAGGCGGACATGGTGGTCCTCAGATGCAGAGGCAACAAGTGTGCCATTAGAGTTCAAAGCAATGGCTCTAATACCGTGGGAATGGCCCTCCCAGGGATCACCGACCTGCTGCCAAGTCAATGAATCCCACTCCCGTATGGTACAATCCCTTCCCGACGAGAGAACACGTGTGCCATCAGGCGTCCATGCGAGTGAGTAGTTGGACCCTGCCTGGAACTTCGCAACGCATTCCCTCGTGCCTAGTTTCCATATTTGGATATTGCTAAGTGTCGCAATGGCAAGATGTTCACCAGACGGTGAATACTGAACCCAGCGGACCAAACTCCCGCATTGGATCGAATTTCCTTGCTCTTGCCATGTTTTTGTATTCCACAGCCTCGCTGTATGATCCTGTGAACCGGTGGCGAGCATCTTGTCATCTGGGGAAAAGTCCAGCGATAGGATCCAATCGGTGTGGACTTTGATGGCTTGTGTGAGAGGTTCGCCGGTGTTTCCGTCCCAGGCGACTAGCTCTCCGTTCTCACCGCCACTTACTATCAATTGCCCATCTCGTGATACCACCAATGCCCACACAAAGCCGCCACGCCGCTCCATTTTCTTCGACATAACGCCTTCCTTTATGTCCCACAGGCGAGGAATCTTGTCGTGCTGCGAGCCTGTTACCATTCTTCGTCTATCGGGAAGAACTGCAACACAGGATACAGATCCGTCGTGGCCTTCAAATTCTTGAACGGGTGTGGTACTTGTAATGAGTTGTGACATTTCACTAGAGGTTGGTGGTCTTGAGCACCGTGACGGTGCGGGCTTGCTAGAGGGCTCTTGAGGGATCGTGGATGTCTAACACTGGGTAGCATCACTATCAATTGTCAGTGAGGGTTTTTCCTAATCCTGATTTCATTTCAATATCGATCTTCCTCGTGTCTGATTAGACACCTTAGACATGAGGCTGTTATCATAGGTACCTTGGCATGTGCATTCGAGCTCTCCTGGACCTGATACTGTGATTGACTGTGACTGCAGGCGATGCAAGTGCATTCAGTTTTCAAATAAAGACTCAGAACCCAAATCTCTTCACAGCGACGTGCTCGACGGCCTCGTCAGGAAAATCCTCGTTTTGAATTCGGCTGAAATGCGGCTCAACTGTAAGTAGTTAAGACTAAGGCTCCGTTAAAAACTCCCGAGTTTTTAACACTGGAGTTTTTGACACGTTTTTAACATGTTTTTAACATGTCAAAAACTCGGGGTCGAATTTGGGGTGTCAAAAAC